>WNGQ01006218.1_pt1 | contig 11595 bp, 7 predicted proteins | sample 5407661 | NCBI WGS metagenome assembly WNGQ01 (sample SAMN13153382, study PRJNA577476) | soil metagenome | isolation source: 60 cm soil or saprolite under Garry oak tree replicate 2 | place: USA:California | collected 2016-06-15
CGCGTCCTTCATCTCGTCGAAGGAAGGCGGAACGCCGGATTCCTTGAGGCGTTCGCTGATGAACCGCAGGAGTTCATATTGTTTGCGCGTGAGCATCTCGACCAATCCCCAAGTTTGCGTCTCTAAGCTTGATAGTGCCGTTCGATTCCGAGACGTCTGAGTCAAAGGCCCGGAGTCAGGGACTTCAATCTGCAGGCGTCAACCTCAGAAACAAATCATGAACGGACACTATATGTTCCATATGTGTTCTGCAACCACTTAATTTTGCGTCAACAAAAACGGTTTCGCCGGACAGCCACCGGCTTGAGGGGTCAGCCCGGAAGCCGAAGGATATCGCAAACAGATCCGGCGGTCGCCGCGGCCGCGAACGGCGCGCGGATCACAAGCGCCTGTGCCGCAGCGAGATTTCCCAACAACGAGCTGTCCTGATGGTCGACCGGCGTGGCGATCAAAACGCCGTCGCTGCGCACTTCAAGGCGGGCGCGCAGATAGTCTTCACGCAAGTCATTGGCGGCGACATCGCGTCCGAGCAGCGCCGTCTCATGGGCGTGGTGGACGTCCGTCCGACCCGAAAGGCAGCGAATCAGCGGCACCAGAAACAGGAATCCGCAGACGTAGGATGACACGGGATTGCCGGGCAGGCCGATCACCCGCATTGCGCCGAGCCGTCCGTGCATCATCGGCTTGCCCGGCCGCATCGCGATCCGCCAGAACGCCATGGTGACACCTTCGGCCTCCAGCGACTGCTTGACGAGGTCGTGGTCGCCAACCGATGCGCCGCCTGTGGTGATGAGGATGTCCGCGCCGCTGTCGCGGGCGCGGCGGATGCCTTCCGTGGTGGCCTCGACGGTGTCGGCGGCGATGCCAAGATCGACGGTCTCGGCGCCCTCGGCACGGGCCAGCGCCCGCAGCGCGTAGCCGTTGGAATAGACGATCTGCCCGGGGCCGGGGGTCGAGCCCGGCATCACCAACTCGTCGCCGGTGGCGAGCACTGCGACCTTCGGCCGGCGCCGCACCGCAAGCTCGGGATAATTCATGCCCGCGGCCAGCGAGAGATCCCGGTCGGTGAGGCGTATTCCACCTTTAAGCAGGACATCGCCCTCGCGGAAGTCGACGCCGGCGGGGCGGATATGCCGTCCCGGACGCGCCGCCTCGGTGATGGTGATGCCACCCCCTTCGGCCACGGTATCTTCCTGGATGATGACGGCGTCGGCGCCTTGCGGGATCACGCCGCCGGTAAAAATCCGCACCGCTTCGCCGGCGCCAACGCTTGTATCGAATGGGCGGCCCGCCGCGACCTCGCCGATCACTTTGAGCCGCGCCGCCACATCGGCAGCATCGGCGGACCTGACCGCATAGCCATCCATCGCCGACATCGCGTGTGGCGGCTGGGTGCGCAATGCCGCGAGGTCGTGCGCGAGCACGCGATGATGGGCCGCATCGAGCGGGGCCATTTCTTCGGCCAGCGGCTCGGCGCCCGCGAGAACCGCTGCTAGCGCCTCAGTAACCGGCATCAATGCCAAGATAAAACTCCCAAAAGCCAAAACTCCTAGATCCCAAGCGCGGCCAGTGCGTGCGCCACGTCGTCGGGCGATGTCACATGAACGGCGGTCAGACCGCACGCCCGCGCGCCGTCGATGTTCTCGGCGAGATCATCGAAAAACACGATACGGGAGGCGGGCACGCCGATCGCTTTCACCACATGATCATAGGCCGCGGCATCCGGTTTCCGAAGCCCGATCGCAGACGACAGAAAGATTTCGCGGAAATGGCCGAGCACCCCGGCATAGGCTTCCGAGAAATGTTCGACATGGGCGGCGTTGGTGTTGGAGAAGGCGTAGAGCGGCAGGCGCTGCGCGGCGCGCTGAAGCAGCGGCGCAATGCCCGGCATTTCGCCGGCGAAGATCTCGTTCCATCCTTCCAGGAACTGGGCGTCAGACAGCTCGACGCCGAGCAGGGCGCGGAGTGCGGCAAAAAATTCGGCGTCGCTGATCTCGCCCTTCTCGTGCTGCTGATAGAACTCGTCGCGCCAGGAAAATCGCCCCGCGAGATGCGCGGGCTCGCAGCCGGCGTGACCGGCCCAGCAGGCGACAACCTTGCTGAAATCAATGTCAAACACCACGCGGCCGAGATCGAATAACAACGCGTCGGCGGCGCCGGGGGAGAGAAGGGGTGGGGTCATTGGGTCAATAACGATAGGGCTCGATCTCCAGGAGCGGGAAGGCGCTGAAGACGTGGGGCGGATTGGTCGGCGCCGCCGGATGCAGATAGGACTTGTCGAGTTCGGCGAAACGCGTGACGCCAAGCAGCCCCAGAGACCTGATCACCTCGTCCTCGAGCAGTTCCAGCATCCGCACTACTCCGGTCTCGCCCTTGGCGGCGAGCGCCCAGCATTGCAGCCGGCCGATGCCGACGAGATCGGCGCCGGATACAATCGCCTTGATGATGTCGGTGCCGCGGCAGATCGAGCCATCGACCATGATCTTGGCGCGGCCGGCGACGGCGTTGACGATTTCAGGCAGTACATGCATCGAGCCGCGGCCATGGTCGAGCTGGCGTCCACCGTGGTTCGACACGTAGATCCAATCCACGCCGTGATCGAGCGCGATGTGCGCATCTTCCGCGGTCGCAATGCCCTTGATGATCAGCGGGATCTTGTACTTGTCCTTGATCAGTTTCACGGTGCGCCATTCCAGCCCTTTCTGGAAGTCGCCCCCGGTGGAGCGGGCGCGGCTAGCGCGGACATAACGCTTGGCGATGTCGCGCTCGCGGCGGCTGTAATGCGCGGTGTCGACGGTGAGACAGAACGCGGCATATCCGCTTGATATCGCGCGCGCGACATGGTCTTCGACAAAGGCGTCATCGCCGCGAACGTAGAGCTGAAAAATGCGCAGCGCGCCGGGCGCAGCCTCGGCGACTTTCTCGAGGCCGGGCTCGGAGACCGAGCTCAGCATATGGGCGGCGCCGAACGCGCCAGCGCCGCGTGCGACGGCTGCGGCTGCGCCCGGATCGAAAATCTCGAGCGCGCCGACCGGTGCGAGCATCACAGGCAAGCGCAATTTGCGGCCGAAAACCTCGACGGATGCGTCGACCTTGGCGACATTGCGCAGCACCCGCGGCCGGAACGCAATCTCGTCAAGTGCCATGCGGTTGCGGCGCATGGTGGTCTCGGTCTCGGCGGCGCCGACAATGTAGTCCCAGGCATTCTGGTTGAGGTTGGCGCGGGCTTTCCGTACGAACTCGTGCAGGTTCTGGAATTCTTCGCCGCTGGCGCCGAGTTCGGCGGCCGTCCCCGGCCGGATGCGGGTCGCTTCGTTCATAGCTGTCCTCCCCAGGAATGCGTGAGCTCTTCGGTTAACCTTTCGCGTATAGCTTCCTGAGCCTCGGCGCCATCGCAAAAATTGGTATGGCTGGTATCAGCGGCGGCAACGTCTCTCCGATTCCTGAGTGGCGCGTTCCAGCCGGCACCAACAGCTTCGCGGTCGCGTTTCGTCCGCATCCTCCTATTGCGCAGCCAACGGCCGGCGAGCACGGGGTCGTCATGAAGTGGGGTTGCGATTCGACCCCGGGCAATTACAAATTCGATGTGAAACGAACGATTTCCGGCTTTGCCGCGGTCGCGGAGCGTGTATATCGTGAAACGGCCGGCGCAGAGCAAGACACCGATTTAACCACCCCGTGGCGGGCAGCAACTGACAGCAGGAAGGTTCGCGAACAATGCGCAAGAACTCCCTCTTTCTCCTCGGTGCGGCTACGGGTGTGGGTCTAACCCTTCTGGTCACCGGGCCTCAGGGCTCGCAATTGGTTGCGGCGGCCATGGCTGCGACCGGCCCCGACACCTATTCCCAGCTTAACCTGTTTGGCGAGGTGTTCGAGCAGATACGAACGAACTATGTTGAAAGGCCCGACGACGCCAAACTTATCGAGGCGTCGATCAGTGGCATGGTCACGGCCCTCGATCCCCACTCGCGGTACATGAACGAGAGGGCGTGGCGGGACATGCGGGAGACAACCAGCGGCGAGTTCGGCGGGCTGGGGATTGAGGTCATGATGGAGGATGGCCTCGTCAAGGTGGTTGCGCCTATGGATGATACGCCCGCCGCGAAGGCCGGCATCATGTCAGGCGACCTGATCACCCACATCAATGACGAAGCGGTAGAAGGGCTCACCCTGGAGCAGGCTGTGAGCAAGATGAAGGGGCCGATCAGCACCAAAACCCGACTTAAGATCATCCGCAAGGGCACGGAGGCACCGATCGACGTTTCGATCATGCGCGAAATCATTCGCATGCGCCCGGTCAGCTACCACACCGACGGTGGCGATATCGGCTATGTCAGGATCACCACGTTCAACGAACAGACAACCGACGGATTGAAAAAAGCCATCGCCAACATATCGAAACAGATCCCGCCGGAAAAGCTGGCTGGCTACGTGGTCGACCTGCGCAATAATCCCGGCGGGCTGCTCGATCAGGCGGTCTCCGTGTCGGGCACGTTCATGGCGCGGGGCGAGATTGTCTCGACACGGGGCCGCACCGCAGAGGAGACCCAGCGTTTCGCGGCGCGAACCGGCGATCTCATCAAGGGCAAACCGCTCGTGGTGCTGATCAACGGCGGATCGGCATCCGCTTCGGAGATCGTGGCCGGTGCATTGCACGATCACAAGCGCGCGACCCTGATCGGGACCCGCTCGTTCGGCAAGGGCTCGGTACAGACGATCATTCCGCTCGGCACCGGCAACGGCGCGTTGGCACTCACCACCGCGCGCTATTTCACGCCGTCCGGTCATTCGATCCAGGCGCAGGGCGTCGCCCCCGATATCGAAGTGCTGCAGGATGTGCCGGACGAGCTGAAGGCACGCTCCGAGTTGAAGGGAGAGGCGTCCATGCACGGCCATCTTTCCGCCGAGGGTGCCGAGCAGTCCGGCTCGCAGTCCTACGTTCCGCCCGCGGAGAAGGACGACAAGGCGCTTGGCGCGGCCTACAACCTCCTGCGCGGCGTCACGGTCAATGCGGGTGTGCCTTCCAAAACGGCGGTTCCGAACTAGAGCCCCCGTTTCGATAAAATCGAAACGGGGGCCCTAGAGCGGGATGACTTTTCTTCGAATCGTCATCCCGCTCTATCTCTTTGTTTGAGCATGATCTTTTCGGAAAACCGGTACCCACTTTTCCGGATCATGCTCTAGCTCAGCTTGAGTCACGACAGATGGACTAAATGTGTCAAGTTTCAAGCGGCGAGTTGGGTCTGGTTGATCCATTCGCTGACGCGAGTGTCGATATGATCGAAGGCGCGCTTGAGCGGGGCGTCGACGGCGCGGAGATTGGGAAGTGCGGCGGCCAAGCCCGGGCGCAGGATGCGGTTATAGACGCGGGTGAAGAACAGCGCAGCCCTGAATCCGAACTCGGTGACGCGGTAGCGGAAGCTTTTGGGCAGGCGTTCGATCAAGCCGTGGAGGCGCAGGCGGCGGAGTTGATAGGTGATGGCGCCTTGGGAGAGCGATTCTGGATCGCGGCCGGACAGGGCGGCAAGATGGTGGCGCAGATCCGCTGAGCGAAAACCTTGTGCGATCTGCCGGAACAGAATGAGGGCCTGCAAGAGCGCGTGGGCGCGCGGATCGGCAAAGCGCAGGCCGGAGGCGCGTTGGCGATCGGCCGCGACCGGATTATTGATGGTGCGGAATGTATCTTCGGTGAGCATGCAGTCGTGGCTCAGGCGCTCGACCTCGATGAGCCGGCGATTGGCGGCAAAGCCGATCTCGCGCAGCTTCGGTAGATTGTGCAGTCGTTTGCCGACGCCGAAGTCGTAGCTGTTGTTGATGGTGGTCTCGGTGCGCAAGGCCTTGTTTTCCTTGTGATACTGCCTGATCCGCGCGTTCTTGTAATAGACGTTCAATGATGGAGTGACGTCCTGGGTCACGACGCGGGTGCGGAACCGCCCTGGCGTCCTGCGGGTGATCTTGCGATTGAAGATCAGCTGCACCTGTTCCGGGCGCCCCAGATCGAGGTTCTCGCGGATCACCTGTTCGAAGAACAGGCGGCCGTGCACCGGCCGGTCGAGCACCTGGGTCAATGAGAACTCAGCCTGCAGGATCGAGATATCATAGCGGTAGCCGGCTTTGCGATCCGCCCCGGTGAACGGATGCGGGAGCAGACGCAGCCACTTGCGCAGAAAGCCGTCGATCTTCTCCGCCGACAGGCCATCGCAGATCTTCTGCACCCGCTCAGGCTCGGCGCAGCTGAGGATGCCATTGTCGAGCGCCTCGAACGCGATGCCTTTCTGCGCGAGTTGCCGCTTGGCGTATTCGTGGCCGTTCAGGCAGAGCTTGGCATTGAACGGGAAGTAGGTGCAGAACTTGAGGAAGAACGGGCCGAAGTTGCGGTCCACCGCGTAGACGTAATAGTGGTTCACCATCGCGGTCGACTTCACGATCCAGGGGTATGGCCGGCCGGTCGTCGGGCTCCGGCGCTTCTCGGTACGGAACACTGGCGTCTTCTCCTGAGCCTTGCCGACGAACACCACCCCTTCGTCATGCCGAAAGTGGCGCAGCTGCTCCGCCATCACCTCGTCCTTGCGCTGGCCTCTGCGGAATTGCACGAGAGGTATCTCGTGCTGCGCTACGAAGCCTTCCAGCTTCGCTACAAAGCTCCGGCTGATCGGGCTCATCAGCGCCGCGGACGGCAGCGGCTGCCCGCGATGTCCCCGGAAGAACTGCACAACTCCCTGCTCGGTCTGCAGCCACGGCACATAGACATTCAGGTACATCCGGTCGATCCCCTCGACCGAAAGCTTCACGTGATGGTTGAGGATATCGGCTACACTCTGTGCTATCATCGCCAAGGCTCCGGTCGTTCGGTATTGCCTCTCGAAGGCGTTTAGGCCGTTCATCGGTCCTACCTGAGCTTGGTTCTACCAACGCTCGTCATGAACCGGCGATCGGAGCCACTCTCCTAACACGCCTCGTCGGTCTGAGGCGGAGCCTCGTTAGATTCTTGATTTGACGCGTTTTCTTGACGCGAACCGGTCTCCACCCCGGATCAAGTCCGGGGCAGGCTTTCGCTTGAAAACGCTCTGGACCTTACGCGGTGGTCGGCATTTGCCGTCGCTTTCGGCGCGGGCTGAGGTCGGCGCCCGCTGATTGTTCGCGGTGGAATAGCTGCCTGATCTCCGCGGCCGGCTTTGCCGGACTGAACAGGTAGCCCTGCATTTCGGCGCAGCCGAGCGCACGAAGCAGTTCCCGCTGCTGTTGCGTTTCAACGCCTTCCGCGGTTGTCGTCATTTGACGGGCCGCGGCGATGTTGACGACTGCCTGCACAATACAGGATGACCCGTCCGGTTCTGCGATGTCGTTGACGAAGCAGCGATCGATCTTGATCTTGTCGAAGGGAAAGCGCTGCAGATAGCTCAGCGAGGAATAGCCGGTGCCGAAATCGTCCAGCGCGATTCCCACCCCGATGGCGCGAAGCTGATGAAGAATGGCGAGGGCCGCTTCGTCATCGCGAATGAGCACCGCCTCGGTAATCTCCAGTTCCAAGCGGCTCGCCGGCAGGCCGGAGGCCGCCAACGCTGCAACGATCTTCAACGCCAGCGTGCCGCTCTTGAATTGGACCGGCGAGACGTTGACCGCGAGCTTGATGTGATCTGGCCAGGTCGTGGCCTCCGCGCAGGCCGTCGCCAATACCCATTCGCCGAGCTGATTGATCAGACCGGTCTCTTCCGCAATGGGAATGAACTCGGCGGGCGAGATCATGCCGCGTTCGGAATGCCGCCAGCGCAGCAGGGCTTCGCAGCCGGTGATCTTGTTATCTCGAAGATTGACGCAGGGCTGGTAGTGAACCTCGAAGGCGCCGTCCGATATCGCCTGGCGCAGATCCATTTCCAGCATGCGGCGTGCTCTTACCCGCGCGTCCATTTCCGGTTCAAAAAACCGATAGGTCCGGCGTCCGGCGGATTTGGCGGCATACATCGCCAGATCCGCATTCTTCAGAATTTGATCGAGATCGGTACCGTGCTGCGGCGCCAGCGCGATGCCGATGCTGGCGTCGGTCGTCACCTGATGCCCGAGGCACTCGTAGGGCTCCCGGATCGTATCGAGAACGCGCATCACCAGACCGGTGACGTCGTCTGCAGTCCTGATCCCGGTTTGAACGATGGCGAATTCGTCACCACCCAGTCGTGCGACGAAGTCGGTATCTCTGACGCAACGGCCGAGGCTCGCAGCCACGGATTTAAGCAATTCATCGCCGATCAGGTGGCCGAGCGTATCGTTGACGCTTTTGAATTCGTCGATATCGATGTAGAGCACCGCCAATTGCTCGCCCGGGGCAATGCGAGCCAGTTCCCGTTTCAACTGCTCGTGGAACAGCGCCCGGTTCGGCAAGTCAGTCAGCGCGTCGTAATGCGCAAGGTGCGTGATGCGATCCTCGACGCGCCGGCGCTCGGTGATATCTTCAAGGGTTGTCACCCATCCGCCACGTTGCAGCGGCCGGTACGAAACCTGGATCGAGCCTCCATTCGCCGTCTCCATAATCGTTTGGAAGATCTTTCCTTGCGCCATTTTGCGAAACAGCGTCGCGCAATATTCATCCACATCGCCTTTGAAAGATCCGATTTCCCTGCGGTGATTTAGAAGCTCGTGCATGGTGCAGCCAGGCTTCACCACCTCGGTGGATACACCGAACATCTCGATATAGCGCTGATTGGCGACAACAAGCCGGTGCGACGAGTCGAACATCAGCAGCCCTTGCGTCATATTGTTGATGGCGGTGTCGAGACGCTGCTTTTCCAATTGATGCTGCTGCGACAACCTGCGGACGACCAGAAACAGCAGCGTGCTGATCGCGAGCACCGAAAGTCCGGCCACCGCGATCAGAAACCTGATTTGCTCCTGCCAATCGGCCAGCGCCGATGCAACGGTCGTGGTCGCGACGACCGAAATCGGAAAATTGCGCAATATGCGGGCCGAGGCCAGCCGGTTCTGGCCGTCGATAGGGCTGACGATGCGGACCGTCCCGTGGTCCGATTTCGACAAGACTTGCTGATGGACCGGACCGGCTTTGAAACTTTGCCCGATCATCGCATCGACGTGCGGATAACGCGCCAGCAGCGTGCCGTCGCGATGGTACATTGAAATCGCCGCACCTTCTCCAAGCGCCAGGCTGGCGAAGAATTTTTCGAAGTTGGCCGGCTCGATGCCTCTTCCGACGGCGCCGAGGAATTCCCCGTTCGGTCCGGTCATCCTGCGGGCGATCACCGTGGTCCAGAGGCCGGTGATCCGGCTGTATACCGGCTCGATCAACATGTCAGGCGATCGCGGGTCCGACTGGAACATCTTGAAATAGGACCGATCCGCGACGCGGACTTCCGGTACCGGCCATGATGCGGATGCGTTGATCAGCACTCCGTCCGCATCGAAAATGTTGACGCCGCCGACATACGACAATGCGCCCAGCTTGGCCTTGAGCATCAGATGGATATCCTGGCCGGACATCCGACGCTTGTAATCCTCGCGCGAGTTGATCCCGCTCGATCGCATATACGCAATGAGGTCCTTTTGAATGACCTCGAAGTCTTCGAGCTGTTGATCGAAATGACGGGCCAGCAACAGCACGGTATTTTCCAGCTCGCGTTCGCTTGAGTTCAGCGCGCGTTCGCGGAAATTGCCGGCCATGATCGTGGTGCCGATCGTGATCGCCGCAATCAGGAATGCGCCGCCAAGGACAAGCCAGCGGATCGGACCGCCGCGAATGGAATGTTTGAAGATGAAGGAGGCGGTCCCGTTTACCGTCATTGGTCTTGATCGCTGCCAAGCGTGAATACCGGAGGTAGTTTCTCGCGCCTCCGGCCCGTAACAATGGTACGGCGCCGAGATGGAGGTGACGTTAGGAATCTGAGTTAATGAAGGATTAACCGGCGCCGAGCCGTGGCAATGCGAGGCACGCTGCAACTATCTTAGCCGCCTTGTTTGTTCGCAGATGCCCCCTTCGACGTTGCCGCCACGATGGCCGCGGCGACGATGTTGGCGCCGGCGCCGGCCAGGATCGGCAGCGTGTAACTGTGGTTCAAGTCGAAGGCGAAGCCTGCGGCGGTCGGGCCGATCAGGGTGCCGAACGCCACGCTGGTGTAGAGGATGCCGATGATGCCGCTGACATTGCGGCCGCCGAAAAGGTCCGTCACCACGGCCGGGAGCACCGCGACCCATCCGCCGTAGAACACCCCAAAGACGAACGCGAAGGCGGCCAGCGACCAGAACTTCGCCGAGATCGCCCAAATCGCCAATGCCAGCGCCATGCCTATGAACATCAACAGCAGGGAAAGCTGGCGGCCCATCCGGTCCGCAAGGCCGCCGAGGAAGAAGCGTCCGGCGGTAGAGCCGACCCCGATCACGCCCAGCAGCAGAACGGCCGACGAGGGTGCAACGCCGTGATCGCCGGCATAGGGCACAAGATGAACGAACGGCACGAACACGCCGAACGAGCAGATCAGGCAGGCGGCGTACAGGCTGATGAAGCGGCGTGACCGGACCGCTTCGCCCACGGAAGCGCCTTGCTCCGCCGGCTGCGTGCCGGTTTGCGGCGGATCGCCGTCGGGGCCGAGGCCGCGGTCGCGCGGATCGTTCTCGATCAATAGCGCCAGTCCGCCTCCCACCACGGCTGTAAGACCGCCGAGCGCGAGATAGGCGCCGCGCCATCCCAAGGTCTCGATGAAGAAAGAGGCGAGCGGCGGCATCACCAGCGTGCCGACGCCTATGCCGCTTACGGCCAGCCCGGAGGCAAAACCGCGGCGCCGCACGAACCATCGCTGCACCGCGCCGATGGCCGGAACATAGGCGCAGCCGACGCCAAGTCCGACGCCCAATCCGTAAGCCGCGTAGACCTCGGGCAGACTGCGCGCAAAACTTGCGGCGGCGAGGCCAAGCCCGGTCAGGATCATACCGGTGACGGCGAGGCGGCGGGAGCCGAAGCGATCGGCGAGCGGGCCGCTGACGATCCCGAGACCGAAATAGAGAAAGCCGGCGAACGAGAACACCAGCGACACCGAGCCGCGCGAGGCCCCGAAATCCCGCTGCAGCGGCTCGACGAAGGCTGAGAACGTATAGGCGCAGCCGAAGCCGACAAAGGTCACGGCAAACGCGGCCGACACGACGAACCAGCCATAAAAGATGCGGGGATTGGGCAATGCTGCCTTGCTGCTCATGACGGCCTCCGTCGTGAAACCTGGGGACAGGTGGAACACCGGTAAAAAATATATACCGGTGTCGCTTGCTGTCAACCAGTAAATGTGCTTTATTGGTGTTCCAATGTCGAAAGACTCCAGAAAATTCAAGGTTCCCGACGAGCTGGCAAATCTCTATGATTTCGCCAATTCGCTCGATGTCAGGCATTTCACGCATCATGGCGTGCAGCATGTGCAAAGCGATGAACTGAAAGGCCCGCGCGAGCTCGGCGAATGGATGTCACAACGCGGGTTGCTGTTGTCAGGCGCCAGGATCACCCCCGCGATGTTCGATACCGCGCTGCAGCTTCGAGCGGGCGTTCGGACCTATCTGGAAATCGACCCGGCTGAACGTCACAAAATCGGCGACGCCGTTCGATCCCTC
>WNGQ01009370.1_pt1 | contig 11595 bp, 12 predicted proteins | sample 5407661 | NCBI WGS metagenome assembly WNGQ01 (sample SAMN13153382, study PRJNA577476) | soil metagenome | isolation source: 60 cm soil or saprolite under Garry oak tree replicate 2 | place: USA:California | collected 2016-06-15
GAGAACATTGCGCTGCCACTTTTGCAACATACTGACAAGGCCGGCGATGAGATTGAGGAAATCGTAAAACAAAAACTTCAAATGGTCGGCCTGACCGGCTTTGAAGATCTTAAGCCAGATGAAATTAGCGGCGGGATGAAGAAGCGCGTAGGGCTTGCGCGGGCGCTTGCTCTCGACCCGGAATTACTATTTAGCGATGAGCCGACCTCCGGCCTCGATCCGATCATGACTGCCGTGGTCGACCAGCTTACGCTGAAGTTGACTCAAGGCAGCCACATGACCGCAGTAGTCGTGTCACACGATATGACCAGCGCCTTTCGCATTGCCACACGGATGATTATGCTTGGCCACGGCTCGATTGTGGCGCAGGGCACGCCGGATGAAATTCGGAACAGTCCAAACCCGGAAGTGCAGCAATTTATCCATGGTCAACCTGATGGTCCGATTCCGTTGAACGTTTCACAGGAAGAACATAAAGATCATCAACACGTCCGGCCCCGGCCGTTCCTAGGCGCGCGGTTCCGTTTTCATCACAAGCATCCATGAAACGCAATCTCTCTGATTACTTCGTCGCCTTGTTTGTGATCGCCTGCAGTATCGTCCTGCTCGCCGCGCTCACTTTCGCGCTCTCGGGATATCGCCTTAAAAAACCGACACGCACCCTGCAAATCAACTATGAAGATGTGACCGGCATAAAAGTGAATTCCGAGGTGCGCTATGCCGGCGCGCCGGCCGGACGCGTGATCGCGATGCGTCATCTTACCGCGAAGGAGCGTGAAGCTAGCGCCAATAAGAAAGACGCCGTGCGGGTGACGGTCAGCCTGGACGAAGGAATTCCGCCTCTGCCTATGGACGTAACTGCGACGCTCAGCTCCGATACATTGCTGTCGCCGAAATTTGTGGCGCTTTCCGCCGGCACGCCCGGTGGTCAGACTTTAGCAAACAACGCAGCGATCGAGGGCCATCCGGCGTACGGGCTCGAACAAATCACGGCGGCAGCCGGCCCGCTATTCGAGAATGCGAACAAATTGCTCAATGATCTAAGCGTGACGGTGACCGGTTTAAAGAAAGATCTCGATCAATTCACGCCAAAGCTCGGGCCACTGGCTGATTCGCTTAAGCTGGACGTGGACAATTTGCAAAACGTGGTCTCAAACCTTGATAATCTCACCAAAGGCGCGGACACAGTGCTGGGAACGGCGGATCACTTCATCAGCACGACGGACAAGCAGCTTCAGGAACAATTAAAACAACTGCACGTGACGCTCTTGAACCTGAAAGTGGTCACGACATACGCCAAGGCGCTCGTCGAAACGCTCGCTGAAAAACCAAACCGCGTGATCTTTAGCGGCAAACCAGCCAAGCTCACGCCCGAATCAGAAATTCTGAAAAGCTCAAAGCCCGTACCTGCAAGAAAACCCTGACCCAACAGCAAGGGCGTGACATATTCTGCAAGGCGCAAGATTAAAAACCGCGGGATTGAATTCGGACTACTCTTTACTAATCACCCGCCGCCAAAGATCACGGTCACTTGATTAGAGCAGGTTTGCGTGCCTGCTTCGCACACCTGATACGTGAAGGTGGCCCTGCCCTTTTGGCCCGTGCTATCGGTATAGCTGCCGGGATTGCTTGGTACCGTGGCGATCACCACGCCGTTGCGATAAATGTCAACACTGGCCGAAGTCGCCCCGCTCCAGGAAAGATCCACCGTGTCAAACCCGTGAACTTTACGCCCCGACGCTGTCAGCGTGATTTGGCCCGGTGTGGGCGTAGCTGTCGCTGTGGCTGTAGGAGTTGGGCTCGGAGCTACAGTTGCCGTAGGCGTAGCTGTTGCGGTCGCGGTTGGTGTTGGTGTGGCAGTCGCTGTCGCCGTAGCAGTTGGCGTAGCCGTTGCCGTGGGCGTGGGCGAGCCGCCCGGAGAGGCTGGCTCCCTATCGTGGAAAGCATCTTGCTGGGATATGCCATTGATGGTTACGCGCCCATCCACCCATGCATGAAGGTGCTGGGTGAGCAACGAGGACGCGTAGTCGTAGTCGCCTACGTAGGTGGCTTGGATACCCGGGTCGGGTTGCAGCGGTAACGGGGTCACCACATCTGAGAACTGCATGTCAGCCAGCCAGGTGGCGCCGTTGTCGGTGGACTTACGCGCCCACATTCTGTAGCAGGGGGTGCTCGGGCTTGATGGCTGGCAACTGGCCGCCGTCCTCTCGCGTTCGTCGTACCAGACCGCGAGGAGGCTGCCATCCGAGCCGACCGACAGGTTAGGCTGCCATTGCGCTTTGGTGGCATCGGTGTTGCTGTTGAGCATGAAGGGGGCGCCGAAACTTACGCCACCGTTGGTCGAGCGAATGTAGAAGACGTCGCCGGCGTCGCCGTTGGCGGTGTTTCGGGCGGCGTAAACGTAGTGAACTACGCCATTGAGAGCAGCAGGCTCACCCCAGCCCATATGTCGCCAGTAAGCGGGGTTGTTGTACATGGTGGCGAAATAGCCCGAAGCGCCACGGCCGGGACCGTTGAAAGTGGGCCCGCTGTAGGTGTTTGTCCAAGTGTTGCCGCCGTCGGTTGACCTGAAGATGAGGTTCGAGCGAGTAGTGAGGCCACCGCCCCCTTCGTTCATGCCGGCGACGTATACGGCGCCCGTAGCGAGGTCGCCAGTGATCTGCACGTCGCGAATAAAAGGCGTGCCGGTGGTGATCTGCCGCGCGTTGGTCCAAGTAAGACCGTTGTCAGTCGTGTAGCGGACAAACAGGGCGCCTCCCCCAACATTGAAGTCGTTCCAAGACGTGTACATCCGCCCATAAAAAGGAGAGGACGGATTGTTGTCTGCCCAGCCAGATTCCCGGTCGTCGTTGTTGTTGGTGTGAATGCAATAATGGGTCCAGCTATTCGCGTTCGATGGGGCCGTGGACTTATATCCACCGAGGCCCTGACCGCCGCAGCCGCCGTCGAGCCAGATGGTAAACCAAGTAGCGGTTGGGCGGTTGTACAGAATAACAGGATCGCCCACCGTATTGGAGAACGGGCTTTGGCCGGTACCGTTGGCGAGGCGAACAAAGGTGTTGCCCCCATCAGTCGAGACCGATGCGCCGGAGATGTTGATAGGGCTGGCGTTGCGGCCTCGCGAGTCGTTATAGGCAACCACGATCTGGTTAGGGTTATCTGGATTGCCGGCAGTGAATGTTTCCGATTGAGTAATGTTGGGATAAATCTCGGCGCCGGTGACCAGGTCCACATCCGTGGTTCCGTACGCCAGGGGGGACAACAGTCTCTGGATAGCATAGAAAAACTTGCCGAGAGGGGAAGCTGAACCTCCCGGTGCCTCGCCGCAGAAAATCATGATGGCTCCCGCCCGAAGGTTCTCTTGCTTATCGATGCCCAACTCGTGAATCTTGGAACAATCGAACCCGGCAGGGACGAGGGGGTCGATGGAGTTGGTTGTGGTGTAATTCTGCTGCGCTTGTGCCGAGAACGTGCCAAAGCCCAGTAGCGCCAGAAAGACGCCGGCTAGCAAAACAAACATACCGATTAAAACACGCAGATTAAAGAATGCCGACTCGGAAGTAGATTTCTTTTTCATAGGGATGTGAAGGCTTAAGACGGGACTCGCATTCCCCCTTAGGACAAACGTCTTAAGGGAAAACGAATAAAACTGTCAAGACTTTTCTCAAGATTAAAGCCAAGCCTTGAGGCACATCACATTAGGTCCGGCTGGCTTTATAGCGCCGCATCAATTTGAAAAAACGAAACGCGTCGCGCACGGGATGGATGTTGCTCACCTGATCGGAGTAAACAGTCGTAATCGGGACTGGTTCGATCCGGTAGCGTTTGCGGCTGGCGATAATGAGCACTTCTGTGTCGTAATCGAATCGGTCTCCCCCGCCAAGCAGCTCAGGAATCAATTGTTGGTGCAACATGCGAAAACCGCACTGCGTGTCTGGAATTCTTTGTCCGCAAAGGTGGCTAATCCGCCTGCTCATATAACGATTCACGACGCGGCGGATGAATGGCATTGCGCTCGCATTATCCATGCGATTGCCGACGAAAAGCATGGGCTGTGTCGCGTAGGCTGCCGCTGACAAAAACCGCTCGATCTCCTCGGGAAGATGCTGCCCGTCGGAATCAAGAAGGATCAGCCATGTGACTTCTCGAGCCAGGCAGTGCCGTAATCCGGTCTTGATGGCTTCGCCTTTGCCACGGTTTTGACTGTGAACAATGACTTCAGCGCCGGCTTCGCGCGCGCGTTGTGCGGTCTCGTCGTTTGACCCGTCATCAATCACAAGCACGTGATCGAGTTGCTGTGCGGTTCGACGAACGATGTCCCCAATATGTTTTTCGTCGTGATACGCCGGAATCACTGCAACGGTTTGAGAACGAATCTGAGCAAGCCGTTCCTGGGCCGCGTCCGTCATCGGCGCACTACTGGGTGAAAATCCGCCGCGTGGTACGAGCTGCGAACCAGCGGACCTGAAGCGACGTAGAGAAAACCCTTTGTGCGCGCGATATCGCCGTAATAATTGAACTGCTCGGGCGTGATGTATTCAACGACGGGCAAGTGTTTCGGACTTGGGCGGAGATACTGGCCCATGGTCAGCACTTCGCAGCCGACCTCGCGCAAATCGTCCATCGTCTGAAAAAGTTCAGTCTCTTTTTCGTCGAGGCCGAGCATGACGCCGCTCTTCGTCACAACGCTGGGCGAAAGTTCTTTCGCCCGGCGCAAGACTCGCAAGGACGTCCCATACTTTGCGCGTGAGCGCACCAGCGGCGTGAGGCGTTCCACCGTTTCCATGTTGTGATTATAAATGTCAGGGCGGGCATCGAGCACGATCTGGATGCACCAATCCTGCGCGTGGAAATCGGGAACCAGTACTTCGACAACGATTGAAGAATCCATTTCCCGAATCGCTGTGATTGTGCAGGCAAAATGATTGGCGCCGCCGTCTTTGAGATCATCGCGCGCGACGGCAGTAATCACCACATGCTTTAACTTCATCCGGCGCACCGCCTCAGCCACGCGCTGCGGTTCGTCTTCCTCAATCGCGAAAGGCTTGGCCGTTGTGACCGCACAAAATCCGCACGCACGCGTGCAACGATCGCCTGCGATCATGAAAGTGGCCGTGCCCTGGCTCCAGCATTCCCAGCGATTTGGGCATTGGGCGCTCTCGCAAACCGTGTGCAAGTGTAAATCGGAGATGAGCGCTTTCGTTGAAAAGAAAACTGGATTCGACGGCACCCGCACCTTGATCCACGGCGGCTTATGCGCCTGGTGCAACGCCGGATCAATTTTCGCACAAGACATCCAACAAAGTTACAACGTTCAAAAAGTTACAAAAGTTAAATCGAGCGACGCGACCGCGCTCAATGTTGCTGCAACTGTGTCATCCCGAACGGAGTGACGGACCTCACATCCGCAGTGCAACATACACGAACGTTCGCCTAACCGTGTTCGACACAGTGAGGTCCCTCGCCGTCTTCGCGACTCGGGATGACCACGCGCTACAGTTTCGTGCGCCCCGAGAGCGCAGCTGAAAGCGTTAGTTCATCAGCCGATTCGAGGCCGCCGCCAGCTGGAATGCCACGGGCAATCCGCGTGAGCGTGACCGGTTTGCTCTTCAAATGATCGACAATGTAGTTTGTAGTGGATTCGCCTTCCACATCGGCAGGCAGCGCGAAAATGATTTCAGAAATTTTTTCGTGATCGACCCGTTCCAATAGTTCTTTGATACGCAAATCTTCAGGGCCGACGTGATCGAGCGGCGAAATTTTGCCTCCGAGTGAATGGTAACGACCACGGAAGGCACCGGTCTTGTCCAGAGGAAGAATGTCAGTTGGTTGTTCTACGACGCAGAGTAACTCCATTAAGCGCGAGGAGTCCGCGCATATTTCGCAGATTTCACCGGCAGCAAAGAATCCGCACAGACTGCAGGGCCGAATCGACTGGCGCGTGTCTGTGACAGCCCGCGCAATTTGCTCCGGTTGATCGTTGCGCACCTGCACCATCCAGAGCGCAATTCGCTCCGCGGAACGAGGGCCGACTCCCGGCATTTGCCGCAGTTGTGCAATCAAATTGCGGATTGCCGCTGGATATTCCGTCCTTCTCAAAACGCGGTCAGATTTACTCCACGGGCGATTCCGTTAACTGAAGAACAAGCGGCTCCAGCCTCCGCAAATAAAATTGCAATGGCGGATCCTCTTCCTCCTCGGAGCCCCGCGCCTTCTGAAATTCGTTGTAGGCTTCCGCCCAGCGCTTCTCTCGATAAAGAACCACGCCGCTCCAGAAAGAGTCCCGGCGCGCGATGTGTTCCGGTTTGGCATCGGCAGTAAGCCAAAGCGGCTCGTAGATTTCAAGCCGATCATGCGAATTCAGCCCGCTCACAAAATCAATCGGGCGCGCGACAACCATGTCACTCACCCGATCAAACGTAGGCGTGTCCATCAGGGCGTTTGATCCGTAGAAATGATTGAGGGCGCAGAATCTGCGCGCCAGTTCAATGGGTTCACCCCTCGCCAGCAGCAGAGGGCGATGGCTGTCCTTCAGCGCACCGGCAATTATCGCACCAGAGCTAACCCCGGCGCAGATGTCCGAATTGGCAAAAATGTCTTCGCTATCCGTCGGGCGCTCGCGAAAATTTTTCATCATATCCAGGACAACGCGGACTGCTTTCTGGGCGTGCTCGGTATCCGGAATTGGAAATCCAAAAAAGGCGACCACGCCTTCCCCGTCAGCGGCCTGGAGGTAAGCGCCTTCGTTCGTGAGATGCTCAGCGGTCTCGCGAATAAACTTTGCCGTCGCTTCAGCGAAGGCCGCAGGCTCAGAATCTTCCGCGGATGCAAGTTTGTTGCCGATATCGCAGACTACGACGCTTACTTCGTGAGTTTTCGGCTGAGGATCAAACGGAGTTCTCCCGTCATTAAGGCGGCGAAATTCTTTGTTCGACAGGCGATCGCCAAAGAACGTTCGCACCAGATGCGAGCGGTCTCTCCGCAAAAAAGCCGACCAGCCTTCCGCAATGGCCAGTGCGAATGCCAGTGCAAGAACGGAGGGAATCGGCTGGAAAAATATCCGGTAAAGAGAGCAGACCCACGACAGGCCAAATAGCTCCACCACCATCAAACCAAGCAACAGGCGGCTACGCCAGCGCGGAACGATGCTCAGACTGAGCCAGGATACACCAAGAGCAATCAGCAGGACAAAAATGTATTGCCATTTTTCACCGACGATTCGCGTCGCGGCCGAATAGTCGGAGACAAGCTGAGCAGCGACCGCCTCAAAACCTGCTATGGCCTTGCTGGCGTGCAGCGCGCCGACGCCGAGAGCCCCGGCGACTCCAACTATGAGCGTTGTGATCAACAATCGCTTCATCAACAATCAAGCTTTTTGTGCGACTGCAGCCGGGTAATAGGATTGCACCACCAGTTCGCTCAGGAACTTGTCTGGAGCGTCAATTGCCTCGGCATTAAGAATAAACTTGGTTCGGCCCGTGTTCTTTTTGATCAGGTTCAAACCGAATTGGTAATCTTTAAATAAATGAAAGCAGAGATCACTCATGTTCATCCGCTCAGCTTGTGCGCGCTCGACCAGGCGCCGAATTGCCGCTTCATCAAAAACAATTTCCACTCCGTGCTCGTTGCTAAATTTCTCGGCGAACTGACGGGCACCGGCTTCCAGCATTTGCGCCTCCAGTTTGTGTCCCTCAACCTTTAAGCGATCAAGCACGCGTTGCGGCTCACGCACCAGCGCCGCGGTCACGCGCAACTGGGTCAGGCCCGATCCAGCCAGATAATATTTGTAGTCGCGGAACAGCTTCTCAAACACCGTGAGTAATCCACGCGCGCCGGTCTTTTCCTTTGCGGCGGCCTCGGCCAGCAGTCGCAGCGCTTCGTCCTCGAAACTGATCTCGATCCCATAAGCGCGAAACGCTCGCTCGTATTGCCGGAGCAAACTGCCCTCGGAATACTTCATGATGTTGAAAAGATCGTCTGCGTCGAGGTCCTCACAAACCACTCGCACAGGCAACCGGCCGATGAATTCCGGCTCGAACCCGTACTCAATAAAATCCTGAGTGGTTACGTGCTGGAAGAGCTCATTGTCCATCACCTGAACCGGCTCGGCCCGAAATCCTATCTGTGCCTGCCGAACGCGTCGCGCCACCTGTTCTTTCAACTTCTCAAACGCACCGCTCACCACGAAGAGAATGTGCCGGGTGTTTATCGTCTCGCGTTTTGCCTTGCCGCGCCTTTGAAATTCGAATGCAGCCTGTAATTGCGCCTGAAGATCGTTCATGCTGCGGACGGGCACTTCCGTTTCCTCCATCAATTTCAAGAGTGTGGTCTGCACTCCGCGCCCGCTCACGTCCCGCCCAATCAAATTTCCGGCTGCAGCGATCTTGTCGATCTCATCGATGTAAATGATTCCGAATTGCGCCAGGTTCACGTCGCCGTCGGCTTTGTGGACCAGCTCGCGCACTAAATCTTCCACATCACCGCCGACATAGCCAGTCTCGCTGAACTTCGTCGCGTCCGCCTTTACAAACGGCACCTGGATCAGGTCGGCGATGTGTTTGATCAAATACGTTTTGCCGACTCCGGTCGGCCCGACCAAGATCACATTTTGCTTGATGTATTCGATCTCCTGCGCCCGCCTGGCGTCTTCCTTCTCAAGCCGGCGCAGGTAATTGGCGTGGTTGTAATGGTCGCAAACGGCAATCGCGAGGACCTTTTTCGCTTCATCTTGCTTGATCACGAAGCGATCAAGGTGCGCTTTGATGTCGCGAGGCAGGAGATTGAACTCGAATTCATTATGGTCGACTTTGTCAGGTTTTTCATCCTCTTCTGCTGTCGCCGGCTCCGGCTCGGCAAAGGTCGCAACCGAAACCCGATCGCCGAAGTTCTGTTTCATGAACTCCGTGATCTTGGCCTTCAGCTCTTCCGGTGAAGGAAACGGTGGTGGTGACGGGTCTTGTGCCATGTGCAGAAAAGATCGTGCGAAAGAGGCTCCCTGGCAACGTTCGTCTAAAATCTGACTCTCAGGCGCGAGATTTGTTCATCCCCGCTCTGCTTCCTATTCTGGCTCTTACTCTTGCTCATGCTCTTGCTCTGATCTACTTCGGAAACATTGAAAGATTCGAAGCCGATCGAGTTTATCGTCACAGAAAATGACGCGAAGCTGCGCCTTGATCAGTTTCTGGCGAAGCGACTTCCGGAATATTCCCGGTCACGCATTCAGCAATTGATCCGCAGCGGATTCGTTCGGCTCAACGAGATGATGATCTCATCGTTATCAACAAACCCGCCGGCCTTACCGTTCACCCCGGCGCAGGTCAGCGCGAACATACTTTGGTCAACGCGTTGCTTAGCCACTGCGCCACGTTGTCCGGGATCGGTGGAAAAGAACGGCCGGGCATCGTTCACCGTCTCGACAAAGAAACAAGCGGCTGTCTTGTGGTGGCTAAGAATGACATCGCACATCGCGAACTCTCCAAACAGTTCGCCACGCGCACAGTGGAAAAGATTTATCTCGCACTCGTCGCCGGAAAATTGCGCAAAGCGGCTGGCGTAATCGAAGAGAAAATCGGGCGACATCCGGTGCACCGACAACGAATGCGGGTGACTTCCCTCCGTGGACGCACAGCCAAAACCGAGTATCGCGTGATTCGCTCGAGCGATGAGGCAAGTTTGATTGAATGCCGGCTACACAGCGGACGCACTCATCAAATTCGCGTGCACCTTCATCATCTCGGCCACGCAATTCTCGGCGACAAAGTCTATGCGCCGCGTTTTGCGAAAAATTTCCCTCGCCAAATGTTGCACGCATGGAAGCTGGGCTTCCGTCATCCCCGCAGCGGCGAATGGAGAAATTTTGAAGCGCCATTGCCGAATGATTTCGCGACCGCTATAAAACTGACAATCGAATCTCAACAAGTATGAAACAGCGAAAACTTGGGCGGGGCGGACCGATTGTCTCCGCCATAGGCCTTGGTTGCATGGGAATGTCAGATTTTTATGGTGGACGCGACGATCAGGAATCAATCGCCACAATCCATCGTGCGCTCGAACTCGGCGTCACATTTCTCGATACCGCAGACATGTATGGTCCGCACACGAATGAACAGTTAGTCGGGCGGGCACTCCGAGGCCATCGTGAGCAGGTTATTATTGCAACGAAATTTGGGATCGTGCGCGATCCGGAAAGGCCGGATTACCGCGGTATCAGCGGCAAACCAGATTACGTCCGCAAAGCCTGTGATGGAAGTCTGCGCAGGCTCGGTGTGGACGTGATCGATCTCTACTATCAGCATCGGGTCGATCCAGAAACGCCGATTGAAGAAACAGTCGGCGCGATGGCAGATCTGGTACGCAAGGGCAAGGTGCGCTTTCTCGGGCTCTCGGAGGCAGGCGCCGAGACGATTCGGCGTGCGCACGCCGTTCATCCAATCACGGCCTTGCAATCAGAATACTCGCTGTGGACGCGCGATCCCGAGAAGGAAGTTCTCGGTGTATGCCGTGAGCTTGGCATCGGCTTCGTACCCTACAGCCCGCTCGGTCGCGGCTTTTTGACCGGTCAAATCAAAAAGCGTGAGCATTTGCCGGAACATGATTACCGGCACACGACACCACGATTCCAGGGCGAAAATTTCCAGCGAAACCTTGATCTGGTTAAGCGCGTCGAAGAAATCGCGCGCGAGAAGAAATGCACGGTGGCTCAACTGGCACTGGCTTGGGCGCTCTCGCAAGGCGACGACATCGTGCCGATTCCCGGCACAAAACGACGAAAATACCTCCAGGAAAACATCGGCGCGCTCGATGTGACCCTCAACAGCGAAGACTTCGCGCGCATCGACGAGGTCGCCCCGCATGAAGCCGTCGCCGGCGCGCGCTATCCCGATTGGGCGATGCAGATGGTGGATCGCTGAACGGCAAAGCCCGAAGCGAAACGCGCAAAGCCGATTCCTTCGCCGTTAGCGCTTAACTCTTTGTTGCTCCCGCTTCGGCACCATTGCGCTGGCCAACATCGTCTGGACGATTTCGCCGCGCTGGTTGGTAGTCACGTTGCGCAGGCGAATAATCCCGAAGCCAGGCCGAGAACGCGACGGCCGCAGATCGACAATCTCCGTTTCTACAGTGAGCACGTCCCCCGGTCGCACCACATTGGGCCAGCGCAGCTCATCCACGCCGAGACCGATCGCGCCTTCGGCGAAATTCAAAGTTTGCACAAACAACCGCATGGTCATCGCCGCGGTGTGCCAACCGCTCGCAACCAGACCTTTGAAAATTGTTCGCTCAGCTTTCTTGCGGCTGAGATGGAACATCTGCGGATCAAACTTGTGGGCGAACTCGATGAGTTGTTTCTCCGTCACGCCAAGCGGCTCAGATTTGAAGCGATCGCCCACTTTCAAGTCATCGAAGTAATGCTCTTTCATTGCGGCGAAGGTGGAACCACATTCATGCGTCATCGCTCTGGATTGGGCAATCCGTAAAATTCGGCGCGCTATGGAAAGCCGGTCTGTTTCCAGCAGTTTCGCCAGGGCGGATTCGTGATTACTTGGTTCTATCGATCATGAAACCACGAGCGAAACGGCACGCACGGGTCGCGCCCGC
>WNGQ01015772.1_pt1 | contig 11594 bp, 8 predicted proteins | sample 5407661 | NCBI WGS metagenome assembly WNGQ01 (sample SAMN13153382, study PRJNA577476) | soil metagenome | isolation source: 60 cm soil or saprolite under Garry oak tree replicate 2 | place: USA:California | collected 2016-06-15
AATGCGCGCCGGTCAAGCCCTCCGCCAGCGCCATTCGGCGCTGGTGAATTGTTATCCCGATTGCCTGCTTCACGTCGTCTTCTCTTCATCGTCTGCTCCTGTTGTGTATAAATTTCCGCGAGGCGCGCGCAGAATATTTGAAGAACTGCGCGGAGTCAATAGATAGTACTGGTTCACTTTGAACTCTCATTCACACTGGCTTCAGCCAGGTGATTGGCGGCCAGTTAAACTTCCTTAGCCGTTTCAGCGGCTTTCGACCCAAACCGTTGGAAACGGTTATCGGATTAGTGAAGGCTTTCGGATCACCTGGCTGAAGCCAGGTGTGAATGAGAAAGCGTCTCACTTGAAACTGAACCAGTACCCCCAATAGACACCTCGCCACGTCTGTTTGATCCCGTCTGTTTTGTACTACAATCTCGGTGACCCCAAAATCTTAAAAACTTGAGGCTGCTCTTATGTCGAAAGTTACTGCGCTTAATGTGAACGGAAAGAAGCTGCAGGTGGACGCAGACTCTGAAGCAAGTCTGCTCAGCGTCCTGCGCAATGATCTTGATTTGACCGGAAGCAAGTACGGCTGTGGCGAGGGGCAATGCGGGGCCTGTACGGTGCTGCTTGACGGCCAACCAACACGGTCCTGCATCACTCAAGTGGGCCGAGCTGCCGGCAAACAGATTACTACGATTGAAGGACTGGAAAGAGACGGGCATCTGCATCCGGTGCAGGAGGCATTTCTCAAAGCGGACGCGATGCAGTGCGCCTACTGCACTTCGGGAATGATCATGTCGGGCGTCGCGCTCTTGAACAGGAATTCTCGCCCCAGCAGGGAAGAGATCATTCGCTCGATGGATGGCAATGTCTGTCGCTGCGGCACGTATCAACGCATCGTTGCGGCGATTGAGTTGGCGTCAGGTGCTTCAAAGGAGGTAGCGAAATGAGCGGCACACGTGATCTCGCAAACTTCGTCGAGGACTTGGCGGACTTCATTGAGGTAGAGCGCTACGAATTCAACGAGGGCCCCGCTTATCGCTTTGCATTCGACCGCCGCGAGTTCATGAAAGTCTTCGGCGGGGGCATTGCTCTGATCATTCCGCTCAGCAACGTGCTGGCGCATGAGGGCCCGCGGCAAGGCGGCGAGTCGGGGCGCGAGGCTGCCAATCAGCGCGTGCCCAGTGAGATCGGAGCCTGGATCCATATCGACGAGGATGGCGGCATCACCGTCTTCACCGGCAAAGTCGAAATGGGCCAGAACATTCGCACGTCACTGACGCAAGCGGTGGCCGAGGAATTGCGCGTGCCGGTTTCCATGATTCGTCTGGTGATGGGCGACACTGATTTGACGCCGTTCGATTCGGGAACATCCGGCAGCCGAACGACGCCGGCGATGGCGCCACAATTACGCAAGGCCGCCGCCGCGGCGCGTGAACTGCTGATCGATCTCGTCGCGCAACAATGGAATGTAGATCGCGGTGCGGTGCGAATTGTAAATGCGCGGTTCGTTAACCACGACACGACCAAGTCGCTGACCTTCGCCGATGTCGCGAAAGGCCAGAAACTCGTCAAGGCAATTCCCGCTGATGTAGCGACTACTCCGGCAAAAGAATGGACGATCGCGGGCACGTCCGTGCCGAAAGTTGATGGCCGTGACTTCGTTACCGGCAAACACCACTACACGTCTGATCTGAAACTCGCGGGCATGATGTACGGAAGAGTAGTGCGCCCCGCCGGCTTCAATGCCACACTCGTTTCGGCGGACACAAAGGCGGCCGAAGCGATGCCCGGCGTGACAGTCGTGCGCGATGGAAACTTTATCGGTGTCGCCGCGCCGAACCAACTAACTGCTACTCGTGCGGCAAATGCGATCGCCGTAGACTGGAAGGCTCCGGGTCAACCATCCAATGCTGAGTTATTCGATCTTTTAAGAAAGCAGTCGGCTCAAGGCGGCGGCAGAGGCGGAGGCGGCTCGCGTCCACAGGGTTCTATAGCTGATGGTCTGACCGCCGCCGACAAGAAGCTCGAACAAACTTACACTGTCGCTTATATCGCTCACACGCCGCTCGAGCCACGCGCCGCGGTTGCTGAATGGAAGGGTGAGAAGCTGACCGTGTGGACCGGAACGCAGCGGCCTTTCGGAGTGCGCGGCGAACTCGCGGAAGCCTTTCGGATTTCGGAAGACAAGGTGCGCGTGATCGTGCCCGATACGGGTTCTGGCTACGGCGGCAAACACACCGGCGAATGCGCCATCGAAGCCGCGCGTCTGGCGCGCGCCGCCGGCAAACCGGTAAAGCTCGTTTGGACGCGCGAAGAAGAATTTACCTGGGCTTACTTCCGCCCCGCCGGCGTGATCGATGTGAAGAGCGGAGTTAAGAACGACGGCACAATCACCGCATGGGAGTTTCATAACTACAACTCCGGAGGTTCCGGCATTCAAATCAAGTACGACATTCCGAACCAGAACATCCAGTTTCACGCCAGTCAGTCGCCTCTGCGCCAGGGTTCATATCGTGGTCTGGCGGCAACCGCCAACCACTTCGCGCGCGAATCGCATATTGACGAACTGGCGCACAGCGTCAACATCGATCCGCTGGCGTTTCGTTTGAAGAACATCAAAGACGAAAGACTGCGCGCCGTGCTTGAGGCGGCAGCGAAAGCGTTTGGATGGGGTCAAACAAAACCCGGGGCGGGTCACGGCGTTGGCATCGCTTGCGGTTTTGAAAAAGGCAGCTACATTGCCACCTGCGCAGAAGTAGCCATCGAGCGGTCACCGGCTAAAGCTGTTGAGAAAGAGACGCCGGGTAGCAAAGTAAAGATCCTGCGCGTGGTCGAAGCCTTCGAGTGCGGCGCCGTAGTCAATCCGCTTCATTTGCAGAATCAGATCGAAGGCGCGATTACGATGGCCATCGGCGGCGCTCTGTTCGAGGCCATCCAGTTTGAAAATGGAAAGATTCTCAACGCGCGCTTTTCGCGCTATCGCGTTCCGCGCTTCAGCGACGCTCCCCAGATCGAGGCGGTGTTAGTAGATCGCAAAGACCTGCCTTCGGCCGGCGCCGGCGAAACTCCCATCGTTGGTCTCGCGCCCGCAGTAGGAAATGCCATCTTCAACGCAACAGGCGTTCGTCTGAGATCGCTGCCCCTCGTGCCGAAGGGGCTGATGACAACAAACTTGTGAACGGCTTTCTTTTCACGGCTTCACTCGGTTGTTCAAATCACGCAGGGCGGCCAGATTTTTCTCTCCCAACTCGAACGTCGTTCTCCCGACTCTCACTTCCACCACCTGCGCCCGCGCGATCTTTTGAAATGTCTGATGCGGGAAAGACACCTCCAGCACTTCTTTCATGACATCGATGAGTTGGCTTGTATTGAGGTCTTGATTGACCAGTTTCATCCGGCCCAGGGTGAGCCGCTCACCGTCTGCGACCACAATCAAATCGCGCTCATCAAGGGGGTGGCGTTTGGTCCAATCCTTGGTCTCGAAGATCAGTTGCAGCCTGGCGTGCCGTACGTAATCAAGCTGTTGCCCCGGGCAATGCAGTGATGCCAGCAGACTGACGCAGGTATCTTTCAGGGCGCTTTGGATGCCTTTGGCACCCCTGCAAGTCACGCGCATCTTGTGGAGAGTTACCACCATCTCACGATCAAAACCGTCGTATTTGGTTTCAATCTTACCTCCGTGATCAACCTGTAGCAGGGGCGCTGGTAAAGCAGTCGGATCGGCTGGCAGTGGCGTTTCGTTCTGTGTCAGCGCGTTGGGAGTTTGCAGTAGCAGCAGACTCAAAGAGCAAGATAAGAGTATGGTTGTTCTTTTCATGATGTCACCTTTCAAGAACTACGATGGTCGGGCAAACGAGAGAAGTGAGATGGAAACTTCGGAAGCAAGAAGCGTTAGTGGTGGGTCGCACCAGCACAGACTATCGCTAAGACAATATAAGATCGGTAAAAAGCTCTGTCAAGAAAAGCGATCTCGGCAGTGGTGTCTTAATTTGAAATTCTCTGCGCGTACTCTGCGTCCTCGGCGTCTCTGCGGTGAGTATATTCGAGCGTGATTCACCGCAGAGACGCAGAGATCGCGGAGACTACGCAGAGAAATACTGGAATTAAGACACTACCATCGCGGCAACGTGCCTTTTACAAGTGGCGTAGTCATTTCACGAGGCTCGGACTTAAGAGTTCCATAATCCAAAGGCTGGAGGTACTCTATTGTCATGTATAATCGCGTCGGCAATCCAGCATATTCTCTTTGCATCGTCCTTATTGTTTCTGCTGCAGCGCTGGCCCAAACGCCTTCGCCTTCGCCAACTCCACCAGTGACCGACATCTTTCTGATCGACTTTGCGAACAAGGACGATAAGATAACCTTCGGCAAGCCATTGAAGATTACCGAATGGGAGGGGTACAACAATCAGCCGTCCTTCTTACCCGATGGACAGGGTCTGTTCTACACCTCAATCAGAGCGGACAAACAGGCGGACATCTACCGGTATGAAATCAGGATCGGCAAGACTTCAAGGGTGACGGAAACGCCGGAGAGCGAGTATTCGCCGACGGTAACGCCGGATGGCAAGTTCATTTCCGTCGTTCGCGTCGAGGCGGATTCGACGCAGCGCCTTTGGAAATTTCCGCTCAACGGCGGAACGCCGTCGCTGATTTTGCAGAGGATTAAACCCGTCGGTTATCACTTATGGATCGACGATCACACGCTCGCTCTTTTCATTTTGGGCAAGCCAAACACTCTGCAGATCATCGACGTGCACAAGATTTCCGACCAGGAATGGATCATCAAGGCATTCGATCTCGAGACGCGCACGATCACGCCGCTGATCAAGACGCTGGCCGGCGTTGAAGATTATGCCTGGACACCGTCGGGAGTCTTGTTGATGGCGAAAGACTCCAAGCTCTTTGCGTGGAATCCCGCGGCGGACAAAGACTGGCGAGAAATAGCAGACTTTTCCCAAGCCGGATTGAAGGGCATCACCCGCATCGCTGTCAGCCCAAAAGAAAATCGAATTGCCCTCGTTGCCAGACACTAGTCCCCGCGACAGCTCAGTGTCCGGGTACGTTCTCCTTCCCGACTTACCACGAGATCACAATCTCACACTGATCCGAGCCGCCTCTGCTATCAGTAATCCGAATCGCCGCGCTGTCGTTGTTGTAACGCGAAGGCTGGTCAGTAACGTAAACATCGTTGCGCCCTCTGACTCGCTGCACCGTTACCCGAGCATCGCGTGGCAGCGGAGCAGTAAACGAGTATCTGCCCGGATCGTACTGCTTGCCAGACTGGGTGTAGACGTCTAGTCGAGAACCAGAAATAACCAACTTCACATCATGATCAACCCTGCCAACCCAGGTGACGCTCCCGTGCGAATAGTTGTTACGGCCGCGGTCCCGATCACGGCCACCACGGTCATAGCCACGGTCACCAACTTCGAAGTCAGCGCGGCAGCCACGGTCGACCCAGATGTGATCTCGTTTGTAGCCCCAGGTTCGTCCCTCGATGCACGAGGCTCCGCTCCTTTGACTGACGAGGCGAACACCGCCGCGGGTGTCAACCGGACATCTTTGCCGACGTCCATTCTCAGAGCCGCAATAGATCGTCTGCGCCGAAACAGTTACCGCACATGCCAATAAAGTTAGAACCACCAGTAACGCCGTGACTGCTGGCGAAGCGTTCCGTCTCGCAAAAGAATTTGCAAAGTGTGCTGGTTTCATCTCAAGCCTCCTTTGCGCTAAGCCTATCAGATTTCACCCGCAGATGGGAGCAGATCTTGTAACTCGTCTAATCTAGGAAATCATTCGCGCAATGACGAATGCCGCGCCGGCGGCGGCGCTGCCTATAAGCGCGGTTTGCAGCGCGCTGCGCAGCGGCTTCGTTCCGGTGAAGCGACCCTTGACGAAGCCAAAGACCAACAGCGCCAGCAGCGTTACGGCAATCGAGAACAATAGAGCGGTCAACGGTCTGCCGGCGATTATGTACGGAGCCAGCGGAATAAATCCGCCGGCGATGTACGCTCCGGCGATCGTGAAGGCGCTGCTCATCGCCCGCTTTGGATCCGGTTTCTCCAGACCCAGCTCAAAGCGCATCATGAAATCGATCCAGTTTCTCGGTTGCTTGCGCAGCGCCTGCACAATGGGCCAGGTTTCCTCGCGCGTCAAGCCGTAGCTTTCGAACACTTCCGCAACTTCGCGCATCTCTTCGTGCGGGATCTCGGCGACCTCGCGCTTCTCACGCTCACGCTCTTTCTGATAATGCTCGGCGTCGCTCTTGGCCGCGAGGTAACCACCCAGGCCCATCGCTATCGAACCCGCGGCGATCTCAGCCAAGCCGGCCGTAACGATGATTCCACTGGTGATATTCGCGCTGCCAGTCAGACCGGCGGCCAGCGCAAAAGGAACCGTCAGACCATCAGACATGCCAATGACGATGTCGCGGACCGTGTCACCGGCAGTAAAGTGGCGTTCGATGTGTGGTGTCCTGGGCATAAGATTCTCCGCACGAGAAGATGCAGCTAAAACCGCTAGAATGTAATTCTTTTTGCCGCTGTCGGCAAAACGAAATCAGAGGCGGTCCGACAAAACTTCAGTTTTGTGGCTGGCCGTTTGATCCGGGCGCAACCTCACCACGCCTTCCGTTTATCGCCATGATGTAATACAACCTGAAACTCACTTAGACTAACGGCAAAGAGGAGACAGAAATGGACTGGCGTGTGTTCCTAACAACATTCGGCGTGATTTTTCTGGCAGAGATGGGTGACAAAACACAACTCGCGGCAATGACCATGGCTGCCGAATCGAAGAAGCCACTGAGCGTGTTTGTCGCCGCGGCGCTCGCGCTCACCGCTGTTTCCGCGATCGGCGTGGTTGTGGGCGGCGTGCTGGGCCACTACATTCCCCTCATTTGGGTCAAGCGCGTCGCGGCCGTCGCTTTTATTGTGATCGGCGTGCTGATCTTGCTGGACAGGTTCTAGGACCAGGTAAGGAAAGCGCGAATGAGTTCTTATCCCCACAGTCGAGCGATCAGCAGGCGCAACGCGCCCGCGCCAAAGATGATCCAAAACGGATTGGGTTTGTAACGCAAGAGCACAAACATCGCGATTCCCGCGATTGCTATGCCAACCCACGAATGAATGCCTGCAAGGCCGATGCTCCAGGCGGCCGCAGTCAACAAACCAACCACGGCCGGCGTCACTCCTCTTAAAAAAGCCTGCACCTGGCGATTGGCTCGGAAGCGCCGCAGTGACGAGCCCGCGGCAATCGTCATCATGAATGCCGGAAGAAATACTGAGACAGTCGCCACCAGCGCTCCGACTGTTCCGGCCACGCGATAACCGATGAACGTCGCAGTGATCAGCACCGGCCCGGGCGTGATCTGGCCTAACGCCGTTGCATCAGCAAACTCCTGATGCGTCAACCAGTGATTCGTGCGCACTACTTCCGATTCGATCAGCGGCACCATGACAAAGCCGCCGCCAAAAGTAACTGCGCCCATGCGCAGAAAGACTGTCGACAGCGCCAGCAGCAAGGCAAGCTTCGCCATGATCGGCATGCCAACCAGAAGTACGGTCGATCGCAGGGGTCGCTCAGGTTCAACCTCGCTCTGATCTTCTTCGTTATCTTCCGCCTCCTGCATGACCCGCACGCGTTCGTCCGCCAACGCTCGGGTGAGATAGCCGCCACCGAAGAACGCCTGTTGTTCAAGCTCAACCAGACGGGCGCGTCTCCTGGCCGCCAGCCGGCGAATGCGTCGCCAGCGATGCCAACGTCTTTCGGCAAACGAGTCGATGTAGATTCCAATCAAACCCGCCGCGAGGATCACTTCGATAATCGTAGCGCCCAGGAGAGAGACGGCCAGTGCTGACAAAACCGCGACGTACCACTGCCAGGGTTTGACCAGAGTATTGCGCCCGATACGCCACGCCGTCACTATGATCAGCGCGACAACCGCGGCATTGAGGCCGTGAAAGAGATAGTCAGTAGCCGGCAACTGGCGCAGATGCCGATAAAGAATAGCCAGCACGATCATCATCACCATCGACGGCAGGATGAACGACGCCATCGCTACCGTCGCGCCACGCCAGCCGCGCAGACGCAGGCCAATGTAGGTGACGATATTGCCGGCGTTCGTGCCGGGCAGGCTCTGCGCCAGCGCGAATGCCTCGGCGAATTCGTGATCGGTAAACCAGCGCCGTTTGTAGACGGCCAGCGCGCGGATCTGCGCAATCACTGCCAGCCCGCCACCAAATCCGGTCAGTCCAATTTCGAAAAACGAAAGAAAGATGCCGCCGAGGGTCGCCTCGCGCGAAAGCCGCCTCAGCCGTTTATGACCGAAGCGCACTCGCGTGCCTAATCTTTGCCCTCTCAGTTTTGCGTTTTCAAACACTCTGTTCCGCAGCCTTCGTGAAGAACATCAACCGGATACCAAGTTTATCCTCGTCCGCCAATTCGAACCAAGCACGAGTAGTGTCCTGATTTTCAGTTTTTCTGCGCGGTCTCTGCGACCTCAGCGTCTCTGCGGTGAACAATGGCTTCAACTACACTCACCGCGGAGACACCGAGAACGCAGAGGTGGCACAGAGAACTTCAAATTACGACACTACCTAAGATCGGCTCACCGCAATGAAGCAGATATGAATGCCGCGCGCTTTCGCATGTGCGCCAACAGCAGGCAATTCATTGGCGCTTTTCTCTGTCAAGTCTTACAATTCCCTCGCAGTTTTCACTTGTGCTCCAACTCACCTGTGAATCGCCGCCATGAGCGAAAGCACCAGCGATTTTCTCGGAACCGAACGCTTCCGGGTCCGCCGCCGGCTCGGTTCAGGCGGCATGGGAGTGGTGTACGAGGCGCACGATCGCGACACGGACAAAGTGCTCGCTCTCAAAGCGCTCACCCGCACTGACGCCTCGAACGTCTATCGTTTCAAGAAGGAGTTTCGCGCGCTTGCTGATGTCTCGCATCCGAATCTGGTTTCACTCTACGAGTTCATGTCGGACGGCAACTCCTGGTTCTTCACGATGGAGTTGGTCCGCGGCGTAACGTTCATCGAGTATGTCCGACCGGGTTTTCGTTCCCGGCGCAGACAGTCTTCACGTACGGCGACGCTTTTTAAGTTAACTGACGACGCGGACGCGAACACTGATCACGAAGCTCAAACAATGGAACTGGATGGCCCAAGTGTGCGGGTTAGCACCGAGGTGGGATCTGGTTTTGACAGTTCGGATGATACGGCGGCGATTGAGTCAAAGCTGGATTTGGATCGATTGCGGGCGGCTTTGAGGCAGCTCGCCGAGGGCTTGCATGGGCTGCACGAGAGCGGAAAGCTCCACCGCGACATCAAACCTTCAAACGTATTAGTGACGAGAGAAGGTCGTGTGGTCATTCTGGATTTCGGTCTGGTTACCGAAGTCGAGGGCAAAGGTCAGCACGACAGCGTCAACCTCGTGGGAACACCTGATTACATGTCGCCCGAGCAAGGCGCACAGCTTCCAATCTCTCAATCCAGCGATTGGTACAGCGTCGGCGTAATGCTTTATCAAGCGTTAACCGGCAAGCTGCCATTCGCGGGCAAATTCTTTGAAGTGATGATGAATAAGCAGAGCATTGATCCGCCAGCGCCCATAGAGCTGGTGCCTGAAGTTCCTAAAGATCTCAACGAGCTCTGCGTGCGATTGCTGCGGCGCAAGCCTGACGAAAGACCAAATGGTCGTCGGGTGCTGCGATTTCTCGGCCCGGGTAAATCGTCCGCACTGGCCGTCAGACAAACTCCCGAGGCGCACGGGTCACCGCCCTTCGTCGGTCGCGAAAGTCACTTGCAGGAGTTGATGAACGCGTTCATTGGCACGCGACAAGGCCAGACGGTGACTGTGTACATTCACGGCAGCTCGGGCATGGGAAAGACCGCGTTGGTGCGACACTTTCTCGAAAAGCTTCGCGATCAGGAAGAGGACGTGGCAATCCTGGAAGGCCGTTGCTACGAGCGCGAGTCGGTTCCCTACAAGGCGCTTGACGGAATGGTCGACAGTCTGAGCAAGTATCTGATGTCACTGCCTGACTCAAAGGCCGAAACGCTGATGCCGCGCGATGTATATGCACTCGCTCGGCTGTTTCCCGTGATGCTGCAAATCGATTCGGTCTTCAACGCGCCGCAACGCGACCAGGCGATTCCCGATCCACTGACGCTCAGACGCCGCGCGTTTGCGGCGTTGCGTCAGTTGTTTGCGCGAATGTCGGATCGTAAACCGCTGGTACTCTGCATCGATGACCTCCAATGGGCCGACGCTGACAGCACTACTCTGTTGGAAGATCTCCTGCGACCACCCGATTCGCCGCCGCTGCTCCTGCTCGCCAGTTTTCGCAGCGAGGATATCGAATCAAAACAGTTTCTGCGGTCGTTGCTCGAGCATACCGGCGCCGAAACCTGTCGAGAACTGCGCCTGAACGCCTTGACCGGCGCTGAAGCGCGCGAGATGATCCGCGCTCTCCTTGGTCCAGAGGTTCCGGCCACTGAACGATTCATCGAATCGATCGTCAAAGAAGCGCGAGGAAATCCCTTCCTGCTCGAGCAACTTGCTGGGTACGCGATGACTAGTGATCGAGGAACGACTTTCGGAATAAATCTCGCTGTAATGCTCGATGCGCGTATGCGCCATTTGCCGAGGGGCGCGCGCCGATTTATGGCCACGCTTGCCGTTGCCGGCCAGCCCATTAATCCGGAGGTTGCCTATCAGGCCGCGGGTCTCACGGGCGACGAACTGCCGCTGATCAGCTCTTTGCGCGCAGCTCAATTCTTGCGCAGCGGCGGTTCAAACTTCGGCATCGAGCTTTATCACGATCGGATTCGCGCAACCCTGGCCTCGCAACTCGAGCCCGCGAAGGTCAAGCAGATTCATCGGAGACTGGCGCAGACACTGGAAGCAAGAGGCATCGATGATCCGGAGGCGCTCTTCGAACACTATCTCGGCGCCGACGAGCGCGTGCGCGCGGCTACTCACGCTGCGGCTGCCGCAAAGAAAGCGTCAGCCGCGCTCGCCTTCGATCGCGCCGCGGCATTCCATCGCCGCGCTCTCGAACTCGCTCCGACAAGAGGGGCTGAACTTATTGAACAAAAGAACGGACTGGCTGAGGCCCTGGTCAATGCGGGCCGGCCGGCTGAGGCCGCGGAGGCTTTTCTTGACCTGGCACATGACACGTCCGCCGCGCGGGGTCTGGATTTCAAGCGCCGCGCGGCCGAGCAGTTGCTGATGGGCGGCCACATCAAAGAAGGACTGGAGGTGCTTAATTCAGTTTTGTCCGGAGTCGGGTTCAAATTGGCGACGGGACCAAAGCGCGCGTTGCTTTCACTTTTGCTGAGGCGATTGCAGATTCGTTTACGCGGACTCAACTTCGTCGAGCGCGATGCAAATCAGATCACGGGGGCTGATCTCTTTCGGATCGACATCTGCTGGGCGATCGCCGCCGGGCTGGGCGCTATCGATCTCATTCGCAGCGCCGATTTTCAAAGTCGTCACCTGCTGCTCGCGCTGCGTGCCGGAGAGCCCTACCGTGTATCTCGCGCGATGTCGTTCGAAGCGGCTCAATCGGCGTTGGCCGGCGGACCGGCGAGAGC
>WNGQ01006223.1_pt1 | contig 11591 bp, 15 predicted proteins | sample 5407661 | NCBI WGS metagenome assembly WNGQ01 (sample SAMN13153382, study PRJNA577476) | soil metagenome | isolation source: 60 cm soil or saprolite under Garry oak tree replicate 2 | place: USA:California | collected 2016-06-15
TACGGCTTTGTTCAGATGCTTCTTTACAAGTGCCCGCGTTATGGGAAAGAACTCTATATTTGAAAGGCAGGATGCATGCGCGCGGAAATACTCTCGTGTGGCACCGAGTTATTGTTGGGCCACATCACCGATAGCAACGCCACTTATCTTGCTCAGAGCCTGGCTTCGTTGGGCATCGATCTCTATTTTGTCTCGCAGGTCGGCGATAACCAGGGTCGTATCGTTGAGACCTTGCGCCGCGCCTGGGAGCGGTCCGACCTGATTATCATGACTGGTGGACTGGGTCCGACCGAAGATGATCTCGCTCGTGAATCGATCAGCGCCCTGCTCGGAGAGACAATGCAGGTCGATCGCGGGCTGGAAGCAGAGCTGCGTCGTATGTTCGCGACACGCGGCGCCAGCATGCCCGAGCGCAATGTCAAACAGGCCACGCTGATTCCTTCCGCACAGGCGCTGCCCAATCCCTACGGCACAGCCCCCGGCTGGTGGGTGGAGAAGGATGGGCATATCATCGTCGCCATGCCCGGTGTCCCCAGGGAAATGTACCGCATGTGGGAGCAGGAAGCCATCCCCAGGCTCAGCCCCTATACAGGCGGACTTATCTTCACACGTATCCTGCGCGTCTCCGGCCTGGGCGAGTCTATGGTGGAAGAACGACTGGATTCGCTCATACATAGCAACAACCCTACCATTGCCACCTATGCCAAAACTGACGCGGTTGACGTGCGTGTAACCGCGAAGGCTGGAACCCGCGAGGAGGCCGAACAGCAGGTAGCACAAATGGAGGCGCGAGTGCGCCAGGTGCTTGGTCACCATATCTTTGGTATCGATAAAGAAACCCTGTCCGACGTCGTAGGAAAGCTGCTCCTGGCCCGTGAGCAAACGCTGGCCGTCATGGAATCGCTCACAGGCGGGCTGCTTGCCAACAGGATTAGCGATGTCCCTGCCAGTCCCGCCTATTTCATAGGCGGTGTCGTGGCTTACAGTACCGCTCTCAAAATCCAGATGGGTGTACCCACCGAGGTCCTAGAGCAGTATGGCGCCATCAGTGAAGAAACTGCCCGCGCCATGGCCCATGCCGTACGCGAACGCCTCGGAGCAGATTTCGGCCTGGGTGTCACGGGCGTTGCTGGTCCCGATATGCAAGAAGGCAAACCCGTTGGAACTGTACATATCGCCATCGAAGGCCCCGAGGGCGTGGTCACGGCTATGGGGCCGGGCTACCGTGCCAGCCGTGAAGACCAGAAACGCCTCTCCGTCCTTGCAGCGCTCAACCTCTTGCGCCTGCACCTCACCGGCGTGAAAAAAGGCTAAACCTTTCGTCTCTGGCATACTATGCTACAATAAGATACTACGTCGTGATGAAGAGGAGAATTTCTGCGCTTATGACACAGACCGACAATCGTCCACAGGAGCAGTATACGCTGTCGCCTGATGGCAAGCCGCGCCTGCGCTTTGCTCCCAGTCCAACCGGCTACCAGCACATCGGCGGCTATCGCACCGCCCTTTTTGACTGGCTCTACGCGCGCCACACGGGCGGCACGTTCATTCTACGTATCGAGGATACCGATATCGCGCGCACCGTGGAGGGCTCCGTTGAGTTCCTCATTGAAGGCATGAAATGGCTCGGGATGGACTATGACGAAGGCCCCTACGTTGGAGGCCCCTATGGTCCTTACTATGAGACCCAGCGCAAGGCCATCTATCAATACTATACTGATCAACTTATCGCTTCGGGTCATGCCTACCGCTGTTACTGCACTGCGGAGCGACTTAAGCAGATGCATGCCGAGCAGGAAGCGCAGAAACTGCCGCCACGTTACGACCGCCTCTGCCGCTACCTCACTCCCGAGGAGCGCGTGGCTAACGAGGCTGCCGGGAAGACCTGGACGGTACGCTTTGCCATGCCCACCGAGGGTGAGACGGTGGTGCATGATGAACTGCGCGGCGACATCGTTTTTAACAACACCGACCTCGATGATCCAATCATTCTCAAATCGGACGGCTACGCGCTGTACCATCTCGCCCACCTGGTCGATGACCACCTCATGGGTATAACGCACGTCCTGCGCGGCGATGAATGGATTTCCAGCGCGCCGCTTCACGTGCAAATCTACAAGGCTTTTGGGTGGCAGCAGCCGCTCCTGTATCATGTCCCTACTGTGCTGGGCAGCGACAAGAGAAAGCTCAGCAAGCGTCAAGGCGCTCTCTCCTGGGTGGAGTTGAAGAACCAGGGCTACCTGCCGGAGGCCGTGCTCAACTTTCTTGCCCTGATCGGCTGGGCCTACGACGACAAAACCGAACTCTTTACACCCGAGGAGCTGGTTAAAGCTTTCACTCTCGATCGCGTTGGCATTGCCGGGGCCATTTATGACCCTGCGAAGTTGACCTGGATGAACGGGGTCTATATTCGCCGCCTGGCGCTGGATGACCTCACCCGGCGCACCATTCCCTACCTGGAGCGCCCGGAGGCAGAAGGTGGCCTGCCCGATAGTATCCAGCGGCCGCTCGACCGCGATTATACCTCGCGCGTCCTGCAATTGGAGCAAGAGCGCCTGAAGACGCTCGGAGAAGCTGCTCCCAGGGTAACCTTTTTCTACACCGATGCTTTAAGCTACGATGCTGCATTGCTTGTACAGAAAAAGATGGATGCTGCGGGCACTCGTGCTGCTCTGATACGCGCCCGCGACCTCCTCGCATCCCTTGAAACATGGACGCACGATGCGATGGAGACACCCATGAGCGACCTGGCGATAGAACTTGGCCTGAGCCGTGGACAGCTCTTCGGTACGGTGCGCGTTGCCGTCAGCGGCAGCACGGCTACTCCTCCCCTCTTTCAGATGATGGAGGTGCTCGGCCGCGAGCGCTGTATGACGCGTATCGACCAGGCCATTGCAAAACTTGCCTGAGTGAGCAAACATATGATGCAGAAAGATTATATCCTCAGGATGATACAACAACTAAGCAGGGTCTTGATTCACATCCTCCACCTGCGAGAGGTCAAGGACTACGAGGGAGCTTTGACCTACATCGACGATGTATTCAAGCAGGCCCTGGGCTTCAGCTCCGATCTCATCACCTCTGTACCAGATGAGACACTGCTGGCAATGCTCACCTCGTTTGATGTGCTGGACATCGAGAAATGTTTCCTGGTTGCCAGGCTGCTGAAGGCGGAGGGCGATATCTACGTCGATCAAGGTGATTTCGATACGAGCTACTATCGCTACTTGAGATGCCTGTACCTCTTCTTCGCCATCCTCTTCAGTGACAGTAGTATCAACGATCCCGATATCTTCGTAGAGATAGAGGGCTTGTTGGACAAGCTGGAAGACTACGAGTTGCCCGTAGAGATCAAAAGCCAGCTTTTTCAGTACTTCGAAAGAACTGGCCGGTACTCGCGGGCGGAAGATGTCCTGTTTGAACTTCTCGAAGCGGAAGATGAAGAAAACGAGCCTGAAAGCAACCTGGTCGAACGGGGGATCGCCTTCTATGAGCGCTTGCTCAGGAAGAAAGATACAGAACTCGTCGCCGGGAATTTCTCGTGGGAAGAGGCCCGAGAAGGTCTGGCGCAGTTGAAGAATATGCATAGTTAGAGACTGGACAATTCACTTCATATTGATTACACTTACTTAACATAAGTTAAGTGTCATGCCTCAAGCCCCTTACGGCCTTGGTTCATCACTTTCTAACACCTTTAACATGTGTTTGTATCCAGAAAGTGAGGCAGAAATGCAGGTTTCCAAGGCGGTCAGCGAGTTCATGTTTTCACTGGTCAACAAGTCCAGGCACACCAAACGATCCTACAAGTATGTGCTAAGCCTCTTCGCTTCTTGGTGCCGAGAACACGGCATAGAGCTTGAGGCCATTAAAGCCGGTGACGTATCATAACACCTGCGCCTCCTTCTTCATTCGCTTACACCTGCAAAACACGCTATCCAAACGCCTCCATTGTATGCTATACTTGCATCATTGCACATACAGTGTAAATTAAGGTTATGGCTGATTGGTGAGGCAAAATGAAGAAAAAGCCGCCGATTATCAACATTGTCATCGCCGCTCTACTTGCGCTGTCTACTGCATTGATCGGCCTATTGAGCGGTTTTGCTCCAATTGAGCCGTTTCCAGCAGTTACACCATATCTTCGATTTACCTGGCCTGTGCTAGGTATAGTAACTCTAGCCTTCATTGGTCTAACCATCTGGCTGACAGCGCGGCAATCGGCCAGTGACGATGATAAATCGCTACCAAGGAGCGAGCGCCGACAACAGTTACTAGAAAAGCAGAACCGCCAACGGATGCTGGCAAAAGTACGTGCCTTCTGGATAACTGGCGTACTGGAGAATTCTTTGCATGGTGCAGCACTCATCGCACTCGGTCTAAAAGAGCAACCAGACGCCGTTGCAAATCCTTGGCATCTCGTTCTTCAACAGCCAGATCAATCTGAGCGCCCGCTGCCACCTGGTACTCGTATCACACAGGTATATGATGATGTTGGAGGTGAACTGCTCATACTCGGCGAACCTGGCTCTGGTAAAACGACACTGCTATTGGAACTGGCACGTGATCTTCTTGATCGTGCTCAGAAGGATGAAGCCTATCTGATGCCGGTGGTATTCAACCTGTCATCGTGGGCCGTGAAGCGACGATCAATCGCTGATTGGATGGCTGAGGAACTGAATACAAAATACCAAGTGCCACTCAAATTGGGCGAGTCATGGGTAGGTGCAGATCAAATACTGCCGTTACTCGATGGATTGGATGAGGTTGCTAAGGAGTATCGTGCAGCGTGTCTGGGTGTCATCAATATCTATCGGCATGAACATATGGTGCCAATAGTAGCGTGCAGCCGGAGTACCGAGTATCTTAGCCAGACAAGCCGCGTGCAGGTGCGCTGTGCGGTTGTCGTGCAGCCTCTTACCACACAGCAGATCGATGATTATTTAGCGAGCGCTGGCGGCAATTTGGCAACAGTACGTGTAGCACTACGTAAAGACACAGTGTTACAAGAATTAGCTGCAACGCCTTTGATGCTGAGTGTGCTGACCTTGGCCTATCAAGAAAAGTCGGTTGAAGACATTCTGACAGAAGGTTCTCCTTATACACAAAGGCGGCAGGTGTTTGACACCTATGTCCTGCGTATGCTTCAGCGACGCGGTACCAAGACTCACTATGCATCACGACAGACCTTGCATTGGCTTACGTGGCTGGCAAGACAGTTGATACAGCATAGCCAGACGGAGTTCTACCTTGAGCGGATGCAGCTGAATTGGCTTCCAGATGCCCGATCACGCTTCGTCTATCGTGTTTATCGTGTTGTTGTGAGGCTGGTCGTCGGGCTGCTCAGTGGGCTGTCGTCGGGCTGGTCGTCGGGCTGGTCGTCGGGCTGCTCAGCGGGCTGCTCAGCGGGCTGGTCGGCGGGCTGCTCATCGGGCTGGTCGGCGGGCTGCTCGGGCTGGTCTTCGGGCTATCAGGTCAAAGGATTGATCAACACAGCATCGTGACACCTAACCAAGGAATATGGCGTTCTGCACGCAATGGCCTCCGTATTGGACTAGTCGGCGGGCTGGTCGGCGGGCTGGTCTTCGGGCTGGTCTTCGGGCTGGCCTTCGGGCTGGTCTTCGGGCTAGTCTTCGGGCTGGTCTTCGGGCTGCGCGGCGGTGGAACGGCATTCATCAAGCACTTCGCTCTGCGGTGGTCCCTCTGGCGGGCAGGGTCTATACCTTGGAACTACCCACGCTTCCTCGACTACGCTGCTGACCGTATTCTGCTTCGCAAGGTAGGCGGCGGTTACATCTTCATTCATCGTCTGCTGCTAGAGTACTTCGCCTCGCTGGACACTAAGACGAAATCCAGTGGAGTATCAGAGCAGCCATAACCAGAGATGTACATCCGATAGATAACAGTAGGCTACAGACCGATTGAGACCAGTGTAGTATCGAATTGCACTCCTTTTGCTAACACCGCTCGCTTGATTGCTGTCGACTGGTAACCTGCCTCTAGCCGTAGGCGTTCATCGTCAACCGGCCAAACCTCGCACCTGTGACCAACTCGCCGTAGCGTTATAACCTTCCGGCTACCAGGCGTATCACTGGCGGTACGCTGTGTCCGTAAGGCTCGGCAATTGATAGAGCGGCCTTGATTTTGATTTGTGTGTGACAACTGAACACGTTCAAAAGCGAGTGTAAGTTAACACTGTCAACATTGCAAACCAAGGACACAGGCCGATTGACAGCAAACACCAGGTAAATACCGACCTCGATTAAATACCGCGAAAGTAGTCGAAAAGTAGCTTATATCCACTACGAATATACAGCGAAACTACATATCAAGAAAAGGATACCACAATGCCAAACCATGTCCAGACCTACTTACAGAACTTACGCCGTGCCATGGGTGAAAGGTTCATTGAAGAACTCTACCAGGCGCTTAAAGAAGAGACCAGCTTGAAGAAACACAGTTACCGCCTGATCCAAGCCGCACGTACCAACTTAGGCCGGAGCATGATATCAGGTCACGCGCACCAGGACTCTACCAGAACGAACAGTCGGTTGAAGGTACAGGCTTCTATGGCGGCCAAATACGTTACAAGCCGTAGCGCCAGGTAAGCCTATTGAAGAAGGCGGCCTAAATACAGACTATGAGCGGCAATAGAGAGGTTTGGTCGACTCCGGTGCCGCTCATAGCCGCGCATTGTTATAAACTACGGTTATATATCGTCGCCAGTTTGCGCCAGCGGAGATACGATTTCAAGCCACCGGCGTAGCGTCTTGCCTTCGGCAGAGTCTTCTTTAAACTGGAAGAGCCATTCAAGCCTGCCAGCGGCATACAAGTTGTAGTAGTAGCCGTTTTCACCTTTTACTCTGTCAATGTAGGTGATGTGGTCAAGATTGATAGTCTTTTGACCGAGGTGCTTAAATGTAGGCATTTACTGATCCTCCTTTCATTAGTATTCATCCACCACCAAGCAGACAGACAGCCGCAACGCCATTATACCGCACCACTTCGTAGAAACCAAGTAGCCAGCCGCCAGGAATGTTGAAAACACAGGAACTTCGGAGGCCGATTGACATAAAAATAGCAGGAAGCGTCAAACCTCCTGCTCCATCTTAATCGGTGAAGCCTATGGTTGGTTGGAGCCTGAACCTTCGATGAGTTGCTTGATATGCAACGCAAGAGCGTTTACAGGTACCTTATAGGTGTGCCTGCCTTCAGCACCACAGGCCTGACAGTCAGCACCGCCTGGTAGTATTTTACTGCCTTTGCACTCTGGACACTCTGCATACAACTCAAGCACTGTACCATCAGGCACGTAGTTTACGTTTAGTATCATCTTCAACCTCTGTCTAAAATTTGGTTACTACAGGTGTAACCTTGCCGCTTAGTATAACACAGGCATGCAAGCATCCAAGAGGCGAAGATATGCCGAAACGCCGCACGTCCTTTACCGGCACCTATAGAGGGGCCTTACGCCTCTTTGCCGTCATTCTGAATTTGTGCAAGCTCTTTATCTACTCTTTTATGGTATTCTGCCAATGCGGCCACAGCCTTGGCTATGTCTTTACTATTAGCCTCTCTGATCTCTTCATCCTGAAATCGACTGTACACCCATGCGGCAGGTTTCAAAAGGAGGTTTGTTGCAATGCGATAAATCAATGGCATCTTTGAGCGGAAGATGAGACTTAAGAAGCCAAAGATCAGATAGCTCATACCGAGGAAAAAGGAGATTACCATTACAGCAAGGATTATCAATGTGACGATAATTGTTAGGCCGATACTAAGTTGGAAGCCTGATATCTGAATGACAAGGCGTCCAGCGAGGTACGCCAGGACAATACTTACGACTATAGGAGCAATAACCGTTGTCCAAATCGACGTGAAAAAGCCACCTACTCTTTTCTTCATCTCATGTCCTTTATCTATTCGTCTGGAACGTCTTCAATCAAATCGGTAGCCGGTACGTCTAGAGCCTTAGCAATCCGCTCCAACACATAAAAATCAACATTCCTGCTTGGCTCATGCCATAGCCGCCTAACCGTGCTTACACCTACATCGGCCTTGCGCGATAGTGTTGAAATATTGAAGCCTTTAGACTCTGCAACCTCTCGTACTCGAAGCCGTAACGCCATATCTCTACCTTTTTGCGCGATTGTAGCACTGAAGACGCCTTGACGGTGACTGTCATGTGTGATAGTTTTTAGGTGATCGATCATACATGAAAGAGCAATCGGCACGAAGGAGCAGAATATGAGAAAGACATTGTACTTGGCAAGTCTTGATGTAGGCTTGGGTTACGGCAGTCTGCTAGTGCTGTTCTATGCGGCTACGGAGGTTGAGGTCAAGGAAGAGTGCGCCAGTGCGGAGGTTGAATACGAAGCCAAGCTAACTGAAGTTAAAGCTTATCCGAACGGTTTCAGACTGGTCTATACCTCAATGCCTGGTGTGGTAGATATACCAGAAGACGGTATGGCCTTTTGAGCCTTCCGGCTGTGGAGTGGCTTATTTCATTGCCGCCAATTAACCGCGCCTGCCTCTACGGCCTTGACGAAACGAGCGTCAGGGATTTTTTCATGCTCTTACCGCCTGATCCTCAACCCGGTTTTTCGGATATCGGATATTTCATCTGAAAATAGAAAGGCCAATATAGATAAGATAATGATTAAAAGTGCAAGAGCGGCGAGTATACCAATAATGATTGAGTTAATGAAAAGGTTAATGGTTATCGCAGTTGATATAACCAGTGTTAGTAAAGGAAAAGACACCAATATAACAGACGACATTTTTATAGTAAGAACTTGGGTATTCGGACCAATCTCAATAATTCTTCCTTCGACTATCCTGGTCCTTCCAGTGACTTTATCTGTTGGACCTGTGAGCAGGATTTTTAGGCTGATTGCTTCGTTAGGATTAAGCAGAAATTTAGGTAGCTTTACACTGTCTAACTCAAGCGTGAAGAATGATTTGATGTCTTTAGGGTCTATAAGGTCTGATGGTTCCATATTCAATATGTCGGCACTGGCTACTTTTCTTCCGTCGAACTCGAACTTGATTGGCTCAACATAATCTTCTGGTTTAATTGCCGCGTTTCCTGAATTCCACAATTTTAGAACAAGAAGGTTCATATCCTCTATTGGTATACCATCAAACAGAATTTTTACTCTATCCTTCACTTCCTTGTTAATGCTTGCTATAGAAGCATCAGAGATAATTTGATAGCTGATTTCCTTCCGGCTACGCTGTTTGCGAACGGCCCAAATTGTGATAGCGACAGTAGCGACAACCGTAGCAATGCCAACGAAGATAGCTACAATAACCCCTATCCATCCGGCGTCTTGCAGAGGGTTGGTAGAAAGCATTGGCAACACTATTTTCAACACCGTACTCAGTAGCAAATCTCAATAATCCTCTCTACCTTTAATTAGCTTGAATTTATCATAAATGAGCCTATTTGTCTATATCGCGCCTGTCTTGGCATGCCTCTTTCAACCGGCTACACCTAACCGAAACATAGCTCCAACAATCAATACCTTCTGAGCCTTCCGGTAACGACTAGAAACCGCCTTACCGACGAAAAAGGTCATATGATAGCACCTTCCAAAGTTGATGCTTTGTACAAGCTCAACGAGATTTACAGAGCGGCCATGTTCGTATTAACCGTTATGCATGTCGCCAGATTTGGATACCGGCCACTTTTAGCGACACCTACCTACACAAGTGCCTTTACAACCTTAGCGCCGGTGCAGAGGTGTCTAACTTGTAAGTGACTGGCCTAACGCCGCTAGGCTGGTTGACTGGTTGACTGGTTGCCATAGGCTAGCCGTCAATCGGCTGGTGGTGTGGTGGTGTGGCTCTACCTCGACGCGCTACCAGCTTCTTCATAGGCCGATTGACACAAACAGAGTAGGCAGCACTAAACCTCTAGCTCCGCTTTTATATTCGGTGCTATGCTGCGTTTGATATACTGATGCATATCAATCACGTGATGGAGGAAATGCAATGATTGCAAGGCTTCGTTCATGGTGGCAGAAGACAAGCAAAACGCTGGATGCGGTCGTTATCCTCATGCTTGTGGTACTGATTGCGCTCGTTGTGGTCATTGTCCTGGGCTACACAAACAATTGGAACTGGACTGGCCTTCACGGAAGAACGCTGTATGACTGGCTGCAACTGCTCATCATTCCTGCGGTACTGGCTGCTGGTGGATACTTGTTCAATTTCGCAACAAGTAGAACCGAACGTGAGATTGCATCAGACAGGCAACAGGAAGAAGCGTTGCAGGCGTATATCGACAGCATGTCCGCGCTTCTGCTTGAGAGGAATTTGCGTCAATCTGCAAAGGATGATGAGGTGCGTAAGATAGCGCGTGTACGGACGCTAACAGTGCTTCCGCGCCTAAACGGAAAGCGTAAAGGAAGTGTGGTTCAATTTCTGTATGAGTCTGGCCTTATACACAAAGATCAGAAGATCGTTGATTTGAGTCAAGCCAACCTGCGTGAAGCCGACCTGTCTAGAGCCAACCTGGATGGAGCCGACCTGTCTAGAGCCAACCTGTCTAGAGCCGATCTGAGCGGAGCCAACCTGCATGAAGCCGATCTGAGTGAAGCCTTTCTGAGTGAAGCCAGACTGTTTTTAACCGACCTGAGTGAAGCTGACCTGCGTGAAACTGACCTGCGTGAAACTGACCTGAGTCTTGCCAACCTGAATGGTGCCAATCTAAGTTCAGCCAGACGGCGTAAAACCGGCCTGAGTGGTTTCGACATCCCGCCAAGAACCAAAGTCACTGATGAACAACTAGCTAAAGCCAAAAATCTCAAAGGTGCAATCATGCCTGACGGAACAAAACACGACTAGTGGTAAACGGCGGCAATAGAACCAGCCTTACCAGCAACCGAAGCCCTAACCGAAACGTTGGGGCTTTTTGATTGCGCGGCTTACCTTTATGGCTATCGTTGTCAACCGACTACGCCTCGACAAGCTGTAACCTCGACTCAGCGCCGTACCGCTTGGATACCGCAGAAACGCACCACAATGACCGACAGACCACCTTGACCAGATTAGATCGTGGATTACCTCTGCTGTCTTCAAGGCGTCTAAAATCGAGGCTCAGACGGTCATATGGTTGACAGGCCAACCAGACATACTGATGGCATAGAAATAACACGTAAAGCCATGCTAGTAGCTTGCCATATTGACAACTGAAACACAGGTTGAGTATGCTTAATGTGGTGATAACCACGGCTCAACATGGGTTTACCTTGGCGGTGTGATAGCGGTGAGTGTCCAGTGTCAATCGGCATCCGAGAAGGCCTGGCGCAGTTGAAGAATATGCATAGTTAGAGACTGGACAATTCACTTCACATTGATTACACTTACTTAACACAGGTTTAATAAAACTTGCATTAGAAAGTAAGTGTTCTTAATGTCTGCAGCCCATACCAGTCAAGTTTTTTTACCCAGACGAGGTCGGTTGGTGTCATCTGTAAAATCTCAGCACGTCGTGCGCTCCACCACTGCAGATACCTGGCGCTGGCTGTGGCCTGACGTACTGATGCGCATTCTCCCACTGGGGTTGATACCGGGTGCCTACATCATCC
>WNGQ01017338.1_pt1 | contig 11591 bp, 10 predicted proteins | sample 5407661 | NCBI WGS metagenome assembly WNGQ01 (sample SAMN13153382, study PRJNA577476) | soil metagenome | isolation source: 60 cm soil or saprolite under Garry oak tree replicate 2 | place: USA:California | collected 2016-06-15
AGAAGGTGAATATGCCGCCGAAGAGAGGCCCGGCGATCGAACCGAGGCCCCCGATCACGGCGCCCACCAGGAGCTGGAAGGAGAGCGAAACGGGAAACGTGTCGGGGCTGACGAACCCCGTGGCCAGTGCGTAGAGCGCCCCGGCAACACCCGCGTAGAAGGCGGAGAGCCCAAACGCGAGCGTTTTGTACCCCGCGACGTTGACACCCGATGCCGCGGCCGCGACCTCGCCGTCGCGGATGGCCATGAGGGCCCGGCCGGGTCGCCTGCGGACGATGTTCCACGCGACCCAGAACAGGATGGCGGCCGCGATGAAGGACAGGTAGTACAGCCACTGGTCGCTCGTCATGGCCGGGCCGCCCGTGACGCCCGCGAACAGCGAGCTTGCCCAGTCCGGCGGCTGCTGCGGCGCGAGCAGGATGCCCTGCGTGCCCTGGGTCAGGTTCTCGGGGCGCTTGATGAGGCTCGGCGTGATGACGGCGAGCGCGAACGTGGCCAGCGCGAGGTACAACGGCGAGAGTCGGAGCGCGGGAATGCCCAGGAAGAAGCCCACCAGCCCCGTGAGCAGGCCCGCGATTGGAATCGTCACCAGGTAGTCGACTTGGTAGCGGTGAACCAGGATCGCGGTCGTGTACGCGCCGACCGCCATGAAGGCGCCGTGGCCCAGGGAGATCTGCCCGCTGTAGCCGACCAGCAGGTTCAGGCCCATGATCACGATGGCGAAGATCAGGACCTCGGCCCACTCGAGGCTCTGGAAGCTCGTGACCTGCGTGGGCAGCCCGACGAAGAACACCAACGCCACGAGCAGCAGCCAGTAGCGAGGCGGAGCCTGGGCGAGGACCCTTCTCATACGCGGCGGGCCGCCCGCCTGCCGATCAGGCCGTTTGGCTTGAGCACGAGGACGGCGATGATGATCGCGAAGGCAACCGCCAGCTGGAGATCACCGCCGACGCCGGGCAGGTAGGTCCCGGCCAGGTTGACCGTCACCCCCACGATCAGGCCGCCGATAACTGCCCCCAGCGGGCTCTCGATGCCGCCCAGCACCGCGGCCGCGAAGGCGTAGATGATGACGGTCTGCATCATGTTCGGCTCCAGGTACAGGATGGGGGCGACCATGATGCCGGACACTGCGCCGACGGCCGACGCGAGGCCCCAGCCCAGCGCCAGCATCCAGCTGACGCGTATGCCGAGGAGGCGGCTCGCCTCGGGATTGTGCGCTGCGGCGCGCATGGCGAGGCCGACGGTGGTGCGCTGCAGCATGAGGAACACGAGGACAAGAACCACCCCCGACACGGCGATGACGCCGAGGTCCTGCCAGCTCGCCGCGGCGCCGAATATGTCGACGGTCTGCACGGAGAACGGGCTCGGGAACGAGCGAGGGAGGTAGCCGAAGAAAAATCCCGCGAGGCCGTTGATGAGCGTGGCGAGACCGAGAGTGACGATCACCAGTGTGAGCACCGGCGCGCGCTCGACCGGCCCCGCCCACAAACGCGATCGCGATGGTGAGGGGAAGCGCGATCCAGTAGTCCATGCCGCGCCCGATGAGCGTGAACGCGAGAAACGTCGCGAACATCGCCATCTCGCCCTGCGCGAAGTTGACGAGGCCCATCGCGTTGTATATGAGGACGAGCGCGAGCGCGAGGCTTGCGTAGATGCCTCCCGCGGCGATGCCGCTCAGCACCTGCTGCAAGAGCTCCTCCATCAGATGAACTCCAACATCAGTAGCCCAGATAGGAGCGGCGCACCGACTCCTGGTTCTTCAACTTCGCACTCTCGCCCTCGACCGCGACACGACCGACCTCGAGCACGTAGGCGCGCGACGAGAGCTCGAGCGCGATGCGCGCGTTCTGCTCGACCAGCAGCACGGCGACCCGGTCGCTCTCGTTGACGGCGCGGATGATGTCGAAGATCGAGCGCACGACCAGCGGCGCGAGCCCTAGCGACGGCTCATCGAGCAGCAGCAGCTTCGGCCGCATCAGGAGGGCACGAGCCAGCGCGAGCATCTGCTGCTCGCCGCCGGACAGCGTGCTGGCCGACAGCTTGCGCCGCTCGCGCAGGATGGGGAAGTAGCCGAAGACCCTGTCGTAGTCCTTGGCGATCCCGTCGCCGTCGCGCCGCAAGTACGCGCCGAGGCGGAGGTTCTCTTCCACCGTGAGCTCGGTGAGAACGCCGCGCCCCTCCGGCACGTGCGCGATGCCCATGCGCACGATGGTTTCGGTCGTGGCGCGGTGGAGCGAGCGCCCGCCGAAGTTGATGATGCCATCCCACCTGACCCCGCCAGTGATCGCGCGCAGCGTCGTGGTCTTGCCCGCGCCGTTGGCGCCAAGCAGCGCGACGACGTCACCGTCGCCGACGCTCATCGAGACGCCGTGGAGCACGCGGGTGTGCCCGTAGCCCGCTCGCACTCCGTCGAGCTCCAGAAGAGCCATCAGTGGCGCGCTCCCGAAGTTCCTTGCATCTTCGCGGCCCAGGCGGCCGGGCGCCTGCGGCGCTGAATCCGGCGTCGAGGGGCCCGGCACTTGTCGTCACGCATCTTTCAGATGCGCTCCTCCTCGCGCCACCCTCTCCTTGGCTCCGGCCGCCGGATGCCGCGAATCTCGCTGCGGACCTCGGGAGCGCGCCACTGTCACGCCGCTCCCAGGTACGCCTCGATGACCGCGGGATGGCGCTGGATGTCGGCCGGCGCGCCTTCCGCGATCTTCCGTCCGAAGTCGAGGACGACCACGTGGTCCGAGATGCCCATGACGAAGGCCATGTTGTGCTCGACCAGCACCACGGTCACGCCGAGGTCGCGGTGGATGCGCTGCACCATCGCCGCGATGCCGCCGACCTCCTCATGGCTGATCCCTCCGGCGGGCTCGTCGAGGAGCAGCAAGCGCGGCTTCGAGACGAGCGCCCGCGCAAGCTCCACCCGCTTCTGTGTGCCAAACGGGAGCGCGGCCACCGGCGCCGACGCGAATCGGCTGAGCCCGACGAAGTCGATCATCTCCATCGCACGCTTCTTCGCCTCCGCCTCAGAGCGCAGAGCGGTCGGCATCGGCACCGCGGCCCCGAGCAGCGTCGTGCCCGTGCGTGAGTGGTAGCCCACCAACACGTTGTCCAGCACCGTCATCGACCGGAAGAGCGCGAGGTTCTGGAACGTGCGCGCCACCCCGTGGCGGATGAGCTGATGCGGCGCCATCGCCTGCACCGGCTTGCCGTCGATCAGCACCGTGCCGGATGCCGGCCGGTACACGCGCGTGATGATGTTGAAGAGCGTCGTCTTGCCCGCGCCGTTGGGGCCGATGACCGCGACCATGCGGCCGGCTTCGACCGTGAAAGTCACACGGTCGAGGGCGACGACACCGCCGAAACGGACGGTGAGGTCCTGCACCTCCAGCAGCCCCATCTCGTCGCAGTCTAAATAGACGCGGGGGCGGTTGCTATTAGCCGTCGATCTCGGGGGGCGGTTGCTCCGATTCTTCGGGGTCGTCCGGTATCGGCGGCCGCGGCGCCGGCCAGTGAGGGCGTTGGTCGGTCCCTTCTGGAAACTCAGCATGCGCTGAGCGCGGCGGCTCCGGATGATGCGGCTGGGCGGGCAGAGGTGGCGAGGTCGGCCACGCCGGTCGTGGCCCTTCGTGCGCGGGCGCGACCTCGGGCTGTGCGGCTCCCCAGGTGGGACGCGTGCTCCGATGCGTGACCGCCGCCGACGGCAGGGTGCGCTGCTGCCGCGGGAAGACCGCGAACAGCCACCAACCGACCGCGGCGACCAGGCCGGCCAGCCCCGCCAGCGGCAGGAACAGCAATGGCGGCTTCAGGATCAGGTCGAGGCCGTTCGTCGACGCCACGGGGATCGGTACGGGCGTCGGGCTCTGGCTGGGCGTGGGCGACTGATCCGGCGAGGGTGACTCGGACGGGGTCGCGGCCGCGCTCGGCGTCGGGGTCGGCGAGCTCTCGAGCTGGAACTGGGCGCAGGGCTGCGGCGTCACGCTCGCGCAGATGTGGTGCAGACCCGGCTTCTCGCCCGCGAATGGCCTGACCTTCACGTTGCTGAAGTTGCCGCGGCCGTCGGCGGTGGCCGATCCGACGATCTTGCTCGGCGAGTCCCAGTAGAGCGACATCGACTCCCCGGCCAGGAACTGGCCGCCGCTGACGAGGATGTCGGTGTTGGGACCGCCCGCGGTCACGTTCAGGCTGATATAGGCGTTGGCGGGGCAGGGAGGTCCGCTCGCGGGGCAGGCATCGGCCAGCGCGGCCTTGCGCGCACCTGGCAGAAGGGTTGCGAGCAAAGCCGCCGCGACGACGGCCAGGACGATGGGAAGGACGGGACCAAGGCGGCACGCCACCGCGCGCAAGGACATTCGAGCCGCGAAGGTTAACGGATGTCGCCGCTTGAAGTTACAGGGGCTCTCACACCGGCGGCCATGGTAGGGACCAGCCCGAGGTGGGCGAGGGGAAGCTCCACTCCGGCTCGAGGGCCGCGCGCAGCCTGCGCTTGAGCATTCGGGTCTCGCTCGGGCTCAACAGACTGGCGACGGTGTTGCCGAGCTTCCCGTGCTCCAGCTGCGCCAGCGCGCGCTCGACGTCGCCGCACAGGTCGCCGGGCAGCGGCTCGCCCGAGAAATCCCAGATCACCGTCCGGAGCTTGTTGTCGACATGGAATGTGAGTCCGTGGTCGATGACCCACACGCGGTCCTGCGCGTCGAACAGGCAGTGCCCTGACTTGCGATCCGCGTTGTTGGCGAGGACGTCGAACAGCGCGATCCGCATCCAATCGTCGCGCCGCGCCGCCTGCTCGCTCAGGAAATGGCGGCCGTCGCCGTCGACGAACAGCTGCATGGCTCCGATCCCATGCGGGCCGGTCTTGCGCACGACCGTCGGCGGGATGCGCGGCCAGCCGAGCACCTTGCTCAGCTCATACGCCGCGACCTCGCGCCGGAAGAGAGTGCCGGAGGGAAAGTCCCACAGCGGCGACTCGCCGCGCTCGGGCTTGTAGACGGCGAGCAGCCCGTCTTTCTCATGAGGGCGCAGGCGTGCCAGGAACGTGTAGTTCGAAGCGCCCCGCAGCACGCCCAGCAGCTCGACCTCGGGCAGCGTGGCGAGCAGACGCTCGGTGCGGTGCGCGTCCTCGGCAGGCGCGGGCCTAGAAGATCGGGCGGGCACCGTTGGAGACGGGGCAGGGGTGACCGGCAGGATCCATGGGCAGGCCGCATCGCGGGCACAGCGGCCGACCGGCCGAAAGCACCTCCTCCGCCTGCTTCGAGAAATCCGCGACCTGGCGGTGGCTGAGCCAGAACCTGACCGACGGCGCGTCGTCGCCCGGCGTCGGAGTCGACTCCTCGGTCCCCGCGGCCTCGCTCGCCACCAGCACGAACATCTGGCGCTCGGCGTGGTAGCCCAGGCCCATCTCGGCCACCTGCCACTCGGGCTCGCCCGGCTGCAGGCGCCCGACGGAGGCCTCCTGGCCCTCGACCTCGATGCCCTGCGCGTCCATCATCTGGTGCAGCCGCACGATCAGGGCCTGGATCTGCGCCTTCTCGCAAGACAGCGTCAGCGTCCGGCCCTGGCCCGAAGCCATGAGGAAGAACTGGCGGTGGCCGGGCTCTCCGACCGCCGCCAGGGCGATCGCCTCGACCGGGTCGAGCTCGTAGATCATTCGACGTCTAGCCTAAGAGTTGAACGAGGTAGCTACGGGTTTTGAGCCTGCCTCCCTGGGGAACAGAAGACGAGATGAAATTTGAAACGGGCGCCCCCGCGCCTGGGAGGAACAGCTGACAAGATGCCGAAAACCGTAGGAATCGACCTGGGAACGACCAACTCCGTCATCGCCGTCATGGAGGGCGGCGAGCCGGTAGTCATCCCTAACTCCGAGGGTTCTCGCACCACGCCTTCGGTCGTCGCATTCACGAAGTCCGGAGAGCGCCTGGTCGGACAGCTCGCCCGACGGCAGGCTGCGGTGAACCCCGAGAACACCGTCTATTCGATCAAGCGATTCATGGGCCGCAAGTTCGGCGAGGTCGACTCGGAGCGGAAGATCGTTCCGTACGACGTCAAGCCTGGCAAGGACGACCGGGCGGTCGTGCACGTCCTGAACGTGGACAAGGACTTCACGCCCGAAGAGATCTCGGCCATGATCCTGCAGAAGCTCAAGGCCGACGCCGAGTCCTACCTCGGCGAGAAGGTCACCGACGCGGTCATCACGGTGCCCGCGTACTTCAACGACTCGCAGCGGCAGGCGACCAAGAACGCCGGCCAGATCGCGGGCCTCAACGTGCTCCGCATCATCAACGAGCCGACCGCCGCGTCCCTCGCGTATGGCCTCGACAAGAAGGCCAACGAGACCATCCTGGTCTTCGACCTGGGTGGCGGCACGTACGACGTGTCGGTGCTCGACGTGGGCGACGGCGTGTTCGAGGTCAAGTCCGTCGCGGGCGACACGCACCTCGGCGGACTTGACCACGACCGCCGGGTCGTGGACTGGCTCGCCGAAGAGTTCAAGAAGTCCAACGGAATCGACCTGAAGTCCGACCGCCAGGCGCTGCAGCGGCTCACCGAGGCCGCGGAGCGAGCCAAGATCGAGCTTTCGAGCCGGCTCGAGACGAGCGTCAACCTGCCGTTCATCACCGCTGACCAGACTGGTCCGAAGCACCTCGAGATGACGCTCACCCGCGCCAAGTTCGAGTCGCTGACGGCCGACCTGACGGAGCGGTGCCGCGGTCCATTCCTGGCCGCGCTGAAGGACGCCAACCTGACGCCGCAGCAGATCGACGAGGTCGTGCTGGTCGGTGGCTCAACGCGCATGCCCGTCATCCAGCAGCTGGTCAAGAACCTGACCGGCGGCAAGGAGCCTCACAAGGGCGTCAACCCCGACGAGGTCGTGGCCGTCGGCGCTGCGATCCAGGCCGGCGTGCTCAAGGGCGAGGTCAAGGACATCCTGCTGCTGGACGTGACGCCGCTTTCGCTCGGCGTCGAGACGCTCGGCGGCGTGACGACCAAGATCATCGACCGCAACACGACGATCCCCACGTCCCGCTCGCAGGTGTTCTCGACGGCGGCTGACAACCAGACGTCGGTCGAGGTCCACATCCTGCAGGGCGAGCGCGACATGGCTCGCGACAACAGGACGCTGGGACGCTTCCACCTCGACGGCATCGCGCCCGCGCCGCGGGGAATGCCACAGATCGAGGTCACCTACGACATCGACGCGAACGGGATCCTCAACGTGAAGGCGCAGGACAAAGGCACCGGTCGCGAGCAGTCAGTGACGATCACCGCGTCATCGACCCTGTCGAAGGACGAGGTCGAGCGGATGGTCAAAGAGGCCGAGGCTCACTCGTCCGAGGACCGCGCGAAGAGGGAAGAGGTCGAGCTCCGCAACCAGGCGGATCACATGATCCACCAGGCCGAGAAGATCATCAAAGACAACGAGGAAAAGATCCCCGACGACGTCAAGTCGGAGGTCACGGGCAAGCTCGAGTCGCTGAAGTCGGCCGCGAAGGGCTCCGACGTGGCGCTGCTGCGACGGCAGATGGACGAGTTCAACGAGGCGCTGCAGAAGATCGGGCAGCACATCTACCAGCAGGCAGGCGCCGCAACGGGCGGCGGCGAGGAGAAGAAAGACGACGTGGTCGACGCCGACTACAAGGAAGTGAACTAGCCCACCGGTCCCCTCTCCCGCTTGCGGGAGAGGGTAGGGTGAGGGCGTAAGGGCTCGAAACCAAGGTCCGAGCCCTTATTTTTTGCCCAGGTTGATTTCTTACGTCGCAAGCCGCAAGCGTCTCTGGAGCCTGGTCGCCGTGCTCGTCGGCGCCTTGCTCGTCATCCGCGCGATCGCGGACGCCGCCTATGTCTACGTGCCCCAGTACCGCTTCCGCAATGACCAGAAGGCCGCGGTCGAAGGCCTCGGACCGGGCTTCTACTGGTCGCTGTTCCTCAACCCGCCGCCGCTGGTGTGGCTGGCCACGCCTTTCGCGGCGCTCCCGATCTCTGTCGCGATCATCCTCTGGACGATCCTGCTGCTCGCGTCAGCAGCTCTGACCTGGTACCTCGCCGCGCCGGGAGCCGGCCTCGCCAAGGCCGGGCTCGGGCTGATGTGGCTTGGGGTGGTGCCGGTCTCGTTCGGCATCGGCGTCGGTCAGTCGGTGGTGCTGGTCGCGGCCGCCGTCGCGACGGCGTGGTGGCTGGCCGAGCACGACCATCCGGTCTGGGCCGGTCTGGCGCTGAGCCTCATCGTATTCAAGCCCCAACTCGCGCTGTTCGTGCCCCTGTGCCTGGCGGTCTCCGGCCACGCGCGAGTGTTCGGGGCGTGGCTCGTCGCCACGGTCTTCATGGTGCTGATCTCTCTCGCCCTGCTCGGCCATGACGGGGTGACAGGCTTTCGCGAGGCGCTGGCAGTCGCCTCGCAGTGGGAGATCACGCGCAGCTACGCGGTGTCAGGGCTCATAGGCACGGGACCGCAGCTATATGTGGCGCAGGCGATCGTCGCGGTCGCGACGCTGGCGGCTGCGTGGCGGTGGCGAGGCCACGGGACGGCGATCCCGATCGTCGCCGGCATCATCGGCTCACTGCTGTTCACTCCATACGTCGGCTTCCAGGACTTCGCGATGCTCGTGCTCGCCGGCTGGCTGGTCGCACGCACGCATCCATCGCCGTGGCAGGTGGCGCTGCTCGTGGTGGGCTTCGCGCTGCTGCAGCTTGTGCTCACGGTGCTGGCGGTGCCGATCCTCGCGGCGGAGGTGCTGCTGCTGGCGTCGCTCATCTACCACGCGCCCGGTTCCACCCGTCTGGCGCCAAACGCGCCCCTCGACGCGCCGCCAATCACCCGTATGGCGCCAAACGTGCGCGACTAGCTGGAGCCGACGGTGGGATTCGAACCCACGACCTGCCACTTACGAGGCGGCTGCTCTGCCAGCTGAGCTACGTCGGCGTGTCACGAAATGTTTTCGCGGATCGCTGACCAATTTCCGCGAGCCCCTACGCTACCATCGAGGGGGATGGGGACACTTGTGGTCGAACGCCTTGCTGAGGGCGATTTCAGTCTGATCAGACCTCTGCTGGTCGATCTCCACATCGCCGAGCAGGAGCACTACGAAGACCATCCGCAGCTGAGCCGCGGGGAGATCGAGGGTCACCTCTCGAGCGTGCCGTCAACCTTCTCTGGAGAGAACGTCGTGTTCGCCGTTCGCGACGACAGCGGCCAGGTGATCGGCTTCTGCTGGGTCGTGCTTTTCGACCCGGGCACCGGCCTCGAGGGCGAAGTCGCCGAGGTCTACGTGGCGCCCGAGCACCGCGGCCACGGGGTCGGCGAGGTCCTCATCGACCAGGCCACGCGGCTCTTCCGCGAGCGCGGCGTCACGCTCGGTTACGTCTGGACGCGACCCGACAACGGGGCCGCCGTCCATATATACGAGTCGGCCGGTTTCGAGCGCAGCCGCCAGCTCGTCCTCACCTGGTACCCGACCGAGGCGAACCTCACCAGCTAACCCTCGTAATTAAACTCAGGTCGAAGTGATCCGAGCCAGGCCTCTCCTCGCGGCCATCGGCGTCGCCCTGCTTGCGGCCACGGTGGCAGGCGGCGTGACCCTGGCGATCCTGAAGCTGCAGGCTCGAACCAACCCGCAGAGCGTCGACATCCGCTCGGGCGTGACCATCTCCGAGGACTCGGCCATCGTCCAGGCCGCGACTCGCGCCAAGCCGGCCGTGGTCAGCATCGTCACCACGCAGCAGCCCGAGCTGTCGACGGGGTCCGGCTACCTCGTCACCAGCGACGGCTACATCGTGACGAGCATCGGCGTTCTCGCCTCCGCCACGTCCATCACCGTGCTCGTGCCCGGCGACGCCAGGCTGCACGACGCGCGCCTGATCGACTACGACTGCGACACGGCGGTCGCGGTGGTGAAGATCGATCAGGTCAGCGGCCTGCCGACGCTGGCGTTCGGCGACTCCTCCGCGGTCGTCGCCGGCCAGGTGTTCGTGGCGGTGGCAGGCCCTGTTCAGGGCAACGCCGTCACGCGCGGCATCATCAGCGCGCTGCACAGGCCGGCCTCGATGGCCAACCCATCCGCGCCTGACAGCACCGTCCAGCTCAGCGACACGCTGCAGACCGACGCCGTCATTGGCTCCGGCACCGGAGGCGGTCCGGTGCTCAACGTGGGCGGGCAGGTCATCGGCGTCGCCATGCCTGGCGTGACGGGCCAGAGCGGATACGCGCTGAACGCAGCCGACATCCAGGACGACGTGCAGCAGATCCTCCAGACGGGGCAGGTGATGGTTCCGTCGCTGGGCGCATCCACTGTGGACATCGGCGCGCTCGGCGCGCTGAAGCAGCTGCCGGAGGGTGCGCAGATCGAGGCTGTCACCGAAGGCGGCCCCGCCGGTACCGCCGGCCTCGCGATCGGCGACGTCATCACCCAGCTCGACGAGGTGAAGGTCGACTCCGCGCACCCGCTGACGCTGCTGCTGCGCTCGCAGTTCCGCGTCAACCAGCGTGTCACGGTCACCTACACGCGGGGTGGATCTTCGTCGCAGGTGCAGCTGACGCTGGTCGGCCGGCACCCGACCTGCTGATGGCGGTCAGGGCAGACCTCGATACCGCGCTGCGGGCGGCGTCGAAAGCGATCGGCGTCACGGACGTGCCGGACCTGGAGCTCGGCCGCGCCAAGAACCCCGACCACGGCGATTACGCGAGCTCGGCCGGCCTGAAGCTGGCACGCGGGCTGCGGCAGCCGCCGAACCAGATCGCCGCCAGGCTCGCGGAGGTCATCGAGATACCGGACGGAGCGGCGACGCCGCAGGCTGTCGGCGGTTACGTGAACTTCCGTCTCGGCGCGGCCTGGCTCCAGGGCCTGGTCGAGAAGGTGGCCACAGGCGGCCCCGGTTACGGCGCCTCCGACATCGGCCGTCGGGAGCGGATCCAGGTCGAGTTCCTCAGCGTCAACCCGACGGGTCCGCTGCACATCGGCCACGGACGCGGCGCCATCCTCGGCGACTCACTTGCGCGGCTGCTCGAGTTCACCAACCACGACGTCGAGCGCGAGTACTACGTCAACGACCAGAACACGCAGGCGCGAATGTTCGGCGAGTCGGTGTATGCGCGGCTGCACGGGGATCCGCCTCCCGAACGCGGCTACACGGGCGAGTACGTGTCCGAGCTCGCGGACATGGCGCGCCGTGAGCTGCCCGGCGTCGAGAAGCTGGGGCATGACGAGGCCGAGCCCAAGCTCCGCGCTTTTGCGATCGCCGCCATGGTCGACCGCATCCGCGCCAGCGTCGGCCGGATCAACGTCCGCTACGACGAGTGGTTCCCGGAGTCGCGACTGTGGGCGGAGGGTCTGCCCCAGCTGGCGATCGAGCGCCTGCGCGAGGGCGGCTACCTCAAGGAGCGCGAGGGCGCGCTGTGGTTCGGGCCCGCGCTGGAGGAGGAGGACGGCCTGGGCGAGCAGGTGATCGCGGAGGACGAGAGCCGCGTGGTCATCCGCTCGACCGGCGAGCCCACGTACTTCGCCTCGGACCTCGGCTACCTGCTGAGCCGCTTCGAGCGGCGCCACTTCAACCGCGTGGTCGAGGTGTGGGGTGCGGACCACCACGGCTACGTGCCGCGTATTAAGGCCGCG
>WNGQ01006224.1_pt1 | contig 11590 bp, 8 predicted proteins | sample 5407661 | NCBI WGS metagenome assembly WNGQ01 (sample SAMN13153382, study PRJNA577476) | soil metagenome | isolation source: 60 cm soil or saprolite under Garry oak tree replicate 2 | place: USA:California | collected 2016-06-15
AGAGCACGCCATAGGAAAAGATAGGAAGGATATAGGGATGCGACAATGCAGCAAGCACCGCCGCCTCGCGCTCAAAATGGCCAATGCGCGATGCGCTCCACGAGCGATGCATTATTTTGATCACGACTCTGCGCTTACTGAGGGAAGACTGCTCCGCCAGGTAGACATCGGCGGCGCTCCCATTGCCAACATAGGAGACCAGCCGGTAGTCGCCGATCATGGCCCCCTCAACCAGGCTGCCACAAGCGGTACACCACAGCGCATCGTCACTATTTATATGATGTCCAGTACAGCAGTATGCCATGTATCTGCTCCAATAAAAGATGTGTTCGTGCCACAGAAAATCTTGGGAACAAATGGTTCTTACCTGGTAGACGCGCTATACGAGGAATTTTGGCGGTCGAAGTGGTGAGGAAGGCGATGTTCAAGGGCGGCCTTCTCGGTCGCCCTCGCTATCTATTCCATTATTCGTAACGTAACACTTCCAATGGACGCACACGCACGGAGCCGTAGGCGACCAGGGCTGAGGTGACCATCGCCAGCAGCGCGGCTCCGAGGATCAGTATCAGCACAATCCAGCCATTGACGCCGAAGGTGATATGGAAGACGAATCTGCCGAGCAGGTTCATTGCCAGGGTGACAATCAGCATAGCGAGCACCGCGCCTATTCCACCGATCACCCCGTTCTCGATGAGCACTTCACTCAAGACGGTACCACTGGTGTAGCCGACCGACTTGAGAATACCCAGTTCGCGCCGCCGCTCCAACATTGCCAGGGCTACAGCGTTGGCGATGATGATGATGCCCGCCAGCAGCGAGAGTCCGGCGATGGTACTGAGCGTGAGCAGCATGTAGTTGAGGTACTGGTCAATAAAATCGCCGATGTTCGCCAGGTTGAATACAAAGGCCTTGGGGGCGATTGTACCAATGACAGACACAGCTTTGCCTACTTTATCGCTGTCAATCTTCATAAAGAAGACGGCTTGCTGGGCGCCTGCAGGGCTGAGGGCCTGCACTGTACCGGTAGTGGTGAGAATCGGTTCAAATGAGATGCTGACCGAACCAGAACGATAGACGCCGACGACGTTGGCGGTGACAGTCTGCTTGCCATCCACGCTCGCCAGGGTAATAGTGCTGCCTGCGCGGATCTTGCCTTTGAGCGGGTCAAGATTGGCAAGCTGCCAGGCAATCAGAACATTGTTCTTTCCTGCATCACTGGCGTTCAGGTTGCGCCCGTCGGTGATGGTGAGGTTGGTGGTATCGGGTACCTGGTTGTGGGCAACATCATACCCTTCAACGCCGCTGAGAAGCCCCAATACGCCCTGGCGTCCCAGGCTGGTGAAAGAGAAGCCCGAGGGGACGTTTTTTAGCACGTCCTCGATACGCTGGCCATTGATGGCAACAGGTGCAGTTGATGCAATCAGATCTTTCTTGGATTTACTGAGACCGGGAATAGTGGATTGCCGGGACTGCAGAGCATTCACATCACTTTGAGAAGCAATGGTGATCACGTTGTAGTTCAGGCTGGTTGCCAGCGCGTTATTGATGGTATCACGCAGGTTCTGCCCCAGGACGAGGATCAAGCCGATGGTGAAGATGCCGACGAACAGGGCCAGCAGCGTGGTGGTGGTACGTGCGCGCTGGCGTCCAATGTTGCGCAGTGCTATCTTGGTGGTTGATTTCCAGGTGCGCGGCAGCAGCACAATCACAAAGCCCATCAATGTCACTGCTAGCAACAGGTACCCAAAGGTTGGCAGAGCCAGGGCAATCAGGACTGAAAGCGCGACTCCCGCTATAAGCAGGGCCAGGAACTTCCAGGTAAAGCGTTCTGGCACTGGCAGCACACTGACAATGAAGACTACCAGGCTGAAGAAGAGGCTTAACAGGCCCAGGAAAACGAATGTGCCATAGACCGCGCTAACACCCAGGATGACATCGTTCAGAATCACGATGGAAAGCGCGCAGAAGAGTACCGAGAGCAGCAACAGCAGGCCAATGGTCAAAAAGACGCTGCCCACGCGATGGCTGCCTGGAAGCTCGCGAATGACATTCAATGGACGAATATTGGCGGCCTGAACAATGGGCATAAGGCCGAAGATCAGGGCGGTGACCAGGCCAATCAGCACTCCTCCGCCGATGGTGAGGGGATCAAGCAGGAAAGGGATATTTATATTAAAGGTCTGCTGCACCAGGTTGCGCACCAGGAGGCTAACTCCCGTGGCGATAAGCGCGCCAATGGCACCCCCGACCAGGCCCAGTAAGCCCGCCTCTAAACCGAAGAGCAGGTAAAGGTCAAAGCGGCGATACCCGGTGGTTTTGAGCATGGCAATTTCGATTTTGCGCCGCGAGAGCAGGACCTGCATGGTGTTTACAATGCCAACGCCACCGATGAGCAGCGCCAGCAAACCGGCGATCTCAAGAAATTTCTTAATGTTATCAACCAGGCCCTGCTGCGATTTGAGGGCATCCGCTGCCGTCTGTGCATTGGCGAGCGGGAAATGTGCATTGATTAACTGCACAGCCTGGTCGGTATGCTGCTGATCGGCGGTGGTAACGTCGATCGTGTCATACAGCACAACTGAGGCTGACGAGGTCGAATTGTAGTAGGCCTGTGAGATGAGCATTGCGCCCTTTGACTGGGCCAGTACGCCGGAGTCGGTAACGATGCCAGCAATCCGAACCTGTAACAGGCGTTCGCTGGTGCCAGCATTGGAGCCAACATGCACATCAAAGGTATCGCCCACTGCCTTATGAAATTGTTCGGCAAACGGTTGATCGACGATGGCTGCGTTGCCCGTCAATAGGCTGGCGATGCTGCCACCGCTGGGATTGACGAAGGTTGGCGGTGTGACGACAGGATAGGTGGTTGGATCGACCGCCTGCACCATGAAACTATCGGTAATCGAAGACGCATTGCTCAAGGAGCCTGTTGCGCTGGTGTACGCGGTATAGTTGGTGATGGTGCCATTGCCCTTGAGCTGGTCAAAGTACGCCAGGTTATCACTGGTAAATGGCTTGGTATTGGAGGTGACGGCGATATCACCCCCGTTGGCATCACGAACGTTACTGGTGAAGGCATTGTTTATCATCAACCCTACTAATTGGAGGGCCACAATCGCCATGACGCCGACCGCCACACAGAACAACGCCAGCACGGTTCGCTGCCCTCCTCGTAACAGCGAGCGTGTGGTGTAATTGAGGTACATCGAGGTTTTCATTCGTCTCTACTCCCGCCTACGATATCAATGGAGGCGATGCGGCCATCGACGATGCGAATGGCACGGTCCGCGTGCGAGGCTACAACTGGATCGTGCGTGGCAATAATGAAGGTTTTACCGGTTTGCTCGCGCAGGTAGGCGATCAGTTTCAGCACATTTTCACTATTTTTCGCGTCAAGGTTACCGGTCGGTTCATCGGCCAGCACGAAGGCGGGGTCCGTTGCCAGTGCGCGCGCGATGGCTACGCGCTGCTGCTCACCACCAGAAAGCTGGTTGGGACGATGCTTCAGGCGATGAGAAAGACCTACGAGATCGAGCAGTTCTTTGGCACGGGTAGAAGGCAGGCCCTTATGCTTCCCTACATAGAGGGGAACTTCGACATTTTCTTGCGCCGTCAGCGTAGGGATCAGGTTGAAGGCCTGGAACACCATGCCTATCTTGTTATTGCGCACTTCCGCCAGTTTGCCTTCGGACATGGTGGTGATATCGACGCCATCAATCAAGACCTGTCCGCTGGTAGGATTGTCGAGTCCGGCAATGATGCCCAGCAGGGTGCTTTTGCCCGAACCGGAAGGACCAGCGATGGAGACAAATTCTCCGCTGGTGATCTGAAAACTGATGCCCCTCAGGATTTCAATACGCTCGCGGCCAAGCGGCAAACTCTTCGTGATATCGCGCACATCCATGACAATTCTGCGATCAGTTTCTTGCAATGCGGCATTACCTGAACCTAGCATTTCATCCATAATTCCTGATTACTCCTTTTCAGTAGACGAACAGCAGTTAAAAACCCAAGAGTTAACCGTGATAGAATACGTTGCACAACGATAAAGGTTGTACGCTGGGGCGAGATAATACATTCCAATATTTCAACGCACATCGAAATATAAACGTAGAAACAGGATGTTTTTCAAATGATGACATACGAGCCAACCTGATTAATGTAGAGAGCTACAAAAGACCTGAATATTTTCAGGTGGATTGTACTCGTCATTGCGACGATTAGATAATCTCCTGCATTTCGTACCATATGCATATTATACACACTGAAGAAGAGCTTCGGTCCCTGGTTTTTGGTAGAACCCGGAGTTTTTGTGGGATATGCAACGAGCGTCAACTATGTTATACTGCATAGGAATTTCAGCGTTCAGGTAACATCGTGTTTCAATTCAAGAATATACTATTGTCACTAGATTCAAAGCATCGCTGCAACAAGACTGCATCTCAAGTCAGCAGTGATGCAGGGAAGTAAATAGATAAAACGAGGGGAAACCAAACCTATGCGTCGAGGAACCTTATCACTCCTCCTATTTATTGTACTGCTGGGCGCCGGTGCGGCCTACGTTGACTGGCCGAACAACCCCGGCATACATATCCTGGGCATTAATAATCCTCTGACAGTCAAAGAGGGTCTTGATCTACAGGGCGGTATACGCGCATTGCTGGTACCATCACAGCACTATGATCAGACTACCCTGGATCAGGAGATGCCCGCCGTGCGCGATGCTATTGAGCAGCGCGTGAACGGTGGTCTGGGCGTCAACGAGCCAAACATTCGTTTGCAGACCAGCAACGGGTCGCCTGCTATCCTGGTTGAACTGCCGGGATTTACCGGCAACCAGGCAAACGCCGTCAACTCGCTGCTGCAAACGGGAAACCTGGAGTTCTGGAGTACCGGCCCATCACCTGTTCAGATAGGCACAACATTCCAACCGAGCCAGTTTTTAACATACAATCCGAATGGCAAGCCGTGGTTCACCGGTAAAGACCTCGATGCAAGCCAGGTCTTTGTGAGCTATGACCAGGCCGGACGGCCACAAATTAGCTTCGAGATGCAGGGCGGCGCGATCGGGAGTTTTGGCCAATTTACTGCCAAGAACGTGGGCCAATACCTGACGGTGACGCTGGATAGGAGCGTTATCGAGTCTGCCGTCATCCAGAGTGCGATTACCGGCCAGGGCGTGATTACGGGGCAGTTCTCGCTCGACCAGGCGAACCAGATCGTGACCGTCCTCAAGTATGGCGCGCTGCCCATCGCGCTGAGGATTGACAGCGAAGAGACCATCGGCGCGACCTTAGGCCAGGATTCTATTGTTAAAAGCGCCATTGCCGCGCTGATTGGAATTGGTATCGTCATACTCTTCATGCTGCTGTACTACCGCTTGCCAGGTCTGCTGGCTGACTTCGCGCTCATTTTGTACGCGGCCTTCACGTTCGCGGTCTTTAAGCTGGCCGGCGTCGTCTTATCGCTGGCAGGTATCGCGGGTTTCGTCCTTTCGATTGGTATGGCGGTGGACGCCAATGTACTCATCTTTGAACGAGTCAAGGAGGAGTTACGAGCGGGGCGCTTGCTTTCCTCGGCGATTGATATCGGGTGGAAACGCGCCTGGCCCTCCATTCGCGATTCGAATATATCGACGCTCATCACCTGCGCAGTGCTGTATGCCTTCGGCAGCAACTTTGGCGCGAGCATCATCGTTGGATTTGCAACCACCCTGCTCCTGGGCGTTTTGATCAGTATGTTCACCGCCGTCGTGGTAACACGCACCTTCCTGAATCTGCTGGTGCCCACGGGCGTTGTGAATCACCCCGCACTCTTTGGGCTTCCTCCTGGCTCGATTGCCACGGCATCCCTGGCGCGGCGGAATAGCACTGTTTAATTGAGAGTGAGGAGAATGCCGTGTTCAATCTTGTAGGAAAACGTTACCTGTTTCTGATCATTTCACTGATTGTGATCGTGCCAGGTACCATTTCGCTGATATTCAGGGGACTCAATCTTGGTATCGATTTCGCAGGTGGTACCAATATTGAACTACGCCCGCAAACCAGTCTTACTTCTATTCAAATACAAAACCTGGTTAAACCACTCAATCTCGCATCCTTGCAGATTGTCACAGGAGATAATTCCCAGCTGCCTGGTAATCAGAACATCTGGGTGCGCTTGAATACGCGCATCGATACCGTTGTGCAGAAAGCGGCCCAGGATGCTCTGCAGGCGAAATATGGGACGCAGCTTTCAGTGACGTTCGATGACCTTGTACTGAATCCCCTGTCAGGCACAGGAAAAGCAACAACCGTTACCGTTGTCACCATTACCAAGTTCTCAGCGACGCCCAAGATCAGCGATGTCCAGGCAGTGCTGGCCACCTTGCCTACAACATCTGATCCCTCAAAAGGTCCTCCAACATCGGCGCCTTCCCCCACGCCAACGGCGAGCCCGAGCGCTACGGCAACGACAACACCTAAAGCGACGCCGTCCGCCACAACGACCGTGACGCCGACTACAACCAGTACCAATCCATCCAATATTCCGGTCAAGGTGGATAAAGTCTATCAGGGATCGACGACACAAACGCTTACCCTGCTGACGCTTTCAGTGGTTGATCAAGCTTCGCTGTTGAAACTCAAGGCGGACCTGATAAACAACGGGCATAATTATGTGTATGTGCTGGACGATGCGACCGTCTCGGCTTCAGTCGCATCAGAGACCACGCGCAACGCATTTCTGGCAGTACTGGCCGCTTCGGTGTTCATCCTGCTCTACGTCTGGTTCGCGTTCCGCAAGGTGACGAGGCCCTGGCGCTACGGCGCTTGCGCTATTATCGCCCTGCTGCATGACGTGCTGGTTGTGCTTGGAGTCTTCTCAATTCTGGGCTGGCTGCTGCACGTCCAGATTGACGCGCTGTTCATTACCGCGCTGCTGACGGTGGTCGGTTTTTCGGTGCATGACACGATTGTGGTGTTTGACCGCATTCGTGAGAATATGACGCGGCGCACCTCTGAAACGTTTGAGCAGGTGGTGAATGCCAGTCTGATCCAGACGATGGCCCGTTCGCTCAATACGTCGCTGACGGTGCTCTTCACGTTGAGCGCACTGACACTCTTCGGCGGCACAACTATCCGCACCTTCACGCTGGCACTGCTGGTGGGTATCTTCAGTGGTACCTATTCGTCGATCTTCAATGCCAGTATGCTGCTGGTGATCTGGGAGCGCGGGGAGTTGGGCACTAATCGGCTCCATCGCGACCGTACCCCCGATGGGCGCGAGACTCGTGAGCTAGCACGTTCACGCGGGTAAACAATCTAGCGTAGAGACTTGTTCCAGGGCGACCGCGAGGGTCGCCCGTACCCTATACGGGCTTCGTTGGCCACGTCGTAGTAGGGTACGGGCGACCCTCGCGGTCGCCCTGGAGGGTGGTATCATTGCCCTGGAAACCTTCAAAGGAGAAAATACCATGCTCACTGCAATCGACCACATCATCATCGGCGTGAATGATTTGGAAAAGGCTGCCGCACAATTCGATGAAAAACTGGGGTTGCTGGCGAGCGGGGGCGGCATTCATCCCTCCGGTGGAACCGCCAATCGTATTATCGTGATTGGCGATACCTATCTCGAACTGATCGCGGTGCGCGCGCCGGAGGAAGCGCAGCAGAGCTTGCTGGATCGACTGGCAAAGGGCGAGGGCTACTTGAACTGCGTGCTTGGCTCCAACGATATCGCGACTGATGCTGAAGCGATGCGCGGGCGAGGGATACCCATCATCGGTCCAACGCCGGGGCAATTACGGGCTTCCGATGGGCGCACACGCGGCTGGTCGCGCATCGATATTGAGCGACCCGAACTTGCACAGCGCTATCCTTTTCTCATCCAGCACGATAGCGCGGGCGAGGAACGCCGTCTGCGCCTGGCAGGATGGAAGACACCGCCAGAACATCCGCTCGGCGCAATAAAGATACTCAACGTCACAATTGCCGTTGCAAACCTGGAAGAGGCAGCACAGCGCTTCGCGCGCATCTATGGATTACAGCCATCGGAGCCATTTACCGCTGAATCCGATGGCTGGGATGCGCTGCTCGTTGCATTTCCACTTGGCGAAAGCGGGCAGCACCTTGAACTGGCTATGCCTGTACCACTTGCCGCCGAGGAAGATCAAGAGGTAGATCTAGAGCATTTGCCGGAGGCAGGCGCCCTGAGAAGGTACCTGGAACGGTTTGGCGAGAGCGTGTGCCGCATGACCTTGGCGGTGAAGAGCATGGAAGAGGCCCGGTGCTATCTTGACGAACACGGAGTGACGTATACGTACCAGGAAGAGAGAACGCACCCTGTGCTGTGGATACATCCCGATTATGCCTGCGGCGCGGCTATTGTGCTGCATGAGCGCATCGATGCGCTTACAGAGCCATCTAATCTTGTATCAGGAAGCGTAACTTCCGCTTAAACGCTTTCTCAAACAGGTCAGCTTTTTCATTGGCATGCTCGAGTTCATCATCAAGATCCGCTAATGGCCGCACCCAGAGGGAGATGGTCCAGTTCGTTTTATCACATAACTCTGGTTCCGGAGCAAGCTTCAGAACGCGGCCATCGTGGCTGTAGTCGAGCGCGTCGGCGATACGCAACAGAGCGGAAAGCGCAGAGACGCGCTTACGCGCAGCGCGATTGAGGGATGCATATTCTTCATGTGACATGCTCGGAAGGGCGCGTCGATGGTAGCGCGCAATACACGCGATCTCGTGGCGTTCTTCATCAGTAAAATCTGGCAATGGCGTCTCACTGATCAGGCGGAAGGAATGTTTGTGATGCCGGCGCACTTCGATCATCATACCGGTGTTATGCAAAAATGCGGCTCTCTCAAGCAAACGCAGCGCATCTGCATCTAACTGGTGCAGTGGTTCCGTGGCATGGAAGAGCATGACGGAGAGACGCATTACCTGGCGAGCGTGAGGCCAATCTTCTACTAGCAGCCCTCCGCTTAAACGGAGTTCTTCAGCCGTTGGTTGTGGCTGTTGCCACCAATCCATTTCTTCAAGCGGAAACGGTATCATCATATGCTTGCCCGCCTTTACTTTGATCATTTTCGATATACTACGCAAACTATATTGATGGGATAGACCAGGGCGTTATTCGTTTAAAATAGCCAGAATCTCGCGGCGGAAATCTCTGGCCTGAAGCTGGTACCAGTGCTGGCGAAAAGCCGTATATTGCTGTTCGCGTAGCTGCTCCTGGTTTTGCAGCAGTTGTTCCAGGCCGTAGCGCTGCTCGGCTGTTGGAGCAACCGATGGGTCCAACAAATGCTCCGCTAACTCAATTGGCACAAGCGATTTGCCTTTGTGCTGCGCCTGTTTCGAGTCATTATGTAGCTCGGGCGCTGCTCCGCTGTCCTGGCTGGCCAGGCAGAGGCGCAATAATCCGATGATGACGTCACTGTCGTGGAGCGCGCCCAGCTCATCCTGGATGCGCGTGAGTTCATCAACAACTTCCTTCCCTGCTGCTGGCAAGACCTCTTCAAATACTTCAAACGTATAACGCAGGCGTTTGGCCGCAATGCGCAGATTATGTAACTCGCTAATATTATAGGGATTGTCTACATAACGCTCCCAACTATACAGTTCTTCTAGCCGGGTTTTAGCAATGAGACGCGCATTCCTGGCCACGGGCGCGTGCGCGTCCAATCCAGTAATAGGTCTAGCTTTTGCCACTCTGTACCTGTCCTTTCGAGATACACGCTTTTACCTGTTGTTCAAGCGTATCCTGATCCAATGCAAGCAGGAAATCTTCTAATGCATGCTGCTTCTCCGGGCGAAACTCCTGCAAGCGATCAATGAGCCACTGTGCTCCGTACTGTGCATCAGCCGTCATATGTTCCAATTGGGTGCGTAACTCTTGCAACATGACATCAGTATCACGCGCTGCGCCCAGCGTATCGGCTGCCCCTTTGATAGTGCGATAAACCTGCTTGAAGGCTTTCGGCTCGCAGCAGAATTCATAGGCATCGAGCGCGGCGCGCATGCGGCGCGAGGCGACGCGCATTCTATGCACCGCTTCAATATCCTCGTGTTTCAGCACTTCATCGGGCCATTCGAGAAACTTTTTGAGACGTTCGCGTAACATATGCTGACCAGCAGAAACAAATGTTTCCTCGTACGCAGCGCCATTGCTCATGCTGTCAGAGCCGTTGAGCATATTTTCAGTACGCGCAAGATCGGCAAGCGCTGCCTGTGCGTGATGATTAGTGCGTGCCGGGGGTGATGAACGCGCTGAACGCGCCGTGTTTCCGCCGACACGTTCCAGCCAGGATGGGCCATAACGCTCATAGGCAAGCAGGACGCCTTCGCGAATACCATGCGGGCTGATATGTATCTGGTCGAGCCGCAGGCGCGACATCATGGCCATAATAATCATTGCGCCAGCCAGCATGATGCGCGCGCGTCCAACCGGTTGTTCAAAACGCTGCGCGATTTCTTCCGCCGCAAACGCACCCAAAAGCCCCTGGCAGCGCAGCAGATCATGTTGAGTCAGCAGCGTTTGCTGCATTTCGAGCTTGAACGCGCGGCGGGCGAGGTATAACAGCGAGTTGGCGCTTCCGCCGGTGACGATGAGTACGGGCGGTTTGCGTTTGATATTCATCCCCTGGAAGTAGGTTTGCAGGAAGGTCTCGGCAACCACTATGCTCTTCTGCTCAGGTGGATCGCCGGCCAGATAGCGATCATGCAGCCAGCCCGAGCCAATGGGGACGGAGGTTTTCCAGGTAATCTGGGAGTGTTTCGCGGTGACTAACTCAAGGCTTCCGCCGCCGAGGTCCATGACGCCGACCACGTCCGGCGGGTTGGGCTGCGCTTCCACTTCGTAGGTTGCCCCGTAGAATGTCAGGGTCGCCTCGGCGGTGCCGCTAATGATTTGTATCTGTAACCCCGTTTCCTGCCGCACCTGTTCGATAAAATCGGCGCTATTACTGGCCTGGCGAATGGCCTCGGTTGCTACAACGCAGATGCTTTCGGCGCAATGCTGTTCCGCCAACGCTTTATACTGCTTGAGAACGGAGAGAGCATGGTCGATTTTCTCCTGCGAGATACGCCCGCTAGCATTGACGCTTTCCCCAATGCGCACCAGTTCCACCTCGTCCGCCGCGATATCGAGCATGTGAGCAGTTGCGCGCGCGACTACAATATGGATAGTGTTGCTGCCGATATCGATGGCGGCACGCACTGGAGACCATGAATTTTGCATTCTCACAACTCTTTCACTACAGACAGAGCGATGACTCACTCTCCAAAAGCCAGACAACTCGTTCGTCCGCCAGGCAAGCAGAAGCCAGGGACAGACTTTTTACAGGATATCTACACTAATTATAACACGTTTACCTGCAGAGGATAGGTGAAACCGTGAACAAGAAAACTCAAGCAAAGCCCAACCCAAACCCCCAAAAAACCTCTTGACAGTTCGCAAGAGTTACAGTATGATACCCCTGTCCACAAGGACACCTCCGCCGAAGTGGTGAAATTGGTAGACACGCAACGTTCAGGGCGTTGTGCTCGAAAGGGCATGGGGGTTCGAGTCCCCCCTTCGGCACTACTTGTCTTTCGCCGTCCACCAA
>WNGQ01006227.1_pt1 | contig 11590 bp, 6 predicted proteins | sample 5407661 | NCBI WGS metagenome assembly WNGQ01 (sample SAMN13153382, study PRJNA577476) | soil metagenome | isolation source: 60 cm soil or saprolite under Garry oak tree replicate 2 | place: USA:California | collected 2016-06-15
GGGCAAGCTGCGGGCGCTCTACGTCAGCTATGCCTGCCACTGCGTCACACTTTCCGATAACCAGATCAGCGGTGACTGGGCCGGTTACGCGCAGGAACAGATGCAAAAGGACCATCCCGGAGCGATCGCGCTCATGTCGGTCGGCTGCGGCGCGGACTCCAACCCGAGCTCTGGCGTGACGGGGAACAAAGTCGAATCCGCTGCGGATCAAGGCGCACAAATTGCAGATGAAGTCAATCGTTTGCTCAAACAGGTCCTCCCGAAGCTCACCGGGAAGCTCATCACGCGCTGGAGCCGGATCGAGCTGCCGTTCGACAAACACCCGACTCGCGAGGAGTGGCAGGAGAAGGCCAAACGCGCCGACGCCGTCGGCTACCACGCCCGTGTGCAACTCGCCAAGCTGGACCGGGGCGAGAAGCTGCAAGCGCAACTCAGCTACCCGATCCAGACCTGGGCCTTCGGCGATCAACTCGCGTTGGTATTTCTTCCAGGCGAAGTGGTCGTGGATTATTCGCTGCGGCTCAAGCGCGAGTTCGACCGCGCGCGCCTCTGGGTGAACGGCTACGCCAACGACGAGCCGTGTTACATCCCGTCCGAACGCGTGCTCAAGGAGGGCGGTTACGAAGGCGGCGACGCGATGATATATTATGATCGGCCCACCCGTTTCGCGCCAGGACTGGAACAGAAGATCATCAACGAAGTCCATCAGCAGTTGCCCGGGAGTCTTCTTGCGCCCAAAGGAACCGAAGGCACGTCTCCGCGTTCGCCTCTTGAGTCACTTGGAATGATCCGCACCAAGCCGGGGCTGGAAGTGGAGCTCGCCGCCGCCGAGCCGCTGGTCGAATCGCCCGTCGCCATTGATTGGGGGGCGGACGGCAAACTGTGGGTGTGCGAGATGTATGATTATCCGACCGGCGTGGACGGCAACTGGAAGGCCGGAGGTCGCATAAAGTTTCTTGAGGACACTAACGGCGACGGCAAGTACGATAAGGCCACGGTCTTTCTGGACAATGTCCCATTCCCCACCGGGGTGACCGCCTGGCGCAAGGGCGTATTGATCTGCGCCGCACCCGATATTCTGTATGCGGAGGACACCGACGGCGACGGCAAAGCCGACCTGGTGAAAAAAGTCTTTACCGGGTTTTACACTGACAATTACCAGGCCCGTGTCAACGGCCTGAGCCTCGGCCTGGACAACTGGATTTATGGCGCCAATGGTTTGCTGGGCGGCATCATCCGCGGTGAGATCAAGGGCAAGGAACTGAACATTCGCGGACAGGATTTTCGCATGAAGCCCGAGACGGGTGAATTCGAACCGGCTTCGGGCCTGACGCAGCAAGGGCGCGTCCGCGACGATTGGGGCAACTGGTTCGGCTGCGACAACAGCGTTTCATTGCGCCATTATCCGCTGCCGGACCAATACGTCAGGCGCAACCCGCGTGTGCCTGCGCCCGATCCGAGCGTGTATGTGCCCAACTATCCGAATTCAAATCGCGTTTTCCCCATCAGCCGCGCTTTGGAGCGCTTCAACGAACCGGACCAGTTGAACCACGTCACCTCCGCGTGCGGGCTTGGCATCTATCGCGATGAACTCCTCGGCGCAGGATATTATGGCAACGCCTTCGTCTGCGAGCCGGTCCACAACCTGGTGCATCGCGAAGTGCTTGAACCCAAGGGTGTCACCTTCACCAGCCATCGCGCGGCCGATGAACAAGACTGCGAGTTCCTTGCTTCCACCGACAACTGGTTTCGCCCGGTGCAGGTCCGCACTGGTCCCGACGGCGCGCTATGGGTGGTCGATATGTATCGGTTCCTCATCGAACACCCTCGTTGGATTCAAGCGGAGCGCCTGGCGCAAATTGATGCGCGGGCAGGGGCCGATCGGGGCCGCGTCTATCGTGTGATGCCGAAGGGAAAGAAACTGCGCCCGGTGCGCGACTTGAACACATTGAGAGGCGCCAACCTCGTTGCCGCGCTCGACACGCCGAACGGCATGGAGCGTGACCGGGTGCACCTGGAGCTACTGCGCCGAGCCGACGGTTCGACAATCGAGCCGCTGACCAAACTGGCCGCCAAGGGCGCCAGACCGGCAGTGCGTGTCCAGGCCCTCAGTGTGTTGGCTGCATTTGATCCGCTTATGGCGAAACCTCTGGCCCAGGCGCTCAATGACGTGGACCCCGAGGTGCGCCGGCAAGCTGTCCGGCTCAGCGAACCCATATTGCGAAACCAAGTCAGGCCTGCGCCGTCTCCTGCGACCAAGACGCAGCATGCGGTCCAAGTCGTGAAAGACAGGTTGTTCAAGATGGTAAACGATCCGGACCTGCGCGTTCGGGAGCAACTCGCGTTGAGCCTGGGCGAAGCGCACGATGGCCGGTCGGCGGTGGCACTCGGAGAGATTGCCCGGGCAGGGCTCTCTGACCCCTGGCTGCGGGCGGCGGTGCTGACCTCCGCTCAGTCACGTGAAGGCGAAATCTTCCAGAGCGTGCTGTCGGTCCCGGAAGAATCCCCGGCGCGTCAGGAGCTGCTCTCGAGGTTGATTACCACGGCAACCGCAGGCGGGCTCGACGACGAATTCGACAAACTCCTCACCGCCCTGCTGCCCGCCGATGACCGTCCGCTGGCCGGCTGGCAGTGGACAAGTTTGGCCGCTTTGCTGAGCGGCCTGGACGCTGACCTGTCCTCGCTCCATGCCCACCTGGCTGGCAAACCCGACCTGCGCAGCGTCGAACCGCGTCTCCGAAAAGTCCTCAGCCAGGCGAGTTCGGTCGCGCGAAACGAGACCGCCTCGGCAGCAGAGCGCGAGGCAGCAATTCGACTACTTGGCCGCAGCAGCGACACTTTGCCGGAGGACATCAAGCTTTTGCGCGAGCTGCTGGCTTCCGGCACGTCAGACGGGCTGCGCGCGACGGCGTTGGCTTCCCTGCGCCGGCTCCGCAGCCCGTTAGTGCCTGCTGCGCTGCTGGCAAGTTGGAAAGACGCCTCGCCATCGGTGCGCGCTGAAATCCTGGGCGTGTTGCTCAGCAGAGAGGCGTGGCTGCCCGCAGTGCTGGCAGCGGTGAGGGATGGCGCCATCCAGCCCGGTGAAATCCCGCTCGCCGACCGGCAGAATTTGCTGCACAACCAAAAGGCCGAAGTTCGCGAGGTGGCCTCGGCATTATTCGCCTCCGCGGGCACGCAGAGCCGCAGCGAGGTGCTGCAAAAATATCAAGGCGCGCTTTTGCTCGCCGGAGTCGCCAGCCGCGGGAAGGAAATCTTCTCCAGGAACTGCGCGACCTGCCACGCGCTGGCCGGCATCGGCCATGAGGTCGGCCCGAACCTGGCGCCGCTCCACGACAAGGAACCGGAGTATTTGCTGAAAAATATACTTGATCCCAACGCCGTCATCGAACCGCGCTTTGTCAGTTACAACGTTCTGACCAGGGACGGTCGCTCACTCTCCGGCGTGCTTCAAGGTGAGACCTCCACCAGCCTCACCCTGGTCCAGGGCGGCGGCTTGCGCGAGACCATCCTGCGCAACGATATCGCTGAGATTGGCGCCTCCGGCCAGTCGCTGATGCCCGAAGGTCTCGAACAAGCCATGACGCCGCAGGATTTGGCCGACTTAATTGCCTTTCTCAAACAAAGCGGCCCGCCAAAAACATTGCCCGGCAACCAACCCGCAATCGTCAAGCCGGCGGCAGACGGCTCGTTTTATCTGTCGGCGACAAGCGCAGAAATCTACGGCGGCGACATCGTCTTTGAACCCGATTTCAAGAGCATTGGCATGTGGCACGGCGCCCAAGACCACACCGCCTGGAGTGTCGAGGTGGACCGGGCTGCAACTTGTGACGTGCACTTCGATTTTGCGTGTCACCCGGTTTCGGCGGGCAATGCCTACGTGTTGGACGCCGCCGGGACGGAGTTGCGCGGCACAGTGCCAAGCACCGGCGGCTGGGACCATTATCAGCGGATGAAAATCGGCACGATCGACCTCAAACCGGGACAGCAACGCGTCACCCTGCGTTCGGCAGGCGAGTTGACAAACGCGCTGATTGACTTGCGCGCCGTGATGATCGTTCCCGCTGGCATTGCGCCGCGGTGGCCGGCCCAGGCAGCGGGTGATTAATTGCCACGCGATCCGGCGTCGCTGGCGAAGGTCGTTCTGGACTCAGCCAAGCCCGACAGCGGGCGCGAGGCGGCCATCAACACGAACCCACAATACTGCGCCGAGTTGATCGCTGAGCTAACTCGGGAGCTGACGCCCGAAAAAGAGTACGAGCTCATTTCCCAGCCTTCCCGAAATCCTCGACGTAGCTCCGCATCCCGCGCTCCAGCCTGGACATGCCGAACTGGTCGGCCTCGCGCAGGGCAGATTGGCTGGACCATTTGTCGTGCTGGATGCGATAGCAGGCAATGATGGTGCCCGTCCGATCACAACCGTGCTCGCAATGGACGAATACCGGCGAAGGAAGGGCCTCAATCAGGCTAAGGGCTTTGCTGACTTGCTCATCGCTCGGCCGGCCGACGCCACTCATTGGCACGTTGGTATAGACCATGCCGTTGGCACGCGCCTCGGCTTCTTCCACTTTCATTACCTCGTTGATCATTCGCAGATTGAGGATGGTCTTGATGCCGAGGCGTTTGAGGTTTTTGATGCCTGACTCATCAGGTTGAGCGCCGCGGTAAAGCCGCTCAGCTACCTTGCCGAAGTTGGCGATGCCTTCCTGGGGTGGCAACCCCCGTTGGCCTGCGGCGCAAGCCGCGATGACAACTGCCAAAACTAACAACCGATGCGAACCCTGAATATGGTTATGCTGGTTGATCATAGTTTTCAGCGTGTTCCATTATAGCCCGTGGCGGATCAATCTCAAGCGTGAAACCAGGAGCAACTTAACACATGGTTCATGCTTTCCATTGTCACGGTCGCTGGGCGGCGCTTGGTCCGGTTGGTGGCGAGCGGTTCACGATAGTTTGGCACGAGGCTTCACGCGAGGAGTTCGAAGTCACATGATATCTGCGACCCTCACGCGGCGCAACCATCTACTACTAGGACGATCTGTATCGCTCTGTATAGGGGCGAAATCCGTTTCCTCTCGTCGGTGGCTACCGCTTCTTATACTGATCCGCCTACGTAGTTTTTCTGACTTCTTTTTGCTTGAGATTTTCTATTGCGCCTAGTATAAGTTGATGCAAGTAGTAACATAATTAAGGAAGTCAACCCATGAAGAATCAGATCGTTCGAATTCTAATCGCATTTATCTTGTTCGGCGTCGGCGCCTCAGCCAGGGCCGACGTTGTCACCGAGTGGAACTCAACCGCATTGAATGCTATCCGCATTGACAAGACGCCGCCGCCAAAGGCCTCGCGGGCTCTAGCCATCCTCCATGCCGCTATCTATGACGCGGTCAATGGAATTACCCGCAGCCATGAACCTTATCTCATAGGCGGCCTGGTGCCGGCCAGCGCCTCGATCGAGGCGGCAGCTTCCGGGGCCGCCTACCAAGTGCTGGCCAGTTTATTTCCCGCTCAGAAGGCCAGATTCGATGTCATCTACCGAACCCACCTTGCCGGCCTGCCAAATAACCCGCAAAAAAAGTCGGGCATAGCCTGGGGTGAATCCGTTGCGGCCCGGACCCTGGCCGCACGCGCCACGGACGGCTTCGACGCGGCCATCGCGCCGCCGGTCGGCAGTGGGCCCGGTGCGTGGGTGCCCACCCCGCCGGTCCTTGCTCCCTATTTGCTGCCGCAGTGGGGATTCTTGAGGCCATTCTGCATGGCCACCAGCTCCCAATTCCGTCCGCCGGGACCGCCCGCCCTTTCCAGTGCCAGGTACGCTGCAGAGGTAAATGAAGTCAAACAAATGGGCGCTGCCACCAACTCCACCCGCACGGCCGACCAAACCCAGATAGCCCTGTTCTGGGCTGATGGCGCCGGCACTGAAACACCGCCAGGCCACTGGAACAGCATAGCCCAGGACGTAGCGGCGGCCAAAGGCAATACGTTGGAGGAAAATGCACGCTTGTTTGCCTTGTTGAACCTGGCTATGGCCGATGCCGCCATCTGCGCCTGGGACGCCAAATACAGCTTCAGCTTCTGGCGACCGGTGACGGCCATTCGCCACGCAGACACCGATGGCAACCCTGCGACGGAACCGGACCCTAGTTGGAGTTCGTTGATCGTAACGCCTCCGTTCCCTGATTACGTGTCCGGCCATAGCACCTTCAGCGGCGCTGCGGCTACCGTCCTGGCCATTTTCTACGGCACTGACAATGTCTCCTTTACCACCGGCTCGGACTTTTTGCCAGGCGTGCATCGCAGTTTCAATAGCTTCTCCGCTGCGGCCGCTGAGGCTGCGGTGAGCCGTCTTTACGGCGGTATCCATTTTCGGTCCGCAAATGAGGACGGCTTGCATGGTGGCTTGGCCATCGGCCACCTGATGATGCATAATTTCTTATTGCCAAAAAACAATCGCTCTCGCATCCAATAGTCGAGGCCGTGGCCGACGGGTGGGTCGAGTTGGGGCGAGGATGCAATTACCCAACACGCTGTGAGGGCGCGAGGATTCTCCCGGAGCGAACATCGAACATGCAACATCGAACCTCGAACCCCATCGGTTGCATCTTCGCCCGGAGCTCGATGTTCGATGTTGGATGATCGAGGTTTTGGGGTACGGTCTTGCTGTTCTCCATCATTTGCGTAAGAGAGGAATTGCATCTCGGCGCCCTTTAGGCCAAGCTTTGCACCAGCCGAAGGCCCGAAACTTATGAGCGAATTTAAATTTGCCTGTCCCCACTGCCAGCAACACCTGCAATGTGACGAGCAGTTTTCCGGCAGAGAAATTCAATGCCCGACCTGTCATGTCCTTATCCGCATCCCGCCGATCCCGGGAAAGACCGCCCAGTACAGCCCGGAGTCGGGCAAGACCTGGGCTACCTTCGTCTCTTCCGGCAACGTGCCGCCGCCCAAGGGGCTGTCCGTCGGTCCGAAAAAGGACCCGCCGAAACCACCTGCAAAGTGACCCCGTGGCACTTATGTCACGAGCGTTGGTTGGCAGCGTCAGAGACGGCGATGGACTCGATTAGGAATGTTGTGCCAGGAATTTCTCTAATCTTTTAGTGATCTCCTGATGCCTCTCCGGATGCTTGGTGGCTCCGGTTTTGATGGCTTCCTTTTCCTTGAGCAGCATATACCTTGGATCAATAACGAACATCCTTTTGCCGCCAATCGAACGAGCGATTCCTCTAAAATACTCCCGGGGATAATGGATAGGCTGCTTATCGCCAGTACAAGTGATATGGTCGCCGCTGTTGTTATGCAAGCATAGGCGGATATGATTCCGGGGGCTAAACTCCTGGCAGATCATGTTGCCGGCAGGGTCAATCCTGGTAAGTTCGAGATTGCGCCTGGGCTGGCGTCGAGGTCCAAGAGCGTCTTCGATAGTTGCCGGATGGAAAAAATGATATTTAACCTGGCTCTTGATGCTGAATTTGCCGCTTATTCTTCGCATGAGGTGATAATGGCGTGACCTGCCGGCAGTCACCAGGGCTTGCAAAATGGGCTTTTGAGCAAGAATGGATATCTCGGTATAGGTTTCCAGCCACGGCCAATCATCGGCCAGCGCGAACACGCCCAGTGGCCCGGACAGATATCGGCTTTGTGCAGGAACACTCTCGAACAAGGCAGCCAGTTCGACCAGCCAGCTTTCAGTTTCTTCCTTTATTTCAGCAGAGGTCTTTTGAGGCGGAGAATTGTAATTAAACTCCACTGCCAAGTACCATCCAGGTTTGATTTCTCTGGGCCCCTTTTCGTCATCAACCCAGCTCAAATGCATCTGTTTCGCAAGAACATTTTCCAACAGACCCATATTGCCTAACGATCAGTGGGCTTTTGACCAGCTCCACCGTCTCAGCAAGTTCCGTCGGCAGCATCCGACTGTCAACCGTCGCCGGCGACGAAGCGACAAAGCGCGCCATGCGTTTGTGGTTTTGTGACTCTTGCGGCCATTCATTTCTTCGCGTTGCAACCTATCCCGGAAACCGCTGAGGTTCTCTCGCTTCGGTGTTGCGCGTTCCGACGGCGCGGGCTTGCTACTGCTCTTGCTTGCGGTGCTCACTCCGCATCCTCGGGTTGGGGAATTGTTTTGAATCCATGTGAAGTGAAACTCCGCGTCTCTCCGCCGTCCTTGGTCAGGATGAGGGCAGCGGTGTGGGGAAGTAAATCCACGAGCGCCAAGCCTCGCTTTGGGCCAAGCACGCTCACAGCGGTGGCCAGGCCGTCAGTAATGGTCGCCTGTGGCGCAACAATCGTGACCTGAATCCGGTTGGTCAGCCCCAGGCCGGTCGCCGGGTTTACGATGTGGGAATAGCGAACGCCAGCGATTTCGATGTACTGCTCAGTGTCACCGGAGGTGGAGATGGCCGCGTTGCGAAGCAACAGGGCGCGCGCGACTTTGTTTGAGCGGGCGCCAACCTCGCTGATGCGGATTTTCCACCCGCGTTGGCCGGGAGGGGCCTCGCCGATGGCGATGTCACCACTGGCGGCGACCAGCGCGCGACCAATCCCTCTGGCCTTCAAGACCTGAAGAGCTTGATCGGCGGCATAACCTTTGGCGATGCCGCCAAGGTCCAGGCGCATGTTCGGCGACAGCAACGTGACCGTGCGGCGGCGAGGGTCCAACCGCAACTTTTTCCATCCCACGGCCGCGCGGGCGTTCGCGATCTCTGTTTGTGTGGGCAGGACTTTTCTCTTCCGCGCAAATCGCCACAGCCGGACATACGGACCGACCGTCACGTCAAAGGCGCCGTCAGAAAGCGCAGAAAACTCTTGCGCGCGCTTCAGGACTTCCAACAAATCCGCGCTGACGGGTACTGGAATCCCAAAAGGCTGATCGCACAGCCGAATCAACTCGCTGTCAGCCTGATAATCGCTCATACTGTCTTCCAAGCCAGCGACGCGGCGAAAGGCGCTCTGGGCCGCCGCCTGGGCGCCGGATTCGTCCGGCGCATAGAGCGTGATGCGGAACAACGTGCCCATCTGCGGGCTGGTGAACTCAAAGCGTTGAAGAGGCTGAGGCAAAGGATTAGAGCGGCAGGCGGCCAGCAAAAGCAGGCCAGCGAGGAAGAAACTGCGAGGGAGTTGCGGAAAGAAGAACCTAGGGAAATTGAAGACTGAATAAATGCAGCGGGCATTGGGGATTGCATCCCCGAACTGCCGCGAAGGGGCAGAGCAGATTCCCAAAAGGCTGTATCGCAAAGCGCCGAGCCTGAGGGGCCTCAAACCACCGAACCACTGGAAAGATTGCAGGGCCTGCCGATTGAAATTCGGCGAAACCGCAGACCTGAAGTCTGCGCTGCTGCGCTGCGCTCGTTCGCTAAACAGATATGCGTTGCCAGATCACTGGCGGTCCTGAGCAGTCACGCTTTGGCAACCGCAAGGACGGGTGGGTCTTTGAAGATGTCATGCTGGCTGGGCATGGGGGAGGTCAAAGTGCGGAACGGTCCCCACTCCATCTTGGCGCAGTCAGTATAAACCTGTGGAGGCCCGTAGGAGAACTTGGAGTTGAGCACCATATCCCACTCCACACCCGCCCCGCTGTAAGCAGCCTCGCGACCCATGATGGCCGTGAGCGTGCTGTCAGTGACCTGTTTAGCTTCGTTCATTTCGGTGTCGTGCACGATGGCGTTGATCAAATCAATATGCTCCTGCACGTAAGGATCGATGGCCTTCTCACGGAAGCGCCACATTGAACCGCTCTTTGGGTGGATAGTGCCGCTGGGGTTGGCTGAACCGTTGCTGCCGTGAACCGCTTCACTGATTGAAGACCAATCGCGTTTGACCTGACCGCAATAGCTGAAGCTGCGCACGCCGTTGGGATATTCGTATTCGATGGCGAAGTTGTCCCAAATCTCGCCGGATTTGCCGTCCAATTGTTGGCGGGCGCCCATGCCCCAGCATTTGGTGGGATGATCTCCCATGATCCAATTACTGACGTCAATGTTATGGACGTGCTGTTCGCAAATGTGATCGCCGCACAGCCAGATGTAATGGTACCAATTGCGAATCTGCTTCTCCAATTCGGTGTCGCCGTGTTCCCCGCGATGCCAGATGGGGCCGCCGTTGACCCAGTATGCGCGCAAGGCCACCACGTCGCCAATCGCGCCATCCTTGATGCGTTTGATGGTTTCGAGATAACCGGCCTGATGGCGGCGCTGCGTGCCGGCGGCGACCTTGAGGTTTTTCTTCTTCGCCAGTTCGGCAGACTCGTACATCAAGCGGCAACCCGGTCCGTCCACCGCGACCGGCTTCTCGCAGAAAATATTTTTGCCGACCTCGACGCAAGCCCGAAAATGCGGCGCCCGGAAACCCGGCGGAGTGGCAAGGATGGCGTAGTTGACGCCCGGGACTCCTAGCGCCTTCTGGTAAGCGTCAAACCCGCTGAAACATTTGTCCTCAGGCACGTCGAAGTTTTCCTTCCCGCGCTTGGCCTGTTCGGGGAAGATGTCCGCTACGGCCACAATCTTGGCCTCAACGCCGACGTGCTTTGCGGCCTCGAGGAAGTTCTGGCCTGCGCCGCCCCCTCGGCCACCGATGCCGATAATGATGGCGTTGATGGGCTGCTTGGCTTGGGCATGGAGGATGGATGGGAAGTTCACCGCGGCGGCTGCGGAAGCGGCAACCAGCGATGAGTTCTTGATGAATTGACGGCGGGAAACCGCCGGCGACTGATTGGTTGAAGTATTTTGCATAGGCCCTTTCAATGGTTAAATTTCAATCGAGAGTCTGCACACAATCGGACGTCATGAGCAAGTTCAAAATTTGCTTCGATGAATGTGAGGCAAGGCGAGTCAAAGCACGTCCGAGAGGAGGATTCGTCTATCTGGGTTTACCGATGTCCTTTTGGCAAATCAATCGGAACAATCCAACCGCACGGAGTGCCAGGCCATGAGCTTGCCCTGCATCGCAGCCATCAAACCGCCTGAGTTGCCACGGCAGTCTAACATTCTCCCGGCACTCATTTGTGGAAAAAGGGGCGGTTTCAAGGGTGTGAACCGGATCGATCAACAAATCCTGCGCGTCGGACAATCGAGCCGATTTATGGGCATACCGGCGCCAAATGAGTCGCCAGATTCTATAGAATGGCATAAATTCTGGGTGGATGTTCGAAGACCTTCCAGACGAATGGCGGGAGTGGATCGCGCTGACGCCGTTGGAACGCTGGCGCCAGAGCCAGGAGCTCTTCGCCTGCTATCTGGCGCAAGGAGGCAGCCTTGATCCCGACCCCGATCCTGACAGTCCTTTCTACTTTCCAGAAGAATGGCGTCCAGACGTTGCTCATGGGCGGGCAGGCTTGCGTCTTCTACGGCGCGGCGCAAGTTAGCAGGGACGTTGACCTGGCGCTCCTTGACGAACCGGCGAACATCGAGCGCCTGCGCGCTGCGTTGAAAGAACTTGCCGCCGAGCGCATCGCCGTGCCGCCGTTTGATCCCGCGCTGTTCGACCGCGGCCACGCGATCCACTTCCGTTGCCACGCGGCGGGCGTCGAAGGACTGCGCGTGGACTTGATGTCGAAGCTGCGCTTGCTCGCCAGCTTCGCGATGCTTTGGGAGCGCCG
>WNGQ01007699.1_pt1 | contig 11584 bp, 15 predicted proteins | sample 5407661 | NCBI WGS metagenome assembly WNGQ01 (sample SAMN13153382, study PRJNA577476) | soil metagenome | isolation source: 60 cm soil or saprolite under Garry oak tree replicate 2 | place: USA:California | collected 2016-06-15
CCCTCTGTGTCAACCTCCGGTGAGGCAGTTGGAGCTGCTGAATCATTGAGCTGAGAGGGCGGGGAAGGAGTTCCCCGGGTGACCACCACGACCGACCATTCCTTGGACGTGCGCGCCCAGTCTGGCGCCGCGGATGACATGACCGACCCGGATCCCGAGGTCCCCGAGCGTGCTCGCGGCCCGCGCCGGTATTCGGCCAGGTACAAGGCGCAGATCCTGGAGGAGTACGAGCGCCTCGACAAGGCCGCCAAGGGCGCGCTGCTGCGCCGCGAGGGCCTGTACACGTCGCTGATCTCCGAGTGGCGCAAGCAGCGTGACCGGGGCGCGCTTGCGGCGCTGGCCAAGCCCGCCGGCCGCCAACCGACCGATCCCCGCGACCAGCAGGTCGACCGGCTCCGCAAGGAGAATCAGCGTCTGTCCAATGAGCTCGACAAGGCCCGCAAGGTGATCGAGGTCCAGGGAAAGCTCTCGGCGCTGTTGGAGCAGCTCGCCACCGACAGCGCCCCGGAGACCGGGGGCGAGACGAGATGACCGACCAGGCAGTGGCCGAGTTGGCGCCGCTGGTCGGCGTGCGCGCCGGGTGCGCGGCGGTCGGCCAGACGCAGGCGCGCTGGTATCGCCGGCACCGCCAGAGCCCGCCGCCGCCCAAGCCTGAGCGGGGGCCGGCCCTCCAGCCCCGCGCCCTGTCGGAGGTGGAGCGCAAGGAACTCCGCCGGGTGCTCAACAGTCCCGAGCACGTGGACGAGGCGCCGGCCACGGTCTACGCCAAGCTCTTGGATGAAGGCGTCTACCTGGGCTCGGTGCCGACGATGTACCGGGTGCTGCGCGACCACGACGAGGTCCACGAGCGGCGTCGGCAGGCCACCCACCCGGCGGCCAAGAAGCCCGAGCTGCTGGCCGCCAAGCCCAACCAGGTCTACTCCTGGGACATCACCAAGCTGCTCGGTCCGGCCAAGTGGACCTACTACTACCTGTACGTGATCATCGACATCTACTCGCGGTACGTGCCCGGCTGGATGCTGGCCCACGCCGAGAACGCCACCCTCGCCGAGGCCCTGCTGGCCGACACCGCCACCAAACAGCGCATCACCTGCGGCCAGCTCACCGTCCACGCCGACCGCGGCTCGCCGATGACCGCCAAGCCCGTCGCGTTCCTGCTGGCCGACCTGGGGGTGACCAAGTCGCACTCCCGGCCGCACTGCTCCAACGACAACCCCTACTCCGAGAGCCAGTTCCGCACCCTCAAGTACCGCCCCGAGTTCCCCGAGCGGTTCGGCAGCTACCAGGACGCGCACGCCTTCTGCGGCCGCTTCTTCCGCTGGTACAACGACGAGCACCGCCACTCCGGCATCGGCTTCCACACCCCCGCTGATGTCCACTCCGGCCGCGCCGAGCTGGTGCGCGCCCAGCGGGCCGACGTGCTCAGCGCCGCCTATGCCGAACACCCAGAGCGCTTCGTCCGTCATGGAGCAGGTCGAGGTTGCGGGACTCCGAATCGCCTACGAACGCGCCGGCACTGGGCCGCCGCTGGTCCTTCTCCATGGGTATGTGGGGGACGGCCCGACGTTGTGGCGGCGGCAGCTGGAAGAGTTCTGCGACGACTTCACAGTGGTGGCCTGGGACGCCCCTGGGGTCGGTGGCTCAAACGACCGTGATCTGCGCCGACGAGCTTGGCCCGGTCATCCCCCGCAGCTTCCCACCCGCCCCCGGCTGGACCGCCGACGGCCACCGGGTCAAAGCCCCGTTGGACTACGGCCGCGGGCCGGAGAAGACCTGGGTGTACGGCGCGCTGCGGGTCGCCGATGGGCAGGCGGTGACGATGACCGCCCCCTCGCGCAACTCGGTCGGCTACCAGCAGCTGCTGGCAGCGGTCGAGGTGCTGGCGGTCTGCCGGAGCTTCGGCGGAGCGGCAGCCGGGCCAGGGTGTCCAGGTCGTAGGCCAGCACCGCCCAGCTCTCCCAGATCTTGGTGCCCTGGGTGCCTTTGAGCCTGGACCGGCCGGCCCCGTAGTTGCGTTTGAGGTGGGAGATGCGTGCCTTGCAGCCGACCCGGAAGCGGGCCCGGCGCCGGCGGGTCCGCCTGGATCCGGCGTTGCCGGGGTCGCCGGCGACAAACACCTCGGGATCTCCTACGCCGGCCAGGGCCTGTTCGGTCCGGGCCCTGAGGAACCCGGCGTCGACCGCGGCCTCCCGCACGGTGATCCCCACTGCCTGCAGCGCGGCGGTGGTGGCGGGCAGCAGGGCGTTCTCGTGGGTGGAGCCGGCCTCCAGCTTTGGCGGTAGCAGCAGTCCCCTGGCGCCGTGGCGGGTGTTGGCGGTGACCTCGGTGAGCTGGACGACGTAGCCGAATTCGTTGGGCTTGGACAGCTTGCCGCGGCGCACCGGACGGGCGTCGGGGTCATGAAGCGACACCAGCCGGTCGGTGATCTTCTGGCCCGCAAAGCGCATCCTGGTCTGCTCCACCACTCGTTCGGCCAGGCCGATCGCCTGCTCCAGCGCGGCGATGGCCCGCGCCCGGCTGGCCCGGGAGATCCCCGCGGTGCGGGAACGGGACCGGCGGGCCTGGGCCAGGACCCGCCTGGCCTCCCGCACCAAGGATCGGACCTGGGCGGCGGCCTCCAGGGTCAGGCGGCGCACCGCGGCCTTGGCGTCCCGGTGCGTCGCCGCAGCGTGCGGCCAAGCGCCCGGAGCCGCTTGCCGACGGCCCGGCTGCGGTCTTGGACCCGCCGGGTCACGGTCGGGACGGCCGCCCGGACCCGGCGGGCGGCGCGGGCGAGCACCCGCACGGCGTCGGCGGCCAGGCCGGCGTCGGTGGGGTAGCGGATGTCGGCCTCGGCGACGGTGGAGTCCGAGCGCAGCGCGCGAGGGCGGAACCGCCGTTGCCGCAGGGCCTTGCCGATGACCTGGCGGATGCACCCGTCCGCCACCTGGGGCCCAGGCGGCGGGTCAGCTTGCGCACGGTGGACTCATCCGGGACGGCCTCGGTCAGGGCGATGAGGCAAACCACCGCAGGTGCAGCGAGTCCGACACCTCGCTGAGCAGGGTCTCATAGCCCCATCCGGTGCGATGCTCGGGTGACCATGAGGCGCAGGTAGGTGGCCATGGGCATGGTGGGCCGGCCCCGGTGCGGGGCGTCGCCGGCGACCTCGGCCGCCAGGGCCTGGAACCGGGCCCGGAACGGCGCCAGCATCCCTGGGTCGGACAGCACTTGGTCCAGGCGGGCCAGGTCGGCCGGTCGGGCCCGGACGCCCTGGGGCAGCAGGTGGTCCCACAAGGTGTCGGGGTGGTTGGCGTGCAAGGTGAGCATCGGCCTCCAGACAACCCGGGTGTCTAGCAGTATCATAGCTGCCAGATACGGTCGGGTACCGTGAGAACGATGAGCAACCACACCCCCAACCTGGCCGCGCTGCAGGCCGAACTGGACCAGCTCAAGCACGAGATCGCCGCGGTCGGGTTCGTCTGCCCGGGCAGCGTGGTCCGCCGGTTCATGCCCTGCGGCAAGCCGGGGTGCCGCTGCCAAGCCGACCCGCCCAAGCTGCACGGCCCCTACTGGCAGTACAGCCACAAAGTCGCCGGCAAGACCATCACCCGACGCCTGACCCCCGACCAGGCCCGGCTCTACCAGCAATGGATCGCCAACCGCCGCCGGATCGACCAACTCCTCGCCCGCATGGAACAGGTGTCGAGCCGAGCCGCGGAGATCCTGCTACGCGACACCGCGGCCGCTCCCTCCAACTCGGCTCACACCACCGCCCAGGGCCAGTAGTCAACGTCGATTATTTCCGGGCGAAGTAGTTAGCGCCGATTTCCGCGCAGCTATATCGACCTTGTGGTCAGGCGAAGTCGAAGCTGAGTCGGCGGCCTTCCCAGGTCTGACCGTGCTCGTACCGTCCGGGGGCGCGCTTCGGCTGCCGACGCGGTGGCCGCACCGGGCACCGTGGCGACGTGCCACCAGCGGGTGCAGGTGTGCGGTGGGCGGGTAGGGGAGGGTTGCGGTGGCAGCAGATGGGATCAAGGTGCCGGAGAGGCGGCGGGCTGGTGGTGGAATCGTCTATGACGTGGCGCGCCCTGCTCGGGGCGTTGCTATTGGTGCTAGCTGGCTGCGTCCGAATCGGCGGCGGCGAGCCGGAGGCGTCGGTGGCCATGCACCGGCTGCCCACGCCGGTGGGGACCCTCTTTGGCACCGCTTGGTTGCGGGATGGCTGGATCTACTTCGGCTACTTGGCCGGCGTGACGGATTATGAGACCTGGCGGGTGCCGGCGTCCGGTGGCCAGCCGCAGCGGTTGCGCCTGCCCGACCTTTCCGGCTGCCGGGTCACCGAGTACCTGCGGGCGGATGTCCTGCCGGACGGGCGGCTCGGCCTTGCCCGTTTCTGCGAGGCGACCGCGCCCAGCCAGCCCACCCGTATTGACACCGGCGCGTTGGACCCACGCACCGGCCGGTATGAGCCCCTGGCGCCGCTGCGGGACGTCAACCCGTCGAAGGTGACCTGGCGGTCGGACCTGCGATCGGGGTACGTCTCGCATACCAGCGGGATCTGCGCGGGGCTGGCGCCGCTCACCCGGCAGGGGGCGCAGCGCTTCCCTCGGTCCGTGACCCTGGACGGGCGGACCTGGCGGCTGGAGGATCACATCTTCCTGCCGGCCGACGAAGATTGCCGTGGCCGTGGCCGCGCCGACCTGCCGGTGCTGGCCCCCGGCGGTGGGCAGTTGTACTTCCTCGCATCGCCTGAGTCGATGGGGGTCGGCGGCTTCGCCCGGCTCGACGAGCCGTGGAACCTGTACCGGTGGTCCCCGCCCGGCGGGGCACCGCAGATCCTGCTGCGCGACCTGGGGGATCCGCTCGGGCTCGCCATCGCACCGGACGGACGCTCGCTCGCGCTTGGCGCTGCACGCGCCGGGCGGTTCGGGCTGTGGCTGGTGAACACCGCCGACGGGTCCGCGGACCGCCTGGCCTCCGGAAAGCTCGGCGACCTGTCGTTCTCGCCCGACGGCCGTCATCTGGTCGCGTTGCTTACCAAGGACGCCGACCACGCCGAGATGTATGTCTTCGACCTGCCATGATCGGTCAGCCGTTAGCGCCGATTTCCGCGCGGGACTGTATCGACCCTGTGGTCAGGCGAAGTCGAAGCGGAGTCGGCGGCCTGCCCACCAGGGGACGGTGGTGTCGGCGGGGAGGTCGGCGCTGCGCAGGACGGGTGAGTAGGCCCGCCGGTTGAGCTTGACGGTGATCGTGTCGGCGGTGTTGATGATCTCGCCTGGGGTGTCGAGGAAGCGGCGTTGCAGGGTGTCGGGGGTGGCGGCGGCGTAGTTGCCGGGCAGGCGCAGGCGAAAGGCCGCGGTGATCGCCTGGGCGAGCACGCACAGCACGACGTCCAGGTCGACGTTGAGGTTGACGGCGCCAGACAGGGCGTCCAGGCAGAACGCGCGGATGATCTCGGCGAGGCGCTGTTCGATGGTCATGCGCCGTGCGTAGTGTTCGATCAACGCCTTGACCGGCTTGTCGTGATCGTTGGTGATGATGACGGTGGGAGTGTCGTGGCCCAGGCCGGTGACGACCAACTGGCGGACGGTCGCCGGGTAGTTGGTCAGTTTCACTCCGGTCATCTGGTGCACCTTAGTGCTGCCGTATGGAAGTTCGTGCGTGGTCAGCGGTTGGCGGCTTCCTGGAGAGAAGGGCGGCTCGTCCATGCGTTGCCTGGTGACCACCGCTTGGGCGGGCAGGCAGCCACCGACCCGTAGTCCCAGCAGCCACCCTTGCCCCGCGCGGGTAGAGTTATGCTGCGCCTGGTACTATGTACCGCATGATAGAAGCCCCGCGCACCGCCCTCCTCGCCCAGCTCCGGCGAGGAACCCTCGAGTACTGCGTGCTAGCCCTGCTCCACAGCGGCGAACGCTACGGCCTCGACCTGGTCCGCCAGCTCAGCCAGGTCGACGGGATGATGACCGGCGAAGGCACCGTCTACCCGCTGCTGGGCCGCCTGCGCCGCGACGGGCTGGTAGCGACCACCTGGCGGGAATCCCCCAGCGGCCCGCCACGCCGCTACTACCACCTGACCCCCACCGGCCAGCAGGCCCTGGACGCCTTCGCCACCGAATGGGCCCGCTTCCGCGATGCCGTCGACCACTTCCTGGACGCAGGAGGCCACCATGAACGCCACCGCCGCTGACCAGCTTGTCGCACGCTACCTGGCGCGGCTGCAGGCCGCCCTGCGCGACCTGCCCGCGGCGCGGCGGGATGAGCTGCTGGAACAGGTCAGCGAGCACATCGCCACCGCCCGCGCCGAGCTGGGCGCCCAGGCCAGCGAGGCGGAGATCCGCATGCTGCTGGATCGCCTCGGCGACCCGGCAGCCATCGCCGCCGAGGCCGGCCACGCCTCCGACGAGCTGGTCGAGCCACCGCGGGCGCGCCCGGGGTGGCTGGAGGTCGCCGCGCTGGTCCTGCTGCCCATCGGCGGGCTCATCATTCCCGTGCTCGGCTGGTTTGTCGGCGTGGCGCTGCTGTGGACCTCACAGCGCTGGTCGGTGCGCGACAAGCTGCTCGGCACCCTCGTGGTGCCGGGCGGCCTGGCCCTGCCCCTGGCCCTCGGGCTGTTCACCACCTCCACGGCGTCCTGCGTCACCAGCCCGGTGCCGGCCTCCAGCGACACCCCAACGCCGGTCTGCACCGGCGGCCCGCCCGGATGGCTGGAAGTGCTCGGCCCGGTGGCGTTGGTGCTGCTGCTCCTGGCCCCCATCGCGACCGTCATCTACCTCGGCGTGCGGCTGCGGCGCCAGCCCAGCGCTGCCGCCTAATGCCCATCGCGAGGCCATCGTGGAGTTCGCGGCTGGTGGTTACGCGGCCGTGGGAGGCTGCTCCTTTTCGTCGAGTCGCCGGAGCAGGGCATCCAGATCAGCCTTGGTGAAGCGCCAGTCAAACGGCACCGCGGTCTGCTCGTAGCGGCGCTGGAAGCCCAGCAGCCGCCGCTGGACCTCGCCAAGGTCACCGAAGTCGTTGGGCGTGAGCACCTTGCGCTGCACGATCGAGAAGTAGATCTCCATCTGGTTGAGCCACGAGGCGTGCACCGGCAGGTGGACCAGGCGCAGGTTGTGGTACCTGCCCTCCAACCGCTGGATGGATGCCTGGCCGCGGTGGGAGCTGCCGTTGTCGACGACCCAGAACACCCGCTCGGCGGAGGCGTACGGCTCGACGGTCATCACCTGGGCGACCAGCCGATCGAACGGCTCGATGCCAGTCGTCGGCTCCAAGCGGCCGAACAGCCGGGCGCGGTGCACGTCCCAGGCCGCCAGGTAGGCCAGCGCGCCACCGCGCTCGTACTCATGCTCGACCCGCATCATGCGGGCCCGGCTTGGCGGCAGGGTGGGATGGCAGCGGCAGCGAGCCTGGATGCTGGTCTTCTCGTCCGCCGAGATGACGTACTCACCCTCGCTCAGCGGCGCACCGGCGAAGCTGCGCTGGTACAGGTCCAGCACCACCCCGGCCTTGCCGGCAAAGTCAGGGTCGCGGGGAAAGATCCACGAGTGGTGCTGCCATGGCTTGATCGGATCCTCGGCCAGCCAGCGCCACAGCGTCGTGGTCGAGATCTGGCTGACCAGGCCGCTGGCCAGCAGCTCGTCGCGCAGCTCGGCAAGACTCCAGCGTGACAGTGGGACCCCGCGGGTTCGGGGCAGCTCGCAGGCGACCGCCTTGGCGTAGGCGACCACCGCTGGTGGGAACACCCGCGGGCGGCCGGACCGCTTGCGGTCGGCCAGGCCGTCCACGCCTTCCAGGCAGAACCGCTTGCGCCACTTGCCCACGGTGTTGGGCGCGATCCCAAGCTTGCGGGCGATCGCCGCGTTGGCCAGGCCCGCGGCGGCCCCCAGCACGATCCTGGCCCTGGTCACCTGGCGCTGCTGCACGGTGGGCCGGCGCACCAGCCGCTTGAGAAAGCGCCGCTGCGACGCGGTCAGCGTGACCGCAAACGGGCTGCGCCCGCCACCTCGTGCCACCATCCCTCCCTCCCACCGGCCAGCCCCGCTGGCTGGCCGCCCAGGAGCCTATGCGACGCGACATACCGCACGCGGATCAGGCAAGATGACGCGATGCCACCGGCGATCCCCGAGTCCACCAAGACCTCTTTGGGTCAGCGGCTGCGCCAGCGCCAGCGGGAGCGCTGGCCCGGCCTGGCCAGCGTCGACGTCCGCTTCCGGGGCCGCTTCGCCTACATCACCGGCGAGCTCGAAAGCGGCGAGGTCCTGCCACTGTGCCGGCTGCGCTACAACGGCTCAGCCAGCCTGTGGGGCTTTGCCATCTACCTGGCCAGCCGGGATGGCTACGAGGACTCCGTGCTGCCCAGCGGCCTGCCGATCGGCACACCCGAGGAGGCCCTGGACTGCGCCTGCGGCCTCTACCTGGCCGACCCTACCACCTGGCAGGAGCACCTCCCACCAGCCAGCCCCTGACCACGCACGAACTTCTATAGGGCAGTACTTAGTGCTTGCAGAGAATTAACGTGTTGGTTTGCTCGTTGGGTGAGCGGGTTCTGGGGTGAGGAAGGCGGTCACGTCTGCTGGTGTGCGGAACCGGGCGGTTGAAGGCGGGATCGTGTGGCCACGCTCGGCCAGGAGGGGCTGAACTTCCTGCACTGCCCGGGTGAGGGTGCTTCTGGCGACCCCGAAGAGCTCGGCGAGGAAGTCCTGTGTGCCGAGTTTGCGCAGGTAGAGGATGGTCGCCAGGATCCGATCGGCGGGGGCGAGGGAGTCCTTGGCGCCTGCTCCAGCAGCGCGGCGTCGCTGGCTGCCGCGCCGTTGGTGGCGGTTGTGTTCGCGTTGTTGCGCCAGGGGGATGGTCAGTTCGCTGGTCAGGGTGTCCAGACGGCGGCGGGACATGCCGGTGAGCTGGGGGTCGCGGAGCGTGGCGGGACCGGGTGGTTGCGGTGCGGCTTGGCGCGCTGGAGGCGGGACTGGTGCGGTCGTCGGCTGCTGCTGGTCGGCTCCCGGGGGCGGGGGAGGGTGTAGTTGCAGTGTGTGCCCATCAGCTCGGGCACCGAGCGCAGAAGGAGACATCCAGATGACGTGAGATGACCGAGCGAACTGAGGCAGCCAGCCGGGGAAGGTCGGGTCGGGGGAGACGTCCGGGTCCCCGGTAGGGACGCCTCCGTGCGTGGTCGAGAGGCCGGGTGCGAAGCGGGGCGAAACAACTGGCCGGTCCGTAGCGGGTGCGAAGTTGCGAGGCCTGATAAGCGTCGTCATACACCCCCCGCCGCAGGCGGGCCACGAGGGAGCCGAGCCGCTATTGGAACGGCGAAGGCCATGGAAGGTGCCAGGAACCGGCAGCGGGCACCGAGGAACCCTCCGGCGTAGTGGGCTCGGAACGGTCAGAGGGTTGTGCTCGGAAATGGGGAGGTCCTCCTCGGCCCCGTCACGACGGGTGACGGGAAGCGATGCCTGCCTAGAACCGGTGATCCCGGGAAGTGGCAGGCGGCCGAGGGGAAGTCGGTTGGGGTCGTAGTAGCAGATGACGGCGTGGGAGGGCACAGCCCCGTCCGATGCCAAGGACCCAAGGACCCCTGCTTCATCGATGCGCGACGTTTGCAGTGAAGGAGCAGGTCAGTGGCCGATGGTCTGGATCAGCCTGCCGCACCTGAGCGCCCGCGGGACAAGAGTGCCGTCGGGCTAGGGCTGTCAGACGGGACGAGGGTGTGGGCGCGTTCCAAGCGCTTCAGCGCGTGCTGTACCGCAGCGCCAAGCAGGACCCGGGACGCCGGTTCCACGCTCTTTGCGGCAAGCGCACCCGTCGTGACGTGATGTGGAGAGCGTGGGTCGACGTCGCCACCAACCAAGGCGCCTCCAGCGTCGACGGGGTGAGTATCGCCTCGATCGAAGACGGGGGTGTCGAGGGGGTAAGGGCTTTCCTCGACGGTCTCGCCGACGAGCTACGGGCCGGGATCTACCGGCCCCGTCCGCTGCGGCGGGTCAACATCCCCAAGCCCGGTCAGCCGGGCAAGACCAGACCGCTTTCGATCCCGTGTGTGCGGGACCGGGTGGTGATGGCAGCGGCCAAGGCCATCCTGGAGCCGATCTTCGAGGCGGACTTCCTGCCGTGCAGTTTCGGGTTCCGCCCGAAGCGATCGGCGCACCAGGCGCTGGAGGTGGTGCGCACCACCGCCAACCAGGGAGCGATCTGGGCGCTCGACGCCGACATCTCGGACTGTTTTGGTTCTCTGGCGTTCGACGCCATCGTCTCGCAGTTGGAGAGGCGGGTGTCGGACCGCAAGATGCTCAAGCTCGTCCGAGCTTGGCTTCGGATGGGGGTGGTGGAGGGCGGGGTGGTCACCGATCAGGTGGCGGCGCCCCGCAAGGCTCTCCCGTCTCCCCGCTCATCGCCAGCAGCGTGCTCCACGTCCTCGACGAGGAATGGGCGCGGAGCGGCCAAGGGCTGGGAGTGCTGGTCAGGTACTGCGACGACGTCGTCGTGCTCACGCGATCACGGGCGGCGGCCGAAGCGGCCAAGGCCCGGATCGTGTCGATCCTGGAACGGCTCGGGCTGCGCCTGCATCCCGACAAGACCAGGATCGTCTGCCTCGCCAAGGGGCAGGAGGGCTTCGTGTTCTTGGGCTTCGAGCATCGCCTGCGAGAGTCCAAGCGCTGGCGGGGCCGCTGGTACTTGCAAAAGTGGCCGTCGCCTCGGGCGATGGCCTCCATCCGGGCCAGAGTGCGGCAGCGGACGGCTCTCTGTTTGGCGAGCCTGCCGCTGGAGGACGTGGTCGGTCACCTCAACTCCGTGCTGCGGGGATGGGGGGCGGACTTCGCCGTGGGAAACTCCTCAGCGAAGTTCCACACCGTGGACAGCTACGTCCATCTGCGAATGGCCAAGCTGGCCAGCAAGAAGCACGGGCTCCACGGACGGCACTGGGCCACCCGCTTCACCTACGGGTGGCTCACCGACCTGGGATCTACCGCCTCGGCGGAAAGGTGCGCTACCACCGGGCTGCGTCTGCCTGACGGTGAACGATGTCGGAGAGCCGGATGAGTGGAGAACCTCATGTCCGCGCTCGATAGGGGCGGCTGGCAGAGCCGAGGCGTCAGCCAACGCCGAGCCAGCCGCCTACCTCACCGCCGTGGAAGCGGTGTCTGCTCATGGGGAGCGCGTCGACCTGGGCATCGCCGATTTTTACGCCGGTGGGGTAGCTGCCAGGGTCGAGTTCGGCGTGGACTTGGAGCCCGGTTCGGGTGGTGGTCGCCGCCATGCTGTTGACGATGACCTCATGGCTGGTCAGTGGTCTTCCGCGCCAGTTCATGGAGATGTGGGCGAACAGCCGGTGCTCGACCTTGTTCCATTTCGAGGTGCCCGGCGGCAGGTGGCAGACGGTGATGGTCAGGCCCGTCTCGGCAGCCAGCGCGGCCAGTTCGGTCTTCCACGCGCGGGTGCGGTAGCCGTTGGAGCCGCCCGCGTCGGCGGTGATCAGCAGCCGGGTGGCCTTGGGGTAGCTGGTCTGCCCCTGGGCCTGCCACCAGCGGCGGATCGAGGCGACCGCGAACGCGGCGGTGTCATGATCGGTGCCCACGCTGACCCACCCGGCGCCTGCACCCAGGTCGTAGATCCC
>WNGQ01017798.1_pt1 | contig 11584 bp, 10 predicted proteins | sample 5407661 | NCBI WGS metagenome assembly WNGQ01 (sample SAMN13153382, study PRJNA577476) | soil metagenome | isolation source: 60 cm soil or saprolite under Garry oak tree replicate 2 | place: USA:California | collected 2016-06-15
ATAGGAGTATGAGTGTGAGTAGTGTGAAAGGCGCCGTTTGGCCCTTTCTACGCAATAGAAGCATTCCTCTGGCGTTCTTTGTGGTTTGACGAGCGCCCGATTATTAATGGTTTAGCAGCGCGGTGTTCTTGTTACCGCGCTGGGGGGTTGATGCGTCCAAGTATGGTTATCTAGTGTTTGTGTGATTTGTTGCTTTGAGTTAGCCTATGTCCCTTGCGATGCAGTGTGAGAGTTGCGGTCGACCATTGGCTTCGCGCGAGGAGCATGGGGCTCAGAATCTCGACAATCCCTATTGCATTCATTGTACAGATATGAAGGGTAAGCTCCTGCCTTTTGAGAAGTTGTATAATGACATGGTCGCGTCAGCCATGCAGACCCGTTGGATGAATAAAGAGCAGGCGGAGAAGTACGCGTTGGAGGAGATGGGTCGCTGGCCGGCTTGGAAGGATCGGGTCGACAAGATGTTGAAGCGATAGTGGGAGTCGATAGTTTCTAAAGTTCCGGCCTGTGCTCTTAGTGTCCAAGTCTGGTTCTTACTGTTAGCTAGCTGCTTTTGGATTGGAGCCCCGGACGAGATTTGAACTCGTGACCCTTGCCTGTTTGATAGGGTTACCAAGGCAATGCTTTAGGCTGTCGTCGCATCTACCAGGCTGAGCCACCGGGGCGTTAGTCTCGGTTCGGCGATATGCACGGTTATATCCATTATTGGCTGGATCCATTATTGGCTGGACCCTCTTTGCGATGTCGGTTGCGAACGAGAAGGCTATTCGAGGATGGCTAGTTTAGCAGGTTCAGGTTTTTCGTCTAAGCCTTTCGAGTTAGTCTCGGGTTTCTTTGGAGACCCAGGAAAAGCTGTCGGCCAGAATTGTCTAAGGCTGTCTTGAATTGAGCGACGCCTCCGAAGTGCTTGTGGGAGAGCTTAGGGTCAATACTAGATTGATGCTTGGGTCTGAGCGTCTTCGGCTTCTTTTCACGAACACTCGGCTCATAGTTGATCATGCTGGCAAGAGGGGCGCGGGGGCGGTCGCAGGTACCAGTATCTTGGGCAGACTTAGTGGGGCCCTTGAAGACCTCTTCAAAAGTGGAGGTGAGTCTGCGAGAAGAAGGGGAATTAGGAACATGAGTCCGGACCAGGTTCTCCGGTCTCACAGAGACAATTTCGCCATCAAATATAGTGAGGTTGTCGGCGTAACGGTGGCGCAGACTCTCACCGTGCACGGGATTACCATCTTGACTAGAGACGATAAGTTCGAGTTCACTACCCAAGCCCGGTTCAACGACGTAGTTGAACTCTTTACGAAGACACTCAGTGAAAAACTGTCAGTGCGAAGGCTGTCTCAAAGCGAACTTCAACGATGAGCGAGTCTCAGGGGCATGCACGCCCTTTCTATCCTGGACTTGGTGTTGTGTGGTTGATGTTCGCCAAGTCTGACAGACGGTACGTTCGTCTCTCATCCTAATGGGAGGGATAGACTAATCTTCTCCGAAGACGGGATGATTATTGATGAGGCTTCCGAGAGTTCTATTATTGGGTTCACTACTCTTGCTGATGTTCAGCCTACCGGGCTGGCCTGCTCGCAACGTTCAGGGATTAAGTCAGCCAGTCTCAACTGTCCAGATATCTCCCGTCAGTACTTGCTGCCTGGTCAACGGTTTCTTTACGGTCGACGTAATGCTAATACTTCCTAGTGGAGAATCCATCAATGGGTTCGACGTTAGGATCAATTACACTAACGCTTTCACGAACGTAAATCCTGGTGTTCTCCAGGCGAAGACCATCAGATATTCCGATAATCTGTTCGCATCATACTCAGGTACTGTGTTTGTAGAATGCATTGATGGTACAGCTATCCAGGGGAGCACTGGGTGTCCATCGGAAGATGCTCCTTTGGGCCAATTTCACCTTAGTGAGATCATCACCGGGCCGGAGCTTGTCGGGCCTGTGACCGGGCGCCTGTTTAGTGTTACTTTCCAGGTCACGGGTGCTGGGACTAGTGTGTTCACGATTGACCGGGCGAATCTTGTGAATCCTCATCCTGACCCCTCTAATCCTCAATTGATCAACCCGGTGTTGATTCCTGTAGTGAAGCAGGACGGGGTCTTTGGTAATCAGGGAGTTGTCGCCTTTTTCAACTATCACGCGCCCGATCCGTCAGTTACACCGTCGATTATTCCGAATCAGCAGGTCATCTTTGATGCGGGCGCGAGTTTTGCGGGTAATGGGTCCTCTGTAAGTTTCAGATTGTATTCTTGGGATTTCGGAGACGGGAGTGCGGTCAGTAATGTTGTTACTGGGGCGACGAACACTCACTCTTTCAGAGCACCTGGTAACTATACTGTGTCGCTAATGGTCTGGGATACGAAGAACGAGACCGGGAGCGTGGCTAGGAAGGTCGTGGTACTGCCGGCGCTTGGCAACCTGGCTTTGATTGTTAAGAATCAGATAGGGACTGTTATGCGTGGGAATGTGAATGTTCGAGTCTTCAACTCGTCCTCTTTCTCGAATCCCTTCGTTACCAAGACCGTTGGAGCCGGGGGCGATGTTCAGTTCAATGGACTTATCCCAGGGAGCAGTTACTATCTGACTTTCTCTGGAGATACTGTAGACAGCTATTCGAAGACCGAACTCATTGAGCCTGGCTTGACAACGTATGACACTGTGTATATGACGGAGAAGTCTCCTCCCCCTGACTATAGTGGGCTAATCTATCTAGGAACGATCCTAGGCGGATTAGGCATTGTCTCAGCGGCCATCATATACAAGATGCGGGCCCGCAGGGAAGAACCTTCACGTCGATCCAGTCGAAAAGCAAGGGTCCGGAAATAGAAACTCAACGTCGCGTGCCGGCGCTCATGTAGCACTGTTGGGGAATATGATAGGGACTGGAAAGTCTCGGTTTGTTCTAAGTGGTTCTCAAGCTGATTGAGTCTTTCTTCTTGGAAGGAAGAAGATTGCGAGTCCTACAGCAACGAGGATGAGCGTTGCGATTGCTATTGCCGGAACCGTATATGGATTTGAGAATATGCTGGTGTTGGCAGGGTTCAAAGTCACCGGGGTCGGAGATCTTAGTAGGTTGTTCGACAGAATGCTTTCACCAGGGACGCCTGGGACCTTTCCTCCGATCATGTACGCTCCTGGGCTATAGCCGGCGGTATGCCAGGTAATTGTGACCGTTACATTTTGGCCTGGGCTAAGGGTCACGTTTTTCAAGCCGATGTTCTGGTCTCCTACGATCGCAACTACGGTAGCATTCTCAGCAAGCTTACCTACGTTCCTGACCACGATGGTGATTGTCACGTCCTGGCTAATGGTCACTGAGTTAACGCTCGGTAGTACAGAGTACACCTCAAGGTCCTGGGGGGAAGTGGTTGTTACCACAACGAATGCAGTTGTTGCTGTTATGACAGGGGGGTTGCTGAATTTTCCCGTCCCTGTTACAGTTAGAGTGTACGTACCCGATTGGGCGGTCGAGCTCGCAGTGATAGTAACTAGTATGGTTGCGTTTGGAGAAGTGCTCGTCAGTCTTGCGATTGAGGCGTTCTGGTTGAGGGACACGCTGGCGGTTGAGACCGAGAGGTCGATAGTCACGTTATCGGCGAGATTGTGGTTCCCTGAGATGATTACATTGATACTTGTGGATGAGCCGACTGAGACTGTTGTCACGCTTGTTGTAGGTAGTATGATAGAGTAGCTTGGTTTTATGACGGCGACTTGGAAGCTGACTGCGTGATTGGAGGTTCGGCCAGAGCTTCCACTTGTAGCTGTTACTATGACGATGTAATCTCCGAGTGCTTGTCCTGTTATTGCGCAGTTGGTGCTATTCTGCCCGTTCGTGTTTCCGGTCGAAGTTATTTTGAGAACGTTTAGACTGCAGCTCACTAGGAGTCCGGTCGAGGGCGCAATTATTCCGCTTTGTAGTATCTGGTCAACGTAGATCATGTCTGGTTTTCCGACTGTTACCGTTACATTGTAGAACGAGGTTGGATTTACCTCTACGACTCTTGTCGCAGTGGTTCCATTCAGCACGTTCAGAACCCCCGGATTGACATGTAAGAAGAAGTCTAGCACTGTTATCGTCACTTTCGAGGTGTGAACTAACAAGCCGGAGGTTGCAGTAATGTTGAGGGTGAAGGTGCCTGCTGACGTTGAGTTGGCAACTAGCCTTGTCATGTTGGTCCCCTTACTTGACAGTTTGAGCACTGGGTTGATCAGTGATGCGTTCAGCCCCTGCGGCAAGGTTGGGGGCAGGCTAAGGGTGACCGTTCCGTTGAAATTGCCAACGCTCGAGATTGTTATGTTCGAAGTGCCCGAGACGGTTACGTTGAAGAAGAGATTGTTCGGCGTTGGCGTCAAAGTGAAGTCCGGCGTCGGCACGATTAGCTCGATCGTTATCGAGTTTGGTGGCAGTGTTCCGCTTGTCCCCGTGATGTTGAGGGTGTAGGTGCCAGCGGGAACTGTTTTGGTGACGTTCACGATTATTCCAGCAATGGTTTGGTTGCCTGGCGCATCTGCCGTCAATGTTACACTGTTTGGAGATACCGTGACGGTCGGCCCTGAGGGTGTGGAAGTACCGCTGAGGTCGACATTCGTGCCTAGGGTCCCCCCGAACCGATTCAAGCTAGTGATGGTAAGGAAGGGGGTTGAGTCGGCGTCTCCTTTGGAGACCTGAAGCGTCCCCGTGCTACCTTGAATGTCGAAGTATGCCGTGTTGCTGAATTTAGCTGTGCGTGTTGTTTCGGGATCGGGTATTCCGTTTCCGGCTCCGCTGGAGACGGTGACGCAGACTCCGCCAGTTACGCTGGTACCTGTGCAGCCCGTTTGGAAGGTGATTGGTGTGTTAGGTGTGTTTGCGGTTACATTGTAGACCGCGGTAAAAAGCGAACCGGTGACGGGTTTACTTGGTGTAAGATCTCCGCTGACAGCGTAGTGTAGAGTATTCGCGTCGTCGGTGGAAGGGCATTGGCCTGTTCCCACTTTGTTGACTCCGCCAATGCATTTGAGTAGCACATGGGAGCCTCCTAGCTGGACATTGCCGGGGTTAGCATCTAGTGGCTTCAAGATTGAGCTGTCGGTGAAAAGTGTAACATCGAAGCCGTTGAGAGAGTCCGAACTGTTGACCAAGACTGACACAACGAACTGTACTTTAGGACTTGGACCTGGCCCCGGTAAGGTTGGGGACGTTGCAAGGCAGACCTCGTTTCCCCTAAACGATGAGGTTTTGGGTTGCCTGAAATATATGTCTTGGGAAGAATTAGGGTCTTGGCTATTATCGTTCCCTGCCGCAACGTGATTGTTGTTATGCGAGCACAGATTCGCAGGGGAAAGGCTAATACTGAACTTTCCCTATGTGTCTCTCAGGCGGTTATGGCCCGTTCTAAGGAGGATAAGCGGAAAGGAACAAGCCGTCTAGTATATGCGATACCTCTTGTTGCACTGGTTCTGATAGCGGCTGTCTATGCGGCGAGTGTCTTGCCTGCTTCGTCTTCGCCTGCTGCTATGGATTTTACTGCCAAGCTTCTGATCGCGCAGGCAAACAACAACGGGACTTGGCAGCGGTATTACGCTCCCAGTTATCCTGTAGGGGTGGCTGGGGGAATCTGGGACACTCATCAGTATGATAGCTATGGCGTGAACAGCCACTATCCGATTTACCTGGATGATCCTGTAAATGCATGTCCGCCTCAGGCTGCTTGTCTGTTTCACATAAAGTCGAACGTTGTTCATCAGTACACGCTTGGAGATTTTCTCGCGTTGCTGGGGTATCCTACTGTCAGCCAGAATGATACTCTTGGTCTAAAGGCGAGCGGTGGTTTTGAATGGCAGTTGTGCGTAGGGCCAACCGGTCATGCGCGCCCCGATTTTCAGTGGGGAGCGATGGTCATTCAGCCAGACATGGACATCACCCTGCTCTACTACAACACTTCCACCCTTGGCTGCGCCTAGCCTCCAGTTGATACTTATGGGAATCTCAGGGGTTCCAATGACATCCATGGTATCTTTCATGTAGAGAAGGGCTTTTCACTGTTCGAAAATTTATATCGCGTCTCGACCCTAGGCACTCCAACCTGGTGTGTCTGACTGGCTACCCAGAAGACGATAGTACTAGTCTTGTTGTTGTTCCTCACCGCTATTTTCTCAGGTCCTCTGAACGTTTTGCCTGTTCACGCCTTAACTGGAGAGGTCTGTATATCTGACCCTACTGCTGGAGTTGGTTCTGACGCTCCTTGCCCTTCAAGTCCTCCTGTGCTTGACGGGGTTCCGGGTCAGCAAATTCGGGTAGGTGTATTCATCCAAAGGTCTGATGCTCTGACTGGCTTCGATGTAGTCCTTCTGGCTAATCGTACCGCTCTTGCCGCGACTGGTGTTGACTTATCGGGCACTGTTCTTCCAGGAACGCCAACCGTCGTCATTGAATGTCTACGAGGTATCGGAGTTGTTGGCGTCTGCGCGGGTAACGATACTATTGACACTCTCCACTTCACTGTTGCAGGGGGTTTTGGACAGAAAACAACTGCTCCTACGACAGGGTTGCTTTTCACGGCGATCTTCAATGTGACTGGCACGACCGCTCCTGGCGGGATTCCGGTCGGCTATCGTACTCTTGACTGTAACGGGACTAGTGTGAGCGGCCTCTGCATTACGATCGCCAACGGAACCAATACTCCGAACCCTGAGACGGCTCAGGGGGCAACTTTTGACGATTCGACTCCTCCCCCGTCAGTCTCTGTCTCCGCCAATCCTCAGAGCTTTGGTCCAGAGTTTCCGGGCACTCCTAACACTGCTAATATTACTGCAACAGCTGGTGTTGGGTATCCGACTTTTGGGGCGGCAGATGCTGTCACTTTCACCAAAGTTGCTAGTCCAGGGCTTACTGCCAATCTGATCGGAACAAATCCATGCACCACGGGCGGGGCTTCATGTTCTGTCAATCTCACTCTGAGCGCGACAGTGGCCGGAAATTACACTGTGACCGTCTCGGGCACCTACGCGACCACCGACTCGCTAGGCAACCCAGACACTCTCGTTAGTACCGTCAAGCTCATTGTTATCATTGTCGATTTCGGTTTCACCATCAGCCCGACGACCATCAGTTTCGGCTCTGGTCTTACTGGGACTGCAACCATCACACTGACTAGTCTGAATCATTTCGCTGGTTCCGTAGCGTTGTCGACCGGCCCGATAATAGGGGGGACAGGGCTTTCGATCTCATACAATCCCGGTTCAGTCGCACTCACTTCTGGGGCGATTATGACTTCGATTGCTACGTTCAGTGCGTCACCCAGCGCTGCCACGACTTACCATGTTCAGTATATCGGGGCTACATCGGGAACGCGGATCAAGACTAGTGGCACTCTTACTGTTCAGGTTTCGGCTCCAAAGCCCGACTTTTCGATAACGGCGAACCCGACATCTGTCCCGCCGGTCGCGGTAGGGGTGTCTGGAGACTCCACAATCACCGTCACGTATGTGAATGGTTTGACTGGCCCTGTATCCTTTTCAAGTGCTACTAGCTCACCGAGTCTTTCTTGCAGTCTAAACCCCAGTGGTTTGCCTGAGGCTGGGAGTTCGACTCTGTCGTGCTCAGGGTCTGCGGGCGGCTCCTACACGGCCAACGTGACTGCGACGAACGGAAGTTTGTCACGCTCAGTCGTAGTCGGCTACTCCATTCTTCAAGGTCCTGATTTCAATGTCACAGCAAGCCCCACGATCATCAGTCCTCTAGACGCCGGTGCGTCTGCCACAGCCACGATTACGGTCAACGCTTTGAGGGGCTTTACCGGAACGGTTGATCTATCTGCGACTGCTTCGTCCGGATTGACCGCTATCATTAGTCCTACGAGCATCACGGGTTCTGGCACTGCGACCCTATCAGTCTCTGCTGCCCTGGCGGGGGACTATACAGTGACGGTGACCGCATCAAACTCTACCACATCTCATTCTACTACTCCAATCCAGGTCAAGGTTGTCGACTTTGGGCTGGTTGCTAATCTTTCAACTCTGAGTATTCCACAAGGAGATTTTCGAACATCTAGCGTCAGCATCTCGGCTCAGAACAGTTTTGCCGGGACTGTCTCTCTATCAGTTAACGGTTCCCCAGGTCTCACGTCCTCGATTCTTCCGACAAGTATTTCTGGATCTGCAACTGCGGTTCTCAACATAACCGCTAGCAACAGCATTGCACCCGGGACCTACAATGTGAACGTAACTGGGATTAGTGGTTCGCTAACACGTATGGTCGAGGTTTTGGTAACTGTTCCTCCGAACGACTTCACGATGGTCGCGTCTCCTTCCACGATAGCTGTGGCTGTGAATGCTGATGGCACGTCGACGATTACGTTGTCGAGTCTAGCAAGTTTTGCTGGGATGGTAACATTGTCTGTTTCTCTCCCGGCGGGCGTTTCCGGGTCTCTCAACCCTCCCAGTGTCACGCTTGTGAAGGGCGGGACTGCCGTTTCGACTCTAACTGTCAACGCTTCGATTGCTGGTTCTTTCCTGGTGAACGTTACTGGCACTAGCGGTTCGCTAGTGCATACGATCACTGAGAACGTTGTTGCGTCGGTTCCAAACTTTGATCTTACGTCCTCCACTACCTCCGTCTCAGTTAATGCTGGAGCCCAAGGAACTGCTTTGATCACTGTCAGTCCAGTCAATGCGTTTACTGGAACCGTGGCACTTGCAACTTCGATCGCTCCTGCAACCAGCTTGACTTGTACGCTTGCGCCGTCCAGCATAGTTCTCGGCGCTTCTCAGACGTCGACGCTGTCGTGTGGTGGCAGTGCTGGAGTCTACGATGTTACTGTGACTGGGACCAGTGGATCAATAAGCCACTCTGCGATTGTTACGTACACTGTCACCGACTTTACCATCAGTGCTAGTCTCACAACTGTCACGACGACCGCGGGGACCATTGGCACTTCGACGATTACTGTTGCGCCGGTCAACGGATTCGCCGGAACGGTTGCTCTTACCTCGCAGATTTCGCCTGCTGGTCTAACGTGTGCTCTCTCTCCAACGAGCATCGTGTTGGGCGCTTCTCAGACCTCAACACTATCATGTAGCGGCGCTAAGTCAACTTACACTGTGACCGTTACGGGCACAAGCGGCTCGCTGTCTCATTCGGTTGTGGTTATTTACACGGTGACCGATTTCAATGTGGCTGCATCTCCGACCACCGCCACCGTCAACGTGGGCGTGGCAGGAGTCTCTACCATTACGATAGACGCTGTTAACGGTTTTACAGGGACTGTGAGTCTAAGTCAAGATGGTGGGGCGTCCTGCTCGCTGAGCGTTGACAGCATTACTCTTACCGCGAACGTCGCGTCCGGGTCAGCGGTTCTAACTTGCTCTTACTCAGTCCCCGGCGATACTACTGTGACGGTGACGGGTGTGGTTGGGTCCCTGTCACATTCTGCTGGTGTTGCCTACGTTGTGACCGACTTTTCGCTGTCAGACTCTTCGGCGACTCTGTCAGTTGCTGAGGGTCAGAGCGGTGTTGTTCTGATCACGGTTCAGAGCGTCAACGGTTTCGCTGGAACTGTCACTCTGACTTTGAACGTGACGACGAACGTGCCAGTTTCTCTTCGGCCTTCGGTGTCTCTTGAGCAGTACAGTATCACATTGACGGGCGTAGGTGCGGGAAGTATCGGGGTTTCCACGCTGAATGTTACTGCGGGTTTGCGAGCTTACCCGTCTAGTTATTTGATCAAGGTTAATGCGACCAGTGGGACGCTCCATGATCAGCGCTCGATCATTCTCACTGTTCCGAGGCCGGACTTTACTATTACGGTGAATCCGCCCGCGAATACTTCGGCGATCGTTATCACTCCTGGTGGTACTGGTGTGGCCAGCTTTACGTTGGCTGGCTTGGATGGGTTCAATGGTTCTGTGACATTCTCGTCTGTCGTCTCTCCCACCACTGGATTGGCCTGCACTTTTAGCAAGACAAGCGTTTCTCTTGTTTCTGGGGGCACGAACTCTACGACTCTATCATGTCACGGTTCGGTCGGAGAATATGGTGTAACCATAACTGGGGTTGCGGTCGAGACGTATTCGAGTGGGACCTCGAAGAATGCTTACGTTGGAATTTCCGTCGTGGACTTTACGGTCAAGGCTACTCCGACTGGGATTCTTGTAAACACGGATCAGCAGGCGCATGCGGCGATCAATGTTACTTGGGCGAATGGCTATTCTGGAACTGTGTCTGTTACTGTTGTTCCCAGCAGTAGTTTGTTGACTGCGTCAGTTAGTCCTTCAACTATTACTGGGGGCTCGGGTATTGTGACTCTGACTGTGAGTTCTGGTAATGCTGGTGAATATTCGGTGGTTGTGAACGCGACTGGTGGTGGGACTTTTCACACTGTCACTGTGACTGTTAGCGTGACTTCTGTTAGCAATACGTCGAATATTTTTGGCCTGGATCCGACCCTCTTTTATTCGATTATCGGGATTCTAGTGGTTGCGGTTACCGCTGGTCTAGTCGCTCTCTCGCGTCGTGGGAAGCGGCGGAAGAAGTAGAACCGGGTTCCCAGAATTCCCCGAAGAGCGGTTTTGTGTCGCGGGAATTATTTTTTTCCTAAATTCTTGGAGGGGTCGATTTGCTGTCTGAGCCGTTTCTGCTTGAGATTCTTGATTTGTCGCGCAAACCAGCCGAATAGGCCATTTTCAGCTAGCGCACCTATGGGAACATGCAAGCGTGAACTGGGCACCGTATGGAATCCCTTCCCAGATTTCTGATCTACGCTTGTTCTGGGCGATCTTGTGTGCGGCGGCTCTTCCCGGGAGAGCTCTTTTGGCCTGTTCCACTTTGCTGGCACAAGCACTGATGAAGAATGGCTCCGTCGGAAAGATGCTTTGAGAAGACTGCTGATGTTTGTTTTCGGTCATTTTTCCTGATATAGCCTAGGACGGCGGTGAATATGGGCTTCGAGCCGACGACATGAAGAAAAAAAGTCAGTCGGAGTGTTTCCTTCGCTCTCTTCTCTTCAATTCTCGATCAGCCCTGTTTAGAACTCCGCTCCGGTAGAGTACCCCGTTGAAGACTCCAAGCGTTGCAAGTACCATCAACGCTCCTATGCCCATGACGAAGAACCCGAGAGCGGTCAACTCGGCGCTTATGGGAAGAAAAGTAAGAATGATGCCTTCTACCAGAACGGCGATTGAGATAGTAAGGACGGCAAGGGGTTTTGCTCGACTGCGACGGATTGGAGGAGGCTGGGGGGCACGCCTTGTCTGGTCTCCAGAGTCTACCAGTCTGCCGCCACACAATCCGCAGGAAGTGCTTTCGTCAAGAGCGAAGTTGCCACAGGAAGCGCAACGAAGCAATGAACTTCGACCGTGGTTACTTATCAGTGGAAATAATATTCCCTGCCAAGTTGCAGTGCGTTCCAGACGTTTGGCAATGCCCTAGAATGAGCTCCTAGTCGTTGGGGGCGGTTTTGAGGATACGACGCTAGCTATCCGTAGATAGCTGATATCTTGATGGTCTGGGGTTGTGAAAATGGAGCGGTCAACTACGAGTGCGTGGCGCTGCGCGCTGTCTGTGCTCGCGGTAGCTGGATGTTGCGAGGTATGCTATGGCGGCGG
>WNGQ01006230.1_pt1 | contig 11582 bp, 9 predicted proteins | sample 5407661 | NCBI WGS metagenome assembly WNGQ01 (sample SAMN13153382, study PRJNA577476) | soil metagenome | isolation source: 60 cm soil or saprolite under Garry oak tree replicate 2 | place: USA:California | collected 2016-06-15
TGCTGGCCGCGCTCTACGCCGCCCGCACCGAGGTCGGGATGAAGTTCGACGAGATCCGGGAGAAGGAAGGCCTCGGCGCGGCCCTGCGCTGGCGCGCCGCCCAGTTCGCGGAGTAGGTCCGGATGCTTCGTCGCGCCGCGGCGAGCGCGCTTCGTGCTCTCAAGCGCCGGGTGCCTCGGGCCTGGCGCGAGCGGGCCAAGGCCGTGCTCGGGCGCGGCCCGGCGCGCAGCCACGTGGAGCGCCGCGCACGCGAGCTGGATCAGATCGTTCCGCGCGACGCGAAGATCGAGCAGCTCGCCGAGGGATTCGGGTTCACGGAAGGCCCCGTGTGGATCCCCGACGGCTATCTCCTGTTCGCCGATCTTCCCCACAACGTCATCCGCAAGTGGGATCCGCGACACGGCGCCTCCGTGGTGCGCACGCGGACCGGCTATGCCGCCGCGGACCTTCCTCCCGGCGGGTCGATGGGCTCCAACGGCATGACCCTCGACGGCGAAGGACGGCTGACCATCTGCGAGCCGGGCAACCACCGGGTGACGCGGCAGGAGCCTGATGGGCGCCTCACGGTGCTCGCCGACCGTTTCGAGGGCAAACGGTTGAACAGTCCCAACGATCTCGTCTACAAGTCCGACGGCGCCCTGTACTTCACCGACCCGCCTCACGGTCTTCCGCTCGAGGATGAGGATCCGGCGAAGGAGCTCTCCTTCAACGGGGTCTTTCGCGTCGCCGACGGAAACCTCACGGCGGTGATCAAGGAGATGCGCCGCCCCAACGGGCTCGCCTTCTCGCCCGACGAGAAGTATCTGTACGTCAGCAACTCCGACCGGAAGAACAAGATCTGGATGCGCTACGACGTCCAGCCGGATGGCTCGCTCGCCAAGGGAAGTGTCTTTCTCGATCTGAACGGCGAGCCCGGCCAGGAGCCGGACGGGATGAAGGTGGATCGGCGGGGGAATCTCTATCTGACCGGCCCGGGCGGACTGTGGATCACCGATCCCACGGGGCGGATCCTGGGCGTGATCCGCACCACGCACGAGCCCGCCAACGCCGCCTGGGGCGACGCCGACGGCAAGGCGCTCTATCTCACGGCGCGCGGCGTGCTGTACCGCATCCGCCTGAGCATCGGGGGCATCCGCCCCTGACGGGGTCAGGTCTCACATTCATACAAATGTCGGATTGTGAGACCTGACCCTAGCCGGGGGTGATGACGGTCTTGGCGCCGTGGCCGGCGGAGGCGTGGGCGAAGGCTTCTTCCACGCGCGCCAGAGGGAAGCGCGCGGTGACCAGCCGCTTGACGCCGAGCTTGGGCATGAGGGCGAGGGCGCGACGGTAGGCCGTGCCGCGACCGAAGGCGCCGCCGATGTGAAGCTCGCGGTAGTGGACGTCCCACAGATCGAGGGGCAGCCGGCTGCCCTTCGGATTCACGCCCACGAGCTGCACATATCCCGTGGACCTCGTCAGCCCGATCGCCTCGGCGACCAGCTCCGGCTTCCCCACCGCCTCGCAGACGACGTCGGCCCCGCGGTCTTTCGTGAGCGCCATCACCCGATCGCGCAGGCTCTCCTTCGACGGGTCGATGACGACGTGGGCGCCCAGGCGACGCGCGATCTGCCGTCGCTCCTCGATCGGATCGGAGAGGATGAGGCGGCGCGCGCCTCGATGGCGCGCGATGGCCATGGTCAGAAGTCCCATGATGCCGCCGCCGATGACGAGCACCGTCGCCGCGCGGGGCATGCGGAAGGTCTCCAGACCCGCCAGGCAGCAGGCCGCGGGCTCGGTCAGGGCGGCCGTCACCGGATCGAGGCTCTTCGGCAGCGGATGAACGCACTTCGCGGGCAGCGCCACCCGCTCGGCGAAGCCGCCTACCCGGACCGCGCGCGGGCACTGGGAGGTGCGCCCGGCCGCGCAGGCGGCGCACTCCCCGCACCCGTACGACGGCTCGCACCCGACGACGCGCCCGATCAACCCACGGCTCACCCCGCGGCCCACCTCGCGCACGACGCCGGTGTACTCGTGGCCCAGCACCATGGGCGGCGTCCACGGGAACAGCCCCTGCGTGGCGTGGATGTCGGTGCCGCAGATGCCCGCGGTGTGGATCCCCACCACCACCTGCCCCGGCCCCGCCACGGGATCGGGCACCTCGTCGATGCTGAAGCGGCTCTCGCCTCGCCAGGTCGCAACTTTCATCTTGCCCTCCTCAGGTCAGGGCCGGTCGAAGACTGCCTGCACCGAGACGAGGCGACCCTCCGCCCGATTGCGGTGGCCGGCACGGATGATCTCGTCGATCGCGTCGCCCATCACGAGCCGCTGGATGCTGTGCGCGGGGATGGCCGCGCCCGACGACGGCCCCGCGGTCTCGGCGGTGACGTCATCCCACACGCGCGCCGCGAAGCCCGCCCGCTCGATGAGCGCCTTCATCTCCGCGGGCGCGCGCAGGAAGCTCGTGGACGGGTCCCGCGCCCACATCACCGGATAGACGAGTGGCTGCGTCGGTCCGGCCATGGGCTCCTGGAGGGCGAGGAGGCCGCCGGGGCGCAGGACGCGATGGAAGCCCGCGTACAGCCGCGCCTTGTCCGCGATGTTCATGCCGCTGTTCTGCGTCCACACCATGTCGAAGGCGCCGTCGGGGAAGGACAGGTCCAGGGCGTTGCCCACGTGGTGGCTCACGCGTTCCTCGAGACCCATGCGGGCGGTGAGCATCTTCGCGGCGCGGACGTACGACTCCGTCAGGTCCACCGTGGTGACGTGACAGCCGAACTCGACGGCAAGCGTGCGGGCGGGGCCGCCGAACCCGCCGCCCACGTCGAGCACCCGCATGCCGGGAGCGGCGCCGGCGACCTTCGCGAGCCGCACGGTCACCGGCTTGCCGCCTCCGTGAAACTGGTCCACGGGCGCGACCTCGTCGGGCGTGAGGGCGTCGAGGTCGGCGCCGCGCGCCTTGAGGGCCTCGAGCATCGCCTCCGCGAGCTTCTCCCGCCCCCAGTACTCGCTGATGACCCGCGCGTCGAAGTCGGAGGCCACGACCTGGCTCCCTACTTGATGGCCTGGGGATTGATGGGCGAGCCCGTGCCGCGGCTGATCACGAGGGGGGGCGCGCAGAAGAAGAACTCGTACACGCCGTCGGCGGCGCAGTCCTCGGCCAGCTCCTTCAGATAGAAGATCTCCCCGTGCACGATGCCGATGGCCGGGATGGTCACCCAGTGCCAGGGCTGGAAGACGTCCGGCCCCGTGTCGTTGGGGCGGACCTCGATGCCCCACGTGTCGCTGCAGATCGCGGCGATCTGCTTGCCGTGGATCCACTCCAGGCTCTCGAAGGCCAGCCCCGGCGCGTCCCCGCCCGCATAGCCGCCCCACTCGCCCTTCTGCAGCCGGTCTTCCATCTGTCCGGTGCGGATGATCACGAAGTCGGCGCGACGCACCTCCACGCCTTCCTTCTTGGCCGTGGCGTCCAGATCGGCCACGCTGATCCCGTACCCGTCCTGTAGGAAGGGCACGCCCTTGTGGCGCGCCACGTCGAGCAGGACGCCGCGACCCACCATCTTGCTCGCGAACTTCTCGATGCCGTTCTTGTGCGCGCCCCGGCTGTCCACGAGGGTGGCGGGATAGCCGTTCCACATCTGCTCGCCGAGGAAGACGTGGGAGAGGGCATCCCACTGCGTGGCCGCCTGGGTGGGCAGGTTGATGGCGTCATCCGCGTAGCGCAGGCCGGGGGTGACGTCGTGCTTGCCCTGCACGGCGTCGGTGCCCGTGGCCAGCATCTGGTGCAAGGGATTCCAGCGCCCGCCGAAGATGCCACGCTGCGGGCCGTTCTCGTCCAGCTCGAGCCCGAGCCGGAAGACCTTGCCCCTCTTCACGAGCCGTGCGGCGTTCACGATGTCCTGGGGCGTGATGTAGTTGAGGACGCCGAGCTCGTCGTCAGGGCCCCACTTCCCCCAGTTCTTCAACTCCTCGGCCTTTTTCAGCACGTCGCTCTTCGTCAGCTTCGGCATGGTCAACCCTCCAGGAGGATCGGGGACAAGCGGAACGAAGCTGGCCGGAGATCGGGCTCAGGTCTTCCGAGAAGCGAGCAACGGCGGTCGCGGGACGGGTATCGAAACCCCGCGATCCCATAGCTGCCGCAGCACGCGGCGTCGCTCGTGCTCCAGGTTCTCCAGAGCTTCCACGGCCGAGGGGGCCTCCGCGGCACAGCCGGGCAGCTCGGGGTACTCCGCGCGCCGCAGCCATTCGCCTTGGCGCTCAACCGATTCCATCACGAGCAGGTAGGGCACGGCCTCGTAGTACGCGAGGTCGTGGATCGTATCGCGCTCGATTCCCGTCGGGCGCATCAGACGAAAGGCACCCAGGCGATGGGCACGCCGGCGTCAGATTGGCGCGCTTTCTCCGTCGCCGTGATCCAACTCTCGTCTTCGGGCAGGAGGGCCGAGGCCGGGCGTACTCGACAGAGGTTCGGATCGTCGACGTTCGCGGGCACCACACCCTCGTCGCGCAGCGCTCTCGCGGCATCGATGAGCCGCCGGCGCATGAAGATCACCATGGCGTCGGTCGTCCCCAGGTGCTCCTGCGTGCGGTCGTAGATGGGCCCCATGGTCTCGGTCATCGCGCGATCCTGGAGGTTGCCGAGGAAGGGAATGCCGAGCACCAGCTCCTTTTGCAGCTCGTGGTCCTGCTTGTAGTCGGTGTGGATGTTCGCCGCGGTGTAGAAGCGGGTCCGCGGGTCGCTGCTCGCCTCCACGTACCCGCCCCACGCCTTAAAAGGGTCGCGGACCTGCCGGCGCTCTTCCTCGGTCACCGGCCGATCGAGGCGCGCGCGCATGACGAACTGGAGATTGTAGTTGTCGTCGACCGGCACCCAGGCTCTCGCCGAGACAATGTGAGGATCGCTGGCCGCGATCATGGAATAGAAGGGCAGGATGAACTGCGTGATGCGGTGCCAGTACAGGCCCTCCGTGTCCCACCGCCGGCGGGCCGAATAGCAGGCGCCGTAGTCCGTGGGCAGCAGCTCGAGGCGCGGCCGCCGATCCAGGTTGTAGGTGCCGCGCTGCTTGCTCGCGGGCGAGACCTTGGCGTGCACGAAGTCGATGTGGGAGGAGTCGATGTCGCCCTCCAGGGCCTGCACCCAGTTGCACTCCTCGAGCATCATGAGGGGCGGATAGACCTGCTCGGCGGGCAGCGTGCTGATCTCGAAGGCGGGAAACGGGGGCGCTGTCTCCCGCGGGCCCATGTACGTCCAGATCACGCCGTTGACGTCGCGGCACGGATAGGCGCGGGCGCGCACCTTGTCCTTGAAGGTGCTCTCCTCCGGCTCGTTGGGCATGTCGACGCAGCGGCCCGTGACATCCCACTTCCAGCCGTGATAGGAGCAGCGGAGCCCGCACTCCTCGTTGCGGCCGAAGAAGAGCGAGGCGCCGCGGTGGGGGCAGTTGGCGGGCAAGAGCCCCACCCTTCCCTGCGTGTCGCGGAAGGCCACGAGGTTCTCGCCGAGCAGGCGCACCTTTTTCGGCGGGCCGTCGGGCACGGGCAGCTCCGTGGAGGGCAGGCAGGGCATCCAGTAGTGGCGCAGCAGCTCGCCCATGGGCGTGCCGCGTCCGACCCGGCACAGCAGCTCGTTGTCTTCGCTCGAGAGCATCGCCTTTCTCCTCCTTCGATTACTGCCAGACCGCGAACGCCATCCCGACGCCGCTCCCCGCTTCCGATCGGTAGGAGGGGACATAGTCCACGAGCTGCATCTGCAGGTGCTCGAGGGCACCCGCGGCCGTGATCCAGTTGCGGATCTCGGAGTTGCCGGACTCGAGCTTGGCCGCGGGCAGCGCGCTCAGCGCGTCGGCGTCCTTCTTGGCGAGGATCTGGAGGACGTGCCGATCCAGCTCCTCGTCCACGAAGAAGTGGCTCAAGCCGCCCGAGGCCACGATCCCCACGCGCTTCCCCGACGGCCAGGCCTCCACGGCCTGGCGGATGGCCCGCCCGAGCTGATGGCAGCGCCTCGGGGTCGGCTGGTTCGGCGGATAGTACGTGTTCAGCATGATGGGCACGATGGGCACGACGCGCTCGCCCATGATCCGCTGGTGCACGAAGTTCCACGCGTGCCCGAAGGGGCCGTGCCGCGGCTGCACGCGCACGTGGGCGACGTCGAAGTCGTGCTCCCGCGTGAGGGTCTCCACCAGGTACTTGCCGAGCGCGGCGTCCACGGGGAAGGCCCGGTTCGTGCCGTCGCCGTAGAAGCCCCAGTAGGAGAGCTGGCGCAAGGGCGGCACGCGCTCGATGGGCGGAGGCAGGTTCTCGACCGTCTCACCCCAGTAGATGCAGAGGGCCGGCTGATTGTCCGCGCTGAACCACTCGTCCTGATCGTCGCCGATCACGACGAGCGCGTCGGGGGCTTCTTCGGCAAGGACGCCGCGGAGCTGTTGGATGGCCGCCTGGGTCGCCTCGTGTCGCGCCCGCGTCACCTCGGGGGCGAGCTCGCGGCCGATCCACGCGGCGTTCTCGCGCGCCTTCCCCGCGAACTCCGCGAGGCGCCCGCGATCCAGATCGCCGAGGCCGGCCAGCGCCTCGGGGGGCGTGCTCAGCATGGGACTGTGCGAGGTGCCGATGCCGAGGGTGATCTCTGCCATGCCCTTCGCCTCTCCTCCACCGCCGCGGTGCCGTGGCCCGCGTCAGCGCGTCAGATTGTAGCAGAAGCGACCGTTCACTTACCCTTCAGCTTCACGTCCTCGTAGGGCGCGGAGAACGCCCAGCCCGTGATGAGCCCGAGGCCCGACTCCGCCACGCGCGGACCCTGGGCATGGATGAAGCCGAGCTCCCAGATCGGCGCGTACATGGCCTTCTCGTGAATCAGCTGCTGGATCCGGTGGAGCATGCCCTCCCGCCGCTTCCGATCGAGCTCGCCGCTCTGCTCTCTGAAGAGCCCGTCGATGTCCGGGTAGCTTCCGTACACGTAGGGGCCCCCCGAGGCCACGAAGTTCTCGACACGGATGGCGGCGTTCCCGAACGCTCCGCTGATGCTGTAGGCCAGGTTCCTCAGTGTCTTCTCCTGGTAGGCCTTGAAGAAGGCCGCGCGCTCGAGCGGGCGGAGCTTCACCCGGATCCCCACGGCCTGGAGGTAGCCGATGAGCGCCTCGCTCATGGTGGCGGTCGCGGCATCGCACCAGAGATCGCCGGCGTCGAAACCTCGGGGGTAGCCGGCTTCCGCGAGGAGCTGCTTGGCCCTGGCGGGATCGAAGGCGTACGCGGGCGGCTGCCAGTAGAAATCGAAGCTCGCGGGAATGATGCTCCAGGTGATCCTCGAGAATCCCAGGGTGATCGCCTCGTTGACGGCTTGGCGGTTCATCGCGTGGTTGGCGGCCAGGCGCACGCGTCGGTCCGCCCACGGCGACTTCGGGTCCCACTGATCGAGGAAGACGAGCCAGTGGGTCGACACGATGGGGGTGGGACGCAGTGTCAGCCCCGCCGTCCGTCGCGCTTCCTCGGCCAGCTCGCTCTGGAGCAGGTAGACGATGTCGGCCTCGCCGCGCTTGAGCATGGCCAGCCGCGTCGTCTCGTCGGGGACGGCCTTGAGCACGAGGCGCTTGACGCTCGGGCTCTTCCTCCAGTACGGCTCGTACGCCTCGAGCACGAGCTCCACGCCCGGATTGAACGAGACGAAGCGGTACGGGCCCGCGCCGACGGGCGCCTTCTTGAAGCCGTCGTCGCCGACCTTCTCGAGGTACTTCCGGGGCACGATCCAGCCCGCGCCGGTGGCGAGGCTCCCGTAGTAGGTCATGAAATCCGGCCAGGGCTCCCTGAACCGGAAACGGACGCGGCCTGGATCCGCGACCTCCACCGCCGCGACCTTCTCCTTCATGAGCCGGGCCGCGGCGCCCCGGTAGCGCTCGAAGGAGAACTTCACGTCGTCGGCCGTGACGGGCTCGCCGTTGTGGAACCGGGCGCCCGCGCGCAGGACGAACTCGTAGACGAGGCCGTCCTTCGACACGCTCCACGATTCGGCGAGGCTCGGAGCCATGGCATTGCCGGGCATGGGCTTCACGAGCGCGTCGTGGAGGGCGTAGAGGATCATGAACGGCGTACCGATTCCCGGGGTCTCCGCGGGATCGAACCACGTGGGGGCGAGGGAGATGTGAACGCCCCACGTCATCTGGCCTTCGGGCGCGGCGGTGGCCGGCCCGACTCCGATGACCGAGATCACCAGGACGAGCACGGCCGCGAAGAGACCCCGACCGGTTTTCATTGGGGGAAGTCTCCGTTCGCTCCCTCTCCCCCGCGACGGGGGAGAGGGATTCAGGAGGGAGGGCCCGCTACTTGTCGAGCCAGACTCGCGCGATGGCCGGCGAGCCATAGCCGTCCGTGCGCCGGAGCGCGGCTGCGGCCATGTTCCGGACCTGCGGCTGGAAAGCGAGGAAGCCGTTGTCGTACGGCATCCACATTCTCAGGACCTGATCGAACTCCCGATCGACGATCTTCTTGGTGACCACACGCTGCTCGGCGCGATCGGGGGTCTGCCGGAGCTTCGACACCAGCTCGTCGATGGTCGGATCGTTGACGCGGAAGAAATTCTTCGTCGACTTGGAGTGCAGGTAGTGGTACGTCCGCTCGTCGAGCCCCACCGCGTGGCCCGACTGGAATCCCCACGACATCCCCTCCCACTTGCTCTCCACGTAGCGGCCGTAGTACGTCGTGTAGTCCATCTTGGTGATCTTGACATTGATGTTGAGATTCCTCTTCAGGTCCTGCTGCACGAGCTGGACCTGCGAGGTCATCTGCGGGAAGTACTCGTAGTAGAACAGCGTCGTCTCGAAGCCGTTCGGATGCCCCGCCTCGCTCAGGAGCTTCTTCGCCTCGGCGGGACGGTACTGGACCCACGGACCGAGCTGGGCGAGTGTGGGCGGCTTGTCCTGGTAGTAGATGTAGGGAACGCCCCACCCGGGGATGCCGTGGCCCTCGTAGACCGTGTCGACCTGCTTCTGGCGGTCGATGGCCATGGAGATCGCGCGGCGCACCTTCAGGTCGTTGAAGGGCGGCTTGTCTTGGGCGAGGGCCACGCCGAAGGGGGCCAGGGTGTTGGCGTAGGCCTGAATCTGCGCGGACGCGTTGGTCTTCCGGACGGTCTCCACTTCGGCGGGGCTCGCCTGCCAGATGATGTCGCTCTGTCCCGAGCGGAACGCCGCGAGGCGGGTGGCGGCGTCAGGCGTCGAGAGAATCGTGTATTCGTCCAGGTAGGGCCGGCCCTTGTCGAAGTAGTCGGGGTTCCGCGCGAGCACGATCCGCACCTTGCGCGTGTGCTCCTTGAGGAGATAGGGCCCGGTCCCGATCATGCGCTTCTTGAGATCGCCGTCTTCCTCCAGCACTTCGCGGGAGAAGATCACGGCGATGGGCTCCGCGAGGTTGTGCGCGAACAGCACGTTGGGCGTCTTGAGATGGATGCGCAGGGTGTACTTGTCGGGCGTCTCCATCCCCTCGATCTCGCGGAACGTAAACGACTGCACGCCCTCCTTGGCGTAGGCCTCGAAGCAGTACTTGACGTCGGCGGCCACGAGCTCACGCCCGTTCAAGGGCGCCACGCTCTGCCACTTGACGCCGTGGCGCAGCTTGAAGGTCCACACGCGCTGATCGGAGTTCGCCTCCCACGACTCGGCGAGATCGCCCACGAGGGTGAGGTCGTTGGTGCCCGTCGCCTCGTCCGTGAACCGATAACGCACGAGCCGGTTGTGCACGAGGCCGGCGAACTGGAAGAGCCCGACGGACTGCGTCAGCCGGGGGTCGATGACGGGCGGGTCCCAGGCCGAGGCCCGCGCGATCGACCCGCCTCGCTTCGGCGGCTTCGTGCTCGCGGGGATCCAGTCTGGATAGGGCGACGAGCCCTGGGCGAAGGACGGCCGCCGGCTCGCGCCGACGAGGGCGGTGGCGCCCACCCCTCCCCATCCCACGCGCTTGAGAAAGCTGCGTCGATTCAGGCGGCGGCCGTCACTGGAACCGTTTCGGTCGGCGATGGACATCGGGCTCTCCTTCTTGGTCCAGACGTCTCTGTCGACACGTTTGCGAAGGAAAGAGAAAGGTGAACGTGACGGTGCCATACGCCGGGAGGGGAGTCAAGCAATGGGACGGTTGGGTGCAATGTCTGCCCCCTCACCCCTACCCCTCTCCCCCGGTGGGGGAGAGGGATTTAGATTGGATTGCCGGCGAAGGTCCAGCGCGGATCGGCGGCGGGGATCTCGACCTCGGGCAGCTTCAGCTCGCGGCGCACGATGTTGGCCCCGAGGTTGATGGCCACGCACTTGTAGAAGGCGATGCGGCGGGCCAGGCCCTCGCGGCCGAACCCGCAGTCCGTGGAGAGCACGAGGCGCTCGGGCGGCACGTACTCGAGCGCCCGGCGAATGAGACCCGCCACGAACTCGGGCGGCTCCACGGCCGCCGTGGAGTGGTTCACCACGCCGATGGCGATCTTCTTGTCGGTGCGGACCCTGGCGAGAAGCGGCAGATCGCGGCCATTGGTGGAGGCGCACTCGAGGGTGATCACATCGGCGTTCGTCTGGAGCAGGTATGGCAGGGACCGCTCGTACGACGGCCGCTCCCAGTGCAGCGGCTGCTGGTTGGGATTCCCCCAGCACGTGTGGAGCCAGATCTCCGTCTCCACGCCGGCGATCTCACGGTTGACCGCCTCCGTGAAGAACTCGAGATCCTTGTCGGTGGCTGTCCCGTTGGCCCCCGCGATGTGATGCTGCGGCTCCTCGACCTGGATGACGCGACAGCCCGCGGCCGCCACTTCCTTGAGCTCGGCGTTGAAGACGTCGGCGAGCGCCAGGATGAGGTCACGGTCCGACGCGTAGTGGCGGTTCACGAGCATCTTGGCGAGCGACTGGCCGGTGATGGCGCCGAACTTCACGGGGCGCGCGCTGAGCCGCTGGGCCGCCTTGAAGAGCGCGGCGTACTGGAGGGGGCCGCCCGTGATCTTCTCGCCGACCAGGGCCGGCTGATACGCCTCCATCACCTCGTAGAGGATGTGGCCGGGCTGGAGCCCGCGCCAGCCGCCGCCCGTGGAGCGGTCCACGTGGCCGGTGATCCCGCCCAGACGCTCGATCACGTAGAAGAACCACGATTTCCCTCCGACCGTGAGGTCGAAGCGCGAGTCGCCGTCGGTGACGAAGTCGAGGCCGGCCATCTCCTGCTCGCGCACCAGGCAGGCCACCGCGTCCACGTACTGCTCGCGGAAGCGCGAGTCGCCCATGGCGTCCTTGAACCCGCGCCCGCGCAGCTCTTCCGTGAACCAGTGCGGCCGCGGATAGGATCCGGTGATCGTGGTGGGCAGGATGGTGTCGCGCGTGGCGTTGAGCATGAGAAGGACTCTGACGGCTCCGAGGGGAGGCTGTCAAGCCGACCGGCATTCCGCCGGTTCGCGGCCGTCTCGCCTGTGCGAGAATACCGCGAATCCACTCCAACGAAGGAGGCGGAGAACATCATGCGCGCACTGGTGGTCATGGGCCTGGCCGCCCTCCTGATGCTTCCGGTTGGAGCGGCGGCACAGGGCAGCCTCAACGTCTACTGCAGCGTGCAGGCCGAGTGGTGTCAGGGCATCGCCACCGAGTTCCAGCGTC
>WNGQ01012188.1_pt1 | contig 11578 bp, 13 predicted proteins | sample 5407661 | NCBI WGS metagenome assembly WNGQ01 (sample SAMN13153382, study PRJNA577476) | soil metagenome | isolation source: 60 cm soil or saprolite under Garry oak tree replicate 2 | place: USA:California | collected 2016-06-15
GACGCGCTTGCCGAGCTCCGAGCAGAGACTGCCCAGGGGGCAACCGTGCTGGGCCACTATCTCGCTCTGTGCGGTGAAGGCGCGTACAAGGGCCTTCAGGCGGCTCTTTGGTGACCGGTGATGAGCGTCGATGAGTGCCAGGGTTGCCCTGGTTTGCTGTGCGTGCGCGTCGATGACTGCCGCAATGACGTCGTCTTTGGTCTTGAAGTAGTAGTAGACGTTGCCGGCGGGAACGTCCGCGGCGCTGGCGATGTCGGCGAGCGTGGTCCGTTCGATGCCTTGTTGGTGCAGAAGCTGGGTCGCAGCGGCGATCAGCCGCTCTCGTTTCCCCGGCCGCTGCTCGACGGCGGTTGCCTGGCCTGAGGTTGAGTCAGTCATCTCACTTATCAGGGTACAGGTGCTGGTGTGCCGGGCGGTCTCCCGGCACGAGGGGTCCCTGGGTGTTCTGCTCGGGGCGCCGTTCTGTGTTGACCATGACCACGGGGGCTGCCTTCCGGGTGTTGCCGATGCGCAGGGCGAGCACGGCCGCGGCTGCCATCAAGATGCTTCCGACGAGCAGGGCCCGGTGGTAGCCGGCATCCGCGGCCACGGAATGGGATACATGCGCCGCAATCAGGTGATTGGTGCGGGTGATCGCAACGGCGGAGAGGATGGCGAGGCCGAGTGCGCTGCCGATCTGCTGGGACGAGTTCAGCAGCCCTGCCGCTAGGCCCGCCTTGTCGGACGGCACGCCAGCGTTGGCGGCGGCGGTGACCGAGACGAATACCGATCCCGCTCCGAGCGACATCAGAAGGAATCCGGGAAGCAGATCGTTCACGTACGAACCGTGCAGCGGCACCCTGGATACGTAGTAGATCCCGGCCCCGGCGATCAGGCAGCCGGCTACTACCACCGGGCGGGTGCCGATGCGCGTGACCAGTTGTGAGGCCATGCCTCCCGCAACGGCGAACCCCGCGGTGATCGGGAGATAGGCGGCTCCCGCCTTGATGGGGGAGTAGTGGAGGATCTCCTGCATGTAGAGCGTGGCGTAGAAGAACATCGAGAAGAACCCGGTAAAGGCGATCAGCTGCGTCAAATCCGCCGCCACCAGCCCCTTCACCCGCAGGATGGCGAAGGGAACCAGCGGGTATCGGCTTCGAAGCTCATTGGCTGCGAACGCGATCAGCAGCGCGGCGGATCCAGTCAAGGTGAGGATGGTCTGGAGCGATCCCCAGCCGGCTATCGGCGCCCGCACGAGGCTGTACACCAGCAACAGCATCCCCCCGGTCACGAGCACCGCACCCTGGGAGTCAAAGGCCGTTCCCTTGGTCCTGGTTCCGTGGTCCTTCGCGAGCAGAGCGAGTGCCCCGGTAGCCACCACGACACAGACCGGCGGGTTGACGAAGAAGACCCATCGCCAGCCCGGCCCTTGCGAGATCACACCGCCGAGGAAGACGCCGGCCGCTGCGGCTATGCCGCTGATGGCACCCCAAGCCCCGAGTGCCGTGTTGCGGTCCTTGCCTTCGCGAAAGCTGGTGGTGAGCTCCGACAGCGCCGCCGGGGCCATGAGCGCGGCGCCGATACCTTGCGCGAGCCGGGCGGCAACGAGGAGTCCCGCGCTGCTGGCCAGCCCGGCGGCCAGTGACGACGCCGTGAAGACCGCCAGGCCGGTGAGCAGCATCCGGCGACGCCCGAGCAGGTCGCCGAGGCGGCCTCCGAGCAGGAGGAAGCCTCCGTAGGTGAGGATGTAGCCGCTGGCCACCCACTGCAAGTTCTGCTGCGAGAAGCCCAAGCTGTGCTGGATGGACGGCAGGGCGACATTGACGATCGCTGAGTCCGCGATGTCCAGGAACTGCACGGCGCAAAGCAGCACCAAAGTGATCGCGCCGAGCCTCGACCGGAGAACCAGTCGCGGGTCGGTGCCCGGCAAGACCTGCCCCTGGACTGATGCCATACCGCAAGCACTCCTTTTGACTAAGTTAGTTACCTCACTCAGTATTGCGCGGAACAAGCATCCGATGTCAAGTCAGTTCACTCACTTAGTTCGCGGCTGCCGCCGAGCTGCGGGCCGCTCGCCGTGCAGATCCTGTCGCTGACAGCGGCGTACGCGAGATCGCCGGGCGGATGCCCAGGCAGCACTGCCCTGGCTGTGGACATCAGCCGGGCCACCGATCAGAACTGACCGTCGTAACCCACCGTGACCGAAGTTCCATCAAGCACCGCCGTTCTGTGTCGTCGACGCCCGCTGATAATCAAGTGACGGCACGACACATATCAGGTCGTTCAGCGCTCGGCGCGCCCGCAGATTGTGCGCGCTTGGGGGTATTGGACTGAGATCAGCGGGGCGTATAGGTGAGGATTACCGATCCGTTCTTCAGCCTCCTCGCGTGGGTGAGCTTGAGGTGGAGCCCGGAGGTGTCCACGTCCTCGAACAGCCGTTGCCCTGCGCCGGCTACGACGGGCATGATCCAGAAGCGGAACTCGTCGATCAGGTGGTCTCGCACGAGCGTGCCGTCGAAGCGGCTGGTGCCGTACTTGATGAGGTCCTTGCCGGGCTGGTCCTTCAGCCGGGCGATCGCGCTGGATGGGCCCGGGCCCCAGGAGGGTGGCATTCCATGCCGTCTGGGTCAGTGATCGGGATGCGACGTATTTGGGCATGGCGTTGATGAGGTCGGTGTAGGGGTTGCCGGTGGTGTGGCCCCAGTTCGCGTAGAAGTTCTCGTAGGTGACCCGGCCCATGACGAACGCGTCGTAATTGCCCAGTTGCTCAAGGGACAACGCCGTGGCCTCGGCGTCGAAGTTGGCCCACCGTTCGGGCGCTTCGATGACGCCGTCGAGCGAGACGAGGGTCGATTCGATCAGTTTGCGCATTGCCGTTCTCTTTCTCAAGTGGTTGATCTCGCGGTCACGGCCGAGCTTCGGACGACCCAAGCCGGCCGCGATCAGTCGGCGGGGGCGGGTGCCGGGGCCTTCCGTTGCATGGCGGCCGCGGCGGCCTGGGCGATTTCGGTGCGCCGGACGAGGAGGAACGCGATGGGGACGGCGGTCAGGCCGACGAGCCCGCAGGCCCAGAATGCCCAGTGGAATCCGCCGGTGAGCGCGTCCGCGATGGCGTGGCCCTGGCCGAGCAGGACGCTGGAGTGCGCGGCCGCTACGGTTGACGCGACGGCTATCCCGATCGCGCCGCCGAGCTGCTGGGATGAGTCGATAAGCCCGGAGGCGACCCCCGCGTCGCGCTCCGTGACGCCGACCAGGGCTCCGATCGATACCGGGATGAACACCCAGGTGACGGTGCCGGTCAGGACGAAGGGGCCGGCCAGGTTCGCCCAGAAGCTCCCGTGGGCGGGCACCTGGGCCGCCCACAAGATCCCAGCCCCGGTCAGGGTCATCCCGACCGCCATCACCAGCTTGGCTGATGCGCGGGTGACGAGCACCTGCGCCGGCCCGGCGAGCACCACCCCGGTCAGGCCGACGACCAGCCAGGCGAGGCCGGTCTTCATCGCGGAGTATCCGAGCACCTGCTGCATGTACAGGGTGCCGATGAAGATGTAGCCGTAGAAGCTGGCCCCGAGCAGGAAGCCGACCGCGTTGGACCCAGCGAGGGTCTTCAGCCGGAACAGCCGCAGCGGCAGCAGCGGTGCCTCCGCCCGGGCCTCGATAACCACGAACACGGCCAGCAGGGCCGCCGCCGACGCGAGCAGGGCCAGGGTCCGGGTGGCTGTCCACCCGGCGGCCGGCGCCTGCGAGATCGCGTAGACCACCATCACCAGGGCGCCGGTCACGGTGATGGCGCCGAGCGGGTCGTAGCGGCGGTGTGCGCCGTGCAGCCTGCTTTCCGGCACCACCCGCCGGGCCAGCAGCAGCGCGGCCCCGCCACGGTCGCCCCGCTGGCGCCGATGGCGCCCCAGAGCCCGAGCGCCTTGTTGCGCTCGGCGCCCTCGGTGAACATGTTCATCACGATCGACAGCGCGGCGGGCAGCACCACGGCGGCGCCCAGGCCCTGGATGCCGCGCATGATGATCAGGAACGTGCCGCTGGTGGCCAGCGCGCAGGCGAGCGAGGCCGCGGTGAACAGCGCCAGCCCGGCCATGAACATGCGCCTGCGGCCGAGCAGGTCGGCGGCCCGGCCGCCGAGCAGCAAAAACCCGCCGAAGGTGAGCGCGTACGCGGTCACCACCCACTGCAGGTCCGACTCGGCGAAATGCAGCTTGACGCCGATCGTCGGCAGCGCGACGTTGACGATCAACAGATCAACCGCCGTCATGAAATAAGCCACGGCAAGCAGCGAAAACGCCCGCCACCGGCGCACTTCGCCGGGTGCAGCGGCCTCCCCGCCGCCGATGTCGTTCCTGGGGTCTACTGAGGTCACGTGTGCCTCCGGTCGTCACTGGTCAGGTCCTCACCAGTTGAAGCACCAGCCGTCCCGGCGATTCGCCGATGAATCCCTGCCGCCGCCGGTGTTGCACCTTCAGGAGGCGTTATCCAGCTGGCCATGTGAAAGGACAGGTCCCGCCATGACCGAGGCGACCCTCGCCCGTGCCCAGGCCGGCGACGGTGAGGCCTTCCGCGAGCTCATCGATCCCTACCGCCGCGAGCTGCAGGCGCACTGTTACCGGATTCTCGGATCGGTTCAGGACGCCGAGGACGTGCTTCAGGAGGCTCTGTTGGCCGCATGGCGTTCGATCGGCCGGTTCGACGGCCAGTCGCTGCGGGCGTGGCTGTACCGGATCGCCACGAACCGCTGCCTCAACTACCTGCGCGGCGAATCCCGCCGCCCGCAGCCAGCCGGCCTGCCCGATCAGGGCGCGGGGTGGGCAGGGCTGGCACGGTCCGGCGAGCCGTGGTGGCTCCAGCCCTACCCGGATGATCTGGACGACCTGACCCCTGGCCCCGAAGCCCGGTATGACGCCCGGGAGTCGATCGCGCTGTCGTTCGTGGCGGGCCTGCAGCACCTGCCGCCCCAGCAGCGGGCGGTCCTCGTGCTCAGGGACGTGCTCGGCTTCCCGGCGGCCGAGGCCGCCGACATCCTCGGCACCACTCAAGCCGCCGTTAACAGCGCGCTCATCCGGGCCCGGGCCGGCCTCGGCCCCGGCCGGGACCCGCACGACGTGCCGGTTCCCAAGTCCCCGGCCGAAGCCGCCATCGTCGACCGGTTCGTCAGCGCGTTCGAGCGCTTCGACCTGGACGAACTGGTGGCCCTCCTGACCGACGACGCCAGGCTCACCATGCCACCCGAACCCGCCGAGCACCGGGGACCCCAGCCGATCGCCGGATTCCTCCTGGAATCCCACTTGGGCCAGGACCTCAAATTCCTCCACACCCGGGCCAACAGCCAGCCTGCCCTCGTCCTCTACCTCCCCGACCCCAGCGTGCCGATCTGGCGGGCCAGCGGTCTCATCGTGCTCATGCTACGGGGCAACCAGATCCACGCGCTTACCCGCTTCGCAGACCTCGGGCTCCTCGCCCGCTTCGGGTTCCCCCGCACGCTGCCGAGAGACTGATCATCCCCACTGGGTGGCTGATGGTGATTCGCCGACGACGAGGGGCGACCGCCGCCAGGTGGCCGGTGCAGGTACTCAGCCGCCGCGCCCACGAAACCCAGACCCAGACCGAGTTCACTTGATCTCGATGTTCCACCTCAGCCCAGTAGCGCCCCGGGGGAGCCGCCAGCCGTGCAGCCGCATACCGGCGCCAGGTGCACCGCGCTGGCCGGCAAGACCATGGCGGCCGTCGCGGTGCGCGTGCCATACAGCAGGGAAACGGGGGCGTCACCTGAGGTCATGGTCCAGGTATGGTCGCGTTCGCCTGCCAGCCGTCAGCTGTCTGCGCTGAGCACTGCCAGGTGCTCAATGCCCCGGGGTTCGCCGATGTGGCCGAACCAGGCGACGGCTTCTGGGACCTCGGTCACGTGCGTGGCGGAGTACTCGGCGTCCTCGCGGCTGCGCCACAGGATCACGTCCAGCCACGAGCCGTCATCCCGCCGGGTGAGCCAGGATGACAGCAGGCCCGGGAACGCGCGGCGCAACGCGGCGATCATAACTGGACGCTCGTCCAGCAGCGCCTGCTGGTGACCCTCGCGAACCGTGAACGCGGCGTGCTCGAATACCGCTGACATCGTCAGCCCTCGATCCTTGCGATGACCTCGGCGGTGGTGAGCACCGACTCGGCGTAGACCGGCGCGTTGAGCTCGACCGCGGCGTGCATCCACTCCTTGGTGAAGGAGGCGGTCGCGTCCTTCACCAAGGTGACCGCATAGCCGAGCTCGTACCCGTAACGGCCAGTCCCTTCCACGCACCCCGGCGCGGTCAATCCCGCGAGGATGATGTGCTCGATGCCGTGCTGACGAAGGTGCATGTGGAGGTCGGTGCTGGCGAACCCGCTCTCCCCCCAGTGCTCGCTCGCCACGATGTCACTATCTCGGGGAGCGAAGCCTGGGTACCACTCGCCGCCCCACGTGCCGGCCTGGAACACCTTCCCGTCGCCGATCGTCCGGGCCGCGCGGCCCGGACGCAGCCACCCTTCGAAGTCCCCGGGGCGCCAGCGGCGGTGCGGGGCGATGACGACCTGGATGCCCGCCGCACGTACGGCGGCCAGCATCTCGCGAATGTGCTGGTGCAGGCCGACGGACTCGGCGACCTCCTTCAGCCTGGGTAGATCTTCCCGCCCTCGGCGAGGAAGTCGTTGTAGGGGTCGACGAGAACGAACGCGGTCCTTGGTGGGCTGTAGCTGTCTGCCATGGTTATCAGCTTGGCCACGCTGACGGGAGCGGACCAGTGGCCTGAATGCCACTGATCGCGGGTTTCGTGCCACAATGCCGGTATGGCTGCCTTCCGGCGTGTTGCCGCCTACGCCCCGCCCGGCGCCGTCGGGCTCGGGCTCGGACTGACCAGCGCGATCTTCCGCCCTCGCACAAGACTGACCGCTTTCGACCTCGGGATTTTCTCCGGACGACGCGGCCTGCTCCCCACCGACCTCGGCGTTCCCGTCCTAGTGGAGCACGGGCCGGAGCTGCTCGCCGACGCCGACCTGATCCTGATGCTGCCGGGCGCCAGCTTCGCCGAGCCCCCACCGGCCAGCGTCATCGAGGCACTGCGGGCCGCGCATGAGCGCGGCGCCACACTGGCCGCGCACTGCCTGGGCGTGTTCGGCCTCGCCGCGACCGGGCTGCTCGATGACCTCGAGGTCACTACGCACTGGCAGTTCGCCGACCGGCTCGTCGCCAGCTACCCGCGGGTCCGGGTCCGCCCGCAGGCCCTCTACCGCGACCACGGGAGCATCGTCACCGGCGCCGGGGCGGCGGCCGGCATCGACATGTGCCTGCACCTGATCCGCCGCGACCACGGGGCCGGGCTCGCCAACTCGATCGCCCGCATCCTGGTCACCCCGCCGCACCGCGACGGCGGGCAGCAGCAGTTCATCACCGCCCCGCTGGCGGACGGCGGCGGCGGCGACCGGCTGGCCGATATCATCGCCTGGGCCCGGGGAAACCTGAACCGGCAGCTATCCCTGGACGAACTGGCGGCCCGCGCGCTGATGAGCCGCCGCTCATTCGCCCGGCACTTCAAAGCGGCCACCGGCGCGACCCCACACGCCTGGCTGCTCAGCCAGCGGCTCAGCCGCGCCGAGGAACTCCTGGAAACCACCACCCTGCCCATCGAGCAGATCGCCGACCAAGTCGGCTACCGCAGCGCGGCCGTGTTCCGCGAGCAGTTCACCGCGCGGCGCGGCATCGCGCCGCGCGACTACCGGCGAACCTTCCGCAGGACAGCGTAACCGCCGCGCCCAGCACATACCGGCCCGCCAGCCTCAGGCGGGCTGCCGAACGCGAGCCAGAACCAGGCATTATGCAGGCGGTACGCAACACATCGACGCCAATGGCCGGGCGCGCCGAGTCGGCGATCTGATTTCCTACCGAAAAGATGGAAATCCCTCCGCAGCGATCGCGGGCAAGGCCGGGAGAGCATGAGCGAGCATTCCGCTTCGTGTATAGATATGTGTGCCGGTGAAGAACTCACTTTGGTGAAGCCGGGCGCGCCCTGGTGCGCGTCAGGGCTGGAGCAGGGCGGCGAGCTGCTGGGCGTTGACCTGGGCGTTGTCGCGGTAGCAGTTGTTGAACAGCACGTGGGTTTGCTCGGCGTCGCGGGCCAGGGCGGCCACCTTGGGCGCCCACTCCTTCAACTCGGCCTCGGTGTAGCGGTAGCCGAACCGCTCGTGGATGTCGCGGCTGTCCCACTTGTCGGAGTGCCCATGCATGCGGACGACGGCCAGATCGGGCGAGGTGGCGGCGAGTACCGGCGGGATCGAGTCGCGGTGGCCTTGCGGCATGTCCACGCACACATACGCCAGCCGGTGCCCGGACAGGAAGGCCAAGGTCTCGTCCTGGTTTTCGGGGGTCATCCAGGTCCGGTTGCGGAACTCCACGCACACCCGGTCCGGCGCGGCCCGCTCGGCGCAGGCCACGATGTAGTCCTTGCGGGCCCGTGAGATGGGGAACCACGGCGGGAACTGCAGCAAGATCGCGCCCAGCTTGCCCGCCGCCCGCAGCGGCTCCAGCGCGGCCGCAAACCGGCCCCACGCCGCATCGGCCACCGCCGGGCCGAGGTCTTGGAAGTAGACCCGGTCCTTGCCCGTTTTCTCTGCTGCCGGGCGCAGGTCCACCGGCAGCGCGGCGACCGGGGCGGGGTGGTGGGTGAACAGGCTGAACGCCTTGACATTAAAGGTGAACCCCGGCCGGGGTCCGCGCCGCCCACAGTGCCGCGGTCTGCTCGCCGGGCAGCGCGTAATAGGTGGCGTCCACCTCCACCAGGTGAAACTGGCGGGCGTAATAGCGCAGCCGCCTCTCCGGCGTGTCCGCCTCCGGCGGATACCAGCCCGACTCCAGCAGCGTCCGGTCGGTCCACGACGCCGTGCCCACCCGCACCTGGCCCACACCCGCAGCCTAAATGCCCGCGGCCTGGGCCGGTCACCTCGCCCATGGTGTACCGGGGGCCTGCCGGCCTGCTCGTTGGCAGACGACCGGTATCCCACCGCATGCCCTACGCGGCAGATGCGGAAGTTCACGCCGAGGGCGCCGCTGAATAACATACGGACAGCCGCTCGCGCGTTGCACCATAACGGGGGCGCCAAACCACGCGAAGCCCGGTAGATAATCGCGCGCGACCCGCCGTTCTGGGTGGATCTGGAATGGTGCCCAATACGACGTGGCCGCGCGCATAATCGGATCATCTGTCGCCCGGTCAACCGGGCTTGTGCGCGCATGATTGCTGGTTCGCCGGGCAGGCCAGCCGGCGGCCTGCGCGAGCAGGGCGGCGGCGAGCGATCATGGATGCCCTTCTCCTGTGCGCGGATCAGCCCGGCACGCGGTACCCGCCGGGTAGGAATCATTCCTCCAGAGGACGCCAGCCAGCGTTACCTGGCACGACTGGCGGTGGTGACGGTGGCGCTGGCGTAGGCGCAGCCCTTGGTGTCGCAGAGGGTTACGACACCCTTGGGGGCGTTCCTGAGGCTGCCGGAGCCGGGGTCGGCGGGCACCACCGTGTCCTGGCGGAGGGTCCAGCTGCCACAGGCAGGGCATGCACCGGCTGCCGGGTCACCCCAGCGCTTGCGGGGGTTGGCCAGCAGGAGGGCACCGGCGACGATGAGGCCGGCGATGACGAAGGCGGCGATGCCGATGACCAGCAGCCAGCTGGTCACGGTGCCGAGGGGCAGGAACGGGATCGCCTTGACGAACGCGCGCACCCGGAAGACCAGCACCCAGCCGATGGCGGCGCAGACCGCCGCCACGAGTAGCGCGAGGAGCAGGTTGCGGCCGGACCGGCGGTTCCTCTGCTCCCGCTTCGCCGCCTCGATCAGCAGATCCTCGTCAGTGGCCATACCTCTCCCGCCTCCTCCATGCCCGCGCGACTCCCTTCCGGAGACCGCGGTCCTGAGAACAGCATCGCTCAAATCCAGAACCACTGGCTACGTGGAACGCGCCGCCCAGCCGCGAGCACGTTGGGAGGATGCAGGATGATCCCGGTCCGGTTGAGACTCAGGGCGGCAAGTCATCCGAGCGCGCAAGTACCGATTCGGCCGTTCGGCTTTTCTGTAAGCGCATAACCGGATGAGTCGCCACGCTGCACCGGATCTCTTGATCTGCCGTCAAATATTAAATGAACATTCCGGTCTAAGCATAAGCATGCGTCCAGGGAACGCCCTCTATTCGGCATTATGCGGGTGATCGTTGTCAAGCTGATCATGAGTTGTTCCGGTAGCGGCGTGCTGCGGTGGCGGCGGTGGTGCCGAGGAGTTCGCCGATTTGGGTCCAGGTGAGTTCCTGGTCGCGGGCGTCGTGGACGGCCTGGGGCAAGAGTTGTGTGGCTTGGGTGATGAGGCTGGTCAGGGCGTGCAGCCGGACGGCGGAGTCGCCGAGCCAGTAGGCGGTGCGCAGGCGGGCGAGCTGGTCGACCGCATTGTTGAGGACGGCGAGAGTGTCGTCGCCGGTGGTGGGGGCGGGCAGCTGGCCGGGGCGGGCCAGGCGCAGGGGCGGGCGGTTCATGAGGCGTCCTGGTCAACTTGGGCGAGCAGCGAGGCGAACAGTTGCTGGCGGTGTTCTTGGCTGCGGGCGGCAGCGTGGTCGTGCTGGGCTTGCAGGGCAGGGCGGAACTCGATGCTGGTCTGGAAGTAGGTGCAGGTTTCGCAGATCGATTCGAAGGCGCAGTCCAGCTGGGGCGGGCGGGTGCGGTAGCCGTTGCCGGGCAGGCGGTGGTGCTCGCGGCGCAGCCGGGCCATCCTCGGCCCGGCGGCGCCGGCGGGGAGCTGGGCGGGCTGGCCGTAGAGCGCTTCGACTTTCTGGGTGACGGCGAAGTATTCATCGGCGACGGTCCGGCTGGCGATCTTGGCATAGCGCAGGGTCATGTCCAGGCTGCGGTGTTTTATATGCGGGTGATCCAGAGGCAGTGACATGATCGCGTGCCGCGGTCTGTCACCGGCTGGAAGGGGAGCCACCCGTTGGAGTTCATGCCATGCCTGGCCCGCTCGGCGGCAGGCGGTGAGATCCGGAAGATCACGCTCGGGCATCCGCTGCTGGACGACTACCTGGTGTTCGTGGCGGCGCGGGCACGGATCAACACCTGGCTGGCGGTGGCCTACGACTTGAAGGTGTTCTTCGAGGTCGTCGGCAAGGACCCGGCCGTGGTGACCACCGCGGATGTGTTTGCTTTCTTGTCCGCGCAGCGGGCCCCCCGCCGCGGGGAGCGGGTCGTGCGGCTGGAGGACGGCGAGGCGGGCCTGGCGGCGCGGACGATCGCCCGGCGGCTGTCGAGCGTGCGGGGCCTGTATGGGTATCTGTGCGCCCGGGAGGACACCGGCGTGCGCCGCAACCCGGTGCCGGCCAGCCTGGCTGCCCGGCGGCCGGGCGCACGGCGTGGCCGGGGCGGGATGCCGCTGATCCGCACGCCCCGCACGCTGCCGCGGGTGCTGGCGCCTGCCGAGGTCGACGCGCTGCGGGCGGCGCTGCGGACCCACCGCGACCGGGCCATGGTGGATGCGATGGTGCTGGGCGGGCTGCGCCGCTGCGAAGTGCTCGGATTGCGGCTGGAGGACCTCGGCGCCGGCGAGC
>WNGQ01012318.1_pt1 | contig 11578 bp, 12 predicted proteins | sample 5407661 | NCBI WGS metagenome assembly WNGQ01 (sample SAMN13153382, study PRJNA577476) | soil metagenome | isolation source: 60 cm soil or saprolite under Garry oak tree replicate 2 | place: USA:California | collected 2016-06-15
GAAGATCCCTAATTTGGTCCAAACCCGTATGCAATTCCGGTGGCGCCTCCTGATCGACATCATTCGCAAGCCGCAACGCCTCCGTCATCAAGCTCCGCACCTCGCACAGTTTAGACATTCCGCACCTCTCCAAGCGTGCCATTCCGCCCGGCCCGCCGCGCCAAAGTTACAGCACCTTCTCGGGGCGAACGGGTGTGAACCGCTTCACCTTCAGCTCCGCACCATCGACAAGGCAGCCTTGCATCCGCGGCATTTTTCAGAAGGTGAGGCGGGCTGTTCTCACTCGAGTAAGCCCTGTTCCATTCTGCCTCGCGGCTGCTTCCCTCCCGCCTTGCTATCGTCACACGATGATGCCTGCTTACGGCAAGCCAGCCGGGGGACCAGCCTGCTGCTTCCTCACGCGACGAACTTGGAAGGGGGAAGGTGCCGATGGATTCCACATTGAGTCCGACACAAGCCGATCCGCATCAGGGCGGCGGCGAGGTCCTTGTGCTAACGCCGAAGGACCAGGCAGGGGCCGAAGAAGCTCTGTCCAGGCTCGCACAAGTGGCCACCGACCGTGCATCGGATCGGCGCACCCACATGCCGGGATCCGATACTTTTGCCGGCCTGCGGGTCACCGAGCCATCGCTCGACGCGACGCTTCATCCGGCCGACCTAAAGAACGACCGATTCCCGAGCGACAGGCCGTCGCTCAGTAAGAGAGCCGCGCGCGCCCTCGCCCGCTTCCTGATCGCGGTTTTCATCGGTGTCGCTGCCACTTTGGCTTGGCAGTCCTACGGCGAGGCCGCCAAGCAGATGCTCGCGAGGCGGGCCCCGCAGCTCGGCTGGTTGCTATCGCTGGCGACGACGAACTCGCCACCTCACCCCGAGATCGTCGCCGAGCAACCGAGCCTACCTGCCGTTCAGGCGTCCGAGCCGGATGCACCGCAAGCCGCACCCGTTGCGCAGGCCGCTCCGGACATGATCGCGCCGACCGCGCCCGCCGCCCCTTCTCCCGACCTGCAGCAGCTCGAGGCGATGGCGCGCGATCTCGCTGCCGTGCGGCAAAGCGTAGACCAGCTCGCTGCCGGCCAGGAGCAGATGGCGCGCGACATCGCCAGGCTGCAGGCAGCCGAGAAGAACATTCGCCACAGTACTTCAGCGCCGCCGCCGTCAAAACCGGCCGCTGCCCCAGCGCGCAAGCCGATGCCACCGTCGGCGCAAAACCCGCCTCAGATTTCAGCAGCGCCACCCCCCGGCCGCCGATGCCCGTGCCTGACTAGATCGGGTCGCCCTGCAGGCGGCGGCGATGATCGCCAAGCAGGCTGACGGGTGACTCAGGACGCGGCCATCGCGCGCGGTCTGAAACCTGCTTTTACGCGCGCGCCACACGGCGCGAATGGCACCTCACCAAGGCCGGCGAGTGCTCGCTCTGGGCTTTGCATTGCCCCGTCTGCATTTAAGACCGTTTGGGACCCAGTAGAACGAGGACAGGCGTCGGGACGCCATAGTGGTGTTCATTGAGACGCGACATTTTGGATCGGACCGCGGTTCGGACCTGCATTACCGGTCCGGCGGGTCCGCCCAGTGCTGCCACCGAATTGGTTGCGGCCTCACCGCGACGAAACGTCCTAGCGGTTGGCCAGCGCGGCGCCACGTTCTCGAGCCAAGTTACGAGCATCGCAGCGGAGATTACTCATGGCCTTTCGAATCGCGCGGCATGACACCAGCGATGTCGTGCAGCTCAGCGATGGCTCCAGATGGCGGATTTGGCCGGCAGACGTAGCCACCACATTGCAGTGGTTCCCTACCACAGAACTGGAGATTGAGCCGATCCAAGATGGATTCTGCTCTCACGTGCTCGTCAATCGTGCGGACGCATCGCGGGTCCGAGTAATCGACGAACGTTCGAGTTGGCCATCAGAGCAAGTCCAGCGCTCTCTCGGGCTGACAAAACGCCGCCGCACGTAGAAATGCGCAATATGGCGGGCAATCGCAAGCGGCCTGCAATTGAACTACGCCGAGCCCGCTCATTCGATTACTTGCCTAGTCGGCGCGGCGGATGGCTGTTGAGCGGGTGCGGGAAGGCGAGGACCCGAGCGCGGTCATTGCCTCCTACGGCTTTTGCCGCTCGACGATCTACAAATGGCTGAGGACGGCGAAGGGCCGAGGGCGTGGTCTTGCTGCGCTGCGCTCGCATCGAGGCCGACCTCATTAATATCAACCGAGCCCTCGTCCGATCCTTCTTCAAGGCTCCGGATGTCGCCTATATTACTGACGGGTGAAATAATTGCTCGAGAGCAGCAAATCCTCCCCCTTTCTGGCGGAATGCTTTGAAGCTCCCAGAATTGGTAATTCAACGCCACCCTAGCTAGGGCTGCGGATGGTGTGGCGGTACGCTTGTTATCGGCGTGAACGACAGCGGTATGCCGGTTGGCCTTTCACACGATTACGCCACATTGCAGAAGAAGGACGAGGACGGATTTCAGCTCTGGATTACTGACCTCTTTCCGCGGACCCTTGGAAAGGCTGCCACGGGCCTCATTGATGTTAAGATCGAGCAGTTGGAGGGGCAGGATATCGCTCGGGTGACCGCGAGGCCCAGTCCGGTGACTGTTTACCTGAATCCCGCCAAGGGCGAAAGGGTCGATGAGGTCTATGTTCGTTTTGGAAACTCAACTCGAAAGTTGACACCAAAAGAGGCTGCTGAGTTTAGGGATCAAGGTGCTTGGGTTGCAAGTTATGCCTCCCAAGAGCCTGTGCTTGATGCGGAAAATAGGGAGGAAAATTCGTCTGAGGCCAGATTTCCCAATCTGGACCATGGTTCGGGACTCCCGGTTTCAATGTCAGTTGCGACTTCTTCGCCCGCGCTCACGGAACCGCTCGCCCAGTCAAGGCTTTCGTATTCTGATCTTGACATCTCTTGAGGAGCATTGTGGCGGGCCGGGCGCGAATCGGCGGCGCACTGGCACAGTTCAGCGGATTAGGGCGGAGCCTAGGACCTAGACACGGGACGGGTGTTAAGTTGGGAGTCGCTTCAGGGCTCGACGCTACGTTGTCGCTCTTGCCAGAGCAGGAATTCTCGGAACAACGCATCTCGATCGGTCTGATCAAGTGTTGCGTCAACTGTGCTTTGCCGCTCATTCCAAAGCACAAACTCCCTGAACAATGCATCCCTACTGGCCTGATCGGGGGCAGTGTCACGCTCCAAAGCTTGTTTCTCGGATGACCGGGTGCTCGATCGCTCATGCGGTTTCGGCGGTTGCTTCCTTTGTGATTTATGCAGAGCAATCTGCGGCTGTTCCTTCGGTAACGTACTGCGCCTTAGCGCATCAGGGGGGTTGCCTATAATGCGGTTCTCAGTCGGAGCCAGTCCCTGGCCTGACTCCGAAGTCGGGGCAAAAGCCGAAGCCAGCGATGGGAGCCAGGAGGGAGATGTTGACTGCGGGACAGTGTCGGTGGGCGACTGAACTTCCGCTGATGGGGCCGGAGGGCCTTTAACATCTTCTTGCCGCAGGAACCAACACTTCCGGCTCTTCACTGTATCGACATGGTAATACCAGTGACCCCCTTGCGTCGCTCCGAGGTTTGGCTTTGTGACGCAATCGTCGGCAGCGAGGGCAACTACGGCCTGCAGCATAGCGAGCGCGGTCACCGCAATGACCCGACTATTAACGATCGGAAGGGACACAACGCGTTTTCGCATTTGTCTCTCCTCGTATCAGGTGCGAATCAGGATCCTCCTCACTGTCCCGGATAACTCGGGCGGTAATGAGTCAACAATCCGGCAGCAAGGACACCGTTTGGGCAAGGTAGAAGCGAATGGGTTAGGAGTCGCTGGCGGCCTGAACTACTTGGGAAACAGTGCTCCAAACCTAGACTAAGTTCATTTGCCATATTTTCAGCATGCTCCTTTTTTTACTCACTGCTGAAGATGCGGGCAGATGTTTGGTAAAATAGTCCCGTTTTCCCTGCCGATTCTTTACGCACAACTTTCCAAAGGGACGGTGGGACACTATGACACGTGACCTGCTCCCCAACTTGCCCCCACTCATAAACTGAGTTCGAAACGAAGGCATCTCTGGCACGGCGAATTCTATCGTGTCGCGTTCCGCAAAAAGGTGTACCGTTCGATCGACGAGCTGCAGGCCGACCTGGATGCATGGATCACGGAATACACTGAGACGCGGCCACATCAGGGACGCTGGTGCTTCGGCAAAACGCCAATGCGGACCTTCCTTGACGCAATCCCGATGACGAGGGAGAAAATGATCGCCGCCTAGTCGGATACAAAACCCGACCGCTCATCCAGGCACCAGCTGTCAGGTCGAATCTTGGGCTTTTACACCTGAAGGGGGTGGGACGCATCTACCAGCAGACCTTTGTCGACACCTACACCAAAGTCGCCTTCGCCAAGCTCTACCATCGCAAGACGCCGATCACCGCGGCCGATCTCCTCAATGACCGCGTGATCCCGTTCTCCGCCGGGATGCCCTTTCGCCCGAGCGGCCCCGGCCAAGAACGGCCTCGGAAAGGCCGCTACCCTTTTAGCCCGACTGCCAGTCTGCCAGTGGCCGTCCTGAGCTGGCGCATACTGCTGCCGAGCCGGTGCGCCTGCTCTTTTGCTCCCCTGGGGGCTAATCTGGGCGTTGGCAATTCAGGTCGGGGCGTTGGACCGTCACTTGTCTTCGACCCTCCATGATCGCCTTCACCAATTGTGCCTGGAATGGTCAAACCTGGCCGCGCCAATGCCCGGCGTGCCCTCGCTATATTCCCTTGTGCCGCCAGCTGCCGCATGCGCCTGCTCTAGCAGATCAACCGCATGCTGCTCAGATGGCGTCGGCGGCTTCGGCTGCGCCGGCTCGGGCGGCACCGGCTTCGGCAGACTGTCCAGCACTTCCTTCACAAGCGCCACACGCTGGTCGCTCGACAGCTTGCACGCATTCCACCCGCGCTCCCGAGCCATGGCGGCGATCCGGCTGTTGAGCTCCACCGGCTGGATCAACGGCGGGGCGATGAGATACCGAGCAGCGTCCGCACCACTGCTGCCGCCAATTCCATTTTTCAGCCAAGCCGACGGCGGCTCGGCGCGCCTGGTGGTCGGCCCGCCGCTCCGCCACCAGGGAATTACACCGTTGGGTAAAACGTTGTCCATTCTTACCACCCCGGGTGACTGAAACGACTCTCGCCCAGCGGCGAGCTGACGATGATCGGCGCGACGATCACCGCGTCTCTTGACCGATCTCCGGCAGCCACCAGCGCGCCAGCCGTCGAGTTGCTCAAGTCGTCATGCATATTTGGCGGATGATCCACGCGATCACGCCCCACCGAAGACGTGCGACGCTCCAGCGACGCGAACTGCGCCACCAGCCTTCGATTGTCCAACAGCCTCACACGCCCGCTGGTGAACAGCGGCAACACCTCGCCATAGATCGCGCTGCGATCACGCTGACTGTGACGATACGTGATGCCGTGCTTGGCGAAGCTCTGTGTCACCCACTGGGCCGCATACCGATCCCCGGTGCAACACGCCAAACCATAGCTCTTGAGCGTCGCCGCCAGCTCCGCAGCAACCGCGTCCGGATTGAACGGTGCCCGCCGCTCGATCAGACAATCGAGCACCTCCATCTCGCCTACGTCCGTCTTCTCGGAATGCGCGATCGCCAGCGTGAAGGAATCGCCAGCGCCGCCACTCGGATCAGCGAACCCATAATATTTTGTGCTCGGAATAGGAGGCCTCACCAGCACGCCAACATCAACAGCCGCCTCGACAACCTGACGGTCGAGAAATTGCGCAAGATCGTCGCGCCACTCTGCCATCCATTCGGCACGAGCAACCGCCGGGTCGCGCTGCATCGCGTCGTCGATGATCCGCTGGTCGAGCGTCGGATTGAGCGCCATCGACGGCGCGCGAATCACCAGGACATCGCCCGCACGGCCGTAGTGCTCGCGCCATTTATCATACAGCAGGCCGCTCTTCTTGTGCGGGCTCGATATGCCGACCAGCAAACTGCCGGACAGCGTCGCCAGCCCCGGCGTGATCGCGTGATACGTCTCGACGTCCGGCGTCACGCTCGCTTCGGACCTCCAGAAACTCACCTCGTCGAATATCGCGCAGCAGAGGCTTCGACCTCTCACGGAACGATAGCTGTTGGTGGCGACGATGATGTCGACGCCGTTGTCCAACTCCAGCCCATCCCGAACCTCGCGCCGAACCATTTGCCGCAAATACGGGATGTCCGTGAAATACGAACGGATGTAGTCGAGAACGATCCGCGCCTGCTCCCGGTCAACAGCAAGGCACATCACCACCGCGCGCTCGCCGCCACGCAGCCGCCCCTGAGGATCGAAGAACGCCGCAACCTGTGCCGCGATCACGCTTGCAATCGAATCTTTGCCTGCTCTCCTACCGGCGACGATCCACACCTCGCGCGCCGGCTTGTCCGGTGGCTCTCGGTCGGCAACGGCTCGGAACTGCGCACGCTCCGACTCCGTCATCGGCAGCGCGTAGATCGCCCTGAGGATCGCCTTCCATTGATCCCACGACGAGCCCGAAAACCACGGCCCGAACAGCCGAGGGTCTTCGATGGTCTCAATGATGTTGAGCACCGTCATGCTGCGCCCGACTTCCTCCGCGCAGCATAGTCACGAAGGCTCTCTTGCGGTTGGCCCGATTCGTTCCGCTTAACGCGCAGCCGCAGCAGGATGCGGGCAGCACCGTTCGCTAGCCGACTCAGGTCCTCATCTTTGACTGGCTTGCCACGTGACATCCGCCGCCGCAGATCGTCAGCACGGGTCGCCATCAGTGAGGCCTGCTGCAGCAGCTCCAGCTCGATCCCGGACGGCTCGTGTCCCAGATCCTCGGTGAACGACGCCAGCTTGGCCTCGTAACGCTGGGTGAACGTGCCGCCCTTCGGAACACCACCGGGATTCGCCGACACGCCCTTCACCCAATTGGGATTGCCGCGCTGAAGATTTGCGACACGCTTTGCCGCAAGGCTTGATGCTTCCATTGACCCCAAATTCATCGCTTCCGCGACTCGCAAACGTGGCCGTCGATGTGGACTGCCGACCAATATGGGGTAATTTCCCTTTGCTGTCAAAGAGGCGTCACGGAAGGTCTCCGGCATACTGGCCAGCATGCCAGGCACGGCGGTATCGGAGGGCGCAGAGGAAAAGCCGGATTTTTGTCGGTGGCGGCGGGCCATGCGGAGCATGTGAGGGGTGTGAAGGCTGTACAGCTTATCGGCGTTACGCGCCTAGAGACGTATAACGCCTATAAGGGGAAGACCCTTCACTCCCTTCACAAGCGAGGAATTATGCGCCGCCTTGTGGCTTGAGCGTGATGCCGTCGAAGATCATGCGGCCGGTGCCGCCCTGTCGTTTTTTGAGGAAGCCTTTTTCGATCAGGCTTTCGGAAAAGCTCTTTTCGCTTCCGTATCTCAGGTTTCGCGGTTCACACCAGAGCTTCCAGGCGGTGAAGAGGTCCCGGGTGAGGATGGTCTGTGCCAGGTCTCGTTCGATGCACTCGTCGATCCATTGGCCGAGGCTATCCTGATCGGCGAAGTAGTTTTCGGTAGCATCGCGGACGATTTTTGGCGGGTTGAGGCCGACGCGGCACCATTCGATGCCGCCATCGACGCACCAACGGAGGATTGCCCAGCGTTCTTGGTCCCAGAGTTTTTCGGCGAGTTTTGGGTCGCGTTCATGCTCCGGGATTTTGACGGTGAAGGGGACGAGCAGCAGTCGGCGGCGGATGGCTTCGTCGACGTGTTCGAGGCGAGGTTTTTGGTTGCCGACGATGAAGAGTTTGAAGGTTGGCGTGAAGTCGAAATAATCCTGCCTCATGAAGCGTGCGGTGATTTTGTCGCCGCCGGTCAATGTTTTGATTTTGGCTTCGTCCCATCGTCGTCCTTTTTCGACTTCCTGGGCGACGACGAGGCGGGTTGCGTAGAGCTTGGCGAGATCGGCGGGGTGCCGCTCGTTCCTGGTGACGAGGAAGGTGTTCATGTCGGCGACGGTGGCGTAGTCGCCGAAGATTCTGGTGATGGTGTTGATGAAGGTGCCTTTGCCGTTGGCGCCGGTGCCCCATGCGAAGACGAAGACGTGTTCCGTGGTGAAGCCGGTGCAGCAGTATCCGATGTAGCGCTGCAGGAAGTTCTGGAGCTCGACGTCGCCGTTGGTGATGCGGTCGAGGAAGGCATCCCACAGTGGGTGGGGTGTTCCGGGCGGTGCGCAGGAGCAAGCGGTTTTCTTGGTGATGTAGTCGAGCGGGTCGGGGTCTTTCCCGGTTCCGGTCTGCAGGTCGAAGGTGACGGAAGGGTACATGTCAGTCGTCTCCTGTGTTGAAACCCGGGTGCGGGGTATTCCATCGGTCTGGGTCTGCGGCGATGCGGCGGTCGGCCTTGGCGAGGCGCTCGACGGCGGCCACTGTCTTGGCGCTGGTGAGCGACATTCGGGTCTTCTTGTTCTTGCATTCGGCGGCCGTGTCTCGGCAGACGGCGCGGGACAGGTTGTAGGCGCTCAGGGTGTTGTCGAATTGCCAACGGCTTTTGTTCCAGCTCATCCAGCGGCCCCAGTCGTTGACGAAGCGGAGATCATGCTGGTGGCGCTCGGCGAAGCGCAGCGCGAGGTCCTCATCGCTGTAGAGCGGAACTGCTGGAGTCGCTGAAAAGAGCGGCGAAGCTATCGCCTCGTGAAACCGTGGTTCTTCGCTGCTGTCGCGGTAGTTGAGCCAGTCGGCGACCTTGTCGGCGATTTCCTTGCCGAAGGTGTTGCGCAGCTCCGGCATGCCGTAACCGCGTTTGCCATCGCGATGCGCCTTTGCTGCATCTTCGGCGGTCCGTCGCAATTCCTGCCAGCGTGGGCTGTTTGCTGCGCGGGCGATCGCTTCGACCACGATGCGGACGGTTTCCGGCGGAAGAATCCGCCCACGACTTTTGCGGCGTCGTGATGACCTGCGCCTGTGACGGGCCAATAACGGGCGAGCAGACAATATGCGGCGAGTGCAGCGACGCGATGATGAAGGTCTTCGCCGTTCACGGTCGCGGGTTCGCCTGACTCTTCCCAGGTGATGGGCTCGTCCGTTTCGTGAACCGATCCGGGGAAGACTGTCTGTGCTCCGCGGTCTCCGCCGCCCACGCGCAGCTCGACGAGGCGGGCCTTTCGCTGTTCCTTCTTTGCCTTTGGATCGTCGAACGCGACGGCGGCGTTGTCGATCGTGACTGCGAGATCAGTACAGTAAAGCCGATGCGAGGACCGTTTTGATGTGCGTCCAAACAAGGCTTTCGTAGGCGGTAGGATGTATGACGCGATCGCGATTGCCTCGCTGCAATCGAGGTCGATGTCAGTCAATCCCTGCGAAGATGGCCCCAGGATCACGCCGACGTTGAGCGGCCCCCCGTTGAAATACTTCGGCGCCGATGCCGCGTCGATGATGCGTGTCTGCCATTCGGCGCCGATCGGCTTTTTAGTCCGGTACTTGACGGGTACAGGATTCCAACCCCGCCCTATGTAATCGAGGGCAATGCCGAGCGCGGCGGTGTTGCTGGCGGCGTTCATTTCAGTCGCTCACTCTCTCTCCATCGTCAGGATGCCGCGCCATCACGGCGGGGCGGAGTTCAGCTATCACCCCCAAAACTTGATTGAAGCCAGGGCGGCGAACAGCGCGGTCAGCCCGACCGCACCTCGGACAGTAAGCCTGGCCTCCAGTGCTCTGATGTCGATCTTGGTTGCGACGCTCTCGCGCAAAGCATCATCCATTGCTTCGGCATGAGCGCGCGCTGCGGCCTCGTCGATGCCAGCTCGTTTCAGCCGGTCGATGTAAGCGAGCTTGTCGAACAGCAGGGTGTCAGCCACAGCTATGCACCTCCTCGGCTAGAATCTTGTCGAGCGCGGCAGCGACAACGCCGGACGCGCTGCCGTCACTATTCCTGGATAGCGCGCGGGAGATGGTTGCGGCATCACAGCCGAATTGCAGGCAAAAGCTCAGAAGGATTCCGGCATCGCGTGCTGCAATGTCCGCCGCACCGTTGCGTTTATGGTTGTTGATAAAGCACTCAGCGAGCGTCCCGTCATCGAACAGGCTGTAGCTGATGCTGTAGCGCAGCCCGCAATGCTCGATCTCGAAACTCGTCGAATGTCTGCGATTCTGCAGGCGGCGGCGGGAGGTCATCGGTCATCGCCCCGATCAATGCTGATGTCCGGTTTGCCGCCAAAGACCGCGGCAACTGCCTCCGCGATCGTAGATGCTGCAGTGGTCTGCTGATCACCATTGACCTGGCGCTGCCGTTTTTCGGATCGGCGCTGTTTCTGGCGCTGTTTCTTCTTCACGAGCGCCGGAGCGTCGGGCGCAGCATCCTGGCCCTGCACCCCGACCCTCGCGATTTCGGCGACGGCGGCATCCCACGAGATGCTGGAGCGTTTTTTAAGGATAGCTCTGACCTTCTTGGCGAGGTTGGGTGGTGCCGCACCGCCATCGTCGTCATCCGGATCATCTTCTTCTGCGGCGGCGGCGAATGCGGCTGCGATCTTTTCTGCTTTGACGAAGAACCGATAAGTTTTGGCCAACATCTCATCGTCCGGCACGACTTTCTTGATGCCATGCTTGTGCAGTGCTCGTTCGATCAACTCGATCAACTGCGAATTGCTCAATGCGTTGAGTTCTACGCGCTTGGTGCGAAGGAATTCGATCTCTTCCAGCGTTGCGCCGTTTTCAAGCAGGCTGTGGCGCAATGCTGTCCAGCTCTTGCGACCTTTGCCGGCGGCAGGTTCTGCCGATCCTTCGAGCCCGAGCCGGCGCACGGCATCGAGACGCAGCCCGACATCGATGACTTCGATGTTGTTGGTGAATTCGAAGCGGCGGGTATCGCGTTGGAGGGTGCCTATGATGTCGAAGCCGGCGAGGTCTAAGTCGTGCGCGAAGAACAACCTCATATCGTGGTCGCCGCACATCTCATCGAGCAATCGACGCGCCGCTGTGGTCGATTGCCCGACGATCGATGCCAGCCCGATGTCGTGTCGTTCCAGCAGCCGCGACTGCTGGAACATGGTGTTGAAGCCTTCCTTCTCGATGCCGAACACGGCGCTGAAGCGACATTCAGGGCCGTGCGTTTCCAACTCAGGGGCGGTGACCTCGGGATCAATGAATTCGGGCTCGCGAATGCTGCCGAGATAATTGCGCACCTGGACGGTGCCGAGGCCAACTGTTCGTCGCGTATGCGGTTCGACGAAACTGCCTCGCTCCTTGTAGACCACGTCCCACTTGTCTTCGAGACCGTGCTCCTTGATGTGGTCTGGCAACAGCACCTGCGTGAAATAGGAATCACCCCACCGCCGCGATGTCAGCGCATTGATGCGCGGCCGGGCCTTGTACATGATCTGCCGGGCCTGCGCCGGAAGCAGGGTGCCGTTCGCCGTGACCTCGTCATAGGCGGCCTTCATGACCTTGTTGGCGGCGTCCTTAACGAACATCTCGCCGTAGTTGACGCTCACGTAGCGATAGGCCCGCGCGCCTGAATGGCGTTCTTCGCGCTTCCTCTGAGTGGCAAACTTCTTGGTGACATTCTCGGTGGCCTTGACGACGGCCTCGGCGAGA
>WNGQ01006149.1_pt1 | contig 11576 bp, 10 predicted proteins | sample 5407661 | NCBI WGS metagenome assembly WNGQ01 (sample SAMN13153382, study PRJNA577476) | soil metagenome | isolation source: 60 cm soil or saprolite under Garry oak tree replicate 2 | place: USA:California | collected 2016-06-15
CGTCCGTCGCTCGCGCAGATGTCGATTCCGGGGATCTGGGCCTACGGCGGCGCCGACAAGTCGATCCCGGCTGACGAGTGCATGGCCGTGCTCCGGAGCCTGAAAGCGCAGGGCAGGGACTTCACCGTGGTCGTTTTCCCAGGCGCCGGTCATGGGCTACTGGACGACCCGCCCTCTAATCCGCAGGCGCTTCCGACATTGGTTCGATGGGTCGCCGAAACAGCCCGCGCGTGAGGAAACTCCTCTATGTCGCGGCGGGTTCTGCTGCTTACGCTGCCGCGAATTTGATGACCGAGCATCTGAACTTTCCCGGTCTCGAAGTGGTGCGGCCGGGAATTGCCATCCCCGTCCTCTGTGGCGTCCTGTTCGGGCCGATCGTTGGCTTCCTTGTCGGCTTCTTGGGCAGCACGGGCTCCGATCTACTTACGTTTGGCTTCAATTGGAACTGGTCGCTGGGCAACGGATTGGTGGGGATGGTGGCGGGCCTCGCACCGCTAGTGGTCTCTCGCGTTCGCAGGCAATGGCTGACCATCCTTGCCGCAGCTGCAGTGGGTGCGGTTGCAATGGTCTTAGGAGCAGGTGTGGCGGCAATGACTGATGTCTTCGTCGCAAATCTGACCCCTGACACGGCGATCAGTGCCGAATGGATCCCGCTGGTCACATGGAACCTGATCTGGGGGCTACCTCTGCTCGTGATTGTGTTGTCAATCTGGCCGGTAGTCCGTCGACGTGTCGCTCGCTGACTTCATGTTCCAAGTCCGCCCGGCGGAGCGTGAGTGTGCCGACAAGATCGGCTCACGTCGGACAACCGACAACGTCCTGATGCCAATGCGGTGCAACCGCTGTTGGTTGCGCCCCCCACGCGTTCGCGTTGTTGCGCTCGCCCTCCTGTGGCTGACCCTAACTCGCCCCCTGTAACGGCATGAATCTTCACGCACGGAAATTTCTGATCGGGCGCCGCCAGCAGAATTCCAAGCTCACTGGGCGGTAGCGACCCGGTCGGCGTTTCCGACACTGTCGACAGGTTGTCAGTTCATCGTGTCCAAGAGCCTCCGGGTCTCAGGGCTTGGACTCGTCCCTAGTTCGGCCTCGAGCAAAGACCGGAGCTTCGCGTAGGCGCGCACCGCCTCGGCTCTGTTGCCGGAGGCCTGGTGAATGAGCATGAGCCGCCGGTGACCCTCTTCGCGGAATGGCTCGAGCTCGACCGAATCCTGCGCGGCGCGGAGTGCGAGCGCGCGCTCTCCATTCATGCCGTGGATCTGGGCGAGGCAATCCAGCGCACGCAGCAGTGAATTGCGCAGAATGCCACGCCGCGTCTCGATCCACGGCGCGTCCTCGCCTGGCAGGAACGGCCGGCGCAATATGGCGCACGCAACAACGGCAGGTCCATACCCCGCTCGCGTATCGCCGGCAAGCAGCGCCGCTTCGGCCATGTGAACCGACTCGTTTGCCGTCTCGATGTCGATCCACGAACCGGCCGGCAGCTCGAGCCTGTAACAGCCGGACGCCGCTGTCAGGGCTCGGCGGTCAAGTCCCAGCTGCTCCAGGAGACTGCGCAATTTGCTGACGATCGCACTCAAGGCCATGTCAAACGCCGTCGGTGGCTGCTGCGGCCACAGGCTTTCGACCAGCTCGTCCCGAGTAACCGGCCGACTGCGCTCGAGTGCGAGGTAGACAAACAGGCGGCGTCCCTGGCGTCCAGGCAAGCGGCCCGCGCGGAGCAGCATGCCATCCTTGCTCAAGCACAGATCCCCCGTCAGGTAGATCCGCAGCATCGCCAAAGTTTCTCCAATCGCCTGTTCCTAGTGTGGACTCGCCGGCGCAATGGGACGCCGCGGTTGGCAAGGAGGAATTGGAAGTGGCAGTGACAATCACCATTCGCGCTCGTCTCAAGGCTGAGCCGGCGACGATTCAGCAGATTCACGATGAGGTCACGTCGGCCACCAAGGACATGGCGCGACAGGCGGGGGACATTTCGCACGTCGTCTATCTCAACCCACAGGATCGCCGCGAGTTCCTTGGCATCGATACGTGGCAGTCAGCCGAGCAGGCCCAGGCTTTCGCCGGGAGCCCCCAGATCCAGGAGTTTTTCGGCCGCATGTTCGAGGGTCAACCCGAAGTCAAGGTATGGGTCGACCCCGGCTGGAATAAGTGGTGATAGCCTGCGCGCCGGAGGTTTAGACGCTGTGCCTTCCAGGAAGCATCCCGCCGAGATCGAGCTGGTAGTCCGGTGCGACTGCGGATTCGAGGCCCGCGGGACCGAGGACACGCTGGTACCAGTTGTTCAGCGCCACGGCCGTGAAGCGCACAAGATGGAGGTGACACGCGAGCAGGTTCTGGCCATGGCCAGGCCTGCGTGAGCGCCCAACCGGTGCGGGACGGCAGTTGTCCGCGCAGCCGTCCCGGCTGATCCGCAGCCGCCGCCCTACTTCTTCGCCTCGAAGAGCATGAGGTTCCGGTAGAACCGGCTGGAGCGCTCAGGATCGGCGACATAGAGAAGGACTGAAGAAACGGACTTGATCACGCGACTGAGCATATTCAGAAACGAGTGGTCTCGCCAGTCGTTTCGGGGCCCGAAGGCTACGGAGACAAACGAACTGTTGACCAGGTCAGAACATGCCCGGTCGTGCGTCCTTTGGAATCCGCAACCGGCCGTGCCTGCTTCCGTGACCGCCGCCGGATGCTGGGTTGGCGGGAAATGTCGGGATGAAGGTGGGCTGCCGCCTGGCCTGCGCAGCGTGCTCAAAACCTGATGCCAGCTTGATGAGCGTCGGTTCGCTGAACGCCGTGCTGAAGAGCGAAACCCCGACCGGCAGCAGGCCATAGCTCATGCCAGACGGGACATTGATGATCGGGTAACCGACGACCGCCGCCGGCGAAGGCGATCCTGACGAAGTGAAGTGATCTCCGTTGACGAGGTCGGTCGTCCAGGCCGGGCTGTCCGTCGGGGCGACGATGGCGTCCAGCGAGTTGGCGGCTATCAGTGCGTCGATGCCCTCGGTAGCCCCAATGAGCTGATCGGTGTCGAGGGCGGCGTTGTAGGCGGCGATCGTCGCCGCATCATGAATATCCGTGTCCCGCGCCGCCTCCATCAGCTCCTGTCCGAAGTACTTGAGCTCGGTGTCCGCATGTGCCGTGTTGAACGCCACGACGTGGTCGATCGTGTGGATCGACGTGCCGGTTCGGCTGGCCAGGTAAGCGTTCAGGTCCTGGTGGAAGTCGAAGAACAAGACGTTGATCTCGGCGGCGAACGAGAAAATCTCATCGAAATGCGCGAAATCGACATCGATGAGGTGGGCGCCGGCAGCGGTCATCAGGTCCAGGGCCTTGTCGAACAGTGCGCCCATCTTCAGGTTGGGTCCGGTGTACTGGCGCGCGACTCCGATCCTTGCACCGTGCAGCCCGTTCGCGTCGAGAAAGGCTGTGTAGTCGCTCGGGACGGGCGGCCTGACTCGGCCGGTGCCTCGCCAGCCGAGCGGAACGCTCGCGGTGGCGGGATCGCGAACGTCGGCCGTGCGTGAAGCGATCGCAGTCAGCACAGCGGCCGCGTCGGCCACGGTTCGCCCATGCGGCCCAACGGTGTCCTGGGTGTGCGAGATAGGGATCACTCCCGCGCGGCTGACGAGACCGACGGTGGGCTTGATCCCGACCACGCCGCAATTGTTCGCCGGCCCGACGATGCTTCCATCAGTCTCCGTGCCAATGGCCACCGCAGTGAAGTTGGCGGACACTGCGGCAGCTGACCCAGAGCTGGAGCCGGACGGATTCGTATCGATGATGTATGGGTTGTTGCAGAGACCGCCTCGACCAGACCAGCCGCTCGTCGAGGCCACGCCGCGGAAGTTGGCCCATTCACTGAGGCCGGCCTTGCCGAGGATGATGGCGCCGGCCTGGCGGAGCGTGGCGGCAACCGTCGCATCGTGCGACGGCGCGGGGATCCCGACGAGCGCCAGCGACCCGGCTGCCGTCTGCATCTTGTCGTGTGTGTCCACGTTGTCCTTGAGCAGGACCGGGATTCCGTGCAGGGGTCCGCGGGCGCCGGTCGTATGCCGCTCGCGGTCCAGGGCCTGCGCGATGCTCCTGGCATCGGGATTGATCTCGATGATCGAATTCACCTTCGGGCCTGACTGATCAAGCAGGTGGATGCGCTGCAGGTAGAAGTCGAGCAGCTCCACTGCACTGACGTCGCCATTGGCCATCATGCTCTGGAGCTCGACCAAAGGCTTCTCGTTGAGATCGGACCTTGCGGCTGCGACGGCGACGCTCTCGACGCCGACGAGCCCGGCCATCGAGGCTCCTACTCCTGCCAGAACACCGAGCTTGAGCACGTCGCGACGACTGAGCTCGGGAATTGGACCACGTGGACTACGTGACATTGGACCTCACCTCATCTTCAGGTCCGAAGAAAGCGCCTTGAGCCTACTACCGTCCAGGCGCCAGGTCTAGCGAACGCACCCCGGCCGCTTACCGCCTACGCCTCAGGCCAGCGGAATGACCAGACCCGAGTGAAGCCTCGCCCGGTCACTGATCCAGGGTCACCGCCGGCTCAGCGAGCCTTCAGCTCAGCTTCGAGACCAGCGCGCACTTCTGTCACGAGCAGCTCCAGCGTCTCCTGATCAAACGGTGCGGGAAAGTCGAAGTGCATGGCGTGAAAGCCGAGGGCGAGATATGGGGCCAGCCGCTCGACAATCTGTTCCGGCGTGCCCGCCTGCTCGGGTTCGTCCTCCCAGCCGCGGTTGATTCGCCGGATCTGTTTGACGACATCGTTGACCTCGCGTTCGGTACGCCGGACCACTACCACGCCGGGTAGCAGCGTGCGCTCGATCTCATCGCTTTCGCGGCCGACTTCCTTGCACCAACGGCGAAGAACCTCATCCTTGTGGCGAACCGTTTCCACGTCGCCCCCTACGTTCCAGATGTCCGCATAACGGGCGACAGTGGCCAGAGTCTTTTTCTCACCAGCGCCACCAATCAGAAACGGCAGTCGGCGCTGCAGAGGAGGCGGATCGTTTCGGACTTCACGCGCGGCGTAGAAGCGACGTCCGCTGGGTCGCCGTCCATCCAGCATGCCGCGGACGATCATCGCTGCCTCGTCGAGCCAATCGAGTCGCTCACCTGTGCTGGATCCAAAGTCGAAGCCAAACGCGTCGTGCTCGAGCTGAAACCAGGCCCCGCCTAGGCCGAGGACTGCTCGGCCGCCACTTATGTGATCGAGGGCCGTCACCATCTTCACGACCAGGGCGGGGTTGCGAAACGTGTTGGCGCCGACGAGGAGGCCTAGGGTTACGTGCTCGGTGACACTCGCCCAACCGGCGATTGTCATGTAACCCTCGAACTCGGGGCCCTCTGGTGAGCCGACGATCGGGTACAGATGATCCCAGGTCCAGAGCGAATCCAGTCCGACGCGATCAGCGGCGGCGCCTGCGTCGCGCAACGAGGCCCAGTCTGTGTACTGGGGCCACGCAAGCACCCCGAGCTTCACACGCCGAGGGGCCATCTCTCGATAACGCTACACACGGACGCCGGAATCGTTAATCAGACGACACTGTCCGAGCCAACCCGCCTTGGCTCGGTCGTGACGCGCCGTTCGTGCAGTCGCGGCGCCACGGAACGGATGTCTTCGAGCTGGTGACGGATCCAGCGGGCCACGTCGTTGATGGCGACTATCTGCTTGATCGCGTGCGATCTGTCATTGCGCTCCGGGAGTCCCATCTCAAGAGCCCTCTGCAGGGCCCGCGCGGTCAGCTCCACGTCGAACGGGTTGATGCTGATCGCGTACGCGCCCAGCTCCTCGTGGGCGCCCGCCGATTCCGAAAGGACCAGTACGCCCGAGCGTTGGTTGACCACAGGACCTTCCTTCGCGACGAGGTTCATTCCGTCGAGGATCGGATTTACCAGCAGCGCGTCGTAGCTCCGATAGGCGGCGACCGCCCGGTGCAGATCTTCACCGAGGTCGAGCCTGGTGGGTGTCCAGTCCTGCCGGCCGAAGCGCGAGTTGATTCGGTCGACCGTCGCAATGACCACTTTGAGATAGTCGCGATACGCATCGACATCCTGTCGCGACGGCTGCAGGAAGGCCCACAACGCGACCCGACCGTGATGTTCTGGATGGTCCTCCAGCAAACGCTCGTAAGCGAGAAATCCGCGGACCAGGTTCTTCGCCGGATCTGTGCGGTCGACACGGACGATGAGCTTTTCGGGTCGCCACGACGCCACCTCATCCTCGATCGCGCGGACCGCAGGCGATTCACCGAGCTGCACCATCGCATCGAAATCGATCGAGACCGGGTATGCGCGAATCCAGACGAGCCTGCCGCCGTACAGCACGGCGCCCTCCGCTTCGGCAACCCGCAGGCCCATCAGCTCGTCGCAACAGCGCAAGAAGTTGTGCACGTCAAGACTGGTCTGCAGCCCGATGATGTCGTTCGCGAGGAGACCTTTGAGGATCGGCTCCCGCATCGAGGTCGGGAGCACTTTGAAGTACCTTGGTTCGGGCCACGGCACGTGGATGAAGTGTTGCAGCACCGCATCCGGCAGCGCGGAACGTACTAGCTCGGGAGTCAGGTAGAGCTGGTAGTCCTGAGTCAGAAACAGCGGCCGGCGGGGTAGCTCTCGGGCGAGCGATACCGCACGTTCAGCAATCGCCGCGTTGACCACTCGGTAACCGTCAAACCATGCCTTGTAAATGCCGCGGTCGACGACCGGATCGAGCGAGATGTTCCAGAGGTAATGGTGAGCGAACCAGATCAGCGGATTGCTGATCACCGAATAGTGGAGCTGGTACGCCTCGGGGTCGGTGGGCGCGAAAAAGATCGGAAAAGCGTGATCGGACTCATCGTCCGAGCTGATGGGCACTCCGGCGTTCGCGACCTCTCGTTCGGCGTCCGTCCGCGCGGCCGAGACCCAGGTGGCCCTGGTGGCGCTCGCCAGCGATGTCAGGGCCTTGACCAGACCTCCGGCGCCCGGCACAAGCCGTCCTTCGGTTGTTGGTGCGAGGGGGGCGCGGTTGCTGAGGATGATCGGTGAGAACTCGCCCAACAACCTCGCCGCATCGCGACCGATCGCCAGATGAGCTGCAGTTGGTTCGGTCGAGCTCACCTTTCGCTGCCGTTGGCCTGGCGGTTCGATATGAACGGTGCCACGGCCTTGGCACGGACCATCACCACGGAGGTATCGAGGCGTCGAAGCATCCGATCAATTTCCCTACCAAGCAATGCGCCGGCATTGGACTGGTTGAGCCGCGATCCGATGACGATCAGGTCATGGCCGGGAGCCTCTTCCATGATGCCGGCCGCCGGACTGTCGTGACGGACCACGCGCACCTGCGTTACGGGCCGCCGCAGCTCCTCGACGATCTGCTCGAAGCTGTCCCATTCCCGGCGCGAGCGGTCGGGGTGCTGGGTGTCCGTTTGCACGTGGAGCAGGGTCAACGAGCTGCCGAAAGCATCGGCCAGCCTCGCTCCAGTAGAGGCCACGGCGCGAGCACTGGGGCCGCCGCGAATCGAAGCCAGAATCGATCGGGGCGCGATCGCCAGGTCCGGAGTTCGCGGATTCGCGCGGACAAACATCAGGTCGAATCCATGGTCGGTCAGGAGCTGGCGCGTGAGGTCGATGAGACCGTGACGTCGTGCGCTTTCGACCGTCGGCCATTCGAGCACCATGCTCGTGACTTCGTTTTCTGCCGCAGCATCGCGAACGCTGCTGGCGGCATTGGCGGTCATGCGCAGGCTGAGGTGCAAACGTCGGCGCACATCACTGTCGTACTCGAGGCCCGCCACCCAGCGCAGCATGTCGCGTCGCCGGTGCTCCTGTGCGAAAACCTCGTTGTCGCGGCCCGTTCGAATTTCTACGAGGGCGAGTAGGATGCCCGACGCACCCGGCGAAATCGCAAGCGCGTCGCCAATGCTGATCACCGGGCGTGCCATCTGGCCCATCAACACCGGCACCAGGATTCGCATGCGCGGACGCGTGTCAGCGTGGGCAAAGCTGACGCGACTCGTCAGTACCACGTCCCGCAGCCTCCTTCCCCAGCATCGACTCGATGCCGAGCCGCACTGCCTACTGTATAGGTGAGCGCCGGTTTTGACTCTCCCCGGCTAAGGCTGAGGTACTTCCACCATTGCGCTGCCTCCGCCGCGCCGAACCGGCTCGGCGGCAGCCAGGACCATCCCGTCGGGCAGGAACTCGATCCCTGTCGCGGCTCCGATCTCAGGCGTGGAGCTGAACTTCTCGCCAAGAGCTTCCAGCGCCAGCCGTTCGGGCGTGCCGAAGAAAGCGGGCTCGGCCTGGGTGGTGGAGGAATTCCGCTGGGAGATCCGCGCGGTTGCGATGGCGCCGGGAAGCGTCCGGCCCAGGTCCAACCGCTCCAGCAGCATCTGCAGGACGGTGGTGATGATCGAGGCCCCGCCCGGCGAGCCGAGCGCAAGAATCGGCTTGCCGTCCTTCAGCACGATGGTTGGCGACATGCTCGAGCGTGGTCGCTTGCCTCCCGCCGGTGAGTTCGCCGCTGTGCCCGTCACGAAGTTGAAATCGGTGAGCTCGTTGTTGAGCAAGAACCCATGACCCGGCACGACGATGCCGCTGCCGCCGATCTGCTCGATCGTGAAGGTGTACGAGACGACGTTGCCGAAACGATCACTGACCGTGAGGTGCGTGGTAGAGGAATTGAACGGCGAGGGATCGCCGGGCGCGACGGGGACCGGAAGCGCGGTCGCGCCGATGAGAGCCCGGCGCTGCGCCGCGTAGGCGTCAGAGAGCAGGCCCTGTAGGGGCACGCTCACGAAGTCGGGGTCGGCGAGGTACTTGTTGCGGTCGGCGTACGCGAGCTTCGACGCCTCCAGCATCAGGTAAAGCGCCTGCGCCCGAGGAAGCGAGCCGAGGTCGAAACCCTCGAGGATGTTGAGCGCCTCGCCCACCGTCGAGCCGCCGCTCGACGGCGGACCCATGCTGAAGACCTCGTAGCCGCGGTAGTGGATGTCTGTCGGCGCCCGCGAGATCGCCTGGTAGCTCGCAAGATCGCCGGCCGTCATCAACCCGGGCCGCACGTTGCGCGTGGCGCCGGGCAGCAGTGGCGGATGCTGGACGGTCGTCAGGATTGCATTGGCGACATCCCCGCCGTAGAACGCATCCATCCCGTGCCCCGCCAGCGTCTGGTAGGTCCCAGCGAGATCCGGGTTGCGGAAGATCGAACCCACGGCAGGTGCGTCGCCGCCCGGCAGGTAAAGATCCCTGGTCGAGCTGAAGTCCTTGAAGCGGTCCTGGTTCGAAGCGACCTGGTCGTGGAACGTCTGGTCGACCTCGAACCCGCTCCGCGCGATTCCGATGGAAGGAGCGAGGGCTGCAGCGAGAGGGATCGTTCCGTATCTGGCGAGCGCCTGCTCCCACAACCGCGGAGTGCCGGGAACTCCGACGCCCAGGCCACTGGTCACGCCCTCGGCGAAGGAGATCGGTAATCCTGTCGAGGGGTCGATGAAGCTGTCGGCGCGGAATGCCGACGGCGCCGTCTCGCGTCCATCCAGCGTGAAGACTCGACCGTCGCGCGCGCTGTCGATGACCATGAACCCACCGCCGCCCAGACCGCAGGAGAAAGGCTCGACGACTCCAAGCGCGACCGCTGCGGCGACGGCGGCGTCGACTGCGTTGCCGCCTCGGCGAAGGATGTCGATGGCCACGCTGGTCGCGATCGGATCGACGCTCGCGGCGGCGCCGCCGGTGCCGATGACGGTCGCCTGCTTCACAGGGGTCGGCCGGGCTGCGAGCGCCGGCTGACCTGCAAGCAGGATGGTCGACAGGATCGCGACGAGCGCGAACGCGGAACGCATCATCAAACCGCGCACTTTCATCTCCCCCCAGCCAGGCTTGCGACGCCGAGTTTGCGTCGCCAGATCGAGCCTACGGCTGCCGAGAGCGGCTGTCAAACGGCCGCGCTTCATACGCGGCTCGGATTCCGACGTGCAAAGGCGACTCCAGATCCCCTTAGTGCGGCAACCGGCGGTGGGGCTCACTCACATGTTTCGCTCGCGGGGCAATGCTCAATGAGCGACTTCGCGTGCCGTCAGGCCTTACTCCGTCCGTGCGTTGTCGGGTCGAATCTTTCGACCCATTTCGCTCGCCATTCGGCTGCGGGAAATGGGGCCGCAAAGTACTCGGTGATCTTGATGACTTTCCCGTCGCGGAAATCGAAGAGGTCGATGACATTCCAAACCTCGCCGTTCGGGTAGGCTACCCGGCCCTCCACGGTGTAGTGGTCGCCGGTGCCGACAATCCGCAAAGGTGTCCACGACGGCGTTAGAACCCATTTGTCCTCACTGCCTCGAAGGCCGCTGACTGTCGCTTGCGGGAGGCCGGGGTAGTTCTCCAGGACAGCCATGATGTTGTCTTTGCCTCTTATTCTCTCGCCCGATTGTGGCCATTCCTGGATCACGTCGTCGTGGGCTGTATCGGCAAGCAACGCGGCCAGTTCATCGAACTGTTTCGCGTTGAACGCGCGAAACCATCGGTCAAGAGCCTGGCGATTGCGTTGCGAATCCATTGCTGGGCACATCCTCCTCCCTTTTAGTTGTCGAAGCTGACGATATGTCAACCGTGTCTCGCGCGGATTGCTACACGAACTACTACACAGAAACCAAAGGAGCTCGGGATGGGCTCCGCATCGCCGAGAGGTTTCTCGCGATAGCTCGGAACCGCAGCGGACAGTCGATGGTCGGCCGGATATCAGAGAAGTCTCCCTCGAAACGACGGCCCAGTTGAGGCCGATCGGCAGGCGGGGTGGCTACGAGGGGCCCCGCCGCATTGGCGGCCTGTGATCCTGCGTTGCCGCGTCTCATGGAAAAGGTCATCAGCTTCGAACCGTCGCTACGTCGCTCCGGAGGGGCTCTGTCTCGACCTGCCGCCGGGCTTCGAGATCGAAGTAGAGCAGCGTGTTGGCGATAACCGCCAGCGGGAACAGCAGGCCATAGGCGATGACACCGAACAGTTCGACCAGCTCGGGCTGGCTGGCAGAGAGCGACAGCAGCGGGAGCGCCAGGACCACCGGCACGTTGAGCACGACCGCCCAGACGGCCGTCGTGAACAAGAGGGTGCGCCACCAAGAACGTTTGACAACGTGGGCGCTGCGCCTCCACGCGGCGCGCGGACCGGAGTCGGTCAGGGTGGCGGCCTGGATTGTGAAGCACCAGTCGATGTACCGCTTCAGCGCCCATGGAGCTCCAATCAAAGTAATTCCGTAGAGCAGCACCCGCGGACCGGTGCCCATCAGCGCCAGGACGACGACCTTCAGTCGACGCATCGCGATCACAAGCGCGCCAGCCGCGCTCGGCGCTCGCCCGGCGGCAATCTCGCCCAGGGCGGCGGCCGTCGAGGACTGTACCATCGCGGTGATCACGAAGGCGATGATCAGGCCCGGTATGCCGAGCACCCGAGCGAACTCCTGGGGCAGCCAGTCGTCCGGCGAAAGGTGAACAAGCGCAAGCAGGGCGCTCGCGCCGGCGAAAGGCACCGGGACGAGGCCGATAGGAACGAATGAACGTACGTGGCGCGCGTACAGGTTGATGGCGAGCAGCGGGATCTTCCGGATT
>WNGQ01006231.1_pt1 | contig 11576 bp, 7 predicted proteins | sample 5407661 | NCBI WGS metagenome assembly WNGQ01 (sample SAMN13153382, study PRJNA577476) | soil metagenome | isolation source: 60 cm soil or saprolite under Garry oak tree replicate 2 | place: USA:California | collected 2016-06-15
TCGGCCCCACCCGCTGCGCCCCCGCCCGCTCAGCCCAGCCCGCTCAGCCAATACCGGGCAGCGGCGGCTCGCCGCCTCTCCACCGCACCACCCGGACGGCCTTCCCGACCTCGGTCCGCGGCACCGTCCCGGCCGGGACGAGCCTGACCCCGACGCTGATCCCGAGCTCGTCCCGCAGCCTGGACTCGATCCGCCCTTCGGCCCCGGCCGGCGCCTGACCATCCGTTCTAACTTCACAACATGCCACCAGGCGGGCCTGAGCCGCTCGCTCGTCTACCACCAGCAGGTAATCGGGCGCCAGCGCAGGCTCGCCGAGCAGCACCCGCTCCACCTCGCTCGGGTACACGTTGACGCCGCGGATCACCAGCATGTCGTCCCGGCGGCCGGTGATCTTGCTCATCCTGGCCAGGGTGCGGCCGCAGGCACAAGTGCCGCGGCGCAGCGCCGCGATGTCACCGGTGCGGTAGCGCAGCACCGGCAGCGCCTCCTTGGTGACCGTAGTGAACACCAGCTCCCCCTGGATCCCGTCCGGCACCGGCTCGGCGGTCACCGGGTCGACCACCTCGACCAGGAAATGGTCCTCGTTCACGTGCAGCCCGTCCGCGGCCACGAAGCACTCCGACGCCACCCCGGGACCGATGACCTCGGACAGCCCGTAGATATCTAGCGCGCGCAGCCCGAGCAGCTCCTCGATCCTGGCGCGCAGCTCGCCCGTCCACGGCTCGGCGCCGAAAATCCCGGCCCGCAGCGCCAGCCCGTCCCCCGGCCGCAGGCCCGCCGCGTGCAGCGCCTCGCCGAGCCGGATCGCGTACGACGGCGTGCAGGTCAGGATGTCCGGGCGCAGGTCACGGATCAGGGTCAGCTGCCGCGACGTCATGCCGCCGGACACCGGGACCACCGTCGCGCCGAGCTCGATCGCCCCCTGGTGGATGCCCAGCCCGCCGGTGAACAGCCCGTAGCCGTACGCGTTGAGCACGCTGCTCCCGGCCGTAGCGCCGGCCGCAGCCAGCGCCCGCGCGCACATCTGCGCCCATAGCCGCAGGTCGGCCTTGGTGTATGCGACGAGAGTCGGGCGGCCGCCTGTGCCGCTTGAGCCGTGTACGGCAACCACGTCGGACAGCGGAACTGCCAGCATCTGAAACGGATATTCCGACCACAGGTCTGCTTTCGAGGTCGTCGGCAACCGGGGCAGGTCAGCCAGGGCCACGTCCGCGCCGCCGCTCACGCCCGCTTCAGCGAGCCTGCTGGCCTGCAGGCCGCCCGCCGCAAGCAACCGGTCGATCATGCCGCTCAGCGCGCGCTGCTGCAGGCCGGCCCGCTGCTCCGCTGGCATCGTCTCGGCGCCAGGATCGTACATTGCCGGTGCCCGGTCCGCCGTCATGTGCGCCGACCTCCCCGCTGGACCTACGATGGCTGGTATGACCACTGTGCCCGACCGCTCCCGGGTGCGTCTCCCCGGTATCAGCTCCCGCGCTTACGAGCATCCCGCTGACCGCTCCGCGCTGGTGGCGATGCGCAAACTGACCGGATTCGACGTGCTGCTGCGCCGTCTGGCCGGGCTATTCAGCGACCGCAGCCTGCGGCTGATGTTCCTCGCCAGCGGCGTGAAGGCGTCGCAGGAGCAGTTCCCGCAGCTCTACCAGTCGATGCTGGATGGCGCCTACGTCCTGGACCTGCCGACCGTGCCCGAGCTGTTCATCAGCCAGAACCCGGCCGTCAACGCGATGACGCTCGGCACCGACAAGCCGTTCATCGTGATCACGACCGGCATGGTGGACCTGTTCGACGCCGAGGAGATGCGGTTCGCGATCGGGCATGAGCTCGGGCACGTGCTGTCCGGCCACTCGGTGTACCGGACCATGCTGTTCCACCTGATCAACCTGGCCCGCCGGGTGGCCTGGATGCCGATCGGCTACCTCGGCCTGCGGGCGATCATCTGGGCGCTGGAGGAGTGGTACCGCAAGTCCGAGCTGTCCTGCGACCGGGCGGGCCTGCTGGCCGGCCAGGACGTGGAGGCGGCCCGCCGCGCGCTGATGAAGACGGCCGGCGGATCCCGGATGTCGGAACTGAGCCACGACGCCTTCCACGCTCAGGCGCGCGAGTACGACGCCGTCCCCGACGTGCGGGAAGGCCTGCTCAAGCTGCTCCAGCTAGAGGGCAACACGCACCCGTTCGCGGTGGTCCGCTTCGCCGAGCTCGACCGGTGGGCCGCCGAGGGCGAGTACAGCGACATCCTGGCCGGGAACTACCCGCGGCGCGAAGACGACTCGCAGGCGTCGGTCAGCGAGGAGGTCAAGGCGGCGGCCCGCTCCTACCAGGAGTCCTGGAGCCGGACGGCGGACCCGTTCGTCGGCATGGTCCGCGGCGTCGGGGAAGCCGCCGTCGGCGCAGGCGAGCGCCTCTTCAGCCGTTTCACCAACCGCGACGACGACTAACCCCCGGCGGCGACACCCGATCTCACCCGGCGAAGCCCCAGCCTGACGACGCCCCGCCGGCACCCGGTCTCGCCCCGCGAAGCCCCAGCCTGACGACGCCCCGCCGGCACCCAAGCTCACTCGCATCAACTACCACGTTGGTTTAATCTAATCACACCTGTCACGACGTGCTGTGTCTCGGCTAGGGGCGCTTTGGCGAAGGACTGGGTAGACTCAGCCCCTGCGACTCGTGACGAAATATGCCGTTTCAGCCGATATCGTCCACTGAGGCGATTGGCTTCAGGGCGGCCAGCACGTTCGGCGGCGGGCCCGGGTGCACTACGCCGAGGCGCTGGGTAGCCCTGGTTAGCGCCACGTAGAGGTCGTTGAGCCCACGCGGCGACTCGGCCAGGATCTGGCCGGGATCGGCGATCAGCACGTAGTCGAACTCCAGGCCCTTCGCCTGCCGGACGGTGAGCACGACGACCGGGCGCTCCAGGTCGGGATCCTCGCCGCCGACCGTGTTGCCCGCGGCGCCGCCCACCGCGGGCGCGCTGCCGCCGGGCACGCTGCCAACGAGCGCGCTGCCGCCGGGCACGCTGCCGCCAGGTACGCTGCCGCCGGGCACGCTGCCGCCGGGCACGCTCTCGGCGGGCACGCTCTTGCCGGGCACGTTGCCGACGACGGCGGTGCTGAGCTCGCCAAGCCGGGCCGCGGGCACGATCACCGCTAGGCGGCCGTGGCCGGCCTGCGTGGCAGCGCGCGCCGTGGCCGCCACCACCTGGCCAGCGAATTCGCCCGGAGCCGCCTGCAAACGCCACGGCGCGGCACCGGATTCCCGCACCGAGCGCGGCAGCTCGAGCTCCGGGTCGATGGCAGCAAGCACATCGGCGGCCACTGCCATGATCTCCGCGGGCGCCCGGTAGTTGATCGTCAGCCCAGCCAGCCGCCAGCGGTCCGCCAGGTACGGGCCGAGCACCTGCTCCCAGGTCGCCGCGCCGGCCAGGTCGCCGGTCTGCGCGACATCGCCGACGATCGTCATCGATCTGGCCGGGCAGCGGCGCATCAGCATCCGCCAGGCCAGCTCCGACAGTTCCTGCGCCTCGTCGACGATGACATGGCCGAAGGCCCAGGTCCGATCGGCGGCGGCCCGCTCTGCCGCGGTCAGGTACTCGTCTTCCTCATGCCGTGCCGCCAGCCGGCTGGCATCCACCAGGTCGGCGCCCATCAGGATCTCGGGATCGGCATCGTCGTCTCGCGACATGATGTCGAGCACACCCTGGGCGTAGCCGACCCGCGCCCGCCGTTCGTGCTCGGCCCGCGCCCTGGCGGCCAGATCGTCCTCGCCGAGCAGTTCCGCCGCCTCGTCAAGCAGCGGCACATCCGCGGGCGTCCAGGCGTGGCCAGCTATCCTGCCGGGCCGCTCGCCGTCCAGGCCGCCCTGGCCAGTCTCCGCGCCGCGTAGCAGCAGGGCCCGCTCCGCGGGGGTGAGCCTCGGCGCGGCGGAGGCGAGCCGTTGCGGCGAGGAGTACAGCTCGGCCAGCAGCCGCTGCGGCGTCAGCACCGGCCACAGCCGGTCGATAGCGGCCCGGACCCCCGGGTCGGCACGCAGTTCCTGCCGCAACTCCGCGATGTCGGCGTCATCGAGCAGGCTGGCCTCGCCGAGCACGTTGGCGCCCAGCCGGCCGGCCACCTGCCTGGTGAGGGCGCTGAGCATTTCCCTGACGAAGACGTGCCTGGCCTGGTTGTGCGGCCGCCGCGAGCGGCGGGCCCGCGCACCGGCCTGCGCGCACGCCTGCTTGCTGATCAGGTACGTGTCTCGCTCGAATTCCACTTCCAGCCCGCTGGCTGGCACCCGCTGGCGGTCCCGGACCGCCGTCTCGATAACCCGCGCCATCCGCAGGCTGCCCTTGATCACGGCAACCTCTGGCGGCTCGGACGCGGTGGCCGTAATGCCCGGGTACAGGCCTGCCATGGTGGACAGCAGCACGCTGTTCTCGCCGAGCGACGGCAGTACCTGCCCGATGTAGCGGAGGAACGTGGCGTTCGGGCCGACCACGAGCACGCCGCGTTTCTGCAGCTGCCTGCGGTGGGTGTAGAGCAGGTAGGCAGCCCGGTGCAGGGCGACGGCCGTCTTGCCAGTGCCCGGGCCGCCCTGCACGACGAGCACGCCGGCCAGCGCGGACCGGATGATGTGGTCCTGCTCCGCCTGGATGGTCTCGACGATGTCGCTCATCCGACCGGTGCGGCTCGCGCTCATCGCGGCGAGCAGCGCCGACTCGCCGGTAAGCCCTTCATGGCCAGCCGGGTCGGCCGCGGCGAGGTCGAGGACCTCGTCATCGAGACCGATGACCTTCCGGTCCCTCGTCTGGATATGCCGCCGTCGGGTCACGTTCTCCGGCGCGACGGCGGTAGCCAGGTAGAAGGGCCGGGCCGCGGCCGCGCGCCAGTCCATCAGCAGCTGCTCGTAGTCCTCCGAATCGCCGTGCATCCCGAGCCGGCCGATATACCGGCGCTCCCCGCCGGTGAAGTCGAGTCGTCCGAAGCAGAGCCCGTGCTCCGCCGCGTCGAACTGCGCGATCTGCTGGCTGTACAAGGCGCCGAACGCCTCGCGCTCGGTCCTGGCCTGATGCGTCCCGCCAGTCTGCCGCAGCACGCTGGCTAGCCGGCCCGACGTCCGTTCCCGCAGCTGGTCGAGGCGCTCATAGAGCATCGACAGGTAGCCCTGCTCGAGGTCAATGTCCTCGTCTGACAACCAGAATCCCCTTCGAGCCTCGCACCGGCAGCCTGGCCGACGTCGGCGGCTTGCCGCCAGGACCGCCAGCATCCGCGAACGCCAAGCACCGCCAGGAGCAGGCATCCGCGAACGCCAAGCATAGATGCGCTGCCTGTGCTCTCGCGACGGCGTTCAGTGGCGGCGCTGAACAGGCTGCTCGCCGGGCGCGGTCACCTCGCCGGGCGCGGTCGCCTCACCGGGCGCGGTCGCCTCGCCGGCATGAACTGCGACGTTGGCTGCGGTGGGTACCTCTCCAGCGGCGTCGCGTACCTCCCCCGCGGCCGCGGCGGCGCTGCCCTCGAGCTGCAGCCGCGGCACGATGGGCTCCATCCAGCGCGGCATCCACCAGGCACGCTTGCCGAGCAACGCCATGACCGCAGGCACCAGGATCATCCGCACGATCGATGCGTCGATCAGCACCGCCACCGCCATGCCGATCGCCAGCATCTTCACCGCGGCCTGGTCGTTCAGGACGAAGCTGGAGAACACGACCACCATGATGCCGGCCGCGGTCGTGATCACCCGTGCGGTGCTGCCGATGCCGATCGCCACGCTCCGGTGCGCGTCTTCCGTCGCTATCCAGGACTCGTGCACCCGCGAGAGCAGGAACACCTCGTAGTCCATGGACAGGCCGAAGACGATCGCGAACACCATCATCGGCACGTACGCCGGGATGGGCGACGTGGTGTGCACCCCGATGAGACTGGCGCCCCAGCCCCACTGGAAGACCGCGACGATCACGCCATAGGCGGCCCCGATCGACAGCAGGTTCATGATCGCCGCCTTGGCGGCGATGACCACGGAACGGAATGCCATCGTCAGCAGCACGAAGGCGATCGCCACGACGGCGAGGATCAGGACGAGCATCCGGCTGCTGATCTGGCCGGTGAAGTCGACGTTGCCCGCGGTGGTTCCGGTGACGTAGGTAGTGGCATGGTATTTGGGCAGGACGTCGTCGCGAAGCCGTTGCACCAGCGAGACCGTGGCCTTCGCCTGCGGCGATGTGGTCGGCACCGCGTTGAAGACGGCGACGGTTGCCGCCTTGTTCACCGAGGCCGGCGTCACCGACGCGATCCCGCGGGTGCCCGACACGCCCTTGGTCATCGAGTTCAGCAGCGACTGGTCCGCCGAGCTTGACTGCCTGGGCAGCTTGACCACGACCGTCAGCGGTCCGTTGGCGCCATGGCCGAAGCCGTCGGTGATGAAGTCGTAGGCGCGGCGGCTGCTGTCGGTCGTGGGATTGGTCCCGTTGTCCGGCTGGCCGAGGTTGATCGACAGCAGCGGAATCGCCAGCACGAGGAGCAGTAGCACGCTCGCGATGGCCCACGGCCAGGGCTGCCTGCTGACTCTGCGCCCCCAGCGGGCGAAGGCGCTGTGCTCGTGCTTCTCATCGGTGTCCGCGGCGGTCTGCTTCGCCTGCTGTTGCGCCGAGATACCCGCCCGGTGCGCGCGGACGCGCGCCGCCACGGACCGCACGTTGTTCTTGACCAGGCCCATGAACGACGGAACCAGCGTCAGTGCCGCGCACATCGTGATGGCGACGACGATGGCCGCCGCCAGGCCCATCGCGCCGACGAACGGCACGCCGGAAAGGTAGAGCCCGAGGATCGCGACGACGACGGTGCTGCCGGCGATAACGATCGCCGCGCCCGACGTGCCCTCCGCGCTGGACGCGGAGGCGACGACATCCATGCCGTTGTCGAGCTGCTCGCGGTGCCTGGAGGTAAGGAACAGCCCGTAGTCGATCGCGACGCCGAGGCCGAGCAGGGTGGCCACTGTCGGCGCCGTGGTCGGAAAGGTCGTGACCGAGGCGAGCAGTCCCACTACCGACAGGCCCGCGCCGACGCTGAAGATCGCGGACACCAGCGGGATCGATGCCGTGATGAACGAGCCGAACATGAACAGCAGCAGCAGCAGGGCGCAGGCCAGGCCGATGACCTCGGACACCGTGTCAGTCGTCTGCTGGCCGATCTCCCCGGCACCGCCGCCGTATTCCACCGCCAGGCCTGCTTTGCGTGCTGGCGAGACGGCCTTGTTCAGCTTATTCAGGTACGAGGTCGTCAGGCCTGCCGGATTGTCCTTCCAGGACACGCTGGAATAGGCGATGGTGCCATTCTTTGACACCGCGCCGGTGCCCGGCGACGCGAACGGGCTGGCGGCCTTGATTACGTGCGGCAGCCTGGCCACATTGCCCGTGGCCTGGTTCACCGCGGATTGCTGCTGCGCAACCGTGCCATGCCGCGCGTGGAACACGATCTGGCCGCCGTAGCCACCCTGCTGCGGATAGTCGCTGTTGAGCAGGTCGAGGCCATTAGATGAGCTGCTGCCGGGCACGGTGTAGTTGTTGACGAACTCGCCGCCGAATTCGTGCTTCGCCGCGATCAGCCCGCCGAGAATGATCAGCCAGGCGATGATGACGACCCAATGCCGGCGAGCGGCGAATCCGCCCAGCCGCTCCAGCAGGTTGTTCATGGGCCAGCTCCTCGTGCGGCCAGCGGCCAGCGGGCGGAGTGCCGGTTGTGCCGCGACGGCGACGGCCGGTATGGATCACCGACCTAACGGATCGTGACAATTCAAGCACCGTCCGACATCACCCTCGCCGGGTGATCCTTCTCGCCCGCTGCCTACTGGGGTCGTTCCTTCTCCTCCCGGCGTTTCGCCCGCCCGGCCTCCTCCCGGCGTTTCGCCCGCCCGGCCTCCTCCCGGCGTTTCGCCCGAGCCGCGCTTGCAGCCTGCAGGGCTACCGCCCACCGGCTGGCCCGGGCCGCGGCGCGAGCCGCCACTGGGCCTGTCACCGCGAGGATGAACACGTAGGCCGCCGCAAGCGGGCCCAGGTGGCTGTTCAGCCCGGCCGCGACGGCAAGTCCCGCGATCACGATGCTGAACTCGCCGCGGGCGATGAGCACCGCGCCGGCCCTGATCCGTCCGGGGAGCTCAAGCCCGGCCCGGCGGGCCGCCAGGTAGCCGGTGGCGACCTTGCCGACCAGGCCCACCGCGGCCAGCGCGGCGGCGATGCCTGCCACCGGGAGAAGCAGGGCCGGGTTGGTCTGCAGGCCGAAGAAGACGAAGAACACCGCCGCGAACAGGTCGCGCAGCGGGGCGATCCGGACCCGGGCGGAGTGCGCCAGCGGCCCGGACAGCGCAATTCCAACCAGGAACGCCCCGACCGCCGCGGACACCTGGAGCTGCTCGGCGAGCCCGGCGACCAGCAGGGTCAGCCCGAGCACCTTCAGCAGCAGCACTTCCTCACCGGGGCTGGCCACGAACGACTCGACGGCGTTCCCGTACCGCAGCGCGACGATCAGGATCACGGCGATGGCCGCTGCCGCGATCGCGAGCGTCCTGGCGCCCGCCAGCAAGCCAGTGCCTGCCAGCATGGTGGTGAGGATAGGGAGGTACGCAGCCATCGTGAGATCCTCGAGCACCAGGAGCGACAGCACGACGGGTGCTTCCCCGTGCCCGGCCCAGCCAAGGTCGGTGAGGAGCTTGGCGGCGATACCAGACGATGTCACGTACGTAATGCCGGCCAGCGCCACGGCGGCGGCCGGCCCCCAGCCGAGCAGCAGCGCGCATGCTGCCCCCGGCACGGCGTTGACCAGCAGGTCGATGAGCCCGGCCGGCGCGGACTGCCGCAACTCGGAGACGAGCTCGCGCGCTGTGTACTCCAGGCCGAGCGTGAAGAGCAGCAGCACCACGCCAATCTCGGCGCCGGTGGAGATGAACTGCTCGCTGGTCGCCAGCGGCAGGATGCCGCCCTTGCCGAAGGCGAGGCCAGCCAGCAGGTACAGCGGGATCGGCGAGATGCCGACCCGGGCGGACAGCGCGGCCAGCAGGCCGAGCGCGGTGATTACCGCGCCGAGCTCGATCAGCAGATGCGATGTGCCGTGCATCGGGTCAGCGCGATCGCAACGCGGCCATCCGGCCTAGGTCACGGCCCGGGTGCCGGCCGGCAACGAGGCACCGGCCAGCAGCTCGGCACCGGCGTCGGCGAGGGCGGTGAGCGCGATGCGCTGCGCCCACGGGCCGAACGAGATCCTGGCGACGCCGAGATCCGCGAGTTCCCGCTGGGAAAGCGACCCGGGTACCCCGATCACGCTGACCTTCCGCTGGCCGATTCCCTCGACCAGCGCGCCGACCGTGGCGGCGGTCAGCCGGCCCGGCACGAACACGCAGCTGGCGCCGGCGTCAAGGAATGCCCGCCCGCGCTCGATCGCGTCAGCGAGCACCGATGCCGGAGCCCGGTCGGCTGCCCGCAGGAAGGCATCGGTCCTGGCGTTCAGCACGAACTGGACTCCCTCGGCCTGGCCGGCCCGGACCGCCGCCGAGACCGCGGCGACGGCCTCGTCCAGCGGCCGCATCTGATCCTCGATGTTGCCGCCGGCCACCCCGGCGCCGATCGCCCGCCGCACGGTCGCCCCCGCGTCGCCATAGCCGGCCTCAAGGTCAGCGGCAACCGGCAGGTCAACCGCGGCGGCGATCCGGCCGGTCGCGGTGATCACCTCGTCCAGCGGGATCCGCTCCCCGTCCGGATACCCGTGCGATGCCGCGATCGAGTGGCTCGCCGTGGCGATGGCCTTGCAGCCTGGCAGGCCAGCCACGATCTTCGCGCTGACCACATCTCAGACGTTGACAAGGACGAGTAGCTCGGGGTCGAGGTGCAGCCGGAGAAGCTCGGCGGCCTTGGCGGACAGCGTCATACCCGGACCCTATCGCCGGGGCGGCAGTCCGCCAGGCCCGGCGTCTGGCCAGCGCCCGGCCACTCCGGCAGCCACCGGCCCGCCCGGGGCGGGCCCTGGCGGCTGCGGGCAGCCCTGGCAGCTCCGGGCGGGCCCGGGCAGCTCTGGACGGCTCCGGGCGGGCCCGGCGCCCTGGCCATCGGGCGAGTGCAGCAGGATAACCTCCGGGGGGAGGCATGCATGGTCGAGCTGAAGTCAGCCGGGGAGATCGCCGCGATGCGCGAGGCGGGCCGCGCGGTCGCCGCGGTACTAGCCGCCGTGCAGGCGAATGCGGCCGCCGGGGTTACCCTGCGGTCCCTGGACGCACTGGCCCGGTCAGTCCTGGCCGAGCACAGGGCGACATCGACCTTCCTCGGCTACCAGCCGGCCTTCGCCCGCACCGCCTTCCCCGCAGTGATCTGCTCTTCGGTCAACGACGCGGCGCTGCACGGCGTCCCTGATGACTACCGCTTGCAAGACGGCGACCTGCTCAGCATCGATTGCGGCGCGGAAATCGGCGGCTGGGCGGGCGATGCGGCCATCACGTTCGCCGTCGGCACGCCGCGCCCCGCTGACGCCCTGCTGGCCGAGACCACCCGCCGGGCCCTGCAGGCCGGCATCGGGGCCGCGACACCCGGCGCCAGGCTCGGCGACATTTCGCATGCCATCGGCCAGGTCGGCCGTCATGGCGGCTACGGAATCAACACCGACTTCGGCGGACACGGCATCGGCCGGCACATGCACGAGGACCCGTCGGTGCCGAATGAGGGCCGGCCGAAACGGGGCATGACCCTGCAGCCCGGCCTGGTGCTCGCCATCGAGCCGTGGTTCATGGCCGGCGGCCGCGATGGCTACCGGGTCGATGCCGACGGCTGGACGCTGCGCACAGCGGACGGCAGCCGGGCCGCGCATTTCGAGCACACGGTCGCGATCACGGACGACGGCCCGCAGGTCATGACGCTGCCCTGAGGCCGAGCCTGAAGAAATGGCCGACTCGGGCGACGGCCCAGTAAGCTTGATCGGCTGACAGACGGCCGGGGCAGCCGCTGGCAGCAATCCTCTGGCGCGCCTCCGGTCACGGACCCGCGCCGACGTCATTTCCGCTGAGCGGAGGATCGGTCGTGCCAGACACGACAAGCAGCGACGCAACGAGGCGGCGGCTGGGCCGGGCCGTCCTGTTCATCCTGCAGCAGGACCTAGCCATCCAGGACCACGTCGTCCGGGCGGATATCGACACCCTGCTGCTCGCGGGCCGGGCCATGGACTTCGCGAGCAGGCTCCAGGGACACGGCCGGCATGCAACCCCGGACCTCGCCCTCGACTACGCACGCCTCGCCGGCCTGAGTGCCCGTGAACTGCGCCACGTCCTGCCCTTGCTCAAGCAGGCCGACGTGATCGACTACGAAGTGACGGCCGACGGAAACCTGAGCTACATCGAGGAGTTCGTCGGCATCACCGGCACCGTCATCGAGCAGACGTTCGGCATCCTGGCCGCCCTCAACCCGTCTGATGCGGAACTGGCTGTCCTGCACAGCGTCGAGATCGCGTCCTGGGCGCCGCTCACCGAATCACAGCACCTTCACCAGGTCACGAACCGTGATCTGCCGGACCGTGCGGCGCAGGAAGGCCTCAAACTGGCACTCGCGGTAGGGATCAACCGCCGCATCTGGT
>WNGQ01010137.1_pt1 | contig 11574 bp, 10 predicted proteins | sample 5407661 | NCBI WGS metagenome assembly WNGQ01 (sample SAMN13153382, study PRJNA577476) | soil metagenome | isolation source: 60 cm soil or saprolite under Garry oak tree replicate 2 | place: USA:California | collected 2016-06-15
CCTTGACCAAGCACAAGCTTAACCACGTCCCAGCGCTCCGCACCTAATGCGATACGTACGCCCATTTCGTGCGTACGCTGCGTCACCGCGAAAGCCATCAGGCCGTAGACCCCCACCACCGCCAGCAACAGCGCAAGGGTGCCGAACGCAACAACGAGAGCCGTGTTGAACCGGCGTTGAGCGACAGAGTCTGAGTAAATGTCCGCCATCGTGCGCGTCATCAGGACGGGCTGATCCTTGTCCACGGCTGCCATAGCACCACGGACGGCGGATGCTAGACTAGCCGGATCAATATCCGTGCGCACAACTGTTACCATAAACGCTTGGGCTGATTGAAGGAACGGCAGGTAAATCGCGGGTTTCGCAGGGGACTCCAGGCTATCATGCAAAACATCTTTGACGACTCCGACGATCTCAAGCCAGGTCGGTTGCGTTCGGCCAGTTGTGAAACTGAGCCGGCTGCCGACGGGATTTTGACCCGGCCAGTAACGGTGGGCGGCGGTCTCGTTGATCATGAGCACAGTGGGAGTGCCTTCCCGGTCTAGTTCTGTGAATTCTCGACCATGAAGTAGAGGGATGCCCATCGTCCGAAAGTAGTTCACGCTCACGACACAACGATAAGCGCTTGGAGCGTCTGCGTCGGATTCGGTCGGATGACCTTCGATGGTAAAAGGACCACCTCCGTGAATCCCGCTCAGCGGAAGATTGTCAATTGCGCCAACTGATTTCACGCCGGTTAAAGCCTGAATGCGTTGCCACGTTTGCTCATAGAACGCGGCCCGTTGATGCGGGGCGTACTTGGCTTCGGAGAGAATCGTCCATACTGTCAGAAGTTTTTCCGCTCGAAAGCCCGGATCCACTCGCTCCATGCGGACGAAACTCTTGAGCATTAAACCTGCGCCAATCAGGAGAGCCAAAGAGAGGGCAACTTCCGAAACCACCAACGTGCTGCGGAGTCGAGAATGCTTCGCGGTCGGCGTTGATCTTTGAACTTTCAGCGGTTGGCTTACGTCCGCATGACCAACGCCCAATGATGGAGCCAAGCCGAAGATAATGCCTGTCAAAACAGAAACGACAAACGTATAGGCCAGAACCCGGCCATCAATTGCAAGGTGTTCGATCCGAGGGAGGTTTGGAGGAGTCAAAACAGTGAGCAGGGGGATTGCTCCGTAAGCAAGAAGTACTCCGAATGCGCCGCCCGCGACACCCAGAAGCACGCTCTCTGTTAGCAGTTGGCGAACCAACCGTGATCGGCTGGCGCCCAGGGAACTGCGCAATGCCATCTCCCTCTCTCGAATCGTCGAGCGAGCGAGCAAGAGATTGGTAACATTCGCGCATGCAACTAAGAGCACGAGAGAGATGGCTACAAGAAAAATCCAGAGAGCTGGGCGAACGTCTCCTACGACTTGATCGAGCAGTGACTCGACTCGCACTGTGATCCCCCGATTCTGAGCGGGATACTGCAATTCCAAATTGCGGGCAACCGTATCCAAGTCGGCCCGCGCCTGCCCGATGGTGGCACCCGGTTTGAGCCGAGCGATGATTCCGAGCATGTTCCAGTCGCGCTGGTCGGGGTTAAAGGCGATACCAAGGGGAGCCAAAAACGCCGTCTTTCTTGAAGGGAGCGACGATGTAATGGGTACGGTCGGCGGGAAATTGAAGCTCGCCGGCATCACACCAATGACCGTATAGGGCTCGTCATTGAGCGTGAGCGTTTTGCCTATCAGTTGCGGGTCGGCTCCGAACACTTGCTTCCAAGTGTCATAGCTAAGGATAACTTCATGGTCCCTGCCAGGCTGATCTTCCTCGGGCCGGAAGTTGCGACCTAGAATTGGTTCAGCGCCAAGCGTAGGCAACAGGTTGGCCGAGGCTTTTATGCCGAAGAGCATCTCGGCTTGGCTCACATTTGTAAGATTAAACGCGTGAAACTTGTACGCAGCCATGTACTGGAAGGCTTTGCTTTGTTCGGCCCAGTCATGGAAGTTCGGGAAGGAGACCCAGTCGAAATCAATTCCCCGCCTCTGATCGTGCTCGATCAGTTGAACCAATTGGTCTGAATCCTTATAGGAAAGTGGACGAAGTAAGACTGCGTTTACGACACTGAAGATCGCGGTATTTGCGCCGATCCCGAGAGCGAGAGTTAGGACAGCGACGGCGGTAAAGCTGGGAGACTTGCGTAGCATGCGAGCAGCAAAGCGCAAATCCTGCCAATACGTGTCCACAAAAAATTCCCAGCCACCAGAGCGAACGAGTGCCTTGGTAACTTCGAGACTGCCGCGCTCTAGTCGCACTTCGCGAAGGGCATCCTTACGACTTACGCCTTGCCTCATCTTTTCCGCCGCTTCCATCTCCAAATAGGCGCCTAGTTCTTCATCCAACTCTCGGTCGACTTGGTTCTTTCGGAAAAGCGACCGCAGGCCGATTGCAAAATTTCTGAACAAGGACATGGCTCGCTCCCTACGAGGCCTCCAAAATTCTGCCGATTGCCGCCACCTGCCTACCCCACTCTCGTGTTTCGCTGTCGAGCCTCTTTCGTCCCTTCGCCGTCAGAGTGTAGTACCTTGCCCGCCTGTTGTTTTCACTGGGTTTCCATTCGCCATCGATTAGCCCGTCCCTCTCTAGTCGTTGAATGGCGAGAAATAACGAGCCCGCATTCAGGCGGAAAACGCCCTTGCTCATCTGTTCGATTCGCACGGAAATCCCATATCCATGCATAGGCTCCAGCGCCAACGTTTTTAGGATGAGCATATCGAGCGTGCCCTGGACGAGATCACTCGGCTTGTCTGGCATAAACCTTATATCGAGCGTGCCCTGGACGAGATCACTCGGCTTGTCTGGCATAAACCTTATTCCCCTTGGCTACCAGGAGGAACATACGCTTCTTCTACTGGTTGTCAAGGGGAGAAGACCCCAAAATTCATGAGGAAAAGACCTGAGCAGGCAACTGCCGGGCTTGGAGGGGTGAGTTCGAGCTACTCGTAACGCACGGTGACCGCGATTTTGACGCGGACAGCGGCCGTTGTCAGTACCCGTGACACACCCGCCACCCCGGCACCGCTACATGCTCAAAGAAAGTGTTTTATTCGATTCGCGTTCGGCCCGCAGCCAATCGTCTAGCTCGCCTGCCGGCTCCCTGCCACGTTCGAGATACATTTCATATGCACGGCGTCTGACTCGTTCTTATCCCACTGCCCTCGATTGAAAGGGCTCTCCGGTCGCTCGTGGCTAGGAGATTTCCTCAAGCTTTGCGTCTCTTGTTTCGCTGTCATGCGTGTTCTAGGAACAGAAGATTTCTCCCAGTCCTGCCCGAGAGCTCTCCGCCAGCCTTTCTGGGCGCAACTTTCGTCCGGCGGCCATCCGGGAGGCCTCGCGAATGGTGTCATCCACTTTTCCGAACAGTTTGTCGGCAGCGCCTTCGAGTTCCGCTCTTCTTCGTGGATGGAGTTTCGGAGCGACATCCGTTTGGAAGATATTCCGCAATTCTTCCAGGCTCTCGGAAAACACCTCGATCGTGTCGTGAATATAGAGGAGGTCCTTGGCGCGGTCTTTATACGCGCGGTCTTCATGAATGAGGATTCTTTGTGCGAGAAAACTGGTGGGGTTCGCGATCTGTACTTTCCGCTTCGGCGAGAATGGATATCCGTTCTCTCTGCCCAATTGCACCTTCCACGGAGAAATCATCAGGATCTCGATGTAGCGAAGCAATTGAGACGAAATACCGCCTACTTCCTGCGTTGCCTTGCGCTTCCCCCTGCGGTCGTATTCACTTCCTACGAGCGGTGATAGAAATTCCGCGTAGAACCCGCCCCCTTTTCCATAGTGGTAGTGCGTTGCCGGTGGCCAATCCTCGCCCACAAACTCTTCCACGAAACCGGCGTCCAACAAACGTTTCCGAACACTCAACTCCCGCGCCTTGAGTTTCGGAGGCACGGCGACGTCTCCGTCGAGCGTGATTAGCGGAAGATAGGCGAGTCTTCGGGCGAGAGGATGATGCCGGTACAGCCGGTGGGCCCACCCACCGATAAGCACGACCTCACCCAGCCACGGCTCAAGCGCACCGATAAATGTCGAAAATGCCTCGAGTTCTCGACCTCGTTCGTTCATCGCTCAGGCGACTCAAATGTTGGGGCAAGTATCTTTCGCCAGATGATGTGCGCCTGCTCCTTGCCTCGCGCCGGGTGTTGTCCGACATCGAGCCACACCTGAATAATATCGCTGACCGGCAGGCCGCTCTTCTCCACAACTCCGCGGAATACACTTTCGCGGTTGCCCGGAAGACGCACGTAGATGTCCGCGTCTTGTTCCTCCGCGTTTTCCGAAAGACCTAGGTCTTTTAGAACGTCCCCGTTCAAACGCTCTACATATATATAAGGTTTCGCGCCGCGCACGAACCCGACGCCCAGGGCCTCGGCGGCTTCAAACAATGCAAGGCATATTCGCGGTCTCGGCGAAGGAGGGTGCTCGTTTGAATCTCGCGAGGGTTTCGATTCCTTTGACAGGTAGGAACGCAGCGCGCTCCGGAGGGCCTTTTCCCCTTTGTGAAGGACCCACTGCATCGGAACTTCCACGAGGCGGCGCTGACTCGCACCCCGCCACCGGTTCATCAGTTCTCTCCATCGAACCAGTCGAAGCGGACCTTGCCCGGACTCGAGAAAGCCTTCTTTCGAGAATTCTTCGATGAAACGAAACCCACTCATAACCGAAACGCCGGCCGCGGCCGCGAGCTGGGACGCTCCTTGATACTGACCTCTCGGAGCGGATAAATACGACTCGGGAATTCGCGGCGCGAGTAGAACCTTGAGCATCCATTGGTTCAAATCCGAAAAGAGCTGTGGCGCTCCCGCACGCAGTTTGGGCGAACAAATCTGCTTTTCCGATCGTCTTGCAGAGTTAAGTGATTCGAGCCCATGGCCTGCGAACGACCGAAACCCTTCCATGTCCATGAGACCCACAGCCACTTCGGGAACCCGTTCTTGCAGAAATCGTTTCGCCTCCTCGGCAACCGACTCTGGCATGTGATTTGCGCCCACAATCGCTACGGGGAGTGGATGATCGGAGAGGCTTCGGGAATAGTAGGACGCTTCGAGAGCCGCCTGAGACAGCAGCGGAATCACACGATCTTTCCGGCCTTCGGAAGCCCGCTTGATTTCCACTACCAGCTTCTTGCCGGGGCGCGAAGCAATCAAATCGGGGGCCGCTCCGCGCTCGCGAGGCTGCTTGAGTACTTTCCAGCCTTCCTCGCGAAGGAGATTGGCTACGACCAGCCCGAGTTGGGCTTCGTGGTCTGGCGACGGGTTTGGATAATGGCCTAGCATCGGCTTACCACGGCCATGGTATTCATCATGGCCACGTTAATTATCATGGCCATGATACATGCATCCAGCCCCGTCGTCAAGACTCAAGAACGAATTCGGTTACCGGTCCTCTTCCTAACACACCGATAGCGCCGCTTTCGGGCAGGAAATAAGATAGTTCCATGCCGGCACGCAAAATCGTCGATATCGACATGGACGCCAAAAAACCGTATGCGAAACTTGGACAGGTTTTTCATCTTGGCTTTCTCTCGCTGACCTGCGCCTCGTTTCGTGTGCTCAGAGGAGCTGCAACGGTTTCGCGGACCGTTGCTCCGACGAAACAGCGTATAGCACTGGAACCGAATCTGTCGCAAGAGCTCTGGAAGTTCTTGTAAATCAGTACGATTGGCTACCAGGTCCGCTGACCTTTCGGGTTGTGAAACGGCTCAAATTTTCAACAGTTGGGATAACACTGGGATAAGAGAGCCGCCCAATTGCTCGCCTGAACCGACAAGCGGATTCTTCCTAACTCCAATGCTGGCAAGAATCTGGCGGAGAGGGGGGGATTCGAACCCCCGTTGGAGGTTTTGGCCCCCAAAACGGTTTAGCAAACCGCCGCATTCAGCCGCTCTGCCACCTCTCCGCGGTTTGCCTTCAACAGCTTACCACAAACATCTAATTCACCTGCTGAACAATTGCTGAACACTGATTCAGCGTGTCCAAAGTTGTCTCTAGGCTTTTCATGGCAGCTAACACTGCCGGATCAAAGGCCTTGATGTAACGTTCTTTGGTCACGTGTGGCTTTGCGTGACGAAGTATGCGCTGGACGACTTTCTCATTCGCGCCCAACTCATACAAATTCGACGCAATGCCTCGTCTGAATCCATGCCAGCCATACCACTCCAGCCGGATTGCTTCTACGGCTGGACGGATGATCCGTTGGCCCAGTTTGCTTAAGTCCATGGGCTCACCGCCGCCGACGTGAAACATCACGCCAGTGGCCGGATTCCCCATAGAGAGCCGATACGCGTTCAGGATTTCTGCTAATTGGCGAATGACCGGCACCGCTTGGCGACTCGCTGTCGTCTTTGGTCTATTAACGACATTCTTCCATATCGACCGGTTAACGCTTAGCGAGTCCCCCGTATAATCCGGCCATTCAAGCCCACGCAGCTCTCCTTCCCGGAGTCCCGAAAAGGACGCCGTAGCGGTCACCGCCTTGGGCAACAATGGCAGAACGTCCAGAATGCGACGTATCTGGGTCAAGTTGTACGCAAACGTCTCGCCTGGTTCGCGTGCGTTCCTTGGGATTTTGGCATCCTGGACAGGGTTCACACCATCGAACGCGCCCTCATTCTTCGCATGAGTGAAAACTCCGCTCAACATACTCTTGATATGCTGAAGCGTGGTTTTGGTCAGGTCGTGCTCTTCACCGATTGCCCTGAGCATCTTGCTGGCGTGCACGGTCCTGAACTCACGCAACCGAACATTTCCGACGCGATCGCGAATGTGATTGTTCCAGATTTCCCGATACCCCTTCTTGGTCGACGCGCGCAACTCGTCAATGTAAGGCAGATAGACTTTCTCGACAAACTCTCCTAGATTCATGCTGCTATCTGGGGTGAACTTCCCAGCGTTTAGTCGCTGCATGAATTCTATTTTTAGGGGCATGATATCGGATTCGCGTGGATAGTCCGCCACGCGGCCCAACATCCTAGCCCGCTGCTTAAGTTTGATCGATCCGTCCTTCTGCCGTACTTGGACGCGATACTTTACGAACCAAGCCGCATGGTCTGCGTACAAGCATCCATCTTGATAACGAACAGGTTTGGTCATTTTTCCTCCTTTAATGACCCTGCCCGTTCGCACTGACCAACTGGCGACCCAGCCATTCGCGGAGTTCTGCACTTCCCCAAGGAAAACGAACGTAGCGTCCAAGCCGAAGATGCGCGATTGGATCACTCGTGCGCTTCGCATTGGTCCGCGAACGTACCCAAGTTTCAGGTACATTGAGCCGTTTCGCGAGCTCAGTAGAATCTATCACTTCCACGTGGCTCATGAGCAGGTTTTCCTCCATTCCTAGAGGTTCAGAGACCCGCCATTGCAATCCTTTGGATCAGTTTGAGGCTATTCCGCATGCACGCACTTCACCGAGTTCGCTCCGAAAAAAGTATCGAGTGTCGCCGACCTACCGGACATAGCCGTCATCCCAGCCGAGATGCTACTATACGTAAAGCACCATGGCAAGCACATATTTGAGGTCTCCGAACTTAACCCGTGGACGGCTCAAATCGCGGAGACGACTTTCGGTCGTGGATCAGTTTCCGGTAACGTTAATAAGGAGTTGTCCTGCTTAGGGAAGCTACGGCGATCAAGCTAGATTGGACTCATTCCTGAAACGTCACGCACACGCCATTGGGGTCAATGGCGCCGAACTCATTCGTGCCCCAGGTCTCTCCGCTCCATGGGCAGTTGCTCAACAGCGTGATAGCGGGCCTTTCATTCTGCGAGGCACACCTCAGATTCGAGGGTCAAGAAGTTGCCCACGACAACATCGTGTAAATTCGAATCCAACTCACATTTCTTCTCGCCCCAAGAATCAACTCGCGGGAGACTAGCAGAGGCATCGAACCATCAGTCTGAGAGCCAGGCTCGTTAGTACTCACCAGTCTCTTGCGCCAGCAGAAGGATTGCGCTTGCCGTCGCGTTTAGCGCGTACTGAGCTACGTGAGCGACAATCAGCAGCAGTTGGTTAAAGTAGCTGTCTAAGCGTGTATGGGGCAAGACGGTGTCGATGAGCGTTTCGCCGGATCCGTTGGTTTATAGGCCCAGCCCCGGCGCTCGGAAATCACCTTGAGAACGCTCTCGAACGCGCTCCCGCATTTCGTAGGCAGTCACCAAAATCGCCCTTGCGATAATCCTCGAGCGCGGCTAGATACTCGCTGTTCGCGCCGCGGAAATGAGGCCGCTGCAGGAGCGTCAACGCCTGTGCGATAGCATTGGCGTGAAGAACTTCGTTTTCTTTCATGATAAGTTACGGATAGGCGCGAGTATGGATCGTCAAACCACGACCCTCCTGAACGGGCTCCCTGAGAGAGTGAGTGAGGTGGTATGGCAGATCGTCCTGCCGCAGGATTTCGTTCAACTCATCGACTGCGCCGTCGTGGTCGACGCCGGCTTCGAAGCGACACTCTCCCTTGAACAATGTCTTCCAAGAAGTTCAGGAATATCTCCCCCGGGCACGTTAGCAGATGTCCGATTGCACGAGGTCGCTCGACGGCCAGCAATACTGCTTGCGGTGTCAAGCTATTGGAGACACGACCAGCGGAATTGTAGTTGTGTTTATAGCGTTTATCTGCTAGTGTAGTTGCGAATGTAGCGAATACTGCATCCGAGGAGGTCGCTATGGTTGCATACCCTGTGACAATACCCGAATCAGAAGAAGAGCAGGTTCGTATTCTCACCCAATTGATGCAACGCGGCGGGGCAGCCCTCGTGGGGCCAAATAATGAGCGACTTGAAATCCCGGAATCCGTCTACTGTCTGTTTCTCTCCTTGCTAAGAATGATGCAAGAAGGAAAGGCGGTCTCGATTGTTCCCCAGATGCAGGAGTTGACGACACAAAGGGCGGCGAACCTCCTGGGTGTTTCTCGGCAGTTTCTAGTCCGGCTACTTGAAGAAGGCAAGATTCCTTACCACCGGACAGGAACACACAGGAGAATCTATTTGAAGGATCTTCTTGCGTTCCGCCTTCAGCGCGATCAGCACAGAAGAAAGGCCATCGAGAGAATTGCCAAAGAAGAAGTCGAGCAGGGTACGTACAACGATTTCCCAATTCCGGAATAATGAACGCCGACTTTCCCGCGGTCCTAGATGCGTGCATATTAGTGCCGGCTGCGCTGCGCGATACGATCCTGCGCTGCGCAGAACGGCGACTGTTTCTTCCCCGATGGTCGAAAGAGACGCTTGCCGAGCTAGCCAGGACTCTCCAGCACAAACTGCGACGGTCGCCGCAACAGGTGGAGCACCTGCTCCACGAGCTCAACGCTCATTTCGCGGACGCACTCGTTGAGAACTACGAACCGCTAATGGGCATCGTAACGAATGATCCAGGGGACCGACACGTCCTAGCAGCCGCCATAAAGTGCGGCGCTGAGGCAATTGTCACGTTCAACGTGAAGCACTTCCCGGACACCGCCACTGACCGCTGGAACATTGAAATTCAGCATCCCGATGAATTCCTGGTCCACCTGTACTACCTGAATCCAGATCTCATCGTGCACATCCTGCACGAACAAGCCGCATTCATCGGCAAAAGCCTTTCGGAACTGCTTTCCATTCAAAAACAGGGAACCCCGCGATTCGTGCAGTTGCTTTCCGATTCCCTAGGTCTTTCCTAAGCGCGGAACGCCAAACACAGGCAGAAAAGGGGTTCTCGAAAATCACTCGACAGTGTCGAAGGACGCGGCAGCGTGCGTTCCTACCGCGCCAGTTGGATGTCCTAGTGTTAATGGAAACTATGGCCAGGATCAGCGCAGATTCCACAACGAAACTAAGAGAGCAAAATGTTAGCGTCCGCGCCCAGCCTTCTCACGGTGCTTTGCCGCGTGCAATTCCTTGCCAAACACCCTAGCGGCCCAGTCCGGTATGGTCTGCGCGGTTTTGCTCAACTCGCCGCCCACGAATTGTGCCACTACGCGGTAGCCACGGCGATGCGCGGTATTGTCGTACAGGATCAAATCATCGGTGTGCTTACGGACTTCGAGGAGATTCTTTGGAGACTCCCTGTAGGAATCAATCACACTTGATATCGGCACAGCTTGTCCGCCCCGACTCATGCGAACCAAGACACGCCCGACGTTCAAATTCGCATCTTCCGTAGAAATAAAAAGCACCTTCGTCGCGTAGCCTGCTGCCTTGGCTTCGTCTAGCAGTTGCGTGTCCACACGAATGTCTTCGACGGCAAAAGACCGCCGGTCATTAATATATGGTTGTTGCTGGTGTCTAACTGCGGGGACGAGACTGGGGAACGCCTCTTTCAAGTAGGCTTCGTAGAAAGTTGTTTTACCGGCACCCAATGGCCCGGCAATGATGAACAATGTTGGCTTCGGCTGGCTCAGGGTATCATTCCTTCGTGTGCAGTCTTGTGCGAACCCTTCTGCGGCGGACGCGCGAACTGCGCTTCTAATTGCACAACAGGGGTTCGCTCTCCGTCAGGCGTGACTTTCACTGTTGCTTTCAGATTGCGATCGTATTCGTAATATGTCCCATCAGGCTCTTCTACATCTGCGGAAAGCGGCTGAACCGCCGCAAGGCCCGAGAGCATCTGATGAAGCTCGCGACGCTCTAACTCCGACATCGCGTCATACGTTCGCATGGATGCCCCATGTCCCTTGGTCGGTCTTTTGAGTTTGGCTTCTCCAGTCTTTGAGTAATAGGCGAGGAGAGCGCTATTCACGAGCTGATTCATCGAACACTTCCGCTTTTGAGCGACCTGATGAATACGCTTGCGAAGCCGCCGCAATATGACGACTTGCGTTTCCCTTCCTGTCTGTTTCTGTCTGGACTGAAGATTGACAAGCTCGACGGTATTAAGGTCGACCGCTAGAAGCGCATCATTGATCGAAGTCGACAGTTCTCCCATGTACCGAGGTTTGTCCCTGAGGAGTTTGTCGAGGGTACTCAAGAGCCGCACGTTGTAGACTCCGAAGTTTGCGCTTCGCCGTTTGGCCACGATTCCTACCGTCTTTGGAATGGGGTTCCCGCAACTCGAAATACGCTGCGGTCCATACATGAGATATATACATGACCCTTAGGGGTTGTTCAAGCTTAGCCTAGTCCAATACCGTTTGATGGCTCTGGCTAATCCGACTACTGTTGGAACTCAGCTTGAAGAGAAGGCTTCGCTGACCTTTCTACTGGATCCGAAGTTGGTGCGAGGCGTGTGGCGCGTTTTTCGCGGCGAGGTTTAGACTGAGGCTGAGGGGCAAAATCACCTCGCACAGCGGGGGCAGAACACACGCCAAATACAGGGCAGAGCAAAGGTCTCCATGGCGACCACACAAGAAATGCAAAGATAAGCATCAGCACCAAGAACGTCTTTCGAAATCCTGGTTGCGTGCTGCATTTGTAGTCGATATAAAAAAGCATCGCGAGCGACGATCTCATTTCAGCACCCTTGCAAGCACGACTCCTAAAACAGCTCCCAATACCAGAAGGTTGCTTGCGGCAATCACGCCTGCAGCAACGCAGCAGCGCACCGCGGATCGCGAATCAGCAC
>WNGQ01006602.1_pt1 | contig 11572 bp, 9 predicted proteins | sample 5407661 | NCBI WGS metagenome assembly WNGQ01 (sample SAMN13153382, study PRJNA577476) | soil metagenome | isolation source: 60 cm soil or saprolite under Garry oak tree replicate 2 | place: USA:California | collected 2016-06-15
TTCCCTGAGCTGCAGGGCCTGATGGGTAAATTCTACGCGCTGACGCAGGGCGAGGACCCTTCCGTCGCCGCCGCGTGCGAGGAGCATTACAAGCCGCAGGGGCCCGCCGATCGCGTGCCGACCGACCCGGTGAGTATTGCGGTGGCGCTGGCCGACAAGATCGATATTCTGGTGGGCTTCTGGGCGATCGACGAGAAGCCGACAGGAAGCAAGGACCCGTTCGCGCTCAGGCGCGCGGCGTTGGGGGTGATCCGGCTAATACTGGAGAAAAACCTCAACATACGCCTGCAAGAGAAGTTGTTGCATCCGTTGAGGTTTGCGTTGATACACGCGAATCTCGCAGAACAACGGCGCTTGAAACAACGGCGCGCAGAAGAAAACCCGACGCTCGCGCCCCAGTTTTTGGCACTTGCGCATCATGCCACGGAAATTGGAAATAGGTTTCGATTCAACGCGCCCGCTCAAGCGGACGAAATTCAAATAACTGCGGATATCCTCTCCTTCTTCGCCGATCGCCTCAAAGTCCAGCTCCGCGAGCAGGGCTCGAGGCGCTCGGCAGATTCCTCGACACCGATGACGGCAAGAACCTGCTCGCCGGCACCAAGCGCGCCAGCAACATCCTGGCGATCGAGGAGAAAAAGGACAAGCGGAGCTTCGACGGCGCGCCTGATCCTGCGCTCTACCGGCTCGCCGAGGAGAAGGCGCTGGCCAAGGCTATCGACCAGGTGAAGGCGGAGGCCGGCGCTGCAGTTGCGAAGGAAGATTTTGCCGGCGCGATGGGCACGATGGCGAAATTGCGCCCCGCGGTCGACGCATTCTTTGATAAGGTGAAAGTCAACGACGATGATGCCAAGGTGCGAGAGAATCGCCTAAGACTGTTGAACGAGATCCGTGCCGCCACGCGTGCGGTGGCGGATTTTTCCAAAATCGAAGGTTAGTTCGTTGGACCGCGTCACGCTTGCCGCTTACGATGACAACGCGGCAGCTTTTGCCAAAGACTGGCATGCGCAACCAGTGCCGGTCGATCTGCATGAGATCGTCGAGCAGTTCTTCGTCAGGGGCAGCCTGACCGCGGACATCGGTTGCGGGAGCGGGCGCGAGGTCGACTGGCTGGACACCAACGGCTTCGCCGCGGAGGGATTTGAGGCCTCCGAAGGCCTGTTGGCGGAAGCGCGATCGCGCTACGCGGATCTCAAATTCACGCATGCCGAACTCCCCGACCTCGCGGGCATCCCCGCCAACAGCTTCGACAACGTGCTGTGCGAGACCGTGATCATGCATCTCGACCGCGCCGAGATCCCCGCAGCCGTCCGCCGCCTGCTCGACATCGTCAAGCCGAGCGGCGTCCTCTATCTGAGCTGGCGCGTCACCGACGGCGCCGATGCGCGCGATGACAAGGGACGGCTCTTTACGGCCTTTGATGTCGCGCTGGTTACCGGGGAACTGCCGTCCGGGACGGTGCTGGTCGACCAGGAGGTGGTCAGCGCCTCGTCAGGCAAGAAAATACACCGTCTTGTGGTGAAGAAGCCGGGCCTGCCGCCGCGCGATTGAGCGCAGGCACATTGAGCGCAGGCATTGCGGGCAACGAGGCTTATTGAGGGATGCGGTCAAAAGCGCCCCACCCGGCCGGGGGAAGCCGGGCAGGGCTTCATGTTCGGACATGGCCCGCGGCGGGCTGGCCGTCCGGACATGGATTATTCGAGAACCTGCACGATCCGTCGCGAGCGCGGTTCGACCAGGATGGTCTCGCCGTTCACCACGGTGTAGCGATAGGGCGTCATACCGAAGCTTTGCGGCACGTCGTAATAGACCACGCCGGTCTCCGGCAGCACGCCGCCGACCACCACGCGGTCCGGAATCACGTAGTTCGGGACACGCTCGCGCGTGATGTATTCGCGGAACGCCGGCCGTTGTTCGACCGCGATGCCGCCGACATCATCCTCGACGGTCGCGCCGGGAGCTCGCACGAGGCCCGTGGTCGTGCCCGGTGCGGTGTAGCCTTGGGCCTGGGCTCCGACCGGGATAGTGATGGCAGCGGCAACCGCTGCGATGGCAAAGATGTTTCGCATGAGCCTGCTCCTCTTATCGAGTCCAGCGCGCCGGCTGGATGATGATCCGATCAGGTTGAATTGGATCAGATGATCTGATCCGTCTGTTTCGTTCGAGCGTGATCTTCCCGCGCAAACGCGTTTTTCGCGTTTGTTGGCTAAGAGAAACCGGTTCCCACCCATCGGGTCGGTGCCCGAGGGCATGCTATTCCGGATCATGCTCTCATCGCCGGTGGCGCATGCATGGCCAATGCATCCCGCCGCGCTTCGTTCCCAAAAAAAGTGATTCTGACGGGCGTCAATTTCGGGCAAATTTCCTGTGTGGGGAACTCAATCGCGCCACAGGCGTCTCCTATCCCGGAACCGGCGAGGCTATAAGTCCGCCACGCTATTTGAGATTTCCACTGATCCCAATTGCAGCGAGATTCGAAGAATGACCCTCTCCGTCGCCCATATTTCGCCGATCATGTCGCTCATCGCCGGCGTCTTGATTTTGCTCATGCCACGCCTTCTCAACTTCATCGTGGCGATCTTTCTGATCCTGAACGGCCTGATCGGGCTTGGCCTGCTCCGATGGCTGCACCTTTAGAGCCCAGAATCTGGAACCGTCCGGCTTGCGCCGGCTCGTTCAAAGTGGTGTAAGGCGCGCAACTTCTCCCCCTCTCGCGGATTGATGCAAGTCATGGCCAAAGCCGCTTCAAAGCTCAAGAAAATAGCTGCGAAATCAAAGCCATCCGCCCCGGTTCGGGTGAAGACGGCGCCGCCTGCGAGTGCCCGCCAGGCGCTGAAGAAGAGTGCCCCCGAGACGGTCGCAAAGCCGGTCGTGAAGGCGGCGCCGAAAGAGCCCCCGAGCAAGCCTGCTTCAAATCCCGCGGTGAAGTCCGGCAAATGGGTCTTTACGTTCGGCGACGGCAAGGCCGAGGGCAAAGCGGGCCTGCGCGATCTGTTGGGCGGCAAGGGTGCCAATCTCGCGGAGATGGCCAATCTCGGGCTGCCGGTGCCGCCCGGCTTCACCATTCCGACTTCGGTCTGCACCTATTTCTATGCGCATGACAAAACCTATCCGAAGGAATTGAAGACGCAGGTCGAAAAGGCGCTCGAGCATGTCGGCAAGCTCGCCGGCAAGGCGTTCGGCGATGCGACGAACCCGCTGCTGGTTTCGGTGCGCTCGGGCGCGCGCGCCTCGATGCCGGGCATGATGGACACCGTGCTCAACCTCGGCCTCAACGACCGGACGGTCGAAGCGTTGGCGGAGATGTCCGGCGATCGCCGTTTTGCCTATGACAGCTACCGCCGCTTCATCACGATGTATTCCGACGTCGTGCTCGGCTTCGAGCATCATCATTTCGAGGACATCCTCGACACCTTCAAGGACAGCCAGGGCTATTCGCTCGACACCGACCTGAGCGCCGAGGACTGGGTCGAACTGGTCGGCCGCTACAAGGAGGCGGTGGCGCGCGAGACCGGCAAGGATTTCCCGCAGGATCCGCACGAGCAGTTGTGGGGCGCAATCGGGGCCGTGCTTTCGTCCTGGATGAACGCGCGCGCGGTGACCTACCGCAAGCTGCACGATATTCCGGAGAGTTGGGGCACCGCGGTCAACGTGCAGGCGATGGTGTTCGGCAACATGGGCGAGACCTCGGCGACCGGGGTTGCCTTCACGCGCAATCCGTCGACCGGCGAGAGCAGGCTTTACGGCGAGTTCCTGATCAACGCGCAGGGCGAAGACGTCGTCGCCGGCATCCGCACGCCGCAGGACATCACCGAGGACGCGCGGAGGGACTCCGGCTCCGACAAGCCGTCGATGGAATCCGCGATGCCGGACGCCTTCGAGGAGCTGACGCGGATCTACACGATGCTGGAAAAGCATTACCGCGACATGCAGGACATGGAGTTCACGGTGGAGCGCGGCAAGCTCTGGATGTTGCAGACGCGCGGCGGCAAGCGCACCGCGAAGGCCGGCTTGCGCATCGCCGTCGAACTCGCCAATGAAGGGCTGATCTCCAAGAAAGAGGCGGTGTCGCGGATCGATCCGGCCTCGCTCGATCAGCTCTTGCACCCGACCATCGATCCGGCGGCGAGGCGCGACGTGATCGCGACGGGGCTGCCGGCCTCTCCAGGCGCTGCGTCCGGCGAAATCGTGTTTTCCTCCGACGAGGCCGCCAAGCTCCAGGCCGACGGCCGCAAGGTCATCCTGGTGCGGATCGAGACCTCGCCGGAGGACATCCACGGCATGCACGCGTCGGAAGGCATCCTGACCACCCGCGGCGGCATGACCTCGCATGCCGCGGTGGTTGCGCGCGGCATGGGCAAACCCTGCGTCTCCGGCTGCGGTGGTATCCGCGTCGACTACGGCCGCGGCACCATGAGCATCGGCCAGCGCACCTTCAAGACCGGCGACGTCATCACCATCGATGGTTCGGTGGGCCAGGTCTTGGCCGGCCGCATGCCGATGATCGAGCCGGAGCTGTCGGGCGAGTTCGGCACGCTGATGGGATGGGCCAACGAGGTCCGCAAGATCGGGGTCCGCGTCAACGCCGACACCCCGGAGGATGCGCGCACCGCCATCAAGTTCGGCGCCGAAGGTATCGGGCTCTGCCGCACCGAGCACATGTTCTTCGAGGAAACCCGCATCCGCACCGTGCGCGAGATGATCCTCGCCGAGGACGAGCAGACCCGCCGCGCGGCGCTGTCGAAGCTGTTGCCGATGCAGCGCGCGGACTTCGTCGAGTTGTTCGAGATCATGAAGGGCCTGCCGGTCACGATTCGGCTGCTCGATCCGCCGCTGCACGAGTTCCTGCCGCACACCCAGCACGAGATCGAGGAGGTCGCGCGCGCGATGAATACCGATCCGCGCAGGCTCGCCGATCGCGCCCGCGAACTCGCCGAGTTCAACCCGATGCTCGGCTTCCGTGGCTGTCGTCTCGCGATCGCCTATCCCGAGATCGCCGAGATGCAGTCGCGCGCCATTTTCGAGGCCGCGGTCGAAGCCGGAAAACGCACCGGCAAGGCGGTCGGCCTGGAGGTGATGGTGCCACTGATCGCGACCAAGGCCGAGTTCGATCTGGTCAAGGCGCGGATCGACGCGTCGGCGCAATCGGTGATGCGCGAGACCGGTGCGAAGCTCACCTACCAGGTTGGCACCATGATCGAGTTGCCGCGCGCCTGCCTGATGGCGGGCGAGATCGCAGAGACCGCTGAGTTCTTCTCGTTCGGCACCAACGACCTGACCCAGACGACCTACGGCATCAGTCGCGACGATGCCGCGAGCTTCCTCGGTGCCTACGTCGCCAAGGGCATTCTCGAGATCGATCCGTTCATCTCGCTCGATCGCGAGGGGGTCGGCGAGCTCGTCAAGATCGGCGTGGTGCGCGGGCGCAAGACGCGGCCAGGCCTCAAGGTCGGCATCTGCGGCGAGCATGGCGGCGATCCAGCCTCGGTGGCGTTCTGCCACGAGATCGGGCTGAACTACGTCTCCTGCTCGCCTTATCGCGTGCCGATCGCGCGACTGGCGGCGGCGCAGGCCGCCATCGGCAAGGCCGTCGCAAGCCAGGCGTAGGTCCGAGCCTCCGGCCAAATGTGAAGCGAGATCGAATCATGCCCGGACCTGGTCCGGGCATGATTCGTTTTGGAATGACTCAAGGCGATCACGTTGTGCCTTGCTACGAACACAGTTGTGACCCGATTTCTTCACGGTCTCTTCACGGTTCTTGTTGACCGGATGTTAACCGCTCTCATGGAGCGGGCATTTACCAACGAATCCAGTCAATTCGCGTAAACGCGTCCGGTCACTTGCCTGTAGCAGGCGTGCAACACGGATTAACGCGACAGCAACCTAAATTGGATACGACCAAAAAAGGTCGAATTTCACGGATGTACTGACTTTCGATCAAGTCTGTGTGAGCGTTGCGTGAGAGTTGCGTGAGCGTATCCGATGTCTGTATTGCGTAACCGACCGAAGGGCGCGCGTTTTGCGCCCTTCGGAATCGGTCTCTGCATATTCGCGTTGGTCCCGGACGAGATCGGTTACCAGGACATCGCGTCGCTGCTCGCCCGCCAGCCCGGAGTCGCGGAGCGTTGGCAGAAGCGCGTGTTCTCCGCGGCCTCATCCATTCAGCTCGCCACCTACAGTTTTGGCCGTCCGATCGGAACCTCGACGCCGCAATCCGCGCCCGTGCGGCTCGCGAGTCTCGACAATCAAGGCATCGATATCACGGGTTCCCTGACGCGCAATCCCATGTTGCAGCCGCCCGCGCGCTACCAGGCCTCCGATTTTCCAAAGGTCGATCGAACGCTGAAGGGCGACCGGCTTGCGATTGCGCCAGGCGCGCCGGCCGAGCAGTTCCCGCCGGCGGACAGCGTGCCGGCGAAGGAGGATCCCGCGAATTCGAATGCCTCGGTGTTCGGCGCGAAGACCGCAAGCAGGCCGGCCAGCGCGCGCGCTCCGCTCGATCCCGAACTGCAGGCGGCGCTGCGCGCTCCGCCGCTTACGCAATACGATGTCTCGATGTCGCCGGAACGCCAGCCGCTCGACGATCTGAAGACTGTGCCCGGAGCGGCGGCGATCGGGCTCGAGCCCGCGCCGTCGCATGACGGCTTCAACGTCAAGACCGCGCGCCTCTATTTCGGAAACGCCTCGCTCGGAGGTTCGCCGGAGAATCTCGAACACTGGCAGCCCGGCGAGGCGCCAGTCGTGCTTCCCGATCCGGACCTCAAATCGCCGCTGCCGACGGCACCTGAGGGAATGCCGAACGCGGGCGAAACCGGCGAAAGCATTGCGCCGAAGGGTGAGGTCAATTCCGACGACCAGCGCACCAAGACGCCGGCCGAACGGCTCGGCCTGCTGGACGAGAAGACGCGCGCCAAATCCGAGAAATGCCTCGCGGAAGCGATCTATTTCGAAGCCCGCGGCGAAGCCGTGCGCGGCCAGATCGCGGTGGCGCAGGTCGTGATGAACCGCGCCTTCTCCGGCTACTATCCGACGACGGTGTGCGGCGTGGTCTACCAGAACAAGTACCGGCATTTCGCCTGCCAGTTCACCTTCGCCTGCGACAACACTTCGGATGTGATCCGCGAGCCCGACATGTGGGAGCGCGCCAGGAAGATCGCGAAAGCCACGCTCGACGGCGAGATCTGGCTGCCGGAAGTCGGCAAGTCGACGCACTACCATGCCTATTACGTGCGGCCGTCCTGGGTCGGCGAAATGAAGAAGATGTACAAGTTCGGCGTCCACACCTTCTACCGGCCGAAGGCGTGGGGCGACGGCAGCGAGGCGCCGAGCTGGGGAACGCCGGCGCAGACCGCGGCGATCTCCGCGGAGCTTGCCGAAGAGGCGAAGAGTTCGGCGGAATTGAATCCGGATTCCGTGCGGCGGTAGACGCGGTAATCGCTTTTTGCCGTCATTGCTGCGCTCGCAATGACGGTTCTAAATCCCGCTTACTCTTTCGGTTAGAAATCAAATGCCGATATCCAGCGCGACGTCGAAATTCGGCGCGGAATGGGTCAGCGCGCCCGACGAGGCGTAGTCCACGCCGGTTGCCGCGATCTTCGCGATCGAGCTCGGGGTGACGCCGCCCGAGGCCTCCAGCACCACGCGGCCTTGCGCCAGCTTCACCGCTTCGGTCAGCGTCTCCACGCCCATATTGTCGAGCAGCACCACGTCGGCGAGACCGCTGTCGAGGACTTCGCGGAGCTGGCCGAGCGTATCGACCTCGATCTCGATCTTGACGAGATGCCCGACGTGGCTCCGCGCCCGCTCCAGCACCGCGCGGACGCCGCCAGCGATCGCGATATGGTTGTCCTTGATCAGGATCGCATCGTCGAGGCCGAAGCGGTGGTTGAAGCCGCCGCCGCAGCGCACGGCATATTTCTCCAGCGCCCGCAGCCCCGGCGTGGTCTTGCGGGTGCAGCAGATGCGCATCTTGGTACCCACCGTCGGGCGCACGTAATCGGCCGTCAGCGTGGCGATGCCGGACAGCCGCCCGACGAAGTTCAGCGATGTGCGCTCGCCCGCGAGCACCGCGCGCGCCGGTCCCGCGATGGTCAGCAGTTGCGTGCCGGCGGCAATTTGCGCACCATCGCGGCAATGCGCCGCGATGGCAATGTCGGATGAGAGCTTCCTGAAAGTCGCGAGCGCCAGCGGCAGGCCGGCGATGACGCCCGCCTGTCGCGCCACCATGACCGCGTGCGCCTTCGTCATCTCCGGGATCGTGGCGATCGAGGTGATGTCGCCGGCGCGGCCGAGATCCTCATCGAGGGCGCGGCCGACCGCCTCATCGATCGCGAGCGGCGAGAGGAAGGCATCCGGGTGCAGGAGTGCGGTGATGCTGGTCATGAGCTTGCCTCAAGCAATCATCGGTTGCGCATTGCGTCGTATCCGCGGGCCCTCTGCGAGCTTCTCCGCGACATCGAACGCTGCCGCAAGCGTCGTCATGGTGCGATGGGCCAGCGCTGGGTTTTCGGCCGGAAAATCGGATCGGTGGTGACCGCCGCGGCTCTCCCGGCGCGTCCACGCGGATGCCGCGACCAGGAGCGCCGTGGTCGCCATGTTGCGCAGCGCGATATTGCCGGCATCGCGCGCGATGGCGGCCAAGGTGCGCACGGCTTCTGCCAGATGCTCACCGTTGCGGATCACGCCGACATGCGACGTCATCATCGCCCGGAGGTCTGTCTCGGCCAGCGCAGGCATCGGACCATGGGGCCGCTCGATCGTCGTCGCCGGAAGCCGGCCGGGCGAAGCGATGGTTTGGCCGGCGATATCGTCCGCGACCCGTGCGGCGTAGACCACGGCCTCGAGCAGCGAGTTCGATGCCAGACGGTTGGCGCCATGTGCACCCGTGCATGACACTTCGCCCGCGGCCCACAGGCCCGGCATTGACGCGCGTCCACGCTCATCCACGGCGATGCCGCCCATGTGATAGTGCGCGGCGGGCGCAACCGGAACGGGCTGCGTCGCGGGATCGATGCCGGCCGCGATGCAGCTCGCGTGGACGGTTGGGAATTTTTCCGCGAAACGGGCGCCGAGCGCCGTGCGCGCGTCGAGAAATGCACCACGCCCGGCCGCGATTTCGGCGAACACACCGCGCGCCACGATGTCGCGCGGCGCGAGCTCTCCTTGCGGATGCAGCGCCTGCATGAAGCGCTCGCCCTTGGCGTTGACGAGCGTGGCGCCTTCGCCGCGCAGGGCTTCGGTTGCGAGCGGCGCCGGATCGCGCCCGGCCATGATCGCGGTCGGATGGAACTGGACGAATTCGGGATCGGCAATGACGGCTCCCGCGCGGGCCGCGATCGCCATTCCAAGCCCGCGCGCTTCCCGCGGATTGGTCGTCACCGCATAGAGATGGCCGACGCCGCCGGTTGCCAGCACCACCGCGCGGCAGGGAAGGGCGAGCGGCCTTGCGGCGGCATCGTCGGCCTTGCGGATCTGCAGCCCTGTTATCTTGCCGTCCTCGGTCAACAGGGCTTCGGCGGCATAGCCCTCGATCAGGCGGATCGAGGGCGCGCGCCGCACGGCATCTGTCAGTGCCGAGAGGATGGCGTGGCCCGCCATGTCGCCGCGCACATGCACGATGCGACGCGCGGAATGGGCGGCCTCGCGGCCGACCGCGAGCTTGCCATCGAGGTCGCGATCGAACGGGACGCCGTAATTGAGCAGGTCGTGGATCCGCGCGCCGGCTTCGCGCGCCAGTCCGAGCGCGATCGTCTCGTCGACGAGACCGCCGCCGGCCGCGATCGTATCGGCGGCGTGCGCCTCCGGCGTGTCGCCGTCCGCCACGGCAGCAGCGATGCCGCCTTGCGCCCAGGCGGTCGAGGCGCCCTGGCCGAGCGGCGCCACTGAGATCACGGTGACGGGGCGCGGCGCGAGCTTCAGCGCGCAGAACAGTCCGGCAAGGCCGCCACCGACGATGAGAACATCGTCGGTCTTGCGGCTGAGGTCGTGGATGTCACTCATGTCAGTCTCTCACTGTTCGTCGTCCCGGCGAAGGCCGGGACCCATAACCACAGGCGGGTGTTCTTTCACTCGCTCGTGGTTGTCGTCTCGTTCAGGACCGCGGCCGGTGGTTATGGGTCCCGGCTCACGCTTCGCTTGGCCGGGACGACGACTTTTGTTGAACGACGATTTTTGTTGAACTCACTTCCTTAGATTGATCATCCGCTCGACCGAACGTCGCGCTTTCTCGGCGATCACGGGATCGATGGTGACCTCCTCGCGGAGCGAGATCAGGCTGTCCAGAATCTTCGGCAGCGTGATCCGCTTCATGTGCGGGCACAGATTGCACGGCTGCACCATCTCGACATCGGGCAATTCGGCCCGCAGATTGTCGGCCATGGAGCACTCGGTGATCATCACCACGCGTTTGGGATGCTTGTCGCGCACCCATTTGATCATGTGCGCGGTCGAGCCGGTGAAGTCGGCCTCGCTCAGCACATCCGGCGGGCATTCGGGATGGGCGATGATCTGCACCGACGGATCGGCCTCGCGAAGGCTTCGCAGTTCATCGCCGGTGAAGCGCTCATGCACCTCGCAGGCGCCTTTCCAGGCGATGATCTTCACATTGGTGTTGGAGGCGACATATCGCGCCAGATACTGGTCGGGCACGAAGATGACGGTTGGCGCATTGAGGCTCTCGACCACCGCGACCGCGTTCGAAGAGGTGCAGCAGATGTCGACTTCCGCCTTCACGTCGGCCGAGGTGTTGACGTAGGCCACCACCGGCACGCCGGGAAAGCGTTCCCGCAGCAGCCGGATGTCGGCGCCTGTGATGCTCGCAGCGAGCGAACAGCCCGCGCGCGAATCCGGGATCAGGACCCGCTTGTCCGGATTGAGGATCTTCGAGGTTTCCGCCATGAAGTGCACGCCGCATTGGATGATCGTGCCGGCCTTCACCTTGGTGGCTTCGATCGCAAGCTGCAGCGAATCGCCCGTGATGTCGGCGACGCAGTGGAAGATGTCGGGCGTCTGGTAGTTGTGCGCCAGGATCACCGCGTCGCGGGCAGCCTTCAGGTCGTTGATCGCCTTGATGGTCGGAGCCATCAACGGCCACTCGACCGGCGGGATGACGCCTTTGACCCGCTCGTAAAGATGCGCGGTGGCGTGTTCGACCTCGGGTGTCCATTCCAGTGGCATGGGCAGCGCAGACGCGTCGACGCGATTTCGCGGCAAAACGGTCGGGGACACGCGGTCGGCGCTTGCAAAGTCGTCGGGACCATAGATTCCAGCAATCGGCATGGGTACCTCCGTCGATGTCTATTTATCCTCAAAATGAGTATAAATGGGCTTTGATAAATCCGGCCTCGGGGGCCGGTGATTGGTGGCGCTGTTGATCTTTCCTCCTGACCCAACTCTGCAGCACGCAGACGGATCCGGATTTGCCGCTCCGAAGCTACTTATCCTCAAAACGAGCAAATCATATATAACATGGCTCCGGCGACCCTGCCAGATGCCGCCACGGCCAATTTCTCAGAGCTGTCCACACCGATTTGCAACGCTGCATTGCGAGGCGAAAATTTCCTCCTCTGCCGTT
>WNGQ01008912.1_pt1 | contig 11570 bp, 11 predicted proteins | sample 5407661 | NCBI WGS metagenome assembly WNGQ01 (sample SAMN13153382, study PRJNA577476) | soil metagenome | isolation source: 60 cm soil or saprolite under Garry oak tree replicate 2 | place: USA:California | collected 2016-06-15
GCCGCAGGGCTTTAGTGCCCTAGGTTTTGGCGGGCATGTCTTGATGGTGCTACCGGCGCAGGATCTGGTGTTAGTGCACAGGGTCGATACGGACGCAGGCCGCGCCGTCTCCTCTCTGCAGATTGGTCGCTTGTTTGAATCGATTCTTGGCGCAAAAAACTGATGGATCGTACTGGCACCAGGCGCCATCGAGCATCGGGCTGTATGCCAGCTGTTGTGCCGCGGTAGTTTCCTGGCCCTGGGTTGCTGACGGCAGATTCTGGCACGTCGCGTCGTTTCGCCTCGCTGCGGAAATCGGTCGCAATCGGGGCATACCCGACATTGTACGCGCACCAGATGACAAGGCGCGAACATTTTCCTCGGTCGCAGAGTGCCAGCATGCCCGATGTCGTCATTGTCCACGATCTGGCCGGCTTCGAAAACCGATTCGCCCGTCGGGCAAAATGAGAGCAATTTTGTCGACGCCGGTTCGCTCCTGAGGCTCTCGAGCCGCCAAAATCCCGTGTGCGTAAATCCGATTTTGCAAGCCGGTTCAACGTGATTTGGGTTGTCCAGTCCTCCCGCTAAAAATATTTCACTTCTGTTTTTCAGAAATCCATGTATTGCTTCGGCCATCCCACCCCGAGAAGAGGGGCGGCTCGCGATCGTCACGAACGTTGGGGTGGGATGCGGTGGACGCGGCAGCGTCGTGCGCGTGGACGGATCGCAGGGCGGTTTCCCCGTGAGCGGCTCCCGGCGCGCAAGACGAACGGCGCTGAAGCGTACGGCAAAAGCGTGTGGTCCTGGCACCCGTTGCTGGTGTCAAGTCGGCGAAGGTCTTGGAGCCCAACCGGGCGCGTGAGGCCATCAATTCGCCGGCGACGGTGGCAAGACGAATTCGTCGCCGGGGAGAGTACGCTATAAGCCGTTCAAACCATTGCGTGGGGAATGCCGGATGTATCCGGTGCCTCCGCTGTGAATACCCGTGTGCATACTTAAACTACCCCAGCGCACACGGGGCTGCGGGTGCATTGGGCACCCGGCATTCCCCGCGCCCTCTTCAATGAGGGCGATGAGATTTCAGACAAGACTCGGGCATCTCATGCCGCGAGAACGCGAATACGTGTCTGGGCTGTTTGACAATTGAAACTGTTCGCCAGCTATGGCGTGTTGCGAGTGACGAGCCGTCGAGGCCGGCTCTACGAGAAATCCCGCGACCGTGCCGCCCGCCACAGCGTCCACAGTGTGCTGAGCCGCGACGGCCCATGCGGCACGAACGGATCGGTATCCGCGCGCGCCATCCGCGCAAGCTCACGGCGCACCAGAGCCAGTGGCAGGAATACCGGCCGGATCGGGCGCGAAACATCGCCAAGCAAGTCAAACGCGGTCCGCAAATGCCGGCGCGCCTCGCCGATCAACTCGTCGAGCGCCGCCCGCATCTGTGGCGTCTGCTTGCCTGCGAACACCTCCTCCAGGCTACTGCCGCTCGCTTCGAGAAGCTGCAACGGCACGAACAATTGTCGCCGCGCCGCGTCACGCGGCAAGGCCGCGATCACCTGCACAAAGCCCGCCGCAAGCCCGGCGTGGCGCGCCAGATGGTCGATCGCGGTCGACGGCGGCCCCAGCATTTGGGCCGCCAGCGCAAACAGCGCCGCGGAGGTGTCGTTGGCATAACCTTCCAGTGCTGCCACCGTCGGCATCGGATCGTTGTAGAGGTCGAACTGGTGCTCGTCGATCAGACGCGACAGCCGCTCGACCGGCAGCGCCCAGTTGCGGATCGCGAGCAGCAATTCGGCTGCGACCGGGTTGCCCTCGACCCCGCCATGACCCGGGCCTGCCAGCATATCGCGCCACCATTGCAGGCGGATCTCGCCGGGCAGCGCCTGGCTCACGGCGTCGCGAACGCGCGCGATCTCGACGTTGAAAGCATAGAGCGCCAGCAGGCCGCGCCGCCCGGTCGGCGGCACGAACAGCGTTGCGGCATAGCGCGCGAAATCATGGGTGCGCACCAGATCGGCGCAGAAGGCGGCCGCCTCCATGTTGCCGTCCGCTTCGCTCATGGCACCGCAATCAGCGCCGCGGCGACCCGCCGCCGCTCGCCGATCATGACGTTGTAGGTTCGGATCGCAGGTCCCGTCTGCATCGTATCGAGGACCACCTTCACCGCCCGCAGCGCGCTGCGCAGCTCAGTCGGCGGCAACCAGACGTGATTGCCGGTGCCGACGATCAGCGTGTCGATGCCGTTGGCGGCGGCGAACACCCGTTGCAGCGAATGTTTGTCGATCTCCTCCAGCTGCGCGACCGGCCAGGCCCAGATCGCATCGGGCAGGCACAGCAGCGAACCGCGATGCGACATTCCGGCAAAGGCGAAGCCGCCCTGGCCGTAGGCGTCGATCGGCGCCGACCTCGGAAGATGCGGAGCGTCCATGGGAGCCGGCATGATGTCGTCCGAAACGGTTTCGGCCCTTTGACTAAGCCCGAGGCCTTTTTTCGGTTCCCGCCCTATTTTTTCCTGGGCGGCTCCGGTGCGTCGCGGTGGGTGCCGACGCCGAGATAGATCAAAATCGGAGCGGCGATGAAGATCGAGGTGTAGGTACCGACCAGCACCACGCCGAACATCATGACGGCGGTGAAGCTGTGGATGGCGTTGCCGCCGAACAGCAGCAGCGCCAGCAAGGCCAGCGTCACCGTGACGTGGGTGATGATCGAGCGCGACAGGGTCGAATTGATCGACTCGTTCAGCAATTGCGGCATCGGCATTTTCTTGTAGCGCCGCAGCATTTCGCGGATGCGGTCGTAGATCACGACCGTGTCGTTCAGCGAATAGCCGAGGATCGTGAGCAGCGCCGCGATGCTGGTGAGGTCGAAATCGACCTGCGAGATCGACATGAAGCCGATCGTCAGCACGATGTCGTGGACGTTGGCGATCATGGCGCCGAGCGCGAACTGCCATTCGAAACGGAACCAGAGATAGATCAGGATCGCGAAGATCGCGAGCATCAGGCCGATCATGCCGTAAGCCAGCAATTCGCCCGACACCCGCGGTCCCACCACTTCGACGCGGCGGTATTCGACGGTGTCGCCGAGCGCGCCGCGGACCTTCTGCACCGCGTCCTGCTGCGCGGCGTCGCCGCCCGGCTGCTCGGCAACCCTGATCAGCGCTTCCTCCGGCCCGCCGAACTGCTGCAACTGCACGTCGCCGAGCCCGAGGCCGTTCAGGCTCGCGCGCATCGTGGCGATATCGGCCGCACCCGACTTGGCGCGGACCTCCATCAACGTGCCGCCCTTGAAGTCGATGCCGAAATTCAGCCCATGGGTGAAGAACAGCGTGATCGCGATGATCGACAGCAGCGCCGAGGCCGGAAAACTGAAGCGCCGGAAGCGGGTGAAATCGAAATGCGTCTCGTCGGGGACGATCCGCAGCGACGGCAGGATTCCGAGCGCGCTGACCACGGTCAGCACGGCAATCAGGACGCCGAGCCCGATGAGAACCAATTGAGTCACAACAGCTCCTGAACTAGATCGGCACGCTTTGCGGCCGCTTCCACCGCACCCACCCGGCCACGATCAGGCGCGTGAGCGTAAAGGCGGTGAACACCGTGGTGATGATGCCGATGCCGAGCGTCACTGCGAAACCGCGCACCGGGCCGGTGCCGATATAGAACAGCACCGCGGCGGCGATGAAGGTCGTAATGTTGGAATCGAGGATCGTCGACAGCGCCCGCTTGAAGCCGGCGTCGATCGCGGAAATCGCGTTGCGGCCGCCACGCAGCTCCTCGCGGATACGTTCATAGATCAGCACGTTGGAATCGACCGCGATGCCGACCGTCAGCACGATGCCGGCGATACCGGGCAAGGTCAGCGTGGCGTTCAGCAGCGACAACAGGCCGAAGATCATCGCGACGTTGATGGCGACCGCGACGTTGGCGAACAGGCCGAACAGGCGGTAGGTCAAGAGCATGAACACGATGACCATGATCGAGCCGACATAGGCTGCGAGTTCACCCTTCTCGATGGAATCCTGACCGAGGCCCGGGCCCACCGTGCGCTGTTCGATAACCGTCAATGGCGCAGGCAGCGCGCCGGCGCGGAGAAGGATCGCCAGGTCGTTGGCCGCCTGCACGGTGAAATTGCCGGAGATCTGCCCCGAACCGCCGGTAATCGGCTCGCGGATCACCGGCGCCGAGATGACCTTGTTGTCCAGTACGATAGCGAAGGGCTGGCCAACATTCTCCAGCGTGGCTTGCGCGAATTTGCGCGAGCCCGCGGTGTTGAAGCGGAAGCTGACGATCGGCTCGCTGGTGCGCTGGTCGAAACCCGGCTGCGCGTCGGTCAGATCGCCGCCGGACACCAGCACCTGTTTCTTGATGACGTAAGGTTGCTTGGATCCCTCGGCGCTCGGCAAGACTTCTGATTCCGGCGGCGCCTGCCCCGCGATGGCTTGATCCGGCGACACGGTCGTATCCACCATGCGGAAATCCATTTTCGCGGTCTTGCCAACCAGTGCGATCAGGCGAGATGGGTCACCCAGCCCCGGCACCTGCACCAGAATGCGGTCGTTACCTTGCCGCTGAATGAGCGGCTCGACCGTGCCAAGTTCATTCACCCGACGCTCGACGATCTGGATCGACTGTTCGATGGTCTGGCGGATCCGCTCGGTGATTGCGGCCTGCGGGACCGTGAGCCGGATCAAGCCGCCGCCGGCGTCGCTGACTTCGAGAGAGCGCTGCCCGCTGGACCCAAGCAGGCCGCCGAGCGGTTGCGACAGTTCGCGCAGCTTGGAAAGCGCGGTCGGCAGGTCGCTATCTTTGGTGATGCGCACTTCGACGCTATCCGCGCGAGAGGCAAGCCCGGTGTAGACAATCTTGGCGTCGCGCAGCGTGCGGCGGACGTCATCCCTGATCTGGTCGAGTTTCTCCTTCTTGATGTAGTTGGAATCAACCTCGAGCAGAAGGTAGGAGCCGCCCTGCAGGTCGAGGCCGAGCACCAGCCGCCGCTGCGCCCATGCCGGCCAGGTCTTGACCTTGGCCTCGGGGAAGAAATTGGGAACTGCGCAGAGGCACACCACGAGCGCTATCAGGATGATGCCCAGCGCCCTCCACCGTGTGAAATACAACATCGTGTTGACCCGTCAGACCAGGGATAGCCGCGAAACGGCGTTCAGCTCGCGGACGTCTCGTCCTTGGCGACATCCGCCTTCTCTTTCGCAGGCTCGCCCTTGGCGCGCACGCCCGAAATCATCTGCCGCATCTGCCGGACCCGGACGCCGTCCGAGATCTCGAACTCGATCTGATCGTCGTCGACCACCTTGGTCACCTTGCCGACCAGGCCGCCCGTGGTGATCACAGTGTCGCCGCGGCGGATGTTTTTGACGAGCTCGGCGTGGTCCTTCACCTTCTTCTGCTGCGGCCGCAGAATCAGGAAATACATGATCACGAAGATCAGCGCGAACGGCAAAAGCGACATCAACATACTGTTGGTGTCACCGCCAGCCGCGGCCTGGGCATAGGCGGGGGTTATCAGCATCAGGACAATCCTCGTGAAACGGGGAGTGGACCGGCAACGCCGCGTTGCGGCAGGCCGGTCCGGGCAAATTCGCGCGGACTATAGCGGCCGCGGTCCCAATTGCAACGTGGCCCAGCTCTTTCATTTGGCCCGCTTGCAGGGCCCCCTCAGGCCCGATAAGGCTGCGCGGTCAGGAACTTGAGACATGTCGAAAAAGCCCAGTAAAACGTCCTCGCCGACCGCTTCCGATCTCCCTGCCGGCGAGCCGGAGATAATCCCGTCAAAACGCCCCAGCGAACTGCCGGCCGATGATGTGCCGATGCGGATTGCGCTTGCGCTCGAGACCATCGCGGCGCACCTCGCCGCCAGCGCGCCCGCCGCCGACGTGCCGCCGTCGTTCACCGATGCCGACGCCTTCGTCTGGCATCCGGACGGACGGCTGACCGCGGTGACCCGCGTCAGCCGCGTCGATCTCTCCCTGCTCAAGGGCATCGACCGGATGCGCGACATCCTGATCGAGAACACCGAGCGTTTCGCCGATGGCCTGCCGGCCAACAACGCGCTGCTGTGGGGCGCACGCGGCATGGGCAAGTCCTCGCTGGTGAAGGCCGCGCACGCCAACATCAACATCGACCGCAAGCCGCTGGTGCGGCTGAAGCTGATCGAGATTCACCGCGAGGACATCGAGAGCCTGCCGGCGCTGATGGAGCTGCTTCGGGCCTCGGCATTCCGTTTCATCGTGTTCTGCGACGACCTGTCGTTCGACGGTAACGACGCCTCCTACAAATCGTTGAAGGCGGTGCTCGAAGGCGGCATCGAGGGCCGCCCCGACAACGTCATCCTCTATGCCACCTCGAACCGGCGGCATCTGCTCGCGCGCGAGATGATCGAGAACGAACGCTCCACCGCGATCAATCCGGGCGAGGCGGTCGAAGAGAAGGTCTCGCTGTCGGACCGGTTCGGACTCTGGCTCGGCTTCCACCGTTGCAGCCAGGACGAGTATCTGGCGATGGTGAAGGGCTATTGCAGGCATTTCGGTATCCAGATCGCCGAGGAGGCACTGGAGCACGATGCGCTGGAATGGTCGACGACACGCGGATCGCGCTCGGGGCGCGTGGCCTGGCAATTCACCCAGGAACTGGCCGGACGGCTGGGGGTGCGGCTGAGCGGGACGTGATGCTCTCGCTTTACGCCCCGTTGAGGAATTGAAGTGGGTCAACCGGCGAAGATCCCTTGCGGATCTCGAAGTGAAGTTGCGGCGACCCCACCTCCCCGGACTGACCCGATTTGGCAATGACCTGGCCGCGCTTGATGCTATCGCCGCGCTTCACCAACAACTCACTCGCATGGGCATAAGCGGTGACGTAGCCGTTGGAATGCCGCACCAGGACCAGATTGCCGTAACCCTTGAGTTCGTTGCCGGCATAGGCGACGACGCCGTCCTCGGCCGCCTTCACCGGCGTGCCTTCGGGCACGGCGAGATTGATGCCATCATTGGACTTGCCATTGGTCTTGGCGCCATAGCTCGTGATCACCTTGCCGCGCACCGGCCAGCGGAAGGTCGGCAGTGCGCCTGTGGCATCGCTCCCCTTGACCGGGGCATCGGCTTCGTTTCCCTCCGGCATCGGGGCCGCCTGGGCGAGCCGGGCACTTTGCTGCGGGCCGCCGGCCGTCGCCATCTTGGTAACGGGCACGGGTGCCGCTGCGAGCGGCTGCGCCGCCGCGACCGATGCCGGCGAGACTGCAGGTGCTGCGGCCACCTTGCCGGCCGGTACGATCAGCTTGGATCCGAGCCTGAGCTTTGCCGACGTCTGGATGTTGTTGGCCTTTGCCAGTTCGGCGACCGGCATGTGGTTGCGCCGCGCAATGCCGAGCAGGGTGTCCCCGTGATTGACGAAGTGGACGCTGGGAGCTGCGCTCGCCGCCGCAACCGCGACCGGCTTGCCGGCGGACGCGACCGGCGCCGGCGCTGCCATAACCGGAGCCGCGGTCGCGGGATGCGGAATGATCAGCTGTTGGCCGGGCGACAGCACGCGCGGTCCCTTGTAACCGTTGGCGGCCAGGATCGCGGCAGGCGCGACGTTGTAGCGCCGGGCCAGGATTTCGAGCGTATCGCTGGTACCGACAATGATCGTGGTGCCGCCGGCGGGATGGGTTGCGGCGACCGAGCGCGGCGGAACGCTCGCCGTGGTCTCTAACTTGGGTTGGGCCGGCGGCGTATAGGACGCGATCCCGCGCCCTCCGCCCGAGACCGCGGCTGATGAGGCCGTCGGATAGGATTGCGGCGCCGCGATCACGGGCAGCTGCCCAGATGATACCGGAGATGGCGGTAGCGGCCGGGCATATTGCGGCACTTCGCGGCGCTCGACCGGTGCCGGCGGCACCGTGCCCGTTGCTTCCGGCTGGTAGCCAAAGGGATTGGAAAAGGGATTTTGGGAAAAGCGGCTCGACACGTCGGCGCTACAGCCGGCAAGGCCGAACGACATCAGCGCCAGCGCCGCCATTTGCGGAACACGACGCGAGCAAAGCAACTCGGCGACAAGGGACATGGTTACTCACTCGTACGCAACAAACTATCGTTTTGAGTAAACACGCCCCCAGTAAATAAGCGCTTAACCCTCCCATAAAGCGTTGGCTGACAAGCTGATCCTGGCCTTTAGAGTTCTCGCGCAACCCCCGGCAGCGCCGGCACAAATCTGACGTCGACGAGTTCCTTGAAATCGAAACCTTCGGCGGTCCTGGTCACGCGAACCAGCGTCTGCACCCCGTGGTGCGGACCGACCGGCGCGATCAGGATACCTTCGGGCTCGAGCCGCGCCATGAGGTTTTCCGGGATCTGCTCCATCGCTGCGGTGACCATGATCCGGTCGAATTGCCCCGCCGCAGCCGGAACATCGAAACCGTCCCCCAGCATCACCTCGACATTGTCGTAGCCGAGCCTTTCGAGCCGGCCCCTCGCCGTATCGGCGAGCGTCCGGAAGCGCTCGACCGTCAGCACACGGCTCGCGAGCCGCGACAGGATCGCAGCCTGATACCCAGAGCCGGTGCCGATCTCGAGCACGCGATGATGCTTCTGCAGCTGGAGCTGCTCGGTCATGTAGGCCACCACAAAGGGCTGACTGATGGTCTGCCCGCAGGCGATACCAAGGGCGCTGTCGCGGTAGGCATCGGCGCGATCGGCATCCGCGACGAAGGCCTCGCGCGGCACCTCTTCCATTGCCCGCAGCACCGCCTGGCCGCTGATCCCGCGGCGGCGCAGGGTGAGTTGAAACATCATTTTCTCAGGAGCGCTCTTGCTCGGTGGCATATCGGTCTCGCCTGGCGGTCTGCAGAGGGATCACGCTTCGCCCATCTATTTCCACGGTCGGCGCGCGGCAATTGTCAAATCCAAAACTCCACTCCGAACCGATATCGAACCGGTACCCACATCGCAGGAAAATGCGCTCATGTCCCCGAGATATGTGTGCTGCTACCTGAAGTGGCATTTTCGCCCCCGTTCCATGCCCGGAACAGGCGGGCGGATGACGTTTTCGAGCATCAGATAGAGCGATCTTGCACGCCGAATTCCGGTTGAAAACGTTAACATTGCGGCCGCCGAAGATATCTGCGAACGTCATGACGGGACCAGCGAGGACGACAAGATGACTGCAACGCGGCCGCCGCGCGGGTCGGTGTTCCTCGTCGAAGACGAGGTCATGATCAGGATGATGGTCGCCGACATGCTGGAAGAGCTCGGCTATCTGGTGTCGGCGGAAGCCGGCGAGATCAACGAGGCCATTCGTCTTGCGCAGACAACCTATTTCGATCTCGCCATCCTCGACGTCAACGTCAACGGCAAGGTGATTTCGCCGGTTGCCGACGTCATCAAGGCGCGCAATCGGCCCTTCATCTTCGCGACCGGCTACGGCTCGTCGGGACTGCCCGAGGAATACCGCGACCGCCCCGCGCTGCAAAAGCCCTTCCAGGTCGAAACACTTGGCAGGGCGATCGATTCCGCGCTGAGAAGCGCCGGGACATCGAGCGCACGAACCCTGGAATAGCGCGGGCGCCCCGGCGTATCCAGCACCGCCGCGCGTTCGAAGCCGATCCAGAAATAGGGATTGCCGCGGCCGTCGCGGCGCTGATCGACCTTGAGGAAGCCGAGATTGCGCTTGCCCTGCCGCGTCACGCGGATGCCGGCGACTTCCTCCGGCGCACAGGCCGGGAAGTTCACATTGATCACCGTGTCCTTCGGAATGCCGGCATCGATCACCCGATGCAGGATTTGTGGGCCGAACTTCAGAGCCGTATCCCACAACGGCGTGTCGCGCGTCTCCATGCTGAACTCCTGCGACAGCGCGAAGGACGGCAGCCCCAGGATGGTGCCCTCGAGCGCGCCGGCAATGGTACCGGAATAGACCACGTCCTCCGCGACGTTGCGGCCCTTGTTCACACCCGACAGCACGACATCCGGCAGCCTGTCGCCGAGGATGTGTCGGGCGCCCATGATCACACAGTCGGTCGGCGTGCCGCGCACCGCGAAGTGTCGCGGGCCGACCTCGCGCAGGCGGAGCGGATCATTCAGCGACAGCGAGTGCGAAACACCGGATTGATCGAGTTCGGGCGCCACGATCCAGACATCGTCGGACAATTCGCGCGCGATCTCCTCGACGATCTTGAGGCCCGGCGCGTGAATGCCGTCATCATTGGTGCACAGAATTCGCATTCCGCCAGAGACCTTTCGATTTCCGCTCTCGGCCGCCGTCTTATCCGCTGACGGTCATGGTGGCAAACACGCAGATTCCGCCACGAACTGACGGGTATTTACCGGCTCTCCAAATTTCCGGGCTATCCGAGGGAGCAGCAGAATTGACCAGTCAGCGCTTGATGCGCCACTGCGGGGCGAATTTCGCCAATTCGCCTTGCGCGCGCAACTCGAGGACCGCGGCGCCTAGCTTTGCACGTTCAGGGACTACCAGGTCGCTCAGCCGCGGCAGCGCTTCGACCGGTGCGACGGCCTTCCGCGGCGGCTCGGGAAACCGCTTGCGCACCGCCATGATGGCCTTGTCAAAATCGACCCGGTTGACCCAATCCTGCGCGCGCAGGGCATCCTGAACGCCCGCGTCCCAGAGCCGGGAGGCCTCGATGTCGAAAATGCCTTTCAGGCGCTGATCGATGGCCTGCAGCCCATGGCCGGTGACAGCCCATTGCCGGCCCAGCCAATAGATGTCGCGATGCAATGCCATGGCCTGCTTCCGGAAAATTGTCGCTGAAATGCAAGCAAAATAGCGCGACGGCCCGGTTTCGCAACAGTCATGGCGGATTTGTTGCAATTTTGTGGCGAACTATGGCTCACGCGCAACTATTTTCCGTCCGCCCATGTAAGGCTGCAGCACGTCGGGAACGGCAATCGAACCGTCCTCCTGCTGATAGGTCTCCATGACGGCGATCAGCGCGCGGCCGACGGCGGTTCCCGAGCCGTTCAGGGTGTGGACGAAGCGCGGCTTGCCGTCGGGACCCCGGTAGCGGGCATCCATGCGGCGGGCCTGGAAATCCCCGCAGACCGAGCAGCTCGAAATCTCTCTGAAAGCACCGCCCTCGCCCTGGCCGGGCATCCAGACCTCGATATCGTAGGTCTTCTGCGCCGAGAACCCCATGTCACCGCCGCACAGCGTCATCACCCGGTAATGCAGATCGAGCCGGCGCAGCACCTCCTCGGCGCAGGCCAGCATGCGTTCATGCTCGTCGCGGCTGGTCTCGGGCGTCGTGATCGAGACCAGTTCGACCTTGATGAACTGGTGCTGGCGGATCATGCCGCGGGTATCTCGGCCTGCAGCCCCGGCTTCCGCGCGAAAACACGGTGTCAGCGCCGTCAGACGCATCGGCAGCTGTTTTTCGTCCACGATCGTTTCGCGGACGAGATTGGTGAGCGAGACTTCGGCGGTGGGGATCAGACCTAGCCGTTCGGTCTTCAACCGCTCGTCGGGTGCTTCGAGCAACTCGCCCTTGACGGCCCAGAACTGGTCATCCTCGAATTTCGGCAACTGCCCGGTTCCGAACATCACGTCATTGCGCACCAGGAGCGGCGGATTGATTTCCGCGTAGCC
>WNGQ01014919.1_pt1 | contig 11570 bp, 10 predicted proteins | sample 5407661 | NCBI WGS metagenome assembly WNGQ01 (sample SAMN13153382, study PRJNA577476) | soil metagenome | isolation source: 60 cm soil or saprolite under Garry oak tree replicate 2 | place: USA:California | collected 2016-06-15
GCTACGCCGACAAGGCGCGCCCGCTGTCAGCTACTGAGAAGGCGATGGTCGCGGAAGCGGCGCGCCGGCTCGACGAGGCCGTAGTGAAGCGCGAGCTCGGCGTGGACCACTGGGTGCACGACGTGAGCTGGGTCGAGGCCCTGGAACGTCTCGTGTCGCGGCCCACGGTCAACATCGAGGGCCTGGTCGGCGGCTACACCGGGCCGGGGGGGAAGACCATCCTGCCCCACCGGGCGGTGGCGAAGCTCGACCTGCGGCTCGTGCCGGACATGACGGCGACCGAGTCGTTGGCCGCGCTCAAGGCGCACCTCGCGAAACGGGGCTTCGGCGACATCGAGGTGAACATGACGGGCGGCTATGACCCCACGACGACACCCGCCGACGCTGGACTCGTGAAGGCGCAGATCGCGGTGTACCGGCGCTCGGGGATCGACCCAGTGATCCTCCCGCGGATCGCGGGGTCATGGCCGGGCTATGTGTTCACGGGCGATCCGTTGCGGCTCCCCGCCGGCCACTTCGGACTGGGCCACGGCAGCGGCGCGCACGCGCCGGACGAGTATTATGTCATCGAGTCGGGCAATCCGAGCGTCCGGGGCATGGACGGCGCCGCGCGCTCCTACGTCGAGTATTTGTACGAGCTGGCGCGAACGAGCTAGGCGAGAAGCCCTGCGCACGCACAAAAAAACCGCCGAGCGCAGGAGCGCTCGGCGGTGAAGAACAGCGAGGCGGTGCGCCTACTGCCGTGGCTGCACCTCGAACAAGTTGATCGGCAGCGTGGAGAACACCGTGTCCGGCTTCGTGATGCCGCTATTCGGCTGCACGCTGCACGCGTTCGGCCGATCGCGGATGATCTGGCCGAGGCGCCCGTAGCGCCGCATGTCCACCCAGCGATGTCCTTCGTACAACAGCGAGTAGAGCCGCTCGTGCAGCAGCGCGTTCACGAACGCCGCGTCGGTGCTGGCCGCTGTTACCGTCGAGATGGGGAGGTTGCCCGACGTCTGCCGAATGAAGTTCAGGTCGTTGACGGCCTGCGCCTTGTTCGGGGTAGCCGAGAACCAGTTTGCCTCCGCCCGCAGCAGGATCAGCTCCTCGTTCCGGATAATGGGGATCGAGGAGCTCGGGCTCGGGTAGCGGAGCCACGACAGCGCGGACTGGAGGCAGGCGAGCGACAACGTGTCCGCGATCGTGTCGGTCGGGCCCTTTCGATCCGTCACCTTCGCGAGGAAGCGCCGGTCCAGCAGCGTGCTGGCGCTCTGGGTCTCGGCACTATCCTTGACCATGGGATGGGCGAGCTGGATCGCGGTCTTGGGGTCCTGCGACAGCGCGTTCGTGATATCCTGGTTTCCCGTGCTGTACGCGTGGTAGGCGCCGAGGTCGAGGGGGGCGGCCGGGTCGAGGAACGACGCCGAGAGGTCCGTGAGGACGGTATCCCAGCACGCGGTGCAGCCGGCGCCCGGGGCGAACGGGCTCGCGCGGTACGCCTGCACGCGCGCGGCCAGAGCCCGATTGACCTTGAGGAACGTGGCGGGGGTGGTGAAGCCCACGAATCCGGGGCCAAGGTTGAAGGGGAAAGCGGTCGCGACTTGCAGCTCGGTCTGCGCCGAATCGAGCAGCGAGAGGACGTGCTTGTACGCTGAATCGTTGGTCACGAACGGCGCAGGCGGCTGGTTGGGCGCCCGATCCACGTCGATGGGGATCGAATCTTCCGTGTGCGAATTCAGGATCATCAGGAACGCCACGGCTTGCATCGTATGCACGAATCCCCGGACCGCGTCCTGTTGTCCTGCAGGGATCTGCGCCGAGCCGATCACCTTGAGGATCGCGTAGCCGCTCTGGATCGCGCGGAATTCCGTCGCCCACTGCCCGCCGCCGAATGCGTCGTTACTCGGATCGAGCGGGCCCGCGAGCAGCTCCGTCGTGAAGCGGGGGTCGGCGGTATCGAGGCGGTACGCTTCGCGCGCCAGGATCCCGTTATTGAGGACCCAGCGGGTCACGTCCACCCGCAGCGCGACCAGCAAGCCGACCGCCGCCGATCTCACCTGGTCCGGGGTCGCGTTCGGTCCGATCGGCGGCGGACTGTTGGGATCGGTCAGGTTAAAGTTGCAGGCGCCGACCGCGAGCGCGCCCAGCAGCGTGAGCGCGACAATGGCCTTTCTCATAGTGGGACTCCCTGTTCCGTGCGCGCGCATGGTCAGAACCCCAGGTCGATCGAGAAGAAGAAGCTGCGGCTCGGCGGGAACGGCGCCACGTCGATGTTCCGACGGCGTGAACCGCAACAGGTTGCGACCACTGACCGAGAGCCGGGCCGTGCGCATGCCGAAGTGTTGCGGGATGTCGGGTGGGAGATCGTAGCCCACGTTCAGCTCGCGCAGCTTCAGATACGAGCCGTCCTGCACGTACACCTTCGTCTGCCCGCCGGCCCAGTTGGTGATCCGAGTGTTCCCCGCCGGGACCTGGTCCACGGAGTTGCCGAAGGCGTCGCCGGGACCTGGTCCACGGAGTTGCCGAAGGCGTCGAACAGGAGCTGGGTCAGGTTGATGATGTCGCCGCCGTGCTTCCAATCCCACAGGAAGCCCAGGCTGAACCGCTTGTAGCTCAGGTCGCTCGAGAGCGACATCTGGAAGTTGGGGTTCGCGTCGCCGTCCACGCCATCGAGGCCGACGATCTGGGTGGCCGATTTTCCTGTCTCGATCCGGAACGCGCCGAGCGATAGCCCGAAGCCGGCCGTGTTGAACGCCGGCACCGGCAGCTCCTCGATCTTGCTGCGGTTCAGGTAGAAGGTCGACCGGAGGACCCAGTTAACCTCGGGCGTACGCACGGGCGAGACCGCGAGCGCCGCCTCGATGCCGCGGTTCCGCAGCTTGCCGCCGTTGAAGATGCGCTGCCGATACCCGGTCGACGGCGCGACCGACTGGAGCAGCAGCAGGTCGGTCACGGTCTTCTGATACAGCGTGACGCCGAGCGTCGCGAACTGGTTGGCGAAGGTCGCGTCGAACCCAGCCTCGACCTCGGTGTTCCGCTCCGGCGTGATTGAATCGAGCCCGAGGGTCAAGGCGCGAAACTGCCCGACCTGGCCGCCCAGGGCGCCCGTACTGTCGAGGATGAACCGCACGCCGTAGAGCGGCGGGTTCCCGGTCTGCCCCCACGCGGCGCGCAGTTTCAACTCGTCCAGGCTGCCCATCGGCTGGACGAGCCGGTAGGACGCGGCGGCCTTGGGATACGCAAACACCTTCTTGGGGTCGCCGTTCACGCTGGAGCGGTCGCCGCGAATCCCCAGGGTCAGGAGCAGCCGTTGGCTCGCCGCCAGCAGCTCTTCCTGGGCGTACAGCCCCAGGTTTTTGAGCGGCTGTTCGGACTGATTCGACGTGATGCTCGCGGCCTGACTCACGTTCTGGAGTCCGAGCGCAATCGTGCGGCCCACGACGTTCGTGAGGTTGAGATCGCGGTTCTCGTACTGGAAGCCCGCCGAGGTCGTCGCCTGATAGGCGTTCGACGCGGGGGTGTACGTGTGCACTGCGCTGCCCACGAGGTTCAGCCGGAGATCGGACGACTTCCCGAGTACGACGGTGCCGGGCTGACCGTCCTGCGGCTCGTATTGCAGATCGGCGGGCGAGAGGATGTCGTTCCGCTGGTTGAAGAAGTCCAGGCCGCCGGTGAGGTTGAACACGAGGTGTTGGGTGGACGTGGTGATCGCGTCCATCTTCGCGGTCGTCGTGCCCAGGATGCGCCACACGTCCTCGGCATTCTTGAGCTCGGCGAACGTCGCCAGCGGGTTCGACGAGGAGAACGGGTTGACCGGGTAGCGCCCCGTGTCACCGGGGCGCAAGTCGATGATGCTCGGCGTCGTCGGGAACACGAGATACGTGCTCGTCCCCGTGTTGTCATTGTTCGAGATACCGCGGTTCGACAGGCTGTGGATCGCGTTCAGGTTGACGCTGATCTTGAAGCGGCTGCCGAGCAGCTGGTCCAGGTTCGCGCGGAGCGACTGCTTTTGGTAGCCCGTGTTTGGCGCGATCCCGCCGTCCTTTTTCACCAGGCCGGAGATGAAGTACGCGGTCTGGTCGTTACCCCCGGTGACGCTCGCGTCGGTCTCGACGGAGAGGGGATGCTCGCCGTACAGCACGCTCTCGTTGTCGAAGAACGGGCATTTGCCGCCCGGCAGGTTGCAGTACTGCGCGGCCGTCGGCCCGAACGCCCCCTTCGCTTCGATGGAGTCGCTGAAGCGACGGAACCCGAGGGTGTTGGACAGCGCGGAGGTCCCGAACCGCTGCGTCACACTGAAGCGCGGCGCGCCCGGGTGGCCGCGCCGCGTGGTGATTACGATCACCCCGTTCGCAGCCTGCGATCCGTAGATCGCCGCGGCGGACGCGCCCTTCAAGATCTGGATGTCCTGGATGTCGTTCGGGTTCAGGTCGGCGATGCGGTTGACCGAGTTGTCCTGGCTCGACGCGTTACCACCGGCCGCGGCGGCGGTGATGGCGTTCATGTTGCTCGCGATCGCGTCGTTCGCGATCACCAGGCCGTCCACCACGATGAGCGGATCGACGCCCCCGTTGATCGTCGTGACGCCACGCAGGTTGATCTGGCCCCCGCCGCCCGGCGCTCCGGAGTTCATCTGGATCACTGCGCCGGGGACCTTGCCCTGGAGTGCGCTTTCGAGAGTCTGTGTCGGCGCGCGGTTCAGTTGGTCGGGATTCACCGTGGTCACGGCGTTGGCGAGGTTGCGCTGCTCGACGCCCGTGGCCTGGCCGGTGATCACGACCGCCTCGAGGTTGAACACGTCCTGCTCGAGGCCGACGTTCACGCTCGCCTGATCCGCAGCAACTGCCACGGTGCGGTGCCGGTACCCGATGCTGCGAACCGAGAGCGTCACCGCGCCCTGGGGCGCTGAGAGCGAGAACTCCCCCCGCTCGTTCGTCACGGCCGCGACCGGCGAGCCGATCACCGAGACCGTCGCCGCGGCGACGGGCTCGGTCGTCGTCACGCTGAATACTTTGCCGCTGATGGAGCGCTGCTGAGCGAGCGCGCTCGCGACGCCGACGCTGGCGACGAGCGCGAGCAAAATGAACCAAGTGCGCTTGACCACGGTCCCTCCATACCTAGTTGCGCAAGATGGCGGCTGTTGCTACCGGAAACCGGACGGCACCCGCTATGTTGCGCGCCATTCCGGAGGTCCGCAAGGAGGCGCGAGGATCGCGGCGCGGCGCGGCAAAAACCGCGCGGCGCCCGCTACCGGGTGAGGGCCGGGGCGCGCTGCCGCGCACGGCGCGCGCGCAGCGCCACGTACACCGCAGGGCCCAGCGCGGCGAGCGACACGGCCACGACCACGCCGGGCAACCCGGTCGCGCGGGCTCGCACCTCGAGCGTCACGCCCAGCGCGAGCAGCAGCAGCGGGAAGGCCGCGAGCACCCCCAGGGCACCGACGCCGACCGGCACGCGGAACCGGCCGCGCAGCGCCGGCTCCACGCGCCGCAGCCGCAGCAGCGCGGCGAACTCGAGCGCCAGCGCCGCGGTGTAGAGCAGCACGTCGGCCGCGAGCAGCCCGCCGAACGACAGCAGCGTGAAACCCGAATACACGACGGCCGAGACGAGCACCGCATTGCGCGGCGTGCCGCGCGCGTCGGTCACCGCGAGGGCCGCGGGCAGCAGGCCGTCCTGCGCCAGCACCAGCGGGATGCGCGAGTAGGCGAGCAGCAGCGCGTTGAACAGCGCGAACGCGCTCACCATCCCGGCCGCGGCGATCCAGCGGCCGAGCCACGGGCCCACCACCGTCGCCGCGAGGTGGGGCCAGGCGCCGTCCGTCCACTCGGTCCAGTCGGTGAGCGCGAGCACCGGAACGATCGACGCGAGGTAGACGGCCGTGACGAGCGGCAGCGTGCGCGCCAGCGCCCGAGGGTACGTCGCCGACGCGTCCTCGATCTCCCCCCCGATCGTCGATTGGTTGTCCCAGCCCGAGTAGTTCCAGATGCTCTGCGAGACGCCTAGCCCTAGCGCCCCCAGGAACGACGTGCCGGCGGCATGGAACGGCGTTACCGGGAACGGCGTTGCCGGTTGCCCGATCCAGCGCGCCAGCGCCACCGCCGCGAGTACGCCGAACGGCGCCAGCACCAGCGCGACGAACCAGCCCGACGCCGTGCCCACCACGCGTGTCCCTCGCAGGTTGAGCCAGGTCGCGCCCCAAATCAGCACCAGCGCCAGCAGCCAGCCGTCGAGGGGCCCGAGTCCCGGGAGAAAGAAGTGCAGGTATTGCAGCAACAGCACCGGGTAGATCGCCATGTCGATCAGCGAGTAAGCCCAGGAGAGCCAGCCGTTCCAGAATCCCCAGAACCGGCCGAACGCGCGCTTCACCCACTGGTAGTAGCCGCCTTCGACCGGGAGCATCGACGCGAGCTCCCCGATGAGCAGCGCCTCGGGCACGCTGTACACGAGTGGGGTGGCGACGAGCAGCAGGACGGCGACACCGGGACCCACGGACCCGACGAGTCCCTCCAAACCGAACGGCCCGCCCGAAACGGTGAAGAACATCACCGCCACGAGGGGCCCGAGCCGGAGTCCCCCCGCTTTCATGGGGGCAGGCTTTGTCACGGCGGGTAATTTACAGGTCATGATGTTCGATGTCGCGGTGGTGGGCTCGGGCCCCGGCGGGGCGACGGCCGCGCTGGAGCTCGCGCGGCAGGGGCTCAAGGTCGTGCTCCTCGAGAAGGAGCGGCTACCCCGTTACAAGACGTGCGGCGGGGGCCTGGTCGAGCGCGGCCTCGCGCTGCTCCCGCGAGAAGTGGGAGACGTGGTGGAGCGGCGCTATGCGAGCTGTGAACTCCACCTGCTCGACGCGGACCTTCACTTCACGGGCCGAAGAGACCACCCGGTCGTGTCGCTGGCGATGCGCGACCGCCTCGATTTCCTGCTCGCCTCGCGCGCCGCGGCGGCGGGGGCCGAGCTGCGGGCCCCGTGCCGGGTGACGGGCGTGAGCCTCGAACGCCACCACGTCCGGCTCGCCACGGACGATGGAGACCCCGTCACGGCCGAGCTCGTGATCGCGGCGGACGGGGCCATGAGCGACGTGGCACGCCGGGCGGGGTGGCGCGACGGGCGGCACCTCATCCCTGCGCTCGAGCACGAGATCCAGGTCGACGACGCCACGTTCGAGCGCTGCGCGCGCGCGCCGCGCTTCGACGTCGGGATCGTCCCCCACGGCTACGCCTGGGTCTTCCCCAAGGCCGCACACCTGTCCGTCGGCGTGTTGAGCATGCGTCGCGGCCCGGGCCAGCTGCATCGCGATCTCGAGCAGTACCTCACGGCCCTCGACATCGTCCCGCGCGCCGTCGAGCGCCACGGGTTCGTGATTCCCGTGCGCCCGCGGGCGGAGGGATGCGCGCGCCATCGGGTGCTGCTGGTGGGGGACGCCGCCGGATTCGCGGATCCCGTGACGGCCGAGGGGATCAGCCTAGCGGCGCGGAGCGGCCGGCTCGCGGCCGCGGCGATCGTGCAGGCCGGGCTCGACGAGGCGCGGGTGCGCGCGGGCTACCGCGCCGGGCTGCGTCCGCTCCTCGCCGACCTCCGGGTCGCGCGCGGGCTCGCGCGCCTGCTGTACGATCACCCCCGCGCCCGGCGCTGGCTGTTTCGCCGCGTCGGTCAGCGACTGGTGGACGCGATGACCGACGTCTTCCTGGGCGTCCGGACGTATCGGGGCTCGCTGGCCGAGCTCGCCGCGGCCCTCGCGCTCCGGCCCTTCGCCCGCGCAGCCAGTACGCGCTCGTAAACGGCGAGCTCGGCGCGCGCGATCCGCGGCCACGCGAAGCGCGCCGCCTTCTCGAGCCCCGCGCGCCCCATCGCGGCACGCCGCGCGGGGTCGCCCAGCAACGCGATCGCGCTCTCCGCCCAGATCTTGGGATCGTCCTTCGACACGATGAGCGCCTCGGCGCCCCCGTCCACGACCGAACGGTAGCCGTGGTTGTCCGCCACGACCATCGGCGTGCCGCACGCCATCGCCTCGAGCAGCGTCACGCCGAACGAGGCAATGTGCGTCGGACACAGGTACAGGTCGGCGGAGCCGTAGTAGTCCGGCCGGTCCTCGAACACCTTGCCCACGAAGCGGACGCTCGCGCCGAGCTCGCGCGCCCGGCGCTCGTAGTAGCCGCGCCACGGGCCGTCGCCCGCGACGGTGAGCAGCGCGCGGGGGTAGCGCGCGAGAATGTGGGGCATCGCGTCGAGCAGGGTGCCGAGGCCGTTGCGCGGCTCGATGCGGCCGAGAAACAGGAGCCGGGGGCGATCGGTGAGCGCATCCGTCGACCTGCGGCCGTTCGGCTTGAAGAAGCTCGTGTCCACGCCGTTCGGGATGATCTCCCAGTCGGCGTCGAAATAGCGCGCGTTCGCCTCCACCACCGGCGCGCTCACGGCGATCGTCGCCGCGTGGCGGTCGAGGATCTTCTGGAGCGGACGCCGGAAGACGCGGCAGCCGACCGAGCGCGCGAACCACGAGTGGAACGTCGCCACCACCGGAATGCCGAGGCGCCACGCCGCGAACGGCGCCGCCAGCCCGAACGTCGGGGCGAGCCCGCCGTGCACGTGCACGAGGTCGTACCGCTCTGCCCGGAACAACTCCTCGAGCCGGCGCCGCAGCCGCCACCCGGTCGTGACCCGCGACACGCCGCCGTTCGCGTAGATCACCCGGCTCGTGCCCACCCGGCGCACGAAATCCGCGTCGGGGTAGTCGCCCATCTGGGAAGTGACGACCGCGGCCGTGTGCCCCCAGGCGTTGAGCTGGAGGGCGAGGTTGTGCACATGCTCGGGAACGCCCCCGAGCTGGGGATAGTAGTCCTCGGCGACCAGGGCGATGCGCATCGCGGTCCTATCGGGCGAAGGGTGATGGGCGCGGCGGGGTCACGGTGGTCTGCAGCCGGCCGAGGGCCGCGAGCACGGCATCAGGCCGCTCTTCATAGATGAAATGCCCCGCCCCGGGCACCGAATCGAGCGCGAACGAGCGCACCGTGCGCCCGAGCAGCGCCACCTCGGTCGCACCGACGTCGCCGTCGTGCTGGGCGCCTCCGACCATCAGCCGCACCGGACAGCGCACCTCCACGAGATGCAAGGCCAGCTTGACGGGCTCCCGCGCCTGGGCCATGGCGAGGTACGCCTTGAGGGTCGCGTCGAGATTGCGCGCGGCGCCAGCCGTGTAGCCCTCCACTACGTCATCCGTCACCCAGGTGGAGTCTCCGGAGGAGTCGAGCAGGAGACCTCGGATCTTCCGGCGGATCAACTTGATCCCGCCGAACAGCTTGATCCAGGGCGCGAATCGCAGGGCGCGCTTGAACGCCGGCGTGATCGCCGCCTCCGTGGGCCCGCCCTCGATCGACAGGAGCCCCTTCACCAGATCGGGTCGCCGATAGGCGAGTCGGAACGCTTCCGAGCCTCCGATCGAATGCGCGATGAGCAGCGCCCCGCGCACGCCCAGCGAGTCGAGCACGGCGGCGATGCGGTCCGCCTGGGCGGTCAGCGAGTAGTTCGCCTTCTCGGCCGGAAGCCGAACGCCGAGCCGAACAGGCCCGGAATGAGGACCACCGGATCGCCCGTGCCCGCGGTCTCGACGCTGAGCGATTCGCCACGAGCGAGCGGAACCTTGAACGTCTCGACGGCCGTCGAGCTATCTGCGAGCAGCAGGACTGCCAACAGCCACACGGGCCGGTGCCTCCATGGAAACGGCGGGTGCCGGGGGGGGAGAAGCCCACACGGATGCATGGAGACCCGCTTCAGGGCGGCGGGGTCACTCTCCAGTGCGACGTCTTTATATTACCCGGCGAAGCGTTGGTGCGCGTCGTACGCGCCGGAATCTGCAACACCGACATCGAGCTCACCCGGGGCTACTACCCGTTCACCGGAGTCCCGGGGCACGAATTCGTCGGCGTCGTCGAACGGGGCGGTCCGGGGTCCCTCTCGCCCGCCCGGTTCCCCTCCCCCCCCTACCGGTCCGTCCACACGGCCAGCTCGTTGCCGCTCGGGTCGGTGAAGTGGAACCGGCGGCCGCCCGGAAAGGAAAACGTGGGCTTCACGATCTTCCCGCCCGCCTCCTTGACCTTCGCTTCGACGTCTTCCAGTCGGGTGGCGTAGATCACGACGAGCGGGCCACCGGGTCGCACCGCCGACGCTTTCGCGAACCCGCCGCTCAAGCGTCCGTCCTGGAAGCTCGTGTAGTCAGGCCCGTAGTCGTCGAACCGCCAGTCGAAGACGTGTTGATAGAATTGCTTGATCCGGCCGAGGTCGGTCGCACCAAACTCGACATAATCGACCTGCCGGTCATGATCGGCCTGCATCCCGTCGGTCACGACCGGCGGGGCGTAGGTTGTGGCCACCCGAGTGGCCAGGGGCAGAATCGAACTGCCGACACGCGGATTTTCAGTCCGCTGCTCTACCAACTGAGCTACCTGGCCGGAGCAAGCAGGAGAACAACTTAGCGGGCAGCCCGAGGCCGTGGGAGTGCCGGTTGTCGCCGCCTGAGATCCGGCGAGTAGCGATTGGGGCGCGAGCTTCGCTGGCGGAGCTCACCGCCGGTCTACCTCACCCGGTAGGGTTCGATGGCTCGCGCCTGAAGAGCTTCAGAATGCCCGCGACCGCCGCTGCGGACGCCGCCAGGCTGGTGAGAATCCCTTCCCAACTCTTCAAAAAGTCCGTTGCGCGCGTGAGCAACGGGCGAGGGGCTACTCGCACGACCACCGAGTAGGTGCTGTCGAATTCCACCTTGCCGGGCATCCCGGCGAACAACGCGGTCACCTGCACCTGTAGGAGTCCCGTCCCCGCCCGCAGTGGCGTCACTGTCCACGACCAGTGGTTTGCGGTCCCACTCGTGACTGACTGCGTCGAGCAAGCTCCGGTTGGTGCGGTGATCGTGAACGCGGCAGGATTGGCGCTCAAGCACACGCGGGCGCTATCCCCCACTTTCGTTTCTGCCGTGACGACCTGTCGGCCCGGCGTAGGAGCTGTCGGCGCAAACCGAGTTCCCTTCGCCAGTGACACATGAACCTGGACCGATGAATCGACGACCATGGTGTCCGGGCCGGTGTATCGCACCTGACCTGGGCTGAGCCGGCTTTGGGCAACGTCGACTGCGCTGGCGCCGTTCTCTTTCCGTCGCCTCGGTGGTCTCGCTTTCCACCCGGCGTGAGGGGCAGCAGCTGGACCGTGGCCGTCGGCCGCGGCAGCGGCTGAATCAGCAGCCCTCCGCCGAGCCCTGCGATCCGCTTCTTCACGCGCGCGGTCGGCGGCGGCGAGGGAGTCTGCATTCAGCCCTGGCGCGGGGGGCGGGGGTGGCGCGGCGGGTATCGACGCCACAGCGTGGCCGCAGCCCGCTGCAAGTGTCAGGCAGGCGACGTAACGCAGCCTTCTCCAGCCTCGGAGTCTCACGAGGCGGTCGGACACCGGGGTCCCCTCATGGCCGCTGGCTCGAACATCCCACGCTTGTTGCAAAGGTGCTAGGGCGTTTTTGCGGCGCTAAGGGGCGAAAATGCGACGCGTCGTGGCGTCGTGACCTCGTGCCACGTAGCTTCTCCCGCCATGCCCCACCCGCAATTCCCCAACCT
>WNGQ01006235.1_pt1 | contig 11569 bp, 10 predicted proteins | sample 5407661 | NCBI WGS metagenome assembly WNGQ01 (sample SAMN13153382, study PRJNA577476) | soil metagenome | isolation source: 60 cm soil or saprolite under Garry oak tree replicate 2 | place: USA:California | collected 2016-06-15
GCCGCTATTCGTGACTACTATGGTGTGTCCTCCGATAACGACGCCATTCGCATCGCTCTGCGAGAACTCCACCGGCAGATAGGAGCAGGAGGTTGCCCCAATGCCCAAGCCCCAAATAAGGACTCGCTTCTATCCCCGGATCTAAAGACCGGGGCTTTACGCTCGGTTCGGTAAGGTTCTTGCCCTGTGAGATCCCAACTGACGACCCAATAGTGTTCTATGAAGAAGCTCAGGTCCTGTGCGGGCAGATATCGTGAGAGCTGAAACTTCGTTTCACCTGCTTTGAGATTCGAAATGCCTCTGGGTTTTCCGATGGTTGACTTCATTTCCTGTTTATAGCACAAAAATGCTTACCTGTCGCGTTTTTACAATACTCTCCGCCGTTTCCGTGCTAGAGTTATCTGTGTTGAGCTCACCTGGAAAACCTTTGCCTGGACGCAATACAGTTCAAGTGAGAACGAAAAGGAGCATGTGATGAAATTTGTGAACGTACGTTTGCTGGTCGGCGATATTAGAGCGGCGATCAGATTCTGGCGGGATGTGATGGGGTTTCGTATGAGCTTTGGTGATGAGGCGATGGGGTATGCCTACTTTGAAACGGACAGCGCTGGAGTAGAGCTTATGACCCGCGAGGGATTTGCTGCTGCGCTCGGGGAGGCAGCATCCCCGCTGAAACCGGAGGGGCATCCGGCTGTGCTCGTTTTCCGCGTGGATGACGTGGACGCCGCCTATGCCAATTTCCTCGAGCGCGGTGCGAAGGCGGTCGCGGGGCCGCAGAATCGGCCGGCGTGGCAAGTGCGTTCGGCTCATCTGAGCGATCCCGATGGCTATCTCGTTGAGATCTATAGCCAGCTTGCTGGAGCCGAGGCGCATCAAGCCTGAGCGACTGCTGAAGAGAATATTGAAGAAATGCCTACTCTCATACATGACAAAAATGAGGAGAAAAAGCCAGTTCCCGCGTGATCTCAGCATGCTGTGGATCTTGAACCGCTCTTCATCTTGCGTGACTGCGAAGGCATCATGCAATGGGTGCATAAGACGAGCGAGCGTTCCTTGTTGGCAAGCCTTCGCAACGACGACCGCGCGATCACGTTTCGCCGCCAAATAGAGTTCGCTGATGACCACAAATCGCTCTGACGTTTCACGAAGTTGGTAGGCCAAACTCTTGAAGTAGTCATACATCTGCTCTTGCGGGGATTCCGTATTCATCACTGTGGAGCTATCGGGTGCTGGCGTCGTTATAAACTGTTGACCCAGAAGCCCTACTACGGTTTGAACCGAGGAAGATGATCTGGCTCAGCCAGTGTCTCTCAAGGCACTTTCAATTTCAGCACAACCACAATACAGCGTCAACATCAGTGAAGCTGCGGGAGATCCAGGTTATGCTCCTATAGCACCTGAAGATCGTCTTTACTCTGGGAAGAAAAGTGCGTACTTCCCCGTTGAAGACGCATTTAAGGATAGAGAGGGAATCGATTAATCCCACACGTTTCATCAATGCCAAACATCAAATTGATGTTCTGCAGCGCTGTTCCAGCTTGTCCTTTGAGCAGGTTATCTACCGAGGCAATGACCACGAGTCGGTGATTCTCCTCATCGAGGAAGAGTGAGAGATCGCATAGGTTACTGCCACGGACAACCTTCGGGCCAGGTGCTCCTCCTGAGGGAAGCACACGCACAAATGGCTCATGAGCGTACGCCTTCGAAATATACATCATAAAGATCTTTCCCTGAGATCGTTTTGCTCAATTGCGCGTAGCACGTACAGAGAATGCCACGAACGGTTGGCGTCTGATGAGGAACGAAGGTGACGCCGACTCGTGAGCCAGCATAGCGCATCAGCACCTCAGCGGCTTCCACTCCATGTTGATGTGCTGCCACTCGATATGGGGTGATGTTCTCCGCCTGTTCTGAAAAATGGGTGGCGACCGAAAGCTTTTTTCCAGCGCCAGAAGTTCCTGTTTTCCCATCAACAATAAGAGATTGCCGCTCAACCAAGTGTGCTTGTAATGCTGGTGCGAGAGCGAGTTCCATAGTAATAGCAAAACACCCTGGATTGCCCACTAAATCGGCGCCCCGGATCTCTTCGCGGAAGAGTTCAGGCACTCCATAGACACTCTGCTTGAGCAGATCGGGGCAAAGATGAGGACGTCCACCCACAGATGGCTGGCGCGCAGCATAGCGGTTGTAGGCATCCAGATCAGAAAAGCGGAAATCTCCAGCGTAGTCAATGACCTTGATTCCGCGTTCCAGAAGGGTAGGGGCATACTGCATCGCCACGCGATCAGGTGTTGCAAACACCACAAGGTCAGCATCTTCACCCACCCGCTGAGGCTCTACCTCCTCGACCACCATATCACAAATGCCTCGTACATGTGGAAAGAAGTCGCTAAGCAGTTTTCCTGTATCTGATTTCGCAAGTAAAGACGTCACGGTAATTGCCGGATGACGAAGCAGTTGTTCGATCAAACCAATACCACCGTATCCAGTCGCCCCAACAATTTGCACACGAAAGGTGTTTGTTTGCAAAAGAGGCCTCCTCCTTTAATAGGATCTGTTTGAGAAAAGGATAGCTAGCGTGTAATGGTTGTTCCTATGTGGGGGTGGGTCTCCAGCTCATAGAGAAGCGCATGCGAGGTGCTCCCATCAACAATATGCACACGGGGCACGTCGGCCAGGACATCCAAACAGGCCGTGATTTTTGGGATCATCCCACCATAAATGACGCCTTCATCAATCAAGGCATGGGCTTGTGCCGCGTTGAGTTCTGGTAGGTGAGAGCCATCGGCAAGGCGGATGCCATTCACATCACTCAAAAAGATGAGCCGATCGGCTTTGAGAGCACCGGCAAGATGCGATGCGACCAGGTCAGCATTAATATTGAGGTACGTTCCATGTGGTCCCAAACCAAGCGGAGTGATAATCGGGATATAGCCGAGATCTATCATATGTAGCACCAGGCTCGCGTCGATCGTGTCGATCTCACCCACCAAACCGAGACGGTCGTTGGCGATATGTGCTTGAACCATATGGCTATCCGTACCACAGAGGCCAACGACGTTTCCTCCCATCTCAGAGGCCAGCGTAACCAGTTCCTGATTGATTTGGCCATACAAGACCATGCGCACAACTTCCAAGGTCTGAGCGTCGGTCACACGCATTCCCTGCTCAAAGCGCGTCGGGATGTGCAACTTCTGCAGCCATGCCGTGATCGATGGTCCCCCACCATGGACAAGGACGACCTTTACCCCCAGGTCATGCAGCCAGATGAGATCTTGCAACACCGCTCGCTGGTATTCCAAAGTACTCCCACCTAACTTCACCACGAACATCTTATGTTTGAGTGACGCAACGAAATGATGCGTTTCTTGTACCGTGTCGAGAAAAGTAGGATGGTTCGCGTGGGAATCGTCCTCCGTTGCTTGTGAAACAGCTTGAGTCATATTTCCAATAGCTCCTTATTGATGCTTATGCTATACCTTATTCATGCTGCCGCTATTTAGAGGGAAGAGAGGCAATTCTTTTCTCCCACAAACATTCTACCATGGAAGAGATCAAAGAATAGTATAAAGAATCCGGGGATACTTCCGGGTATTCTCAAAGAGAACCTGGAGATACCTCTGGTTATTCTCAAAGTGTATGGATCACCTCTTCCCATTACACCACAGCCTTTTTTGTCTTATTCATTGTTTGATATGGCGCGAGCACGCAGACGGGCCTGCTCGATGGTCAGGATGGCCTGATCAAGAAAGGTCCAAAAAAAGGTGCTCTGATCAGTAGGCTGCTCTAGTTCTTCCTGCATACGTTGCAGGCTCGCAAACCATGACACTCCATGTTCAATGCGCAGGCCGAGCACACCCAGTATCTGGTTCCCAGCTTTGAGGGGGATCAGGCGTAATATCAAGTTCTGTCTCGAAGTAGCAGAGGTCGATTGAGAAGCTGATGAAGCCTTGCTGATCTCAATCATTTTCCCCTGGATTATCACATCTCTCACTGCCATCATCTCCTCAGGAGACAGGGTGAAACGCTCGATTCTGATAGGGGCATCCGCTTGAATGCTGAGTGTTCCGTCTTCATTAAGGAGCAGCAGCGCGCACTCGCGCACCCCCCAGGGGGAAAACACTCTGACGAGAGCAAGGGCAATGCTATCCAGTTGCTCATCAAGGCGGTCTGTACTATTGATGACGCGTCCCGTTTCATAGAGAATGCGTGCCTCACGCTCTCTTAACCTGGCCTGCTCGACACTTTGCCGCGCTACTATGGTGAGCTGGCTGGTGATCAGGGCGGTCGCGAGAAAGACAAACAGGGCAATCCATTCCTCCCAGCGAGCGATGACAAAGGTATAGAAGGGAGGAACAAGGAAAAAATCGAAAGAGAGAAAGGCAGCCACCGCTGCCACGAGCGCTGCATAGCGACCACGCGTGCTTGCTAAGAGCAGGATGAGCAGCAGGTAGACAATCGAAATGTTCGGGATGGTTGGATACAGGTGGTATGCGTAGATGATCCCGGTCACGGCCAATGCTCCACCTACTGCTAAGAGGCTATCAATGAGGTACTGTTGCCAATGCTTCTCTGTGCGCACTGGGAGTTGTGGAATCTGTTCGATGTTGCGCATAGAAACTCCTTTCTCCTTGCTCTGAAACTACTGAGCGTGTCACCAGCGTCCCTCCCGCAACGACAAAGATGGGGATGACTTGCACGTACAATACCTTGATCGGTCGGGCATCCGAAAAGCATTCCTTCTTCTTGCAAACGCTAGATCACACAGGAGCCTCAGTGTTTTGACGGTTCAGGCGTATTGAGCCAGGCATCGAAACGCCTATACCCCAGATACGCGAAGACCATCGTGCCAAACAGCGGGAGAACGCTCCTGCTGAGAAGATAGAGGAGAAACCCCGCGAGTAGCGCGAGCAGTGCCAGACCCAGGGCGATCAAACGGATCTTCTCGTTGCGCAGCAAGCATGATGCTTCCTCACCTCCCCGTCGTTGGAGAGATTCTTCCAGTTGACCGCTCCCCTCCTCTGAATACCCAGGCCCCTCGGCAGAGTGAGAGGAGAGATGCTCCTGTGTTTCATGTTCTTTCATGGCACACTCCTTCATGAGCCATTTACCAGGCGCAAGTGCTCGATAATCGGCCCAAGCGCCATGGCCGGCAGGTAGGTCAGGGCCACCACGATCAAGGCGGTGCCGATGATCACCGAGGCGAACAGCAGCGAGTCCGTCTTGAGTTTGCCCGGCGTCATCGGCCTGCTAGTCTGCCGCGCGAACAGCCCGGCGAAGGCCAAGGCAGGGATGGCCAGCCCGAAGCGGCCCAGCAGCATGGCGACGACCGTTGTCCCGTTGTAGAAGAGCGAGTTGGAGGAAAGCCCCCCAAAGGTCTGCCCATTGTTCGTAAAGGACGACGTGTAGGCGTAGAGGATCTCGGTCAGGCCATGCGGGCCGCTATTGGTGGTGAGTGCCGCCAATCCGGGGCCGGTTGCTACAGCGATAGCGGTCAGCGCGAGCACGCCCAGAGGACCGATGAGCGTGTAGATAGCCAGCAACTTCATCTCCGACGGTTCGATGCGCTTGCCCAGGTATTCGGGTGTGCGCCCGATCATGAGGCCGGTGAGAAACAGCCCCAGCAGAGCCACCATCAGGATGCTGTAGATGCCCGTCCCCAGGCCGCCAAAGACCATCTCCCCCAGGAACATGTTCGTCAGCGGAACCGCCCCACCCAGCGGCGTATAACTATCGTGCGCCGAATTGGTGGAGCCGGTGGCCCCGTTAGAGGTCGTGACCGCCGTGAGGATCGAGCCACCTATGTCAAAGCGTACCTCTTTGCCCTCCATGTTCGGTTGGGATGCACCGACGGCGGGTGCAAGCGCGGGATTGCCGCTCTGCTCCGCCCACGTCCCCAGTCCTAAAGCGACCAAGAACAACAAGACCATCACCCAGAACAGCAGCCACCCCTGGCGGGGTCTGCCGACCATGCGCCCGAAGGTGTTGGTCAGGGCGGCGGGAATGACGGCGATCGAGAGCATCTCAATGAGATTGGAGAGCCACGTGGGGTTCTCGTAGGGGTGCGCGCCGTTGACGTTGAAGAAGCCGCCGCCGTTGGTGCCCAGGTTCTTGATGCTCTCCAGGGCGGCTACCGGCCCCTGCGCGATCGTCTGGACTCCCCCGCCGAGCGTATGCGCGACGGTGTAGGGGTTGAAGTCCATGGGGACGCCCTGCCAGACCAGCACCAGGCTGACCAGCACGGAGGCGGGCATGAGCACCCACAGCAGCCCGCGCACCAGGTCCACCCAGAAGTTGCCCAGCGTCTCGCTGTTCTGGCGGGCGAAGCCGCGCATAAAGGCGATGCCGACGGCGAGTCCGCCGGCCCCCGCCAGGAAATTCTGAGCGACGAGGCCGACGAGCTGGCTGGTGTAGCTCATGGTCGTCTCGCCGGCGTAGGTCTGCCAGGTGGTGGTGGTGGAGAAACTGACGGCGGTGTTCATCGCCAGGTCTGGGGTCATGGGCGTGACGAGGTGAACGGGATCGTAAAACGGCAGGAACTGCTGCAGGCGCAGGATGGCGTACAGCAGGAGCGTTCCAGCCAGGCTGAAGAGCACGAAGGCCAACGCGTACTGCTTGCCGGTCATCTCCTGCTCGGCGTCTATGCGACAGAGGGCATAGATGGAACGCTCGACTGGGCGCAGCAGCGGGTTAAGGAAGGTCTTTTCCCCGGCGAAGACGCGCGCCAGATACCCGCCGACCGGTTTGACCAGCACGAGGACGATGAGCAGGAAGACAGCATATTGTGCGATATTGGAAAAGGTCATACTGAACCACTCCCTCGTATGTGAGGCGAACACCAGCCGACCGGTACTCGTTCGCGAATCACGTCAGCAAAGCGCCCCCATCTACTCATCCCTGCTCCGAGGCACGATATGAATGTCGATATCGGAGCTCATGCGCAGAACGCGGTTGATGATGGAGCCGCGAAGCATCTCTTCCCAATAGCTGCGCGCCGGCTGACCCAGCACCAGCTGGGTCACCTGTCGCTCGCGGGCGATCTCTACCAGCTTGCTGGCGATATCGCGGCTGCTCGTGCGGATGACCTCGGCCCCAAGGTCTTCGGCGAGCACGGCATGCTCCTCCAGACGATGCTGCGCTGCTGCGCGATATTTCTGGGCTTCTTTGCCAAATTTGATGAATCCGATGAGCTTGCTGGTGAAGGCGAGGTAGCCCTCCGGCTTGATGGTGACGGCGATGAGGTCAGCGTGCAAGCCATGGGCCAGGCGCCAGGCATCGCGGATGACCTGGCGCGTATGCGGCCGGGCATCGAAGCCCACCAGGACTCGCTCGCTGGCAGGCCAAAGCTCGTTGATCCCATGCTCGGTCATGTACTGCTGGAGTTGCGCCTCGGTCTTCTCGGCTGTGCGACGCAGCGCCATTTCGCGCAGGGCCGTCAGATTCCCCTCGCGGAAGAAATTGTTCAGCGACGCCTCGATGCGATCAGGGGGATAGATATTGCCGTGCCTCATGCGCTGCCGCAGGGCATACGGAGAGATATCGACGAGCTCTACCTCGTCAGCCTGGTCGAGGATACGGTCCGGCAGCGTTTCGCGCACACGCACGCCCGTGATGCTTGCCACCAGGTCGTTCAAGCTCTCCAGGTGCTGGATATTGAGCGTGGTTATCACATTGATGCCCGCATCGAGGATCTCCTCGACGTCTTGATAGCGTTTGGCATGTTTTGAACCCGGGACGTTGGTATGGGCCAGTTCATCGATCAGCACCACTTTGGGGCGCCTGGCAATGACGGCCTCGGTATCCATCTCCTCGAGTGTGACGCCGCGATAGGTGACCTTCTTGCGCGGAACGATCTCCAGGTCTCCAACCTGTGCCTGCGTCTGGGTGCGGTCATGCGTCTCCACGTAGCCCACCACGACGTCGGCGCCCCGGCTCTCGCGGCGATGCCCCTCATTGAGCATGGTATACGTCTTCCCGACTCCAGCCACCGCTCCCAGGTAGACGCGCAACCGGCCGCGCCGATGTGGGTAGCCCCCGGTTTCCGGAGTTGCTTGATCGCCTACAGCAGGTGTGGTGGAACGAGGAACTTCCAGGTCGCTATCTCGCAAGCTATAGCGCTTGAGGAGCTCCTCCGGATTGGGGCGCCCCTCTTCGCGTGGTCGTTGTTCGTCGGGCGGTTGCTCGGCCATAGTCTTCCTACCTCTCATTCCGCACTCCAACAATGCTGCATATCCAGGTCTCAGGCAGTTGGAAACGCTGCTACGCAGCTACCGCTTCGCGGTCGTCCAACTATAAGGCTTACTCAGGCTCAGGAGTGCGGAATGGAATTATTTCAGCGCATCCAACGCCAGGTTCAGATTGAGAACGTTGACGTGGGGCTCACCAAAGATTCCTAAGAACCGTCCCTGCACGTTATCCATCACCAGTTGGCGAACCCTGCTCTCGCTCAAGCCGCGCTCGCTTGCCACGCGAGGTACCTGGTAAAGGGCTCCCGCGACCGTGATGTCAGGGTCTAGCCCCGAGCCCGAGGTCGTGACGAGGTCCACGGGGATCGGACCGGCAGGCGCGTTCGGGTTCTCCTTCTTCAGAGCTGCGACACGCTTCTGTACGTTCTGGATCAAGGCGCTATTCGTTGGCCCCAGGTTCGAGGCAGTCGAGTTATCGGCGGCGTAGGGCTCGGGCGTCCCAGTCGTTGGGTTAATGGTCGCCGAGGGCCGCCCGTGGAAGTACTTCGTTAAGGTCCAGTACTGCCCAATCAGGTCTGAGCCAACCAGCTTGCCGTTGACGTAGTGCAGGCTGCCGTTGGCCTGGTACGGGAAGATCAGTTGGGCCAACGCTGTGACGACCCCCGGATAGATCAGGCCCGTGAGGACCGTCAGGAGCAGTGCCAATACCACCGCCGGGCGGATATACTTTTTCAGGATGTTTTGCCAGAGTGACTGCTTCGGCGCCTGTTGAGGCGCCTGCTCAGGCGATGCCAGCGTATCTTTACTCATATTATACTTCCTTCTGCGAGAGGATAGGCAGCAGCCGGGATCAAGCAGGCTGCTGCCTATCCGCGGTTGCTTAGAGCGTCAGGTGCAGCACCTGCAGCACCAGGTCAATGGCTTTAATGAAGATGAACGGGACGATGATACCACCGATACCGTAGATCAGCAAATTCCGGCGCAGCAGCGGCCCTGCACCGATCGGGCGGTACTTGACCCCACGCAGCGCCAGCGGGATCAGCGCAATGATGATCAGCGCGTTAAAGATCACGGCGGAGAGCACCGCGCTGTGCGGCGTTGCCAGGCGCATGACGTTCAGGGCCTGGAGCTGGGGATAGGTGAGAGAGAATGCGGCCGGAATGATGGCGAAGTACTTGGCCACATCGTTGGCAATGCTGAACGTCGTCAGCGCTCCGCGGGTGATCAGCAGCTGCTTGCCCACCTCGACCACCTCGATCAGCTTGGTCGGGTTGGAGTCGAGATCGACCATGTTGGCTGCTTCCTTGGCCGCCTGCGTGCCGGTGTTCATGGCCACGCCGACATCCGCCTGGGCGAGGGCGGGGGCATCGTTGGTGCCATCGCCGGTCATCGCCACCAAGCGCCCACCGGACTGCTGCTCGCGGATGAACTTCATCTTGGTTTCCGGCGTTGCCTGCGCCAGGAAGTCATCGACGCCGGATTCCCTGGCGATGGCGGCGGCGGTGAGGGGATTATCGCCGGTGATCATGATCGTGCGGATGCCCATGCGCCGCATCTCGTCGAAGCGGGCACGCATGCCGCCCTTGACAATGTCCTTGAGTTCGATCACGCCAAGCACGCGTGCATGCTCTGCTGCGCCATTGGAGCCTGCCTCCGTCTCTGCGACGACTAAGGGCGTACTGCCTGCCCGCGCAATGCCATCGACGATCTGCTTCAGCTCGTCGTTATGCGATGTATCACCACCGTGTTCTGTGACGTAGGCAGCAACCGCGTCCGCCGCTCCCTTGCGGATGGTATGAGGGAGCGTTGCCCCATTTCCGGCATGTGCTCCATTCATGTCCACCCCGCTCATGCGCGTCGTGGCGGAGAAGGGAATGAAGGTCGTCGACGAGTCCACTGCGTCCGAGAAGCCGTAGCGCTCGCGCGCCAGGGCTACAATCGAGCGACCCTCTGGAGTCTCGTCCGCGAGGCTGGAGAGCATGGCCGCCTGAGCTACTTCTCGCTCGTCCACACCCGTAAGCGGCGCGAAGCGCGTCGCCTGACGGTTGCCAAGCGTGATGGTGCCGGTCTTATCCAGCAGCAGCACATCGACATCGCCTGCCGCCTCCACCGCGCGCCCGCTCATGGCCAGCACGTTGCGCTGTACCAGACGGTCCATGCCCGCGATGCCAATGGCCGAGAGCAAGCCGCCGATGGTGGTCGGGATCAGGCACACCAGCAGGGCAATCAGCGTCGTGACTGATACCGCCTGGCCCGAGTAAATGGCAAAGGGTTCGAGGGAGACCACCACCAGCACGAAGATGATAGTCAGGCTGGCGATCAGGATATTGAGCGCGATCTCGTTGGGCGTCCTCTGGCGTTTGGCCCCTTCGACGAGAGAGATCATACGGTCCAGGAAGGTTTCGCCCGGGTTGGCGCTGACCTGCACGACGATCCAGTCGGAGAGGACGCGCGTCCCACCGGTCACCGCGCTGCGGTCGCCGCCACTCTCGCGGATGACTGGGGCTGACTCCCCCGTGATGGCCGACTCGTCCACCGAGGCCACGCCCTCCACCACGTCGCCATCGCCGGGGATGACGTCCCCGGCCTCGACCAGCACCAGGTCGCCTTTGCGCAGCTCGGGTGCTGCCACCTCCTGCACTTTGCCAGTGTGATCGGGGCTGGCCAGCCGCTTTGCCATGGTGGTCGTGCGCGCCCGGCGCAGCGTCTCGGCCTGCGCCTTGCCACGTCCCTCGGCCATGGCCTCGGCGAAGTTGGCGAAGACCACGGTGAACCACAGCCAGATGGCCACCGCCAGCACGAAGATCGTCTCGTAGGTGAGTGTGGTACGGGAGAACGTCGCGGTTGGCTGGGTGAAGAGCAGGCGCACAAACTCGATGGTGGTGATGACGCTGCCGACGACAGGATTTAGTTGTTACATCGGAACGGGAACTCAAGGAAATCATTGTAGCCCTGCGTAGGCTTATTAAAGCGGATCAATCGAAGAAGCTTACGAGGAGCGCAGTATTTTTCGTTCCTTCCCTTGACAAAGACATTGTAAACGTCTAGCATCCCAGGAAAGAAACGACAATGCCGCCAGAGCGAACACCATACCACAGGCCCCAGGAACAGCGGGACTACGACGGATACGCCCAAGCCCTCAGAGAGCGGTTGCAGTCAGGGTTGCTTTCCGAACTGACAGCCTACCCGCAGTTTGTGGTCTGGAAATATACCGTTGAGCAAGGCAAGCTCAAGAAGCGGCCATTTAACCCCAAAACCACTATGCCGGCAAGGACAAATGACTCTCGCACCTGGACAGATGTCACTGGTGCCCTCAAAGCACTGGCAACCGGACGCTATAACGGGATCGGGTTTGTGTTTGCAGACAGTGATCCATTCACCGG
>WNGQ01008033.1_pt1 | contig 11569 bp, 12 predicted proteins | sample 5407661 | NCBI WGS metagenome assembly WNGQ01 (sample SAMN13153382, study PRJNA577476) | soil metagenome | isolation source: 60 cm soil or saprolite under Garry oak tree replicate 2 | place: USA:California | collected 2016-06-15
CGTCCGCATCGATAAGGTGGATGATCGAGGCGCCGGCAGCGACGTCACCGCCGGAATCGAAATTGACCTCATTCACGATGCCCGCGACTTCCACCGAAAGATCGGCGCCGCGCACGGGTTTCAACGATCCGACGACCTGAATTGTAGGCTGCCACTCCTCAAATCGTGCCGTGGCCGTGGTCACTGCGGCCGGCGGCGGGGATGGGAAACCCTTGCTCATGAAGGCGGCAATCGGAAATGCGAAGATCGCGGCGAAAAAAACGGCCGCCAGCAGAACAACGACAGTCATCCAGAGCCATAGGCGCCTGCGGCGCGGCGGCCGTGCCGCGACCATGAGATCGGGACGTTCAGGACGATTCATGGAATTCTCGCGAAACCCGTGGGACCTCTCAGCACCGGCACGTCCTCGCGATTCCACCAGCCGCCCCCAAGCGCCTGGAACAAGGCCACCGTGTCGGCGAAACGATTGGCCTGGGCAATCACCAGAGCGATGCGTGCTTGCTGATAGGTGCGTTGCGCATCCAGCAACGAAAGATAGGCGATCGCGCCCGCCTGGAAACGCTCTTGGGTTATGTCGAGGCTCTGCTGCGCGGTCTGTTCTGCATATAGCTGGGTCTTCACGTTTTCCGCATCCAGTTGGAGGGCGGCAAGCACGTGCCGCCGCGGAAGATGGGCGCCGTGAATCCCGCAAGCAGGCTCCAGCCCGTATTGGCTCCATTGAAGAAATTGCCGAGTTGGTTGGCGCTGTCGCTGAGATTGCCCGTGACCGTGAATTGCGGAAAGAGATTCGCTGTCGCAACGCCTATCTGCGCGCTCGCATTATGAAGCAGCGATTCGGAGGCACGGATATCCGGGCGTTGCTCGACGAGCTTGGAAGGCAGGCTCAGCGGCAAATTTTGCGGCAATTGAAGGTCGGTAAGCTGGAGATTGGGCATCTGATTTTCAGACGGGAAACGGCCGGTCAAAATCGAGATGGTATTGCGCGTCTGCTCCAATTGCTTCTGAACGGGCGGCAGGCTGGCCTGTGTCGAGGCCAATTGCGATTGCTGGGCCAGTACGTCGCCGCGTGCGACTGCTCCGAGCTCGAATTGCTGATTGAGGAGATCGAGTTCCTGGGCCTGAGCCGTAATGATGTCTTGAATCGCGGCAATCTGGGCGGAGAGCGACGCTTCCTGGATCGCAGCGGTGATGACGTTCGAGGTCAGGGTGAGATAGGTTGCCTCGAGCTGAAAGCGAGAATTTTCCTCCAGCGCGCCGGACGCTTCCACGGACCGTTGGACTTGCCCGAACACGTCCACCAGGTAAGACACACTGACCGACGCATTGAACAGATCGAGCGACCGGCCGTTGGTCGTCAGTTGCTGACGGCCCACGGAGCCGGCGCCGTTGACCTGGGGAAAGAGCGAGCCTTCCTGCGCCAGGTAGTTCTCATGCGCCTGCCTGAGCGAGGCCTGTGCGGCATCGATGTCCGGATTGGCCCGCAGAGACTGGTCTACCAGACCGTCCAGAACCGGCGAGCGGAAGAGTGTCCACCACTGGCCGGGGACATCGGTGTCCTGCAGGAAGCGCTGCGCATCGCCCGCGATGGTGTCGGCCGAGGCGGTCTCAGGCGGCAGCGGTGCGGACGTATAGCCGGTGATGCCCGGAGGCGTGGGACGGAGAAAGTCCGGCCCGAGAGTGCACCCGGCCAAACCGAAACCATAAGGTATTTTTGGAAAGACTGATTCACGCCCGAAAACCCCTTCATCCCCACTCGTCTATAACCGATAAATAGCTGATACGTTTACCCAAGGATTGCCGAAGGGTGCTTTTCTATTCCGGCTCGCGTCCATGTGACGTTAAGCTGCGTTTTTGGAAACTAGATAGTTCCCTATTTTTTGTCAACAACGGCTATGGTGGAATTCTGCAACGAGGCTAGGTTTTTGCAAACGGGCATCTGATGGATAACTCTGATTCCTCAGAGACTTTGGGCTGATGCGAAGCAAAGCAATTTTTTTCGACCGCAATGGGACCGGCGACTTGCAGCCCGCGGCCGAGGGCAGTTGCTTATCTCGTGCAAGGCGCGGACGGCCATGTCAAATCGCGGAGCCGGAACGGCGGCAACTCCTGCTCGATGCCGCGGAGAGCGTATTCGTGGAACTCGGCTACAGTTCCGCGAGCATGGATGACATAGCGCGCAGAGCGGGCATGTCGAAAAAGACGCTTTATCGTCTCTTTGAAACCAAGGAGGCGCTGTTTGCCGCCGTCATCGCCGCACGCCGCGCGACGTTGGAAGCATCGACGGAGTCGAGCGATTGTCCGGATGTGCAGACGGCGGAAGCCGTGCTCCGCCGGTTTCTCGGTGGAATCGCCCGCTTCATTTTGGCGCCACGGCAAGCAGCGCTTTATCGCCTCGTCATCGCCGAATCGCAGCGTGCTCCTGAAATTGCGCATGCGTTTCATCGCGAGGGGCCGAGTATGGCGCGAGCGCCGCTCAGCAATTGGCTTGCGCAGCAAAACGCGCGAGGAACCCTGCGCGTCGCCGATCCGGTGAGCGCGGCGAGCATGCTGTTTTCCATGGTCATCGCGGATCTGCAGATGTGTTTGCTCGTAGGTGAGATTCGCCCCCCCGATGATGCGCAGATCGATCAAAGCGTGAATCGCGCAGTCGATTTGTTTTTACGGGGCGCCAGCCCGCGTCCGGCAGAAAAAACATCGGTCGGACAGGAGCGGGTTTAGTCGTCCGGCACCTGTTCGATCGGTGTCGCGACGGTCGGAAAGGCTTCAATGCGGTCGCCAGCCTTGGCTTCGCGCTTGGCGCTCCGCCTCGTCCTTGAGGGGGTCACCGACGATCAAATTTTCCATGACCGCGCGCACGGAGACGGGCAAAACCGATGGCGTCCCTGCGCTTTCTGCCGCTTCGGTCGCCGCCATCGCCACAATGTGCCAGGCACTCCGTTCGCGGCATGCAATCCCTGCAAGGGCGCTCTGCGCGTTGTTTTGTGTCGTAAAGCCGCGGCAAAAGACGCCGTTCTTGCTCCAAAAGCTGGCGCCGACGCGTGGGCGGTTCAAGGGCGCGGCTTCTGAGTCGGATGCCAAAGCGCTGTTTAGCGTATGTCCGAGTTCGCCTTGCGCGATGAGTGTGCCGCCCTCGCTCCGCATATCGGTAGCGATGCCGAAAGAGGCTGCGAGGAACACACCCAGCACGATGCCTGCGGCCATGGCCATGGCCGGTATCCAACTCTTGCCTTGCCCCGCGGCGCGTTCGCCTACGCGACGCAACCAAACCAATGGGGGTGAGGCCAACGCGGCTTGGAAGGCCTTCTGGTCTTCGACATAGGCGGCGAGGTCGGGATCGCTTGTGATCTGCGCCGCCACACTGCTTGCCTCCTGGCCGGCGAGTTTGCCCTCGATGAAGGCTTTCAGAATGTCGGGCGGTACGGTCATATCCATATCAGTATATGAGGAAGTTGGGCGGCACGGAATCGCGACGCTCGGTGCTATAAGCGCCGCGACCGTGCTCGCGAGAGGATTTGATGGCCATGAGCGAAGTGGGCCGTGCACAGTTGCACGCATGGCGCTGGCCTTATTTCTTGCTCTCCGCCACGGCGATCATAGCGTTGCTGGCCGTCGCAGTATCGGGAGCGGCGGTCGTGCCCGTAGCCGTGCTCGGGACGCTGGCGATTATCGGTCTTTCCCTCTATCTGGCCGTTCCTCGCCGCGCCGTCCCCAATCCATCGGAAACCATTCCGCCCGTGCAAGGCGCCGGAAGCCTACCGGACGCGGCTCGGGAAATTTTTGAATGTATCGACGACCCGCTTCTTGTGCTCGATTCTGCGGGCCGGGTCATCTTCGCAAATCGTGCCTCTCAAATGCTTGTGGGGGCGGAAGCGGAGCGCAAGCGGATTTCCGCCGTATTGCGTACCCCCGAAGTCCTCGAGGCCGTGGAGCGCGTGCTCGCCGGCGGGGATCCGGAGACCGTCGTCTTCAGCGTTCCAGTTCCCGTGCAGCACCATTACGAGGCGAATATCGCGCGCACGAGCAGTCCTGCGATTCTTGTCTGGATTCGCGATCTTACCGCCATGCGCCGCGCCGAAGAACTGCGTGCCGATTTCGTGGCCAATGCGAGCCACGAACTGCGCACGCCACTCGCTGCGGTCACTGGGTTCATCGACACGTTGCGTGGACACGCCAAGGACGATAGGGAAGCTCGCGAGCGGTTTCTCGAGATCATGAGTGTTGAAGCGGGCCGCATGCGGCGCCTGATCGACGATCTTCTCTCACTCACGCGGATCGAGCTAAACGAACACAATCCCCCGGCCGGCGAAGTCGATGTGGTTACCATCGTGCGGGAGGCCGCGGCGGCTTTAGGGCCCTTGGCGGACTCCGACCGCATCGGAATAAAAATTGCGCCTCATGAAACGCTTCTCGTTGTGGGGGATCGCGACGAGCTCACCCAGGTGTTTCAGAATCTGATCCACAACGCCATCAAATACGGTCGGGAAGGGAGCGAGGTTCGGGTGCGGTTCGGCCGTATGCCCACGCCGACCAAACGCGAGGGCGCGGGCCAGGTTTTTGTCGCGGTGGAGGATGAAGGCGAGGGAATACCGCGTGAAGCGATCCCACGGCTGACCGAGCGTTTCTACCGGGTTGACGTGAAACGGAGCCGCGAACGCGGCGGCACGGGCTTGGGTCTCGCCATCGTTAAGCACATTCTCAATCGTCATCAGGGTCGGCTGCAAATCGAAAGCACGCCGGGGGTGGGAAGTATATTCACCGTCTCCCTGCCGGCCACGCCTGGGATAAGAGTTTATCCCGGTTAGGACGCGGGTACGTCATCAAACTGTTATATGTTTGTCGCAAACCGTTGACGGAATCGTCCTACAGCGGGCGCGCTGGCGCGATGCCAGGGAGATGGCGTTGGAATGAACGATCACACCGTGAAGGCCTTCACCGAACAGCTCGAAATGCTTGCCAACGCCGTCGCACAGATGGGCGGCCTTGCCGAAGCACAATTCGCCAATGCCATTGAAGCCATCGCCAAGCGCGACACCAAGCTGGCTGAAGCAGCCATAGGCTCGGACGAGCGCGTCGATCGCATTCAACAGGCCGTAGAGGATCAGGCCTTGAAAGTGTTGGCGCTACGCCAACCCATGGCAGTCGATCTCAGAACGACTCTAGCCGCGATCAAGATCGCCAATGAATTGGAGCGCATCGGCGACCTCGCCAAAAACATCGGCAAACGTGCGCTGGTTTTGAACCGCGAGCCGCCGATCAAGCTGGCGCAGAGTCTGGCACGGATGGGCCGTCAGGCCCTTTCCCAGCTCAAGGCGGTTCTGGATGCTTATTCCGATCGGGACGCCGAGGCGGCGAAGAGCGTATGGCGTCAAGATGAGGAAATCGACGAACTATACAACAGTCTCTTCCGCGAACTGCTCACCTATATGATGGAAGACCCGCGGATGATCGGGCTGTGTACGCATCTCTTGTTTGTAGCCAAGAATATCGAGCGCGCAGGCGATCATGCCACCAACATCGCCGAAACCGTCTATCACATGGCCAGCGGCAATTATTTGCGCGTCGATCGCCCGAAAGCGGATTTGACATCGACGACATCCATTCCTCTTGAACCGAAATAGGATTGAGCATGAGAGCAAACGGCGAACCTGCCGTTCTCGTTGTGGAAGACGAGTCCGCGCTCTCGACCCTGTTGCGTTACAATCTCGAGCGGGAAGGCTACCGCGTCTTCGAGGCGCGGGACGGGGAAGAAGCGCTCATCCTCGCTGACGAAGTGAAACCGGACCTTGTCGTTCTCGATTGGATGCTGCCCCAGCTTTCCGGTCTGGAGATTTGCCGCCGGCTACGCGGCCGGGGCGACATGCGCAACGTGCCGATTGTCATGCTGACCGCGCGCGGCGAGGAGACGGACCGCATTCGCGGTCTGGACACGGGCGCAGACGACTACATCGTGAAGCCCTTTTCGATGACGGAGTTCCTGGCGCGGCTCAGGGCCGTGATGCGCCGGGTTCGGCCTAGCCTCGTCGAAGACATCGTGACAGTCGGCGAGATCAGCATCGACCGCGGCAGCCATCGTGTCCGCCGCTCCAGCCGCGATATTCACCTCGGACCGACGGAATATCGGCTTCTTGATCAATTGATGCAGCATCCCGGAAGGGTTTTTTCCCGGGAGCAATTGTTGGACAGCGTCTGGGGATCAGACGTCTACGTCGAAGCACGCACTGTCGATGTGCATGTCGGACGTTTGCGCAAGGCGCTCAACCAATCGGACGAAAAGGATCCCATTCGCACGGTACGTTCAGCCGGCTATTCGTTCGACGAGACCTTTGCGATCTAGCGGTTCCGCAAGCAACACGCCGGACGAGCTTCGTCCGGCGCGCTGTTTGCGTCTGAAGTCGGATCAACCCGCCGCGCGGCGGTCCCGGCGTTGAGGCTGTGGCTGATAGGCCTTGCGGGCGTGAGCTTCGCAATAGGGTGAGCCGTATTTCGGCTTACGTCCGCAAAAATGGAATTCGTTTTCCGCAGGATCGCCGATCGGCCAACGGCACATCCGGTCGTTGATCGTGAGCACGGTGGCGAAATGGCCGTCTTCCAGAACCACGGGGTCTTCCTCGATGATCTCCGGAGGAGGGGCCGCGATATGCGCGACGGATCGCCTAGTGACAGCGCTTCGCGGCCGCTCGGATCGCGCCGGACCAGCGCGTCCGGCAAGGCCAAGGCGGTGGACTTTGCCGATGACCGCGTTGCGCGTGACGCCGCCCAAGACGCGGGCGATCTGGCTTGCCGAAAGCCCTTCGGTCCAGAGCGCCTTCAATTGCTCAACCCGTTCGTCCGTCCAACCCATAATGCGCCTCCTGGATTAAGCCCACAAAATATCGTACCAGGAGAACGATCCAACACAAGTTATGACGCCTACCTACCATACCTTGTCCACAATAAATGAGTCGGCCAGAATGAGGTCCACGGCCGACCCGCCACCTCGCAAAATCGGCACGGGCGAGACTTTGCGGCTTCTGATTTCCTCCATCCGACTCTATAAGTCGCGTTTTGCTTTTTGGCCCAAAGGGAGTTTGTCGTGATTCCGCCGCTTCTTCCGACCTATAACCGGGCGGACATCGCGTTTGACCGTGGCGAAGGGCCTTATCTGTTCGACGAGAAAAACGAGCGCTACCTCGACTTCGGGTCGGGCATAGCGGTTTCCGCACTCGGTCATGCCCACCCTTATTTGGTGGCCGCCTTGCGCGAGCAAGCCGGCAAGCTTTGGCATACTTCGAACCTTTATCGCGTGCTGGGGCAGGAAAGGCTGGCAAAAAGGCTGATCGAGGCGAGTTTCGCCGACACCGTGTTCTTCGCCAATTCCGGCGCCGAAGCTGTCGAGTGTGCCATCAAGATGGCACGCCGTTTTCATTACGCGTCAGGCGCGCCGGAACGTTACCGGCTGATCACCTTCGAAGGGGCCTTTCATGGCCGCACCCTTGCCACCATCGCGGCGGGGGGAAGCGCCAAATATCTCGAAGGCTTTGGGCCGAAGGTGGAAGGCTTCGATTCTGTGCCGTTCGGGGATTTCGATGCGGTGGTGCGGGCGACCGGACCTGAGACGGCGGGAATCCTGGTTGAACCCATTCAGGGTGAGGTCGGGGTGCATGTACCGCCGCCGGGCTTCTTGAAGCGCCTGCGCGAATTCTGCGACGCGCGGGGGTTGCTTCTGGTATTCGATGAAGTACAGACCGGCATCGGCCGCACGGGGCGCCTGTTCGCCTATGAAGAGGCGGGCCTGGTGCCCGACATCATGGCGGTCGGCAAGGGTATCGGCGGCGGTTTTCCGCTTGGCGCCTGCCTTGCCTCCGAGCGTGCCGCGAAAGGCATGATTCCGGGCACGCATGGTTCGACTTATGGCGGCAATCCTCTGGCCATGGCGGCCGGCAATGCGGTTCTCGATATCGTTCTCGAGGCCGGATTTCTTGACCGCGTCCGTATGATTTCAGGTTCGATGCAGCAGCATCTTGCGATGCTCGCTGCCGAACATCGCAGTGTCATCGCCGAAATACGGGGGCGCGGATTGCTTCTCGGTTTGAGGCTTCACGTACCCGCCGCGTCATTCATTGCGCGATTGCGCGAAAGCCGTTTTCTCGGCGTGGGCGCGACCGAAAATGTCGTGCGTCTCCTGCCACCGCTCAACATCGAAGAACGCCATGTTAAGGAAGCCATGGCTGCACTTGTGGCGGCGTGTGCGAGTTTCGAGACGGAGAGGAAAGCGGTATGACCGCTTCGCGCGCCGTGAGACAGCGCAAGCCGGCAGCCGCAGGACCACGGCATTTCCTGGACCTTGCCGATTTCGATTCCGCGACTCTCAAAGGCGTCATCGCGGCAGCCCGCCGGCGCAAGGACGCCCGCATCGGCCTTGCGCGCGGGGCGCAAGACGCGGATGCGCCGCTTGAGGGACGCATGCTGGCTCTGATTTTCGAGCGCCCCTCGACGCGAACGCGTATTTCCTTCGATGTTGGCATGCAGGAGCTGGGGGGCCGCACGATCATGCTCACCGGCGCGGAGATGCAGCTCGGCCGCGGCGAAAGCATCGCCGACACGGCTAGGGTGCTGTCGCGTTACGTCGATGCCATCATGATCCGCACCCTCGCCCACGACATGCTGACCGAGCTTGCCGAATATGCCGGGGTTTCGGTCATCAACGGACTCACCAAGCTGTCGCATCCTTGCCAGGTGATGGCGGATGTCATGACGTTCGAGGAAAAGAAAGGGCCTATCCGTGGCCGTACAATCGCGTGGACGGGTGATTGCAACAATGTTTGCGCCTCCTGGGTCCATGCCGCGGCGCGCTTCGATTTCACCTTGCGCGTGGCGACGCCGAGCGAACTCGCGCCGCGGCCGGCGCTTCGCAAATGGGCGCAGAACTCCGGCGCGAAGATCATCTTCACCGACAACCCCGAACAGGCCGTGACGGGCGCCGATTGCGTCGTTACCGACACCTGGGTCTCCATGGGCGACAAGGAGGCGACGCAGCGTCATAATCTGCTGAAGCCCTTCCAGGTCAATAAAGTGCTGATGATGCGCGCCAAGTCCGACGCGATCTTCATGCACTGTCTGCCGGCGCATCGCGGTGAGGAAGTTACCGACGAAGTGATCGACGGACCGCAATCGGTGGTGTTCGATGAGGCCGAAAACCGCTTGCATGTGCAGAAGGCCATTCTCCTTTGGTGTCTGGGGTGATCCCGCTTTCGCTCTGCCCCTTGCAGGGCGCGAACCTTGATCCCAGATAGGTCCATGGACCAATCCCAATACCGGCCCGCGCCTGCCGCGGATTTCGTGCTTCCGTTCGATCTTCCGAATATCGGGATGCGCGGGCGGCTTTTGCGGCTTGACGCGGTGTCAACCCGCGCGCTTGCAGCCCATCCTTTGCCGGAAGGGGGACAACGCATTCTAGCCGAGGCGCTGGGTTTGTCCGCGCTTCTGGGATCTGCTCTGAAATTCGAGGGCCGTCTCAGTGTGCAAACCAAAGGCGATGGACCGCTCGACCTTCTGGTGACCGATTATTTTGCCGGCGGCGGCTTGCGCGGCTATGCCCGCATCGATGAGCGCCTGTTCGCCGATTCGGGCAGACCCAGCGATTTTCGCACCCTTGTGGGCGAGGGCTCGCTCGCGATCACGATCGAGCCCAAGCGAGGGGCGCAGTCCTACCAGGGTCTGGTGCCACTTTCACCGGATGGGCTTGCGGCGTCTGCCGAGACCTATTTCGCGCAGAGCGAGCAGCTTCCGACAGTACTGCGGCTTGCCGCCGGGCCCATCTACCGTTCGGGTGCGGGACATGGATGGCGCGCCGGCGCGCTGATGGTGCAGGCTGTGCCCGGAGCGAGGCCGGACGAGGACAGTCCAACCGATGACTGGCAGCGTGTTGCGCTTTTCATGCAGACGCTGGAAGCCATCGAATTGCTTGATACGGAACTTCCGGCCGAGACGGTCCTGTGGCGCCTGTTCCACGAGGACGAGGTACGCGTGCATCCGAGCCAGACACTGCATTTCCAATGCAGTTGTGAAGCCGAGCGCGTGCGGGCGGTGCTGAAATCCTACCCTGCTTCGGAGCTGAAGGAATTGCCCGATCCCGACGGGGTGATCCGGACGCGCTGCGAATTCTGCGGGAACGTCTACGAGTTTCCCATTCAAACATTCACCGCATAGCTCATTCCGTCGCTTTCTGGGCAACGCGGCGAAGAAAAGCCGCGCATGCGTCTAGCTGTTCCAGCGCCACGAACTCGTCGGCCTTGTGCGCTTGGGCGATGGAGCCTGGCCCACAGATGACCGCGGGAATTCCAGCTCCCTGAAAGAGGCCCGCTTCGGTGCCGTAGGAAACGGCATGAACGTCATTGCTGCCCGTTAGGGCGCAAGCAAGTTTTACGGCGGGCGAATTCACATCGCGTGCCAGACCGGGATAGGCCGCTTTGACGCGGGTCTCGAATTGCGCCTCGGGCGCACCAGGTCGGTAGCGCGGCAGAATTGCAGATTGGGCGTGCATCATCGCGCGTGTCACGATCGCGGCCGCATCCTGGTCGGGAAGGGCACGATACTCCCACATCACCCTTGCATGTCGGGCGAGCACGTTCACCGCGGTGCCACCCGAAACCATGTTCGCCTGGATCGTGGTAAAGGGCGGTTCGAAATGCTCGTCTGTGTCCGTCATCAGCTCCTTTCCCAACGCCGCCAACGAAGCGATGAATTCGCCGGCCATCATGACGGCGTTGGCGCCGCGAGACGGCGCACTCGAATGGCCTTCGCGGCCTCGGACAAGGGTTTCGATGACAGCGCCAGCTTTGTGTGCCGCGACGACGCGCATTTCGGTGGGTTCTCCGATCACGGCAAGCGCCGGATGAATCTGGGCCGTGTTGAGGTCTTCCAGCAGTCGCCGCACGCCGACGCAGCCCACTTCTTCGTCGAAAGAGAAGGCGAAATGGAGCGGACGCTTTAAATTGAGGGCGGCAAATTCCGGCAGAAGCGCCAAAGCGACACCGATGAATCCCTTCATATCGGCAGCGCCACGCCCATAGAGGCATTCGCCGCGAATTTCGGCTGCGAAAGGATTACCGGACCAATCCTGGCCGTCGACAGGAACGACATCGGTGTGACCGGAGAGTACATAGCCGCCGTCCCGCTGTGGCCCCAAACTGGCGAACACATTGGCTTTGGTTTTCGCAGTGTCATAGGTGAGCCGCGTCTTAGCGCCGACTTGTTCGAGCGCGCTTTGCGCGAACGCAATCAGGTCCAGATTGGAATTGCGGCTCACAGTGTCGAAGGCGATCAGCCTTTGCACCATGTCCAGGATGGGAGGCGCCGGCGGCATGGAACGGCGCTAACCGCCGAGACCTTCGAGATTGCGGATCATGGCGAGGAATTCCCGCCGCGTGCGCGAATCTTCACGGAACGCGCCGAGCATGGTGGAGGTCACCATCGTCACTCCCGGTTTGTGGACGCCGCGCGTCGTCATGCATTGATGGGCCGCCTCGATCACCACGGCAACGCCCTTGGGCTCGAGAACCTGTTGGATGCAATTGGCGATCTGCGCGTT
>WNGQ01006237.1_pt1 | contig 11568 bp, 10 predicted proteins | sample 5407661 | NCBI WGS metagenome assembly WNGQ01 (sample SAMN13153382, study PRJNA577476) | soil metagenome | isolation source: 60 cm soil or saprolite under Garry oak tree replicate 2 | place: USA:California | collected 2016-06-15
TCGACGACGACTGGGCGAGCAGCTTCCGCGACTCAGGGCGGTACTGGCTGCGCTGGCTGCATGCCGGCTCAGGCCCGCTTTTGTGGAGCGGCGAGGAAGCCGTCGACGTGCTCAGGTTCGCGCTGGCCGCGTACGCGAGCAGCTCAGCGGGCGGTACTGGCGTGAACCCACATGAGCTCGCCTAGCGATCAAGGCGCATAATGCCGTATCGTTCTGGTCCCTGACACGTTGCGCCCGATTATCTGGTCCCCGGAGGACAGCCCGCTAGCTAGCTACTGGCCGCTTGAACGGCGGTTCACCGCTGGACGGCGCGGAAGCCGACGAGATGATCGGCTTCGTCGAGCGCGACGTGCCACGGGTAAGTGCTGATGCGGTCGCCGCCGGTCCGGGGCGGGTGCGGTTCGAAAGCGCCGGGACCAAGCATGATCCGCACTCCTTCGCCGCGGAGCGACTCGACGCTGCGGCGGAACGGGACACGGCTGGCCAGCGCCGTGTTGACGAAGGGAAGTACCACGATCGGGAGATCCAGGCCGGTGAACTCCGCGAGCACGCCCAGGGCGTAGGTGTCGCTGATGCCTTGCGCCCACTTGTTGATCGTGTTGTAGGTGGCCGGGGCCACCACGACCGCATCAGGTATCTGCGACCTGGGCGCTCCCAGGTTGCTGTACTGGCTCTTGACCGGGATGCCGGTCTGTCTCTCCACCGCGGCCTCGTCGAAGAATCCCAGGGCCGCTGGGGTTGCGATGACCTGCACTTTCCAGCCCCGTTCAAGAGCGAGCGTGACGAAGGTGCCGATTGCCGTAGCAGGGCCGGCGCCGCATACGATCACAGACAGGACGCGACCGCGTTCCTCGGTCACCGGGATACTCCGATCCGGGTGGCGAATTGCTCAGCAGCCCGCCGGATGCTGGGCGGGGCCATGGTGATGAGCTGACGGACGAGCAGGTGGACCGCAGGCCGTCCCGCGACCTCCTCATGCGCGACTTCCTCCGCTGACCGCAGCGCGAGGTATGCCTTCTCGTGCCGCCCCCACTGGAGGAACGCGCGCGCGGTATCGATGAGCAGGTTCGCCTTGCGCTCGGTCACCGTGATCGCGCTCAAGTCGATACCGCGTGCCACCTGAACAGCGGTTCCCGCATCGCCGAGAGTGACAGAGACACTCACGCGGTGCAGCGTGGCGTTCGTCGGGCCGAAGGCAGTCCACCGGAGATTACCGTCTACGCCGAGCTGTCGCGCGGCGACATCCGCCTCGTTGACCAGGTCGTGAGCCGTTTGCCGCTTGTCCTGCTGGGCTGCGGCAATCGCGGCGCGCAACAGGAGGGACCCGTATACCGACAGGGAATCCGGGGTATGCGACGACACGTTCCGGTCCAGGCGCGCGGCGTGGCCGGTGGCAGTGGCAATTGCCGCAGCGAGATGGCCGCCGTTCATCAGGGTATGCGTGACGATGCGCGCGCTCGCCCCGACCGCAACGGGGTCTTCACTAGCTTGCGCCGCCCGCATGCTGCGATCGGCGGCTAGGTACGCCAGGCCTTGATCGTCCAGTTTGAGCAGAAGCCCGGCGGCAACATGGTATGCGTCTGCAGACAACATCAACGCACGCCCGCGGGCCTCACCGCCCAGCGAGAGGCACGCTGCATGCAGGCGTGCGAGCAGTTGCGGAAGATCCTTGATCAGCGCGGAGTAGCGGCAGTCCTGGTACTGGAGTCTCGCGTTGTTGACAGCGGCCGTCAGCTCGGTGAGATCGGCCGGCGAATCGAGGTGATCTGGCCCGGTGCATGGGGCGTCTTCGGCGAGGACTAGGGCAAGCGGCTCGCTGCCAAGGGCCGCATCACCGGACGCGACATCTGGATCAGCTGGCCAGGAAGCGAACTCACCAGCAGTTGAGCCTTCATAAAGGCTATTAATGCCGCGATGGTAGCCGACGTCAGCCACCAAGTCGGACACAGAGCACTGATAGACCTCAGCGAGCATGCCCAGCTTGCTAAGCGAAGGCTCTTTCCCGCTCTTTGACGGCCACATCTCCCAGTACGAGATGCTCTTACCAGCCAGCGGCCTCTCCGGGTGCCATCTCATGTTGTAGCGCGCTGCCGCCTGTTCCTGGCTCAGGCCATGCGCAAGCCGGAACGCCTGCAGATAGGTGAGTCCCCAGCGCCTGACAAACTCATCCGCCACCTGACGCCAAGAGCGCCCGTCCTCTCGCATCGCACGAGCCAGCCGCCCTTGCTCCGCGCGAACGCTGCTGACCTTGCTCGCCATTACAAGCTCCCAACAACCTGCCTGCTGCCCCCGGCGTCAACCCACGGTATCCCGCTCCAGCCCAGGCAGGCATCCTCACCAAGACCATCTGGACACATGTATCGACCAGTCCCGCGCTGCATTCCGGCAGCCGCGCGGAAAATCTCCCCCCAGCAGGGGGCGACGCCGCAGTCGAAGCTCCTTCCCACGGCGGGTCGCCCGGCCATTCACGCACGGGTCATTCTTGCGAGGACGTACCGGAATGAAGGAGACCGAATCCCGTGCCCGAGAACGCCCAGAGTGCCCCGTCGGCCAGCCCGCCGGTCCTGGACCGGGCCGAGGCTGAACGCCGGATGCACCTGCTGGCCGAACTGCAGGACGCGCTGACTGACCTCGGAGTCCGCTCCGTGCTCGCCCGGCACCACCGGCTCGTCCTGCAGTACAACCGTGTCCCTAGCGGGCCGTCCGGCCTGACCGACCCCGAGCTGCACATCCTCGCCCCGGTCGGTACCGACATCGCCACTACCGACGGCACCACCTACCGCCTCGCCAGCGGGCAGCAATACCCCGTCGCAGACCCCGCCGCAGCCGCCGCCCTCATCCGGCACGGCCGGCATGCTGAATCCCCATCCTGATCCCGACAGCTTTACCAGCGAACCCGGCCCGCGTCCGCGCTCCGGACCCTACCGGGCGCGGGCCGGGCCAGCCCGCAGCCTGAGGTCAGAGCGGGCGCGACACGCGGCCGGTCAGCGCAGGCTGGCGGTCAGGTCAAGGTCAGCGTGCGCCGGCGGTCCTGGTCACGACTGCCCGTCCGGGCCGGGGCTGGATAATCCGTTGGCCGGGCGGGCGGGGCGCGCCTAGCATGAGCGCATGCAGGTCAGCCATACCGCCGCGACCGCGCGAGCTACGAGCTCGCCGGTTGCCGCCGCCTGACCTCATTCCACCCCGCACGCCGGCGACCGGGAACGGTTCGCCGGTGCGTCACCCCTGACCCGCGTTCGTGGCCGTGCCAGCGGTCCCTTCCCGGTGCCCGCACACCAGGAAAGGAACCTGTGCCATGAACGTGACCGAAACGACCCGCCGTTTCCTCGACTTCTTCGGCGACCGGGGCCATCTGCCGCTCGCCGGCGGCTCGCTGGTCCCGCCCGACGGGGACCCGGTGCTGTTCACCACCTCGGGCATGCACCCCCTGACCCCGTACCTGGAAGGTGCTTCGCACCCGCTCGGCCGCCGCCTGGCGGGCGTGCAGCGATGCCTGCGCACGACCGACCTCGACGAGGTCGGCGATGACTCCCACCTGACCGTGTTCCAGATGCTCGGCTCCTGGTCGCTGGGCGACTACGACGGGCAACAGAGCCTGCGCTGGGGCGTCGACCTGCTCACCGACGGCTTCGGCATCGGCATCGAGCGGCTGCACGCGACCGCCTTCGGCGGTGACGGGCAGGCGGGACCCGACACGCGGTCGCTGCTGACGTGGGAGGGGCTCGGCGTGCCGGTCGAGCTGACCACGCGGGACAACTGGTGGTCGAACGGGCCCGTTGGCCCGTGCGGCCCGGACTCGGAGATCTTCGTCTGGACCGGCGACGGGCCGCCGCAGGGCACGCCTGGCACCGACGGGCGCTGGATGGAGCTGTGGAACCACGTGATGATGCGCTACCGCCGGCACCCGGACGGCAGCCTCGAACCGCTGCCGCAGCGCAATGTCGACACCGGCATGGGCCTGGAACGGCTGCTGATGGTCGTCCAGGGCAAGCGGTCGGTGTTCGAGACCGACGTGTTCGAGCCGTGGACGAGCACGCTGCCCGGCCTGTGGCAGCCTGGCCGGCGATCGTTGCACCTGCTCGCCGACCACCTGCGCGCGAGCGCCGTGATCATCGGCGACGGCGTCGGGCCGTCGAACAGCGGGCGCGGCTACGTGCTGCGGCGGCTGCTCAGGCGCGCGCTGACCACCTTGTGGCGCGAGGACAGGACCAGATCACTCGACCAGATCCCGGCCACGCTGCTCGACCACACGGCGACGCGGTTCGGCCAGGGCGCGGACAGCGGATCGGTTCGCGAGGTGCTCCGCGACGAGGAACGCCGGTTCGCCGGGCTGCTGGACCGCGGGCAGCAGGTGCTGGCGCGGTTCCGGCCGGGCCGGCCGCTGACCGACGACGACCTGGCGTACCTGCACGAGACCCACGGCCTGCCGCCGGACCTGGTGACCGGCCTGCTGGCCGGGCCGGCCTGACGGCGCCGAACCAAGGGGTCGGCGGACCAGCGGGAACTCCTCAGGCGGACCAACCGTCATGTTTGTGAGGCATCGGTCCCGCCGAGCTGCCAGCCGGCCGGGCAGCGGCGCCGGAAGGCGAAGAACGCCCGGCTCGACTCGTCGGTCACCGGGCCGCCGTCCAGGTCGGCCTCCTCCAGCGGGTCGAAGTTCCCCGCCAGCGCCGCGCGGATCGTGGCCAGCGGCACGGCGAGCTCACCAATGGTCTCCCGGTGCAGCCGGAACATGTCCCCGTCGACCCGCTCGAATATCCGCACCGTCCAGATCGACAGCTCGCCCTCCCCGCCCTCGCCCCGGCCGCCGGGCAGCACGTCCATGATCACCGCGTGCTCGCCGGCGTCGATGGCGAAGGCCGGACCCGGCCAGAGCCCGCGCAGCCTGCCGGTCGTGTTCACGTCGAACACGAACAGGCCTCCGTCGGCGAGGTGCTCGTGCACGCGGTCGAACATCGCCCGCCAGTCCGCCATCCGCCGCAGGTGGTTGAGCGTGTCGAAGACGCAGATCACCACGTCGAACCGGGCGCCGAGCGCGAAGCTGGTCATGTCGGCCTGGACCAGGCGGGCGGCCGGCACGCTGCGGGCTGCCACCGCGAGCATCTCGGCGGACTGATCGATACCGGCAACGGAGAGTCCGGGCGTCATCCCGGCGAGCACGGCGCCGGTGCCGCAGCCCAGCTCGAGCAGCGACCGCGCGGCCGGGTGGTAGCGCCTGACGTACGCCTGGACGCGCTCGATGTCGGGCGTCCGGTCCCCCATCACCTGGTCATAGAACCCGGCGAACTGCGCATAGGCCGTCACGCCGCCATCATGCCAGCACCGACGCCAGGTATCCGCCATCTCGCAGGACGGCCAGGTCAGGCTCGGTGCCGACCTTGGCGCGCAGTCCCGGATTGAGCGCGAGCGTGTCGCGGACGCTGGCGACCGCGTCGTCGAGCCGGTCCGCGCGCGCCTGGGCGCAGGCCAGGTTGAAGGCGGCCATCCCGCGCGCCTCGTCGGGCGCGCCCAGGTAGCTCGCCGTCGCCAGGCCGTGCGCGGCCAGCGCGACCGCGCGGTCCGGCTGGGCGTGCGCCAGGTAGTAGTCGGCCAGGTGTCCGGTGGGGTGCCAGAATCCCCGGACGACGACCTGCAGCCAGAGCCGGCGTCCGTGCAGCCACGGGTTCCTGGACGGGTCGAGCAGGTCGTCGTCGGCGACCAGCGCGAGCCCGGCGATCAGGTCGCCGGTCACCCGGTTGCTGTCCGCCGCGACCTGGTCGGCCCGCTGCGCCGCGTAGCCCAGGTAGACCGCGGCGGAGGCGTGATCGACCTCGGCGAAGTCCTCGGGCACACGGCCGCGGGCGACCGCCCGCAGCCGGTGTACCTGCTGAGCCTTGAACTCGGTGTTGTGGGCGACGACCGGCACCGCGGCCCAGTTGCGCGGTGTGCCGGCCCGGGCCGAGGTCCCGGCCGGGGTCGAGGTCGTAGCCGTCAGCAGTACCTGCTCCTCCGCGGCCGCGAAGCCGAGCAGGCCGGCGATCGCGCCCTTCAGCTCCCGCGTCCCGGTCATGGCGTCGCCTGCCGCTCCGCGCCGGCCGGGCGACCCTCCTGCGCGGCCGGCTTGTGCGCGACGAACTTCAGCACCTCGTCCACCATGATCGTGAGCCGGTCGAAGCCGATGGTTTGCAGCCGGCTGACGATCGTGCCGGGCTCGATCGGGTTGTAGGTGTCGCCCTCGTGGAAGTGGTGCAGGCCGTCGCTCGGCAGGCTGTCCGAGGCGATCAGCGCGCCGCCCGGCCGCAGCACCCGGAGCGCCTCGGCGAGGATCGCGACCTGCAGGGCCTGCGTCGGGACGTGGTGCAGCATCGTGAAGCACCCCACCGAGTCGAAGGTCCCGTCCGGGTAACCCAGCGCGGTCGCGTCGCCGACGACGATCTCGACGTTGCGGCCCGCGTACCGCTCGGCCAGCTTCGCCGCGGCGCCACCGTCGATCTCGAGCGCGGTCAGCCGCTTCACCCGCTGGCACAGCCAACCGGTGGCGGCGCCGGGACCCGGGCCGATCTCGAGCATGTCGTCGCCGAGGTCGGCGTGCCTGGTCAGCGCGGGCAGGATGTCGGTTCCGATGTGCGCCGCCCACTCCGGGCTCGGGCACAGCCTGGCATGGTTCTCGTTCATGGCCCAGACGCTACGGATGGAGACGGCCCGGCCCAAGGGCGTAGGCTGCCATCCTGTGTCGCGGGACGGACAACCTGGCGCGGGCCAGCCGCGCGCCGTGGCCGGGCGGGGTCGGGGCGCCGCCGTCATCGTCGTCACCTTTCCGATGCCCGCCGGCCTGGTCTTCGACTGGCACACTCACCAGGACCACCAGCTTGCCTGGGCGGCCAGCGGAGTGCTGACGGTCAGGACGGACTCGGCCACGTGGGTGCTGCCGCCGTCGCGGGCGCTGTGGATCCCGGCCGGCCTGCGGCACGAGACGCTCTCGGCGGGCCCGGCCACGATGCGGACGCTGTACATCAGGCCCGAGCTGGGCCCGATCGCCTGGCCGGACTTCACCCCGGTCGCGGCGAGCCCGCTGCTGGCCGAGCTCATCGGCTACCTGGAGGACCCCGGCCTCGGCGCCGACCGGCGCGCGCACGCCGAGACCCTGCTCGCGGACCTGCTCCAGCCGGTGGCGATGACGACGATCGACGTGCGGATCCCGGCCGAGGAACGGGCCAGGCAGGTGGCGCAGGCACTGGCCGCGGACCCGGCGGATGACCGCACGCTGGCCGAGTGGGGCCGGCAGGTCGGTGCCAGCGCCCGGACCCTGGCCCGCGTCTTCACGGCCGACACCGGGCTTCCGTTCGGCCGCTGGCGGGCGCTGCTCAGGCTGCGCGCGGCGATACCCGCACTCGCGGCCGGCGAGCCGGTCGTGAAGGTGGCCAGGCTCGTGGGGTATGAGTCGGCGAGCGCTTTCGTTGCGGCATTCCGTCGGGAGACCGGCATGACGCCGGCGATGTACTTTCGCAGCGTGGCCGGGCCGTCCGGCGACTGAGGAGCGCCGCCGGGGGACACTTGACTCAGTCGGCACAGTCGCGTGTCGCGAGTCTTGGGGGTGGTCGTGGCCAGGCCGGTGGTGGTGCTCGACGGCAGGACGATGAGCTGCGCGCAGGTCAGCGAGGTGGCTCGCGGCTCGGCGTCGGCGACGGTGACGCGCGAGGGGATCGAGCGCGCCAGGGCTGCCGCGCAGACCGTCGCCGACGTGGCCGCGCGGCGGGAGGTCTACGGCCGGACGACCGGCGTCGGCGCCAACCGGGACCAGCCGGTCGCCGCGGACGACCTGGAAGAGCACGGGTTCCGGCTGCTGCGCAGCCACGCTGGCGGGAGCGGTCCGCTCATCGCGGCCGAAGCGAGCCGGGCGATGCTCGTCGTCCGCGCCAACCAGATCGCGGTCGGCGGGTCGGGCGTGGACCCCGGCGTTCTCGGCCCGCTGCTCGACGGCGTCAACGCGGGGCTGTCGGTCCCGGTGCCGCGGTACGGGGCGATCGGCACCGGCGATCTCACCGCGCTGGCGGTCGCGGCGCTGTGCCTGCTCGGCGAGCGGGACTGGCTCTTGCCGGCGGCTTGGCCGGGCTCGGTCCCGCAGCCGCGCTTCCCGCTCGCCTCCGCCGACGCGCTGGCCTTCCTGTCCAGCAACGCGGCCACCGTCGGCGAGGCCGCGCTCGCCTGCTGTGACCTGGCCGGACTGCTGCGGGCGGCGGTGGTGATCGCCGCGCTGTCGCACTGCGCGGTCAGCGCCTCGACCGAGCCGTACGCCGCGGCCGTGCACGAGGCTAGGCGCTACCCGGGCCAGCGCGCGGTCGCCGCCGCGCTCAGGGGTCTGCTTGGGTCCGACCTCGGCCCGGCCAGGCGGATCCAGGATCCCTACGGATACCGGGCGCTGCCGCAGGTGCACGGCCCGGCCGTGGACGCGGTCAGGGACGCGAACCGGGCGGTGACCGCCGAGTTGAACGCCGCCGCGGAGAACCCGCTGGTCGACGTGGCCGCGAAGACCGTCTGGCACAACGGCAACTTTCACACCGCCTACGTGGGTCTGGCCATGGACGCCGTCCGCGCGGCGCTGTTCCAGACCGCCGCGCTGTCGGCCGCGCGGCTCGGGACGCTAGTCGAGCCCGCCTTCACCGGCCTGGCCCCGTTCCTGGCCACCGACCCGCCGCCCAGCTCGGGCATCATGATCCTGGAGTACGTCGCGCACTCGGCGATCGCCGATATCCGCCGGCTCGCCGCCCCGGCCGCGCTCGGCAGCGCGGTGCTGTCGCGCGGCGTCGAGGAGCACGCCGGGTTCTCCACCCAGTCGTCCCGGGCGACCAGCGACGTCGTCGACGCGTACCGGGTCACGCTGGCCTGCGAGCTGGTCGCCGCGGTGCGGGCGCTGCGGCTGCGCGCGGTCACGCCCGCCCGGCCGGGTCTGGCTGCCGCGTTCGACCTGGCGGCGGGCGTGCTCCCGGCCGACACGGCCGACCGCGCGCTCGACGGTGACCTGACGATCGCGCACGCCCTGCTGCCCGGCCTGGCGAACCTGACCGGCCCGCTGGACCCGGCCGGGCCGGTCAACCCGGCCGGCCCGCTGGACCCGGCCGGCCCGGCCACTCCCTTATTGTTCGAGGCTCCGTCGAGCGCGGCCTGGATCAGGCCGCGCCCAGAGCCCGCCGCAGCGCCGCCGCCAGGCCGTCCGGGTCGAACTCCGGCAGCACGGCGGCCAGGTGGCCGTCCGGCCTGACCAGGTGGATGCTGTCCCGGGTGGCATCCAGCGCGTTCCCGAGCGCTCCGCGGACGTCGATATCGTCAAGCGCGTAGCCGGTGACCGGCGCGCCGACGGCCGCCGCGGCCGCCCGCACGGCCACACTCACGGTCGCGGCCCGCGCGGTGAGCAGGACGAACGAGTGGCCGAGCAGGCGGCGCAGCCTGGTCGCCGAGCCGCCGGCCAGGCAGGGCCCGTCCGGGCAGAGCACGCCGGGCACCGGCGGCCGCTGAGCGCCGGGCTCGGTGGGGAAGCCCGCCGGCGACCGGCCCGGCGTCGTAAGCGGGCTGGCGGTGTACCAGTAGGGCTCGGCCAGCTTGCCCGAGTTGATCTGCGCCCTGGCGGCGGGATCGGCCAGCGCGCGGTCGAGCGCCTCGATCCGCCGCCGCCTGGCCCGGTCGGTCTGCGGCACGAGGAACTCCATCGTGGCGCTGGTGACCCGCAGGTTCTCCCGCGCCGCCGCTGCCCGCTCGGCGTCATAGCTGCCCAGCAGGGACGGCGGGGCCCAGCCGCGGCGGACGAACGCGAGCTTCCAGGCGAGGTTCTCGGCGTCCTGGGTGCCCGAGTTGAGCCCCCGCGCGCCGAACGGCGCGTACAGGTGCGCGGCATCCCCGGCCAGGAACGCCCGCCCGGCGGCGAACGCGCGGGCCACCCGCTCGTGGAACCGGTACGCGGTCGCCCACACGATCTGGTAACCGCGGTCGCCGGTGATCTGCCTGATCCGCGCGTCGAGCGCGCCGCTGGCCCGTTCCGCCTCCAGGTCGAATCCGGCCGGGACCTGCCAGTCGATCCGCCACACACCGCCCGGGCACTGGTGCACGAGCACCTGCCGGCCGGGATTCCAGCTCGGGTCGAAGAAGAACCTTCTTTCGCTGGGAAACGGAAGGTCCGCGCGTATGTCGCAGATCAGGAACTGGTCGTCGAACGACCGGCCGGGAAAGCCGATGCCGAGTAGCTGCCGCACGGTGCTGCGCGAGCCGTCCGCGCCGACCAGATGACTGCCGCGGAAGCCGGTACCGTCCGCTCCGGTCCGTGTCATCGCCCCGGTCCCACCCGGCCCGGTCCGCGCCAGCACGCCGTCGCCGTTGTCGGCCAGCCCGGTCACCGGGTGACCGAAGCGCAGGTCGATCAGCGGCTCGGCCGCCACCCGCGCGAGAAGGTAGCGTTCGACGCTGGCCTGGGAGATATTGATCCACGGCGGCAGCGTGGCGGCCCCGCGACCGGGAAAGGTGACGGCGAACAGCTCGCGGGACCGGTAGAACGTCCGTCCCGTCGTCCAGGTGACGCCCTCGGCCAGCATGTCGTCGGCGCAGCCCGCCCGGTCGAAGATGTCGAGCACGTCCCGCTGGAAGCAGATCGCCCGCGACCCGGCCTGCGACCTTTGCTCCCGGGCCTCGAGCACGACAGAAGGGACGTCCCAGCGGGCCAGCAGCAGCGCGGTGACCAGCCCGACCGGGCCGGCCCCGGCGACCAGGACCGGTTCCATGCGGCTCAGATTCTGGCTCAGGCCTGCAACTGGTCCCAGACCTCGCGGTCCCGCTCGGCGGTCCAGATCACCGGCCGCTCGATCCCGGACATCTCGTCCCACAGCCGGGAGACGTTGAACGGCATGCAGTGCTCGAAGATCGGCCAGCGGCCGTACCGCGGAGCCAGCGCCGCGTGCGCGGCGGTGAAGGCGTCCCTGAGCGTGCCGCCGCCAGCGTGCACCGCGCCGACCTTGGCCAGCATCGTGGCGAGGAAGTCCCTGGTCTGCCCGATCGCGGCGTCGACCGCGTCCCGGCCGCGGGCGACCGCGCCGCGGCCGCCGACCAGGGACTCGGCGCCCAGGGCGGCCACTGCGTCGAGCGTGCCGCCCGCCCAGTCGGCGTGGAACGCGTCGCCGGTGTACAGCGCGGCCCGGGCCTCGACCAGGTCCCCGGCGAACAGGATCTTCTGGCCGGGCAGCCAGGCCACGATGTCGCCCTCGGTGTGGCCCCGCCCGCAGTAGGCCAGGACCACCTCGCCGCGACCGCCGCCAAGCTGGATGGCGAGCCGGTCGGAGAACGTGGCGGTCGGCCAGGTCAGCCCCGGAATGGAGGCCGGCTCGCGGAACAGCCTCGGCATCCGGCCGAGCTCGGACTCCCAGTCCTGGAGGCCGCGTTCGGCGACCAGCGCGCGGGTGTTGTCGTGGGCGACGATCACCTCGGCGCCGAACGCGCTCGCTCCCAGCACCCGGACCGCGTGGTAGTGCGAGAGCACCAGGTAGCGGACCGGCTTGTCGGTGTGCTCGCGCAGCCGCTCCAGCCAGCCGCGGGCGGCGACGGGAGTCG
>WNGQ01021688.1_pt2 | contig 11568 bp, 15 predicted proteins | sample 5407661 | NCBI WGS metagenome assembly WNGQ01 (sample SAMN13153382, study PRJNA577476) | soil metagenome | isolation source: 60 cm soil or saprolite under Garry oak tree replicate 2 | place: USA:California | collected 2016-06-15
GCGATTGCTCATCTTGCCGTGCTCAAAGGCATACTGACTGACAAAGTTCAACGCATCCCGATATGCCAGTTGCGTGGTCCGCAATGCTTGGAATTGGGAAGCCGTCGTATTGAGTTTGAGCTTAGCTGTTATCACCGTTTTCATACCTCGGATGGTATCAGGTATTCAACGACATGTCAAGGAGATAAAACAGTTGAACGAACACGTGTCTGAAACCCCAACTATACCTGTCCCCCAGACAGGATGCCCCAGCCCCAAACAAGGAACGCCTTTCCTCCCGTCCCGTGAACGGAGACGGGCATCCAGGCGCTCTTAGAGGTGAACTCGGCTACTAAGCCGACGAAAAGAGAGGAGTCTATACTATGGAACAGCCTGTAAAGGGACAGGTCGCTATTGTTACTGGAGCCGGACAGGGCATTGGGCGCGCCATAGCGCTGCGCCTGAGCCAGGATGGGATGAAGCTTGTCCTGGCAGACCTGCAAGGTGATGCGGTGGCACACGTGGCTGATGAGATCCGAGCAAACGGAGGCGAAGCCATTGCGCTTGCACTGAATATCCTACATGCTGATGACCGCCAGCGCATGATCGAGACCGCGCTTTCAACCTTTCACCGTCTTGATGCGCTGGTCAACAATGCGGGCGTGCAGCGCATCGCTCTGCCACTTGAGGTGAGCGAGGAACATTGGGATCTCGTCATGGATGTGAATGCGAAGGCCACCTATTTTTGTTGCCAGCTGGCTCTCAAACATATGCTCGACCAGCGCAGTGGGCGCATCGTCAATATGGCCTCCATCGCGGGGAAAATGGCGAGTACGACGTATCATCCCATTTACAATGTCAGCAAGGCGGCGGTGCTGGCGATCACGAAAACGCTGGCTATGTATAGTGCCAAGTACGGTGTGCGCGTCAACGCGGTCTGTCCAGGTATGATTGAGACACCGATGCAGGATGTGGTGGACCATGAAGTCGCCCGCCTCACCGGGCAAACACCAGCCGAGATACGCACGGAACGCAACGCCCGCATTCCCCTCGGCTACATCGGCCATGGCGCTGATGCCGCGGCCATCGTCTCATTCCTGGTCGGCCCGGACTCGCGCTATATGACCGGGCAGGCACTGAACGCCGATGGTGGCATTCTCACCTATTAGACATGAAGGAGGAAGCTCTTGATTCTCGATCAGTTTCGACTCGACGGAAAAGTGGCTCTTGTCACAGGTGCCAGCCGCGGTCTGGGATTTGGCATGGCGGCTGCCCTCGCTGAGGCGGGAGCAGATATCATCTCGATCCAGCACACCTCTCATACTGAGGCATTAGCGGAGCGGGTCACCAGTATAGGCCGACGTTTCCTTCCCCTGACGCTCGATATCAGCATGGAAACAGCGGCGAAGGAAGCCCTAGACGCAGCGCTCTCGTCCTTTGGACATGTTGATATCCTGGTCAACAACGCAGGCGTGCAACGTCGTGCCCCGGCTGTTGATTTCCCCATGGAAGATTGGGATACCGTCATCAACGTGAATCTGCGGGCAGTGTTTCTTTTCTGCCAGGTTTTTGGACGCCAGATGTTACGACAGGGCCGTGGGAAGATTATCAACATCGCCTCGGTACAGTCTGTCCAGGGCGGCATTACCATCCCAGCCTATACCGCGAGCAAACATGCTATCGCCGGACTGACCAAATCGTTGTGCAACGAGTGGGCCAGCCACGGCGTCAACGTCAACGCCATCGCCCCAGGCTACATGGACACCGATCTCAACTCCGCGCTCCGAGCCAACCCTGAGCGTGAGCGGCAAATCAGCGAGCGTATTCCCGCCGGTCGCTGGGGGACGCCTCAAGATATGGCAGGGGCCGTCGTCTTCCTGGCTTCTCCCGCGTCCGATTACCTGCACGGGCACCTGCTGGTCGTAGACGGCGGCTGGCTCGCCCGCTAATTACTTTGGGACGTGCTTGTAGACAAGGATTACGGGAGGACATCATGACTGAACGCATTGGTTTTATCGGCCTCGGACTTATGGGGAGGCCAATGGCACGACATCTGCTCACCGCTGGCTACCCCCTCACGGTGTTCAATCGCAGTCGTCCCGCCATGGACGAACTTGCCAGCGCAGGAGCGTTAGCCGCACACTCACCACGAGAGGTAGCTGAACAGAGCGATATTGTGATTACGATGTTGCCAGATGGCCCAGATGTCGAATCCATCGTCGTAGGGGCTGATGGCTTACAAGAGGGCGTACGTGAAGGCATGCTTTTCATCGATATGAGTACCATCTCACCTCTCACGACAAAGCATATTGCCAGCATCCTTGAACCCTATGGGGTGCGCACACTCGACGCTCCGGTGAGTGGAGGCGAAGAGGGGGCAAAGTTCGCCACGCTCTCCATTATGGTCGGAGGAAGCGAGGAGGATTTCCAGCGAGCACAACCGCTCTTTTCCGTCCTTGGGAAAACGATCACGTATTGCGGCCCCAGCGGCTCCGGTCAGATTGTGAAAGCCTGTAATCAGGTGCTCGTTGCCCTCATCATCGAGGCCATCTCGGAAGCACTCGTGCTGGGTGCAAAGGCAGGCGTCGCACCCGACATCATTCTGAAAGTGCTCAGTGGTGGCTTAGCTCAGAACCGTTTCATGGACCTGCGAGGTTCGTCCATGATCCAGCATTCGTTCGAGCCGGGAGGCAAAGCGGCTTTTCACCTCAAAGACCTCAAAATCGTGAAACAGATCGCGCAAGAATACGAGGTTGTTTTGCCGATGGGGACATTGGTAGAGCAATTGTTTACCTCCCTCGTCGCCAACGGCAAGGGAGGCCTGGATCATTCTGCCCTCTTGATGGTGATCGAGTCGCTGTCGAATTTTTCACTGACACAGTAGCTCCCTCATCGTCCTGAAAGAAGAGAAGACCGACTTCAGTGAACACACAGATGTGTAAATTTCCAAATTAAACTGGTGAGATCTGTCCAATTCTCCTGGTGAAACCTGCGGATTACCCGAAAGATTGGCCATTTCCTACCAAAAGATTGGCCGCACAAGAAAAAACTGGCGAAACCGCTCTGCAAGCCAATTCACATAGCTTGGTAGAGGCAGGCTGATGCCTGCGAAATTCCGTCGTTTTGTAAGCTTTCACTGGCTTCTCATGCGCTCAGAGAGGAAAGTGAGAGAGAGAAACGCAGTGAAAAGCACCAGGAGAATTGGACAAAAACGACCAGCTTCATTCCAAAATTTACACCGTCAGAAAAACACCGACAGGCCTTATGCGTGAATATCCCAGATGGTTTGACCTGATGAGATAATATCGCTTTCAAAGGCCAATTGGTACTGATGTATTGAGGCTGGTACCTCGTAAACAACCGCCCCTTTCAAAGGACTACCCGCCTCTACTTTCCCATCCAACGTTGATCCAGCGTCGGTATCTATGGTTTCCGTATACTTTTGCCCTGTGGAGTCGAGCAACGAAAAATTCAAGGCACTGCTGATAGGTTGCTCCTGACTACTGATATTTTTCACGGTGATCGAAAATACCAAGAACACGTCGCCTGTCTTCTGTGGTTTGTTAAATTCGCTACCACTGCTCGTTTTTGCCGAATTGATTGTTACCTGCCAGGTATCCCCAACTTTGATTACTTGCCCTACGGCAAAATGTTGCTGGGATGGCGCAGGGGTTTTCCCAGATGTCGAGGAGGTAGGGTTAGTGTTGACGACTGTACCGGTATTCGATGAGGTCGAGCCGCAAGCCAGGAGAGATGCAATGAGAATCAATCCTCCAAAGAAAAGAATGAGTCGTTTAGATTGTTGCATTGAAAATCCTCTTTCTACTATATTGCTCTTAGCGCACAGGTGCAATTATCTGTGTTTTCGGGATAAGAAACGGTTGAGATTGCGTTGTGATGTGGTTGATATTTCGTTTGTGAGGTGAATAATCGATACAAAAGGAGCAAGCATAGCTCTGTTCTTGTGTAATGGTTCATCCGCTCAGATAACACTTCCTTCAGGCCTGTAAGTGCCAATTTGCTCACCGTAAGCGAGGGGATCGCTCTCCCACTTCGGCTCCAGAAATACACTGATAGGCCAGAAGGGGGCGACCCTTCTTCACCGTCCATTTGTTGGTGGAATGGTGTGGTTGCTCCGTGAGAAATGGAACATTGCGACAGTCAAGATCAACAACGGAAAAGAGTACAATCCTACCCAATGGGAAGATAGTACCTGTTCGGTCGAAGGCGCGGCAGCCCGGCTGGGAGCCTTCCCAGGGACCGTTCACAAGTGGCTGAAGGTGGGCAAACTCAGTGGATACCAGCTCGCCAAAGGGATGCCCTGGAAGGTATACTTAACAGAAGAAGATATGACACGGCTTCAAGAATGGCTTCGTCGAGCAAGACGAGCCAGCAAGGAGGAAGTCCTATGACAGCACCTGACATGAATTTCCTCCTCACGTGCCGTATGAGGTGGCGAAGAACCCCTCCATCACGGGAGCAAGGGCTGTCGGGGCGACGGTGCTACGCCGAACCCCAGGACCGGCGACCGTAGGCGACAAACGTACAGAGCAGCCCCACCATCAGCGGGACCAGCGCTGAGACGCCTTCACCGCCTGCCAGTGTCACCACCGTCGCCCCGATCATGATGATCACGAGCCCACAAGCGGCCAGCGGGGTCAGGATCGGTCGAATGCGCAAGAGGCCCGGCAGGATCAGGCCAATCGCCCCTGCGACCTCGGCGGTGCCGATGAACCGCAGGAAGAGGCCCGGCAGCGGCAGTGGCATCTGCGCCGTCAGCATTTCGATCGGCATGATCAGCTTTATACTCCCAGCGAACAGAAAGAGCAGGGCGAGCAGCCCCTGAATGATCCACAATGCAGAGGTCAGGATCCGTTTGCGATGGGTCAATGAGCTTGCGCTTCCGCTCGTCAGTTGAACGCTCACGGTGTTTCTCATCTCGATTCTCCTTCTTCATTTCTTCATTTGAATACTTGCAATTTGCAAGTGCAGACACTATAGTATTCTCCAATGAGGCCACAAAACCGGAAATGAAAGCCACGGAGAGTATTGCGACGGGTGCCATCTCATATGAGACCGGCACACAGGATCGATCAGAAGTCAGGGATTAACCTCGCCTTACGGAAAAATGTAAACTTCATAATTTGCCGTGGTGACCTTGATAGGATGCTACAGCGGTATACAGAAAGATTGATCCCTATGACAGAATGAAGGCATGCGAGCATATTCTCAAGATTTACGGCGACGGATTCTGCATGCTGTTAACCAAGGAAAACCACGAGCAGAGATTATCAAGACATTTGAGGTTTCACAAGCCACGATCAAGCGTTATCTTAAGCTGCGCCGCGAGACGGGCGAGGTGAGAGCCAAAGCCATTCCCGGACGCCCAGCTAAGAAAGGAGCGGCCCTGCAAGCTGGACTACGATCTCAACTTGAAGCATACCCCGATGCGACACTTGCAGAACACTGCGAGCTTTGGGAATCGGAGCATAGCATGCAAGTGAGCACAGCCTCGATGAGCCGTGCGATCCATCGCCTGGGCTGGACCCGAAAGAAAAAGACGTTACGTGCGAGTGAACAGAAGGAAGCTGATCGCGCAGGCTGGCGAGAACAGGCCCAAACACTGGATGCAGGCAAACTGGCCTTTCTCGATGAGTGCGGGTCCAATATCGCCTTAACTCGCTTGTATGGCCAATCTCCCAAAGGGAAGCGGGTGTACGGTTCTGTTCCACGCAATAGACGAGCCAATATCACTCTTCTGGCTTCTCTCTCGCTCCAGGGAATGTGCGAGAGAGGGGGCTGTCTCAGCCAAGGAAGAACTCTTGCAAGGCAGGAGCGAGCACGTCGTCAGCCGGGCCGTGGTCTTGACCTTCCAGGGTACGCAGCTGCGCATGAGGTATCGCCTGGCTCAGCGCTCGCGCCGCAGCTGCGCATGAGGTATCGCCTGGCTCAGCGCTCGCGCCGTCTCATACATAAAAGGATAGCTCGCGCCACCGTTCATGACCAGGGTCGGCACGAGGACGTGCGCCGCTCGTTCGATGGGCACCGACCTGTCTTTGCCCAGGATAGCAGTGTGGTCATAGGCAAGCGTCGGCGCGATCGCCTCAAGCTGTGGCCATGTCGGGGTCTGATGCATGGCTTTAATCTGCTCGGCTGGCATCCCAACATACTGCATAAACAGCGCCACGGCATCGCCTCGGTGATCGGCTGCTAAAGCTTCAGTCAGTTGTTGGATGTAGGCTCTCCATGCAAGCTTCGCCTCACTCTCATCATTGTACGGGGCCTCATACATGGCAAGCTTCGTGACTTTCTCGCCGAGCTGTACGGCCGCTTCCAGAGCAAGCGCGGCTCCCGAGGAATGCCCAAAGACGAAGGCTGACCCCCCAGCCTCGGTGAGCAGGGCATCGAGATCTTCGACCTCGCGCTCGACTGCATAGGGCGCGGTGTCCCCACTTTCCCCTCGGCCACGCCGGTCGTAGGCGAACACGCTGAAGTGCGGCGCAAGGCATGCTGCCAGGGGAGCCCAGTCGGCACGTGTGGTCAGTGCGCCAGTCACCAGGATGAGCGCGGGTCCCTGACCCGATTGATCGAACGCGATGGGCGTACCGTCTTTGGAAATGACTGTTCTCATGGTGTTTCCTCTCGTGTAGACCAACTTCTGTTTCCCTCTTGTACGTAGAAACAGTATACCACCCTGGCCAGCAAAAAACTTCTCGAATCTTGCTCTTCACAGCCGGAGAGACCAGGCTGATAGCCACGGTGGTCAAACCAGCCATGAGTATCCTGTGGAGCCGAGGACAAGGAGCGTTGGCATGAGCGATTTTCCCATCGTATCATGTGGCTCGATTTTTCTGAAGAGTGCTGTAGGGGAATGGTAGACCCGTACTACCAAGACTAATTTCACTACTTGTTCCGTTGAAACTGGCAGCTCCACCTATTTTCCCTGTAGTAGCAGTTGCACCATTAATTGTACCGTTATTCGCATCCGCCGTTGAGTCGTTTGCTGAAAGCGTTGTGCCGTTTGGAAAATGCCACACTCCGTTATAATTACTATCCCATACCCCTGTTTTATTCTCCTGAGAAGAAGAAATACCACTATTATCAAAATACATGTAGAGGAAACTACTGGACCCATCGAGGCAGCATCCAATGTCGTTGAACACCGAATCGCGGAACAGCGCCGGTTCCTCTGTCACTTTCGGGTTGTTCCCCCAGGTCACTACACGCTTGTTGCACTCTCCAGGCAGCGACAGGCCCAGGTCACTGTCTACCCTGGGCATCTTTCAGAGATTGACTGACGGTAGGACAGTACAAAGAGGAAGGAACCTCGCTTCTCACCGAAAGGTTCCTTCTATCCCAGGCATACACAACTTGCCTTGCCTTGATGTCACAGCGTTGCCTTTGGATCTAACCGCAGCAGCCAAGCTCCTGCGAGAGAGAAAGAGACGAAAGTATCGATTCTCACCTGTTACCAAAATATTTATAAATGGCGATTATACACTTGACAAACCCAAAGACATAAGCAAGCAGATGGTGTAACAATTCTGTCTGCTTGCTTCTTGAGTACTATTATCAGGAACCTTCCTCTGGCACATCTTCAATCAGTTCATGAGACGACACGTCAAGAGCTTTGGCGAACTTCTCTAGTGTTTTGATGCTGATTTCTCGATAGGGGTCACGCCAGACCCCTTGCACGGTGCGATAACTCACATCGGCTAGCCTGGACAATTTTAACATGCCAATCCCCTTTGCCTGAGCAACCTCTTTCACTCGCAGCCGTATCATGTGTTCTCTCCTAGTGTAGTGGAGCTAGTGTATCAGAAGCATACCCCTTGACGGAAGTACATTTCTAGTAGCACGCTATTAAGGGGCATACCTGTAGTGTAACCCTTCATGACATAGACTAATGAAGAGAAGGTATGAGTATGGAAAGACATCAGCTACGAGATGAGGATATCACGCCTGGAGTCATCGTGATTTACACGCTCAGAAGCAATCAACTGCCACGCAACCCCGGAAAGAAGTGGCGCGGCAAGGTACTACGTTATGATAGATTTTTTCACAGGGCTGTGGTTGAGTCGCTTGAAGCAGGGTATGAGGCGGATGCCATCTCGAATATTGTGTAAAGAGAAGAGTGATTGAATCCTGCCGGATGGAAAACCATCTGACAACTTCTGACGTGGTATCATTACTTAAGGTTCGCCCATAATCTGTGTGACAAGCAACATTACTTCTCTGATAGTTAGCAAAGGAGCATTGGTATGAGTACACGGGCATTTGAAGTTGGCGATAGAGTACGAGTAGTAGGGAACCTGTTTCGTAGTGGGCCAGCGGATAGCAGTAGAGCCATAGGCATTGTCAGATCGGTGGATAAGGAGAGACGACGTACAGAACCATACTACATCTACTATGTAGAACTACCCGGAGAAGACAAGCTGACAGACTTTGAATATCGAGAGCTGGAGCTGGTTTCTTCTGAAAGTGACTAGTCACTTGCCTGATAGATCCCAAATAGAGCGACTATCCGCCCATCTGTCAAGCCTTCTATCACGTTCAAAACCACATGTCTACGCACGTCGACACGGATGCCATACCGAATTGTGTGTAATAGTGTGAAGCGGGAAGACGTTAAAGCCAGACCAGACCTTGCTTCTGGGCTTTTATGCTTTGTGCCATTACACACAATTCGGTATGGCATCTGCAGGATCGATCAGAAGTCAGGGATTAACCTCGCCTTGCGGAAAAATGTAAACTTCATAATTTGCCGTGGTGACCTTGATAGGATGCCAGGCATCTAGGGGAATGGTAGACCCTACTTTATTTAAGAACTGCTCATGCTCATGGCCGCATTACGCCATCAGACGGTGCGAAGGGCACGAATGAGAGCAGTCAGCCCATAAGCAAGAGCCTCTTGCTCGTCCGGCTTGAGAGCAGTAAGCAAGCGCTCATGTCGCTCCGTCAGGCTTTTTACCAGGTCTGCTGCTGCCCTTTGTCCTTCATCGCTCAGGGAGAGTTGGAACATACGACTATCATGAAGATCGCGCTCCCTCTTCACCCATCCCTGCTGCTCAAGATCTTTGATCAGGCGACTCACCGTACTTTTCTCGAGATCCAAGCGTTCTGCCAACGCCTGTTGCGACATCGGCGCCCCGTCTGCCAGTAGCAGAAGCGCGAACATTTCAGAGAGAGAGATGGAGAAACCAACAGGTACTTGATCAGGCCGATGAAGCCCAACAGCTTGGATAAACTCGCCAAATAAGTCCGCTAATTGCTTTGTATCCATATCTCTATTCTATCATCCAAAAGTTGCACGACGCAACTATATAGTTGTATAATACAACCAGATAGTTGTGTTGCACAACTATGCAGCTGAAAGAAGCTGCCCAGTAGTCTTCGACACATGCTTTCAGGAGGAATGACATGCATGGACATGAACTCAGGGAAAACTCATCGTTACGCCAGATCAAACATGGTGATTTTCTTTTTTATGGATGGGGAAGTCACATCTATGATGTTGTGATGGTACGACACACCAGAAGATTGTATCAACGTGTCATCGGAGATATTGCCCCAGTACTCAGTGAGGGGAAGGTGCTGGACGCGGGAACGGGTCCGGGCACGTTAGCCAGGGACATAGCTCGTCGTCACCCACGGCTTCAGGTCTACGGTATAGACCTGTCAGAGGATATGATAGGGCTGGCACGCGAGCATGCCAAGCATGAGCAGTTAGAGGAGCGAGTGCATTTCGCTATCGGCAATATTGCGCAAATGCCCTATCCCGATCAATCCTTTGACCTGGTGGTCTCGACCATCAGCATGCACCACTGGTATGAGATCGAGCAGCCCCTACGAGATTTATATCGTGTGCTGCGACCGGGTGGACGATTGTGGATTTATGACTTCAGATTGGTCAAAGTAGAGACCGTGGAGAAGGCTCTAGCCAAGACACCCTTTGTTGGAACTCCGCTGGAGCACACGCTTGTACGTACGGGATTCTTTCCGTTCGCTCTCTATAGGCGCTTTGCTCTACAGAAGATTGGCTCAGGCGATCACCAACAAGGTTGAATGCAAGCAGATAAAGCTGGGCTGTGATGATTTGATCGCCAGCCTGTGGGAAGCTGGAGCCGCCACGGCTTCCCACTTTTCGCACTGGCTGCAACGCCGCGCTCGTCCGTCATAACGAATTTCAGAAGCAAGTACGGCGGGACACGCGTGCTGCTCGCTATCAAATGTGCGCACACTGTTTGAACAGGGGCTCAGTCAGCGGGCGATTGCGTGCAAACTGAAACTTTCTCGGGCCACGGTGAGCAAATTTGTCCAGGCACAGCAATATCCCGAGATGCACCATCCCAACCGAGGAGCAAGAAGGAGTCTGCTTGACCCCTACAAGCGCTACCTTTTGCAGCGCTGGCAAGACGGATGCCGAAACAGCGTGCAGCTCTACGATGAGAGCACCGCTCGCGGCTACAAAGGATCGGCTCCTCTACTCAGAACGTTTCTCGCAGAGCTGAGGAAAAAGCACCAGCAGGCAGGATCAGCCTCCGTTCTCACGCTCGATGCTTGCACGCAGGCCATCGCAATTCCTGCCTCTCTCCCTCCCAAGCCCCGTATCGCCTGCCACATGTCTGCCACACGCGCCTCCTGGCTCTTTGTCAGCCAAGCAGGAAAGCTTGATGCGAAGCAAACACAGCCCGTCGAACAGATTCGAGCAAGACGCGCCTCCCTTGGAGCGGGCGTATCAACTGAGCCAGGAGTTTGTGATGATGCTGGCAGAGCGCCGAGAAGCAGACTTGGATGCTTGGCTGACCCAAGCTGAACACAGCGGCCTGCCCGAATTCAAAAAAATGGCGAAGGGAATTCGCCTCGATTATGCTGCGGTCAAAGCGGCGTTTTCTTCAGAGTGGAGCAATGGAAAGGCGCGAAGCGCAGGTCAACTGCTTGAAACGAAAGCCCCGGATTGTCTTCGGGAGGGCGAACTTTGATGTATTGCGGCTTCGCGTTCTCTCTCGCGTGTAGAGAGACGCTAATCCTTCCGGGCTCTCTCCTCTTCGAGCATATTCGCTGAAAGGAGGGTCGATTCTGTCCTCCTTTCAGGATATACTTGAAGGAGAAGAATAGTCAAGCACAAAGAAAGAGGAAAGCAACCATGACGACCATGCAGATGAAACTCGAACTGATACCGGTACCTGTCACAGACGTTGACCGCGCAAAGGCTTTTTATACGGAGAAGATCGGCTTTCACGCTGATTTTGACCAACAGGTCCGCGAGGACCTGCGCTTTGTCCAGTTGACCCCTCCCGGTTCGGCCTGCTCCATCGTGATTGGGGTGGGCATCACCACCATGCAGCCCGGATCGCTCGAAGGGCTTCTTATGGTGGTGCCGGACGTGAAGGCCGTCCGCGAGGAACTGGTCAAACGGGGCGTTGACATCAGTGAGATCGATGTGCAGGATTGGGGGTCTTTTGCCTATTTTCGTGATCCTGATGGCAATCGCTGGTCCTTGCAGCAACTCCCCAGTCGCACCTAGCTTCCAAGAAGACGCTCGTTGGGCAGCTTCAGGCGTGGAAGATGACAGCACTGTTGCTCTCT
>WNGQ01016892.1_pt1 | contig 11562 bp, 10 predicted proteins | sample 5407661 | NCBI WGS metagenome assembly WNGQ01 (sample SAMN13153382, study PRJNA577476) | soil metagenome | isolation source: 60 cm soil or saprolite under Garry oak tree replicate 2 | place: USA:California | collected 2016-06-15
GCCGGACTGGCGGTCGGGATGGTAGACGCTGTTCCACTTGAACAGGCTGCGCACGAAGTTGGTCTGGCCGCGCATCAGGTGCCCGGCCACGATGCCGGCGGCACCGCGAAGCGCCTTGAGGCCGAGATGCTTGCGGTTCAGGATGCCCTGGGTCTTCACCAGCTCCTCGTAGAACGCCCGCAGGGGAAGCGTCGTCGGCAGCACGGCGTGCTGGACGTCGAACAGTCGGTAGTCGAGGCTCGTCAGTCGGCGCGACTCGGTCAGCCAGCTCTCGGTGCCCGGATACGGCGTGTTGACGGTCAGGTGCACGATCTCGGGTACGCTCAGCGCCCACTCGCGCACAATGTCGAAGCGCCGCTCGTCCCAGTCGGGATCGGCGATGATGTTGATGGCCACGGTGAAGTCCAGCTCGCGCGCGATCTCGAGCGCCTTGAAGTTCTCGCTCGGCGTCACGCGCTTGCGATGGGCCTTCAGCCCTTCCTCGTCGAGCGCCTCCATGCCGAGGAACATGTAGCGCAGGCCGAGGCGCTTCCAGTACTCGAAGACCTCGCGGTTCTTGACGAGCACGTCGCAGCGCGTCTCCAGGTAGTACTCCTTCTTGATCCCGCGCCGCTCGATCTCCTGGCCGATGGCGAAGCCGTGCTCGGGGTGGATGAAGGCGACGTCGTCCACCAGGAACACGTTGGGCTCGGCGATGCGCGCCAGGTCCTCGGCGGCGCCTTCGGCCGAGGCCTTCCGGTAGCTGCGCCCGTAGAAGGTCCAGGCGCTGCAGAACGAGCAGTCCCACGGACAGCCGCGCGTGAACTCGGCCGAGGCGCACGGGTCGAGCACGCCGATGAAGTAGCGCCGCCGGTGGCGCGTCAGGTCGCGGGCGGGCGGAAACCGGTCGAGGTCTTCCAGCATCGTGGCGGCCGGGCCGGCGCCCGTGCGGGTCACCACACCCGGCACCGTGTCGAGGCGCGGGTCGCCCAGCGCTTCGAGCACGCGCGGCGCGGTGATCTCGCCCTCGCCGCGCACGATGCAGTCGAGCGCGCCGGCCGCGTGCTCGAGCAACTCCCCGGTGATGAACGACGCGCTGTGGCCGCCGGCGAAGATGAAGGTCTCCGGCCGCCGGCTGCGCGTGGCCACGGCCAGGTCGAGCACCTCGGGGACGTTGGCCAGGTAGTTCAGCGAGAAGCCGACCGCGCGCGGCTTGAAGGTGTCCAGCTCACGGACGTAGTCCTTGTGGCTGAAGATCTGGAGGTCGAGGAGGCGCACCTCGTGGCCGGCGGCGCGCAGCGCCTGGGCCACGCGCTCGAGCCCGAGCGGCTCCAGCTTCAGATACACCTCCGAGTACATGAGTGGACTCGGATGGACGAGCAGAACACGCATCAATCAATCTCCCGAGCTAAGTTTGGGGGGCTTGGGGGGCCCTTTCGTGGCCCCCCATGCAATTAGTCCAGCGGCTCCAGCTTGATGATGGAAGCGCCGTGATTGCTCCCCACCCAGAACGTCACCGGCGTCGTCGAGCTGTCGACGAACACCCGGCGGATGTTCGTCGGCCGGGGGAGCAGGTATTCGGTGAACTGGCCGGTCTTCGGATCGAGCCTCAGAATGCGATCGGTCAGCATGGAGCCCGTCCACGCCTCGCCGTGCTTGTCGTAGGCGACGTCGTAGGGCGCCGACCACGGCGTCGGCGCGGGCCACTCCTGGAACGTCTCCGTGTGCGTGTCGAACATGGCGATCCGGTTGCCGCGGTACTCGCCGAACCAGAGGCGGTCCTGGCCGTCCATCATGCCCCGGCGCGGGGCCGAGCGCGGCGTCGGCGTCGCGAAGAGCGTGACCTTCCCGGTCCTGGCGTCGATGCGTCCGATGTGCTGCTGGGCGAAGTCCGTGAAGAACGCGTTGTTCTTGGAGTCGGAGATGACGTCGTAGACGTTGTGGTTCTGTCCCTTCGGGCCGTCCTTGAACGGCTCGAACGTCTCGAACTTGCCCGACGCCAGATCGAGGCGGTGCACGCCCGCGAAGCCGTTGTTCTGGGCCCAGACCTTGCCGTCCACGCCGGCGTTCAAGGGACTCGTCATGTTGACCTGCGTGTTGTCCTTGTTGACCTCGGGCGGCAGGCGAAACGTCTCGAGCTTCTCGGTCTTGCGGTCGAGCTTCGCGATCGCGCCCTGGTACATCATGCCGAACCAGAGGTTCTGGTTGCGGTCGAAGCGCACGGAGAGCGCGCCGGTCGGGAAGCCCGGCTTCAGCTCGGGCATCGGGAACTCCGTGACCGCGCCCGTGCGCGGGTCGAGCTTGCCCAGCGTCTGCTCGCCGAAGTTCGAGTACCAGGCGATGCCGTCGGGATCCACGATGACGTCGTGCGGCTCGATGGTCGGCCGCGGCAGGTCGTACTCCGTGATGACGACGCGCGTCCCGCGCCCGACCGGGCGGGGGAGCGTCTTCAACGCGTACTCCCAGCGCGGCGCCGAGCTCAGGTTGATCGAGGCGAGGAACTCGGCCTGCTCGCGGCGGAAGCGCTCGCGCTCCTCGCCCCGCATCTCGAGCTGGCGCTCGGCGAGCCGGAGCTGGGGATGGAGCGGCGTGCTCTGGTTCGCGTACTTCCCCATGCGCGGCAGCACGTGCTGGACGAAGCCGGCCGCGTCGTGCGAGGAGCGCATGATGCGCTCGAGCGTGTGGCAGCCGACGCAGCTCAGGAGCGAGTCCTTCTGCTGCGGCGTCCCCGCCGCGCTCAGCATCCACTCCGCGTTCGTGAGCTGGGCCGCGAGATCCCTCGCCGGGCGGAGCTCGAGGTCGGCGCTCGCCGCGGGCTGAGCGGTGACGTCGACCTCCACCGGGGCGACCAGCTCGTAGCCCGCGGCTCGGATCGTCAGCGCGTGCTTGCCGGGCGTGAGCTTCGACGGTGGAAACCGATAGCGGCCCTGCTCGTCGCTCACCACCGTGACCGTCACGGTCGAGCCGGCCTTCCGCGCGCTGACGAGCACGCCGGCCAGCGGCCCGTCGGCGGCGGAGGTCACCCGGCCGGTCAACGCGGCGGCAGTGGCCTGAGCGCCGGCGGGATGCGACGTGGAGCCGGCGAGCAGGAGCACGACCGCGAACCCCGTGACGACGACGATCGTGAGCCGTCGCGTGCTCATCGGTTCGTGCCTCCCGCGGCCAGCGCGGCCTTGACGCGCTCGGGCGTGAGCGGCACGCGGCGCATGCGCACACCGGTGGCGTCGAAGAAGGCGTTGGCGACGGCGGCCGGCACGGTGCGCGTGGACGGCTCGCCGGCCCCGGAGGCGGGCATCGTGGGGTGGTCGAGGAGCACGATGTCGACGCGCTCCGGCGCGTCCTGTATCTCGAGGATCGGATAGCTCGCCCAGTCGACGCTCAGCACCTGATCGCGATCGAACTGGACCTCCTCGAACAGCGTGCGGGACAGCGCCTGAACGACGTTGCCCTCGATCGTCAGCCGGAGCCCCCTGGGGTTGATGATCAGCCCGCAGTCGTGGGCCACCGTGAGCTGCCGGGCCCACACGCGGCCGCTCGAGCGATTCACCTCGACCTCGGCGACCACGGCCACGATGGTGCCGTTGCGCTCGGTGTAGGAGAAGCCGCGGCCGATCATCACGGCGCCCTTGCCGCGGCGCAGGCTCGGATAGGTGCGCTTGCTCCAGCCGGCCCGGTCGGCCGCCGCCTTGATCACGGCGACGTGACGCGGGTCCTTCACGTACTTCAGCCGGAAGGCGACCGGATCCACGCCGGCGGCGTGAGCGATCTCGTCGATGAACGACTCGCTGGCGAAGTGGGTCTCGGGCCCGAGCGGATCGCGCAGGTGCCCGGTGCGGAGCGGCGAGCCGTGGTCGAGGAGCGGCGGGATGCACTCCCATCCGCAGCGCTTGCTGGGGAACTCGTACGCCTCGGCCGGCACCTGGAAGATGACCGTCGGCCTGGGCGGCACGCCGGTGAGCTGGCCGGCCAGCGTGTCCTTGGGATCGCCCTCGTTCGTCGCCACGTCCTGCCGCGTGAAGCCCCGGGCGAAGAAGTCGTAGGCGACGACGTTGCCCTGCGCATCGAGGCCGGCACGGCCGCGATAGACGCCCGCCGGTCCCTTCGGATCCCAGCCGGTCGCGTCGTTGCGCATGTACTGGACGCGGACGGGCTTGCCGGTGAGCTTGGAGAGCAGCGCCGCGTCGTGGGCGGCGTCGCCGGCGTCGTTGCGGCCGTAGGACCCGGGGCCGGGGACCCAGATCGCGTGAACTTTTTCTGGAGGCAGGCCGACCAGCTTCGCGATGCCGTCACGCGCGAAGTGCGGCTTCTGCGTGCCCGTCCACAGCGTGGCCCGATCGGCGCGCACGTCGGCCACCGCGCAGGCCGGGCCCATGCTGGCGTGCGACTGGAACGGCCACTCGTACTCGGCCTCGACCACGCGTGACGCGGTCTTGAGCGCATCGTCGACATCGCCCTTCTTGATCGGCACCTGGGCGCCCGTCGCCTTGGCCTGACGGATGTGGTCGTAGAGGCTCGCCATCTCGGGAAACGGCGCGCAGGGCGGCGCCCACGTGACCTTCAGCGCGCGCGCGGCCCGCACGGCGTCCCACTCGTGCTCGGCGACGACGGCGACGATGTCCTTTTCACGCACGACGCGGGCGCCGGGAATGTCGCTGATCGACGACTCGTCGATGGCGACCGGGCCGCAGCCCGCCGAGGGCGGGCGGATGACGCGCGCGTGGAGCATGCCGTCCACCTTGACGTCGGTGACGTACTGCAGCGAGCCGTAGATCTTGCGGGCGACGATTTTCTGCGGAATCGACCGTCCGACGATCTTGTACTCGGCGGCCTTCTTCGGCGTGGCCTGGCCCTTGGCCAGCAGCGGGTTGCCGTAGCGCTTGTTCCACTCGAGCTTGTGATGGAAGTGCTGGCCACCGATGAGCTCGCCGTACGTCGTCGTGCGCTGGCTCTCGCCGATCACGGAGACGACGCCCTCCTTCACCGCGAGCTTCTCGGCCGGCGCGCCGAGCTTCTCGACCGCGCGCTCGAGCAGCAGGCGCCGGGCCTCGGCCGCGGCGTAGCGGAGGGTCAGCGCGCCGTTCTGAATGCCGGTCGAGCCGGAGGCGCCGCCCTGGTTGCACGTGAAGGCGGTGTCGCCCATCACGACGTTCACCCGCTCGAAGCGCACGTCGAGCTCCTCGGCGACGATCTGGCCGATGGCCACGTCGACGCCCTGGCCCATGTCCATCTTGCCGAAGAACGCCGTGACGTTCCCGTCGGGAAGAATGGCGATCCAGGAATCGAGCTCGTCGGGCAGCAACGGCGGCTTGCCGTCGCCGACACCGCTCGTCTGGGCGCGGGCAATGGGAACAGTGCCGGGGATCATCACGCTGACGACGAGGGCGCCGCTGGCCTTCAGGAAATCGCGTCGCGAGGTGTGGGAAAGGTCCATGGCCGGCCCCTATGCCATCGTTCCGGCGGCGGCGCGCTTGATCGCGCGCAGGATCGCCATGTGCGTTCCGCAGCGGCACTTGAGCCCGACCAGCGCGTTACGGATCTGACGGTCGCTCGGCTTCGGCTTGTCGCGGAGCAGCGCGGCGGCGGTCATCATCCAGCCCGACAAACAATAGCCGCACTGCGGGACCTGCTCGGCGACGAACGCTTGCTGGAGCGGATGGGGCCGTTCCGGCGTGCCGAGGCCGGCGATGGTCGTGACCTTCTTGCCCTGGACGGCACTGACCGGCGTGACGCACGAGCGCGTGGGTTGCCCATCGACGTGCACGGTGCAGGCGCCGCACTGGGCCAGGCCACAGCCGAACTTCGGATTGGCCATCCCCAGGTCGTCGCGCAGGGCGTAGAGCAATGGCATGGCCGGGTCAGCGTCGATCTCGGCGGGCTTGCCATCGACCACGAGCCGGATCCGCTCGCTCATGCGGCCTCCTTTATAGGTGAGTCATCGTCGGGATGACCTCACCGGATACGCGTGGACGCACCGAGAGTCAAGCCCGAACTTGGAGCCGGGCTCCGGGCTGCGAGGCCGCGCGGCGTGCTACCATGCCGGCCATTCTCCCGAGGAGGGCCAGCGTGGGCAGATTCAAGATCGTCACCCAGCACGCAGCAACGGCGAGCTTCGGCGTATCCGGCGGCGGTTACAAGCTCGAGATGGAGGCGCTCGGCGCCCTCGACGCCGAGATCGTCGAGGTGACCGGGCAGAGCGAGGACGAGTTCATCGCGGCGGCGCGCGACGCCGACGCGCTCATCGCCAAGGGCCGCCCGCTGACCCGCAAGATCATCGAGGGCCTGCAGCGGTGCAAGGTGATCGCGCTCGGAAGCGTCGGGGCCGACACGGTCGACGTGGCCGCCGCCACCGCGCGCGGGATCCCGGTCACCAACGTTCCCGACACCTTCATCGAGGAAGTCGCCGACCACGCCATGATGCTGATCCTGGCCACGTTCCGCCGGCTCACCACGATGGATCGGATGGTCCGCGACGGCCGCTGGAAGGAAGGCCGCCCGCTGCTGTCGCGGTTCCCGAGGCTCATGGGCCAGACGCTCGGGTTCGTGGCCTTCGGTCACGTCGCCCGCGCCGTCGCCGTGCGCGCCCGGGCTTTCGGCCTGCGCCTGATCGCCTATGATCCGTACATCGAGGAGCTGGTGATCACGGGCCACGGCGTCGAGCCGGTCGGGCTGACGCCCATCACTTGCTGACCGAGCACCACTTCCGGCAGATGAAGCCGGAGGCGATCTTCGTCAACACCGGCCGCGGCCCCACGGTGGACGAGCCGGCGTTGATCCGCGCGCTCCAGGAGGGCTGGATCGCCGCCGCCGGGCTGGACGTGCTCGAGCAGGAGCCGCCCAGGCCGGACAACCCGCTGCTGCGCATGGACAACGTGATCCTCTCGCCTCACGTGGCCTCGGCCTCGGCGCGGATGGATCCGGAGCGGCGCCGGCGCGTGGGGCAGGAGATCGCGCTCGTGCTCAGTGGCCGCTGGCCACGGAGCTGCGTGAACCCGTCGGTGCTCGAGAAGACCGGGCTCATCCGCTGGCAGCCGTACTCGATGGAGCGCGGCCCGGGAGGTTAGTCCCGAGCGCGCTCCCTCGCGTCGGCGGGGCAGCTCAGTGGATGAGCTGGGCGAAGGCGTCGAGCTTCGGCAGGATCGCGTCGCGACCCTCCGAGGGCAGGCCGAAGATCGCGCGATCGACGCCGGCCGTCCTCAGCGCGTCGAGTGCCGCCTTGTCGGGCTTGGCGAAGAAGAGGCTGATCGAGATCGACTTCGGATCGCGCCCCGCCTTTTCGGCTTGCTGGCGGAGCGCCGGGATCTTCACGACGGGATTCTGACCGGGACGTGAGATCGGCATCCACCCGTTGCCGAACTCGATGACGCGATCGAACGTCTTCGGCCCGTCGCCGCCCATGATGACCGGCGGGTGCGGCTTCTGCACGGGCTTCGGGTGAGACCAGATCTTGTCGAAGCGGACGAACTCGCCGTGGAACTCGGCCTCTTCCTTCGTCCAGATCTCCTTCATCGCCAGCACCCGCTCGCGCAGCACGCGCCAGCGCTTCTTGAAGTCGGTGCCGTGGTTCTCCATCTCCTCGGCGTTCCAGCCGCCGCCGATCCCGAAGAGGACGCGCCCATTCGAGATCCGGTCGAGCGTGGCCACTGCCTTGGCCGTGACGATGGGATCGCGCTCGACGACCAGGCAGATGCCGGTGCCGAGGCGGAGCTTCGTCGTCACCGTGGCGGCCGCCGTGAGGGCCAGGAACGGGTCGTAGCTGTGCCAGTACTCCTTCGGCAGGGCCGCGCCGCCGGGCCACGGGCTGCGCCGGCTCGCCGGGATGTGCGTGTGCTCCGGGAACCACACCGACTCGAAGCCGCGCTCCTCGAGGGCACGCGCGATCTCGTCGGGGCGGATCGTGTACTCGGTCGGAAAGATCACGACACCGAAGTCCATGGCCAACCCTCCGTCCGGCTTACTTCAGCCCGTACAGCTTGATGACGTTGTCGCAGGTGATCTTGCGCCGCACGCTCGCCGACACCCCGCTCAGGTTGGCGTCGAGCGTCTTCTGCGAGTTCGGCCAGATGCAGTCGGGGTGCGGATAGTCCGCGCCCCAGATGATGTTGTCCTCGCCCACGATCGGGATGATCGGCTCCAGGTACTGATCTTGTTGATACGTGGTGTAGCCCTGGCGGCGGAAGTAGTCGCTGGGCTTCATGGAGAAGTTGAGGGCGCGCGCCCGGTCGTCGTACTCGGTGTCCAGGCGGTCGAAGACGTAGGGGAGCCAGGTGACGCCCGACTCGCCGAGGATGAACTTGAACTCCGGGTATTTCTCGCAGGCCCCGGAGGCGATCAGCGACACCAGGACCTCCATGCCGTCGAGCTGGAACAGCGCCGAGCGCACCAGGCGCCACTCGACCAGGCACTCTTGCTCCATCGCCGGTGTGTCGGGAGCCCGCAGCCCCTTGAAGCCCGTCGAGTGGAAGGAGATCGGGAACCGGCACTCGGCCGCCGCTTCCCAGAGCGGGAACCAGTCACGATGGTAGAGCGGCAGGCTCATGCGCTTGAACGCGAGATCGCCGCCCTTCAGACCCATCCCGGCGCACCGGCGCACCTCGGCGGCGGCCGCCTTCGGGTTGTTGTTCGGGATGATCGCGAGCGGGAACGTGCGATTGGGATCGGAGCGCTTGGCGAAATCGACGGCCCAGTCGTTGTAGACCGTGTTGGCCCACGCGGCGAGCTCACGGTTGTCGATCAGGTCGTTGATCAACAGGCAGCCGTAGATGATCTCGGCGTCGAGGCCGTCGCGATCCATGTCGGCCAGCCTCAGCTCGGGCGTGGTCGGCCGGGGCTGGGCGCCGCGCCGGCTGTCCCACTCGAAGCCGACGGCCTTCATCTCGTCGATGTGGCGAAAGACCCCCGGCTGATACTTCAGGAAGCGCGGCCCCACGCCGTTCCACATCCCCTGGTCCTGTCCTTCCACGAACCAGTGGAGCCCGTCCTCCAGCTCCTCGACCCGCGGCGCGAGGAGCTTCCACTTCGCCGGCGCCTGGGAGGACCAGAGATCGGGCGGGCAGTAGGTGAGGTCGATGTGGTTGTCGCCGGAGATGAGTCCGTATCGCATGAGGTGCTCCTCCGCGTCTGAGATCCTTCGCGCAATGGAGGGTATCACGGCGCCGGTTCACGCTCCCTTGCGCTTCTTGAGCTCCTCGATGAGCTGGGGGACGACCTTGAACACGTCGCCGACGACGCCGAGATCCGCCACCTGGAAGATCGGCGCGTCGGCGTCGGTGTTGATGGCCACGATCGTCTTCGATCCCTTCATGCCGGCCAGGTGCTGGATCGCGCCCGAGATGCCGCACGCGAGGTAGAGGTCGGGCTTCACGGTCTTGCCGGTCTGGCCGATCTGGAGCGCGTAGGGCACCCAGGCGGCGTCGACCGCCGCGCGCGTCGCGCCGACGGCGCCGCCGAGGAGCTCCGCCAGCTCCTGGAGCATCGCGAAGCGCTCGGGCGCCTTGAGGCCCCGGCCGCCCGAGACGATGACGCGGGAATCCTCGAGCTGCGGGCCCTCGCGCTTCACCGTCACGCGCTCCACCACGCGGATCTTTCTGAGCGCCGCATCGCGCGGCGCCGCGACCTCCTCGACGGTGGCGGACACGGCCCGCGGCTTCATCTCGAACGCCTTCGGGCGGACCAGGACGAGCTTGGTGCCCGACCCGGTCAGCGTGGCGGTGTTCTGATAGCTCCCGCCGAGAGCCGGAATCGTCGCCTCGATCGCGCCGCCCGTCAGCGTGAGGTCGCCGACGTCGGTCAGCGCGCCGCAATCGAGCTTCGCCGACAGCGTGGCCGCCACGTCGCGGCCCCCGTAGCTCGACGCGAAGAGCATGACCGCCGGCCGATGGCTGGCGATCAGGGCCGCGATCGTTTCCACGGCCGGCAGCGTCGGGTGATCGCGATAGATCGCGTCGTCGGAGCGGTAGACCTTGCTCGCGCCGTGCTGGGACAGCGTGGTGACCGCGTCGTCGGGACCCGGCCCGAGCAGGACCGCTTCGGCGGTGCCGAGCTCCGCGGCCTTCGAGAGCAGCTCGAGCGTGGCCCGCGAGATCTTTCCGTCGACGACTTCGGCGTAGACCCAGATCAGGTCGGCCATGGCTGCGCGCCGCTCACACGAGCTTGAGGCCGGCGAGGAACTCGGCGATCTGTTTTCCGCCGTCGCCTTCGTCCTTGATGGTCCGGCCCGGTGGCCGCGCAGGCGGGCGGCCCACGGTGAGCACGCGCTCGCGAGCTCCGGCCGGGCCGACGTCGCCCGGCCCGAGGCCGAGATCGGCGGCGGTGTACTTCCGGATCTCTTTCTTCTTCGCGCCCATGATGCCCTTCAGCGTGGGATAGCGCGGCTCGTTGATCCCGGTGGTCACCGTCACCAGCGCAGGAAGCTCGGCCGAGACCGTGTCGTAGCCGCCCTCGCTCTGGCGCTTGATCGTCACGACGTTGCCGTCCACGGTCAGCGCCGTCGCGAACGTCAGCGGAGGAATGCCGAGGAGCTGGGCGAGTTGTCCGGGCACGAGGCCGGTATAGCTGTCACTCGACTCCGTCGCGCACAGCACGAGGTCGAACGGCGTCTTCCTGATCGCCGCCGCCAGCGCTTTCGACGTGCCGAGCGCATCGGAGCCTGCCAGCGCCGGGTCCGAGAGATGTACGGCGGCAGTGGCGCCCATGGCCAGCGCGCTCCGGATGCCGACCGTCGCGTCGTCGCGTCCCATGACGACGAGCGTCACCGATCCGCCATGCCGGTCGGCGAGACGCAGCGCTTCTTCGACGGCCTTGGCGGCCTGAGGGTCCAGCTCCTGGCTGACGCCCGTCCTGATGATCCGCTTCGTGGCGGGATCGATCTGGATCGTCACCGAGGCGAGCGGGACGATCTTGGCGCAGACGACGATGTTCACGCGAGCCAACCCGCCACGTCGCCGTCGAGGATGACCTCCAGGATCTCCTCGCAGTCGCGGAGCGCCTGATCCACGAGCGCCGGGTCGTCCTTGACGTGGGGCATCGCGCGGTTGACCGCGGCATGGAGCGCCAGGACCATCGCCTCCAGGTGCTCGTCGAGGGCGCGCGCGTTCATACGAACTCGCGGCCGACGGTCGGATCGGGCACTGTCAGGCCCATCGCCCTGATCAGCGGATCGACCTCTCGCATGTACTCCTCGCGCGCCTGGGCGTTGGTCCGGCGCTTGAGGCCCCAGTGACGATAGCGCTCCGAGCGCCGCGAGCCCGTGTTGCCGAACATGTCGAGGGCCTTCGGATACCAGGCGTCGATCACGCCCTGGATCCGTTCCTTGTCACGGCCGCCACGCGCCGCGAACTCGGCGGTCTTGGTGTGGCCGTAGTCGATGTGCCCCAGCTCCTCGTTGATCACGTCGGGCAGCAACCGCTCCAGCGGGGCGTAGCTACAGCCGATGAACTCCTCGAGCTGGTAGCGTCCCACCCGGTCGATCAAAAACCCGAACACCGCGAAATCTTCCCAGCTCGTGATGGTTCCACGGAACGCGTTGACGTAGCGCTCCCGGTTGGGGCGGCTGAGGAGCGCGGAGACGTCCTCGCCGACCTCGCC
>WNGQ01024440.1_pt1 | contig 11562 bp, 11 predicted proteins | sample 5407661 | NCBI WGS metagenome assembly WNGQ01 (sample SAMN13153382, study PRJNA577476) | soil metagenome | isolation source: 60 cm soil or saprolite under Garry oak tree replicate 2 | place: USA:California | collected 2016-06-15
CTTCAGCGTCATCCCGTCCAGAAATTCCATCACGATGAAGGCCTGGCTTCACACTTGCCGATTTCGTGGATGGTACAGATGTTGGGATGATTCATGGCAGATGCGCCCGAGCTTCCCGGCGGAAGCGTTCGAGCGCCAGCGGGTCTCTGGCAACCTCTTCAGGCAGGAACTTCAGGGCGACGAAGCGACCCAGATCCGTTTCCTCGGCCTTGTACACGACACCCATCCCGCCGCCGCCCAGCTTCTCGATGACGTGGTAATGCGAAATGGTCTGGCCGAGAAGTGAAGAGCGCCCACTCCCGGCGGGGCATGGTAGGAGACTGAAGAGCCGGCGTCAACCGGAGCGCGGGTCAGGCACCTGGGGAATTCCCGACGAGCAAGCCCTTCATGAAACTTCGTGCCATTAGTGGTTGATAGTTTTTGTGGGAGCCATTAGTCAGTCACGGATACACGGCAGTGCTTTATAATCGCGCAGCCCGATGCCATCGAAAAAATCTGCCAAGCCGCACCCTCAGCCCACCGATGCGCTCGTCTACCCCCGCTTCTCAGGGCTGTCCACCTTCATGCGTCTGCCGCACATCCCTCGAGCTGGCGAACTCGATCTAGCGCTCATCGGTGTCCCATTCGACGGCGGCACGACTTACCGTCCCGGCGCCCGCTTCGGGCCTCGGCACGTACGCGAACAGTCCTCCATCATTCGTCCCTGGAATCCGGTGTTGAACTGCAACCCGTTCAAAAAGTGGCGTATCGCAGATTATGGTGACCTCTCGCTCAACCCGCTTTCGATCGAAGACACGTTCCGCCGCATTATTGATCAGTTAAGTGCGGTCTTGGCCCAGAAAACCCGCCCCGTCTGCGTCGGCGGAGACCACTCCATCCTTCTGCCGATTCTCCGCGCCATTCACAAACGCCAAGGACCCGTAGCCCTGGTCCAGTTCGACGCCCACAACGACACCTGGAGCGGATACTTCGGCAGTCCGCACTCCCACGGAACACCAGTCCGCCGCGCGGTCGAAGAGGGTCTTCTGTTAGAAGGTGGCGTGCTGCAAGCGGGTTTAAGGGGCCAAGTTTACTCCCAAGGTGACTTCAGCTTCGGCCGCGAGCATGGCTTCCATGTGATTACTTCGGAGGAAATCCACCGCTCGGGCGCCGCATCCGTCGCGCGCGTCCTGAAGAAATTCCGAGGCAAGCCGGTATATTTCACTCTTGATATTGACGTCGTCGATCCAGCATTCGCTCCCGGCACGGGCACTCCCCAGGTTGGTAGACTTTCCAGCGCGCAGATCCTCGACCTGGTGCGCTGTTTGAAAGGACAGAACCTTGTCGGATGCGACCTGGTAGAAGTCTCGCCGCCCTACGACAACGGCGAAATAACGTCGCTGCTCGCTTCCAACCTGCTCTACGAGATGATCTGCCTCTTCTGAACGTTTTGCGTTAACCATGCCCCAACTCGCCCGCAAACTGCGCGTCACCGACTACTTCACCCTGGGCTGGGGGACCATGGTGGGCGTCGGCTGGCTCGTCATCATGGACGACTGGCTCTTGCGCGGCGGTTCTCTGGGAACAGTACTTGGCTTCGCCATAGGGAGCGCGCTGTTATTTCCCATCGGTTGGGTCTACGGCAAGCTGGTGATGGCGATGCCCGACGCCGCTGGCGAAGTCGCCTACACCTCGGCGGTTTTTCCCCGCCCCGTCAGCTTCGCCACGGGATGGATGATGACCCTCGCCTACTTCATCGTCTGTCCGTGGGAGGCTGTAGCCGTCGGCCGTATCGCTGGCTACATCTTCCCCGCGCTCGACTCCATGGAACTCTATCGCATCGCCGGCCGTCCCATATTTCTTCCCCATCTGGTCATTGGCCTCGTTCTTACCGCGCTCCTCACCGTCCTTAACTACCGCGGCGTTAGGCTGAGCGCGACGTTTCAAAATTGGACGAGCTTCGGCACTCTGGCACTCTTCATCCTCTTCATAGCCTTGGGTGCGAGCCGCGGATCGCGGCGCAACTTTCCCCCATTGTTCACGCACACTCCGTTTGTATCCATTTTTCTTGTTATCCAAATCGTTCCTTATTTCATGACAGGATTCGAATCTGTAGGAAAAGCCGCCGAGGAAGCCAGCCCAGAATTCGGCGCCCGCAGCTTCTTCCGTGCCATCTGGATGGCCATTGTCGTCGGCGCCGTCTTCTACGGCGTGATCGTCGCCGCCGTCAGTTTCGTAGCTCCCTGGCACCAGTTGATCGGCGAAAAATTTATGACTGCAGTCGCTTTCCAGCGCGCACTAGGCGCCCGCTGGATCGTTAACATCATCCTGGCCGCGGCCCTGTTGTCCCTGTTCAAATGCTTCAACGGAAACTTCTTTGCCTTGGGACGCCGCGCCATGGTCCACACTCGTGCCGGGCAGATTCACCCTAGCTATCAGACTCCATCTCTCGCCGTGCTCTTGGTCGGGCTTGCCACTGCTGCATGCATGCTCCTGGGAGACGCCATTCTGGTCCCGATTACCGAGGTCGGCTCGGTTGCCTGCGCCATCGGTTGGTCAGCCGCCTGCGCGGCCTGTCTAGCCCTCGCGCGCCGAGCACCATCCGGCGGCATCACGCTCTCCATAGCTGAAAGAAGCGTGGCTATGTTTGGATTACTCGTGGGACTCAGCATGATCTTGATGAAAATCGTCCCGGTAGTGCCCGGCCACTTCACCGCATACGAATGGCTGGCCCTGGGAATCTGGATTGCCCTAGGCGCGATTGCAGCCGCGGTCCGCGGTGGTGCGGTTCAGTAGCGCCGCCGTCCCGGCGGCCGTGGATGCCCCATTTCTCGCGTCCTTTGCGAGAAGTGCGAGAAGTGGGCTGGTTGACAGCAAGGAGGAACGAGGAACAATATGGGAACCCGCACTTTTTCACCGCTCAAGAAAAAACTTTTCGTCTGCATTTTCCCGCTCCTGCTAGCCCTTGCTTGGGCGCTCTCAGCCCAAGCCCCAACTCCCGCCTTCGATCTCGTCATCACCGACTGCCACATCATCGACGGAACCGGCTCCCCGTGGTATTCCGGCGACCTCGGCATCCGCGACGGAAAGGTCGTCGCCATTACTTTGTGATGGAGTACGTGCCAGGTGTGCCGATCACCGATTACTGCGATCACGGTCTCGGACCTCAAGGACGCAGCCGTCGCGAGCATATTTTCGCCACGGTAGGGTGCACCCTCGGAATTCGATTGATTCCTATTGTCCTTTGATGTGTGTATCCCACGGGTAGGAAGACCTGGGGATCATCGCTAAAGATCCATAGGATGTGCTCGAATCGGCGGCTTTGCCCACTATATCTGACAAGCGGAGGATATTCTTTCGTTTGCCGTAGTTGTTGAGAGAGCCGATCACTTCGGTGAATACGCCGGGGCCGTTGGTCAGGCTCGCCAATTCGACGGCGCGAGCCCCACTTAGCATAAAACGGACGATGTCGTCCGAAGAACGCGCGCCATTTGCGTGCCGCGGGCCACCGTGGAGGATGTGGATCGAGCGGTGCAATCTGCTTTGGATGGGTTCCCCAGCTGGGCCGAGGCGATCCCGGCCCCTCGTTCCCGGGCCTTGTTGAAGCTGGCCGATCGCATAGAAAGTTGTGCGGAGCCGTTGGCCGAACTTCCTTCGCCGGCGCCGCGCGCTCATTGGAAGGCCGCGCTGCTGGCGAAGGAACTGCGGGCTCAAGCTGCTTCGTACGTAACCCAGGGACATGGTGTTGTGAATGTGAACAGGCAGCGGCTCGTTGAATCGCACTCCCGCGGTGAACATCGTGTTGTTGCGATGTTACGACATGTTGCAAACAGGGCGATGGCGCTACCCCTCGCAGCCGACGGGACACTAGGGCTAGGAACCAAGAAGATGTGAGCAAATCAAAGATGTGCCATGCGCAAGATTCGTTCATGGTATCGTTCTGCAAAAGAGGGAAGATCAGGAGGCGGGTTCGATGCGTTGCCGCATACAGGCCGTGTTTGCCACCGTCATTGCAGTTGTCGCGATAGCCACAACCGCGATCTCCGCGCCCGGTTCCTTCTCTTATGGAACAATTCAAAGCTCCTGCGCGCCCTGGGACGGCCCCGCCATCGGCATCATGCTCACCACCGGGCCAGCGGAATGCAAACGAACCAGCGAGCCATTCGTTTCTATCGGAATATGGCGGGGGCTGCCCGTTCAAGCAGGCCAGGTGGTGAAGTTCGCTCCGAGGTCGGACGCAGGCTTTGCCTCACGCTGCAAGAGAGAAGGCAACTGTGAACGCGCCCAGTCGGGCACGATCACGTTTGACCGATATGAAGAAGGCTCCGGCGCCTCAGGCCGCTACGAGTTGCACTTTAAGGGTGAGGAAACGCTGAGTGGGACTTTCGACGTGAAATGGTGCCAGGAGCACGTGATCTGCGGGTGAATGGCGCGGCGTGCGCTGCAGAGAAACATGTGTGTAAATTTACAAAAACCAAACGCCCAAGTCCATTGACACAACCGACGCGTTAGAGATTTCTTTAACAGGGGCGATCACACTCGAAACGCCGGTCATGCGGCTTAAGGTTTCAGAAGTGACTTTCCGTAACCCACAGGAATGGCGAAATTCGATCCACCGAATTCACGCACCATGGCGAAGTTAATTCCTATAACTTTGCCCTCGTTATTGAAAAGCGGACCGCCAGAGCCGCCCGAAGTGGTTTGGGCATCATAGACAATCTTGTCAGGCAGTACGTCGCCGATGTGCCCCTGAGTGGTGACAGGCCTGATTAGGTTGCGGCGGGCGAGTTCTTCCATCGCTTGTTTTGGATCGCCTTTGGATGCAGTCGCGATGGACTGGAGGGTCTCTGCGCCCGCCCGAGCCAGAATTGCATCAAGGGCAGTGGGATATCCAAGTAGCACGACAGGGCCTCCGCTGACGGCCGAACGGCGTCCATCGGCAAGGGCGATCTGTTTGATTCCCAGCGCTGAGACATTTCCTTTCACGACAGCAACGTCCGCGGCAGAGGAAATCTTTTCAGTGCTGATGGCAATGCCGTGTGCAACGCCGGGAAAATATGCCGTCATCTCAGCCATCACTGGCTCAAGGCCTTGATCGAGCATTTCCTTCAAATCATCGTTCTGCCACCAAGGCTCGGCCACGTGATGATTGGTGAGGATTTGTCCGCTGGCGGAGGCTAGAAACCCAGTACCAAACGCATCCAGGTGTACTTCCGGACCGTTCCCAGTCAGGCTCAAGAGCGGGTTGTTGCGTTCGTCGGTCGCTGGCTCGCCACTGCTCGTCACCCCAACGTAGTGCAATCTCAATCCGGTTGTGTGGTCGCGGAAGGCAAGCACAACATGGATGAGGCAGACACTCGGCTCATAGGACTGGATAATCGTCTGTGCAACCTTGCCCTCGGTCTCGAGCTTCTGAAGGCGGCTTTCTACTGCGGCTAGTTGATTTTGCAGAACGGAAGTGTTTTCTGTCTTACTGATTGCAATCTGTGATCGCAAGTCCTCGCTCTTCTTCTGAAGCTGAAGCTTTTGAGCATCGTCCGCCGTGGGTGCGCCGCGTTCCCCGTCTTCAAGAGTTCGACGCGAGCGTTCCATCAACTGTTGTTGAGTCAGCACGCCAGTCTGCAATCGGGTGATCGCGGCATAGACCCGGGTATTCTGTTCCTGGGTGCGACGGTAGAAGAAGATAATAAAGACCACGGCCGCAATGAGAAGCACGGCGACAGTCGCCAGTCCGCCAACCCGAAGCGTCCTCCGTTCTTCGTTGACTGCTGTCACCACTTGTTGTGCAGCGCTTCGATTTTCCTCGGCGAGGTGCAGGCGTTGACGAAACTCGTCCGCGATGGATTTATTCCGTAGTTGCAAACGAACCCGCGACAGCAATTCGTGCGAGTCGAAAGGCAGTGACAATACATCGTCGGCCCCGAGATCCAGCCCTCGAGTACGCTCGGCTGGTCCCCCGGGGGATAGCATCACAACGCGTATGTTGGAAGTCTGGCTGGAACTCTTGATTTCGGAAAGAAGATCACAGCAGTCGAGCTGGGGCGGATCAGCCCCGAGAACAACCACGTCGGGATCGAAGGCGAGGACTGTCTTCATTCCTTCCCGGTAGTTGGCCGAGACCTCAAATCCCGCATCGCTCAGCGCCGCGACGATGTGTTCCCTGAGACTATCGTCAGACTCCACCACCAACAATTTCCCTACGTTGGAGTTCATATCACCCGTTTCTTAGGATGGTTCCAGACCGTCGCGGGATTCAGTTTGGCCGAATTGGCGTCGCTGCTTCCCCGGCCCTCTTGGGAGAGCCTCGGAGCCGTAACCTTAATTATCACTCGCGACATGGCGACTAACCGGCTCATGTACATTGCTGAAACCTCGCTGGCATCGAGCGCTGCACTGTCAGGGCCCGATTTCCCGGTCATATATTGAGTTCGGCTTTTAGCATCGCTCCCGCACGTTTCACCAATGGCGACGCAGCAAGCCATGCTGTTGCGAGCCGCGCGGCACAGCGTAGCAAGCCGGTCGCTGAATGGTGCAGAGGCGAGGTGCTCTAAACGTGGCCACCAAACCTCTCCTTATTATTAGCATTATTAGCAATCCGGCTGCAGCGGCGGGAAACCACGAGGGAACTCTCAGGGCGGGCACCACAGCGGACGAAGCAGCCAACTTCACCAAAACAGAGATATTACCGTCGTACACGACGTATTAGCCAAAGTCACTGATGGAATGCAAGTTGAGATTCGGGACCGCGCGATGCGCCCATCGGACCGGATCAAAAGATGATGCAGACATTGCTCGCCAAGATTAGAGGTTTCGCGAAGAAGGTCTCCCGAAGGCCGGCAGCTCAGTTGTTTGGGAGTAGAATGACCGCGAGCCGCTCAGGAAATAACTGCGAGCATTCGTTGAATCCGTTGAGGATTCAGTCCGGTACGCACTCCATGTACTTGAGCCGCTCTTAGCCACAAGATTCCTACGCAAGGAGAGGCCATGTGGGGTCAATGGAACGTGTCAAAGCCCGCAGTCAGATCCTCCACAAATGTCGGCGGCGTCAACGGTTCCAGCGACTGCCGGAATTTCGGCACAACGCTATTTGTTCTTGGTTGCGTTGTTTTGACTCTTCTATTGTCAAGTGGATGTGGAAACAAGAACGTTTCGGCAGCAGCCGCTCCTCCGCCAAACGTCCAGGTCGTCGAGGTCATGCAACGAGACGTCCCCGTTTATCACGAATACCTCGCGACCCTGGATGGTTATGTGAACGCGCAAATCCAGCCGCAGGTTTCAGGCTACCTCATTAAACAAAACTACCGAGAAGGCGCCTTGGTTAGCAGGAACCAGGTACTCTTCAAGATCGATCCCCGGCCTTTTCAAGCAATCGTGGATCAAGCCAAGGCCCAGCTCGCACAGGCCGAGGCGCAACTTGGGAAGACGCAGTTGGACGTGCAACGCGATACTCCACTGGCAAAAGAAAAAGCAATTGCGCAGAGCCAACTCGACAACGACATTCAAGCCAATTTAGCTGCCAAAGCGACCGTCGAAGCCGATAAAGCAGCTGTTGAACAGGCAGAACTGAATTTGGAGTTCACGAATGTTCGTTCGCTCATCGACGGTATTGCCGGAATCGCCAGCGGTCAGGTGGGAAATCTGGTGAGCCCGCAAATCCTCCTCACGACGGTCTCTCAGCTCGAACCCATTAAAGCTTACTTTACGGTGAGCGAACAGCAATACCTCGCTTTCGTCAAGCGCAATCCGACTGTGGCGGCTCGAGAGGCGCGGGAGAGACAGTTTGAGTTGGACCTAATCCTCGCCGACGGATCGACTTATCCCCGAAAAGGAAAATTCTACGCCGCCGATCGCCAGGTTGATATCCAGACGGGCGCGATTCGGCTGGCTGCTCTGTTTCCTAATCCGGACAATGTTCTTCGTCCCGGCCAGTTCGGCCGCGTCCGTTTCGTCAGCTATATCAGGACAGGGGCGCTGCTCGTGCCACAGAAAGCGGTTATCGAGCTTCAAGGAAGCTACCAGGTGGCAGTGGTTGGGAACGATAACAAAGTCACTCTGAAGACGATGAAGGTCGGAGAACGAACTGGTGCGATGTGGATTGTTGACGAAGGTCTCAAACCGGGGGAGCGCGTTGTGGTTGAGGGCGTGCAAAAGGTGAGGGACAGTATGCTGGTCAAGCCGACTCTGACGACAGCTACTGTAGAAGGCAACTGAGCCATGTCAAAGTTCTTCATCAACCGTCCAATCGTCGCCATGGTAATTGCGATCGTCATGGTCATCGTCGGCACAGTGACGATCATCGGCCTTCCAGTCGCTCAGTTTCCCAATATCGCGCCGCCTGAAATCCAGGTACTCGCCACCTATGTCGGGGCGGACGCGCAAACGCTCGAACAATCGGTTGCCACTCCAATCGAGCAACAAATGAGCGGAGTGGACAACATGAACTACATGTACTCGGTGAACGCGACCGGGAACTCGCAGACCACTCTGGTAGTGGACTTCGACGTTAAGACTGATCCCAATAACGATCTGATTCTCGCCCAGTCCAGAGAGACGCAAGCTGCATCGCAGCTTCCTACTGACGTTACCAATTACGGAATCACGGTACGAAAGTCGGTTACCGCTCCGCTCATGCTGATCGCGGTGTATTCGCCGCACGGCAGCTACGACGCAAAGTTCCTTGCCAACTACGCCTATATCAACCTGGTTGATTCCATCACCCGGTCGCCGGGAATCGGTCAGATCAATGTTTTTGGCGCGGGGCAGTACGCTATGCGGCTCTGGATCAGGCCGGATCAGCTTGCCAAATTAGCGATCACCGTTCCGGAAATCGTCACCGCTGTCCAAACGCAAAATACCGTGAACCCTGCCGGCAAAATAGGTGGGGAACCGATCCCTTCGGGACAGCAGTTCGCCTATGCAGTTCGCGCTCAGGGACGGTTGGCTTCGCCGGAAGAATTCGGGGAAATTGTGGTTCGTGAGTCGCTGGAGCCGAGCGCCGTGGTTGCGGTCTATCAACTTCCTGGGTCGAATGCCGTGGACGCTGCAAACGGCGTGAAGAAACTGATGGAAGAGCTCAAGACCCGCTTTCCTTCGGATATGGATTACGCGGTGGCGCTCGACACCACCCGGTCTGTCGTTCAAGGCATAAAGGAAATCATCCTCACTTTGCTGATTGCAATCGCGTTGGTGATTCTCGTCGTCTACCTCTTCCTTCAAGGATGGCGAGCCACCTTGATTCCGCTGTTGGCGGTGCCTGTGTCGCTGGTCGGCACGTTTATCTTCTTCCCACTGTTTGGTTTTTCGATCAATACCCTCTCTCTGTTTGGTCTGGTGCTGGCGATCGGCCTGGTCGTGGACGATGCCATAGTCGTCGTAGAGGCGGTGGAGCGACACATCGAGGAAGGCATGACCGCGAAGGATGCCGCCTTGAAAGCGATGGAAGAGATCTCCGGCCCTGTCGTCGGAATTGCCCTGGTGTTGTCGGCCGTGTTTATCCCTACTGCTTTCATACCCGGCATCACGGGAAGGCTTTATCAGCAGTTCGCGATCACCATTGCAATCTCAGTGCTTCTCTCGGCCTTCAATGCTCTCAGCCTCAGTCCGGCATTGGCTGCGCTACTGCTCCGGCCCAGAGAGAAGCGCGGCGGCTTGTTGAGAAGGTTCTTTGATTGGTTCAATCGCACATTCGAGCGCGCCACTAACACCTACGTCCGCGTTTGCGGAGCGCTCATTCGCAAGACCGCACTCGCGCTAGTCATGCTCGTAGCCTTTGGAGCAGGGGCTGCATTCTTCAGCAGCAAAGTCCCATCGAGCTTTCTTCCGGACGAAGATCAAGGATACTTTTACGTCAATCTGCAGCTGCCAAGCGCGGCTTCTCTCGAGCGCACAGACCACGTGGCGCAAAAGATTGAGAACATCCTGGCGCACACACCGGGAGTGCAATCCACGACCAGTGTCGTTGGCTTCAGTTTGCTCAGCTTCACGCGTTCTACATACAACGCTTTCTTCTTTGTCACGCTCAAACCATGGGATGATCGGAAGAGCAGGGCTGAGCAGTTTCAAGTCATCAAAGCGAGTTTGAATCGCGAACTCAGTCAACTTCCCGAAGGAATTGCTTTCGACTTTTCGCCTCCTGCCATTCCTGGCGTTGGTACTTCGGGCGGATTCACTTTTGTGCTTGAGGACCGCGCCGGCAAAGATGTGCAATTCCTGACGACAAACCTGAATACATTTCTCGCCGCTGCCCGCAAGCGTCCCGAGATCGCCAGCTTGAACACCACTTTTCTGGGTAGCGTTCCACAACAGTTCATTGACGTGGATCGGGACAAACTGATCAAGCAAGGGGTGGCAGTCAACGACGTTTATCGCACGGTTCAGGCGTTCATGGGCGGATTGTTTATCAATTACTTCAATCGTTTTGGCCGGCAGTGGCAGGTATACATTGAGGCGGAGGGTGAGTACCGCACCAACGCGGAGAACGTAGGCCAGTTCTATGTCAAGAACCGAAATGGAGCTATGGTGCCACTCTCTGCGCTCACAAGATTTGAACCGCGCCCCGGTCCCGAATTCACCATGCGCTATAACCTCTTTCGCTGCGCGCAAATCAACGGGAGTGCCGCGCCGGGATACAGTTCAAATCAGGCGACGACTGCCCTGGAGCAAGTCTTTGCCCAGACCATGCCGCCGGAAATGGGCTACGACTACCTGGGGATGTCGTTTCAGGAAAAGAAGGCACGGGAGGGCGTGCCGCCGGCGGTGATCTTCGGATTATCTCTGCTGTTCGTTTTCCTCATTCTCGCGGCGTTGTACGAGAGTTGGACACTGCCATTTAGCGTGCTGTTGAGCACACCGGTCGCGGTGTTTGGAGCTTTCGCGGTTCTCTGGCTTCGACGCCTGCTGATCGGCATGTTCTATCCGCCTTTCATGGTCCAAATCGAGAGCGACGTCTACTCCCAAATTGGGCTGGTAATGTTGATCGGTTTGGCCGCTAAGAATGCCATCCTGATTGTCGAATTCGCCAAGGACGAACACGATCAAGGCAAACCCCTGGTCGATGCGGCCTTGGAGGGAGCCCGGCTCCGTCTGCGGCCAATTCTGATGACCTCCCTGGCGTTCATCTTCGGATGCATCCCGCTATGGACCGCCACGGGTGCGGGATCTGTGGCCCGGCAAATCATGGGCACGACAGTGATAGGCGGGATGCTGGCTGCGAGCGCGCTTGGCATTTTCTTTGTCCCGGCCCTGTTTTGCATAGTCGAGAAGTTGTCCAAGGCCCAGAGCAAGAAGCCATCTCCTGCGAGTGCGTTGCCCCTTCCCGCTCAAAATCCGCAGGCAGGAGACGACTAAGATGAGGAAGCTGGCCACTCTCCTAATTCTGGCATTCGCCTGCGGTTGCGCCGTCGGGCCAAATTACAGGAAGCCGGCGGTAAACGTTCCTCCTTCCTATCGCGGCGTCACGCCGGAGGAAGCAGCTGAAGGCGAAGCCCGATCACTTGCCGACGAGAAGTGGTGGGAGGTCTTCCAGGATGAACAATTAAAGGAGTTGGTCAAGACTGCGCTGCAGCAGAATTATGACGTGCGTAT
>WNGQ01006247.1_pt1 | contig 11561 bp, 11 predicted proteins | sample 5407661 | NCBI WGS metagenome assembly WNGQ01 (sample SAMN13153382, study PRJNA577476) | soil metagenome | isolation source: 60 cm soil or saprolite under Garry oak tree replicate 2 | place: USA:California | collected 2016-06-15
AACTGTGCTAGCAGATCCACCGTCCCGGTTCTGGACGTAGACGTTGATGGGTCCGCCGTTTCCTCCTGAGAAGATTGCGCCGAATAACAGAATCAGGATGATAGGGAAGACGAGACTGAAGAATAGCCCGATCTTGCTACGAGTGTAGCCTCTTACGAAGACTTTGAGATCAGCCAAGATACGACGGGGACTTGCCATGAAAGGACTTCCTAGCTCTCTCCAGAATTAGATTCGCCCTTGTCAGAGGAACTTTTGATCGTTCCACCCTCCTCTATCGCGCCACCGACAAGTTTGACGAATATATCCTCGAGACTATCTTGCCGTGTCCTGAGATCCATCCATGGTAGACCTGACTGGTCGATGTTTGAGAGAGCGATGACCGCGTCGCGCTTATCCCTAAGCCGGACTCTGACAAACCCGCTGCTGTACGCGACGTCAAACCCCGTCTTCTGGCGTAGGTAATCTGCCAGCTTCTCGTCGCCCCTGACCTCTAATCTCTCTCCAGAACCCTGTTTCTCGATAATCTCAGCCGGAGTTCCATCTGTGATTATCTTCCCATGATTCATGATCGCTACTCTATCGGACAATACTTCCGCCTCTTCCAAGTAGTGGGTCGTCAACATGATCGTATGACCCTCTTTCTCCAATCCTCGTATCACATCCCACATGTTGCGACGCGCCTGCGGATCCAGACCCGTCGTAGGCTCATCCAAGAAGAGCAGTTCTGGGTTATTCACCAGGGCGAGCGCCAGGCCAAGCTTCTGCTTCTGTCCACCGGACAGGTTCTCGAAATAGACCCTTGAAGCATCCTCCAAGATCACCTTCCGGAGAATAGCGTCAGGATCAGGCTTCACACCAAACAAGGTCGAGTAGTACATCACAGCCTCCCGCGGGGTTGCCTTTGGAAAGAACGTGAACCCTTGAGGTATTATCCCGAGCTTCTTGTGAAGCTCGTATCCCTTCGTCCAAGGATCCTCTCCCAACACACTCACCCTCCCCCCGTCTCGCTGCCGGAGCCCTTCCAAGATCTCTATGGTGGTGGTCTTGCCCGCGCCGTTTGGACCAAGTAGCGAAAAGACTTCCCCTTTGCGTATGGAGAATGAGAGCCCGTCAACCGCCTTCAACTGGCCGTATGATTTTTCGAGAGAGAAGACCTCGATCGCTGACATTCCCGGCCAGCTTTGGCGGACGGTTTCGTCCCTATTTACAGTCTAACCTCATGCTAGACAGGCCCGTGCATCCTCAATACACGTCCGCGAACTCATATTCTACTCGGGAGCCGACTTAGTCCATGCTGCGGATAATCGCTGATGAGAGGGAGAAGCCTTCCGGAGTACCGGAAGCAGTCAGGTCTCTAGGAGCGTCAGTCGAATACCGGCTCCTCGACATCGCCGACTATGTCGTAGGCGCGTACGCTGTCGAAAGAAAGTCAGTCAGAGACTTCGTCTCCTCGCTCTATAGCGGACGACTCTTCGACCAGGCCCACAGACTCGGCCAAGCATATGAGACAATATTTCTAATCGTCGAAGGAGACCTATGGGAAGAGCTCGGAAGAGCACGAAATCCTCGTTCTCTCTGGGGAGCTCTAATCTCCTCGGTCCTCGATTTTGGCCTCAATACGTTCTTCGCACCGGACGAAAAGCAGACTGCACAATTCCTAGTCACTCTAGGCAGAGGAGGACGTCACAGACGCGGCTCTGGCGGGCCTCCTCTAATAGTCAGGAAGCCTAGGACCCCTGACCTCAAACGAGTCCAAATTTCCGTTCTCAGCTCTCTCCCTGGAGTTGGCCCTCGGATGGCAGAGCAGTTGTTAGGCCACTTCGGTTCGTTGAGAAAGGTTCTTGCAGCTTCCCTCACGGAGATGTCTGTGGGGGCTGGCCTGGGCAAAGCTCGAGCGTTGAACCTCGTCAAGCTGTTGGACGCTGGCTACAAGGGTTCAAAAACAGTACCCTCCCAAGCCAGCCTCGGCGAAGAGTGACAAGCCTTGCCGACAAATGAAAGCTCACTACGACACTTCCATGAATCCTACGAGGAGATCATGGACCGAGTCAAAGATTCGATCGACCATGTCAACGAGAAAGAGATCTCACAGTTCGTCGACCTGCTCGTCAAAGAAAAGTCCCACCGAATCCTAGTGCTCGGTGTTGGCAGAAGCGGGCTAATCGGACGAGCGTTCGCCATGCGATTGATGCATCTCGGCTTCAGCGTCTACGTCATGGGCGAGACAATAACACCCGCAATCGGCAAAGGCGACCTAGTCATAGCAATCTCGGGCTCAGGAAAGACGAAGCTGGCTATCACAGCCGCAGAAATCAGCGAGGAGGTAGGAGCCAAGGTCGTGGCGATTACCTCGTTTCCTGAGAATCAACTCGGGCAAATGGCCGACTACGTGGTGAAGGTCCGAGGACGGACACAGATCGCGGAAGAACGCGACTATTTCACCCGCCAGATTGCAGGAATCCACGAGCCTCTCGCACCGCTCGGAACGATCTTTGAGATTGCGTGCCAAGTCTTTCTCGACAGCCTAGTCCCCGAACTGATGCACAGGCTAGGAATCACGGAGAAACAGCTCAAGGGACGGCACGCGACGATCGAGTAGGGTGATGACTCATCGGACTACTCTTGAAGGATTGTGAGTGGATAGTCACACAGGACCCGCAGCGACGGGTCCTGCGCAACTCATCGGTCCGGATTAACGATGGAAGAATCGAAGAGATTGGAAAAGTATCAACCGTCCCAAAGGACGAGGTCATCGATTGCAAGAGAAAAGTCCTGATCCCGGGACTCATCAATACCCACACACACCTTTCCATGAGCCTCTTCCGCGGCTATGCGGACGATCTGGAGCTTCGAGAGTGGCTGGAGAAGAAGATCTGGCCCTTAGAGGCCAAGCTTGACGGCGAAATGTGCTACCATGGCGCCCTCTTGGGCGGTCTGGAAATGACGCGGACGGGGACGACGTGTTTCGTCGACATGTATTTTCACATGGAAGACGTTGCAAGAGCCGTCGAGGAGGCGGGGCTCCGAGCAATCCTGTCCCCCGGCATGATAGACAAGACCGACAAAGCGGGCACGGAACAAGAGCGAAAGACCACTCTCGAATTCCTCGAGTATATTCACAATTTACGTAATCCGCTGATTCTCTTCGCCGTTGGTCCTCACGCCCCTTACACATGCGGCCCAGAAACGCTTCTCTGGGCGAGAGACATCGCAGAGAAAGAAGGTGCCTTAGTCAACATTCACATCGCAGAGACCCGAGGAGAGCAAGCCCAGTTCGAGAAAGATGGGAAAGGCCGTGTTGCAGAGTATCTGGATAAGATCGGGTTTCTTAACAATCGAGTCTTAGCAGCCCATGCCGTCTGGCTGACCAAGAGCGAGGTCAGACTGTTTGGCAAGAAAGGTGTCAGGGTCGCTCACTGTCCCGTCTCTAACATGAAGCTGGCGAGCGGAGGTACAGCGCCTGTCCCGGAGATGTGGGAGGCGGGCGTCCCGGTCGGCCTTGGCACCGACGGACCCGCGAGCAACAACGGGCTCGACATGTTTGATACGATGAAGATGACCGCTCTTGTCCACAAGAATTCCAGATGGGACCCTACAATCATGAACGCTCAGCTGGTCCTAGACATGGCGACCCTAGACGGTGCTCGTTGCATCGGGCATGAGAAAGATCTGGGTAGCGTCGAGACTGGTAAGCGGGCGGATCTCGTCCTCCTTGACTTGAAAGATCCGAACCTGATCCCGATCCATCGGAAGGAGACGGTTGTCTCTGACCTGGTCTACTCGGCAAATGGCCAAAACGTTGACACCACAATCGTAGACGGAGAGCCCTTGATGGTCAACCGAAGATTCCGGAAACTGGACCGAGAGAAAATCGGTGAGGAAGTAAGGGCTTCAATTGCCCGGCTTATCCCTCAGTGACGCTTCTTCGATTACCATCCTACCGCTGTCTCCACGCCACTCGTTCCGGCTCTTCTCAATCTCTATGGTCTTCGAGAAATGAGGCGCGTCCAAGACAAAGCTCTCGTACTCTCCACCCTCTCCCGTCAAGTGCATGCCGTGAATCTTTGACAACCTTTCAAGCTTAGACCAATCTTGTTCCGTGACCTCTCGACCCAGCCAAGATTCGTCTAGGCCCTTGGCCGCCACGCCCGTAAGGATGATTCGGAAACCGGATTTTTCCAGATCTTCGACCAACAGCCTCGGATTCTTGTGCCACAAAGGAGCGTAAGTTTTCAGCCCGATCGCATCACACATCTTATCGAACTTAGTCTTCTGATAATCGCTCGCGATAGCACCGGTAACAAGCCCAGAAATCTCGTGCCTAGATTTCATCGCAGCCAAAGCATTCTGAAGGTCTGCCATCTCGTCCTCGGCCGTCATTTCAACAACTTGGTGGGCCAATCCCATAGCTCGGGCTTGTAGATGCGTCCACCCTACGTTCGGGTGGTGAAACATACGAGAGTCAGCGGAACTCGGAATCACTGTGACGAGCCTAACTTCCCAGCCCTGATGTTGGACAACCCATGTTGCATATGTGCTGTCTTTTCCACCGCTGAACAGGACAACTACTCGAAGCGTTATCCAGACTACTCCAGATTGATCCTGGCTTTGTTTTCGAACTGTTTATCGTACAACTGTTGCAAGCGTTGCAGCGTGTCCGCGTCGTCCGGCCTCTTATCGTCCCTAAAGCGTGAAATTCGAGCGAATCTCAGAGCGAATCCTGACTTGTAGCGGGGACTCTTCTGGATCTCGTTGTAGGCAACCTCCGCCACTATAGCCGGCTTGACGTATACTGTGTAGCGGCCATCTCTCGTCTTAATCTCCTGCAATCGCTTCGTGGTCGTTTCAAACTCCACATCTGTCAAGCCCTTGAACGTCTTCCCTACCACCAGGAACTCGCCCGTGTCCTCGTCTCTGACTGCTAGATGGTAGTTGCTCAGCCAGCCAACCCTCCGACCGCTTCCCCAGTCCGCGGCAACTATGACGACATCAAGCCTGTCCCATGGTTTGATCTTGAACCATTTCTTTCCCCGTGCACCAATGGAATAGTTGCTGGACAAAGACTTCGCCATGAGACCCTCGTGTCCTTCTTTCAACGCGGATTGCATGAAGCTCTCGACCTTCTCAACATCTGAAGTAATGATCCTCGGAGCAAGTCGGTCTTTCGGTACAATTTGGGACAGGGCCTTCCAACGGTCGGTGTAAGGCAGATCGATCAGGGTTTTCCCGTCGACTTGCAGCACGTCGAACAGGTAGAGTTTGAGCGGAATCTTACCCGCCATATCCTCGATCTCATGGACACGTCGAAACCTTCTCATCAGGTCCTGAAACGGTACAGGCTTACCGGCCGCACCGGTGGCTACAACTTCCCCCTCGATGAGAAACTCTGACGCCTTCACCTGCGTCTGGGCAAAATCAACAATCTCAGGAATACTATCAGTCACATCCGTCAATCTTCTACTGAAGATCCGGACCTTGTCGTCTTTTCTGTGAATCTGGATTCTCGCCCCGTCGAACTTGTATTCGAAAGCTGTCCCGTCCTTGTGTTCTCCCAGAACTTGGTCAGCATCATCCGCCATTTCAGCTAGCATCGGTTTAACCGGGATGAACAAGCGCAGACTGATACGTTCCAATGCCGTTGCACCCTTGGACATGGCCAGGCTGGCAACATTTCCGATATCGCCGTGCAACATGTGTGCCCGTCGAACGAGGTCTCTCGTTACGCCTGACGCTTCTGCAATAGCGTCCAAGAGGACGCCTTCTACGACGCCGATTCGCATTTCTCCCAACATCATTCGAGTAAGAAACTCCGCCTCGACTGGAGAAGCTTGTGTGAGAATTGTTTGGAGTAGGCTCAACTTCTTGTCTCGCGATTTGGACCCTGATGACCTTGCGATCCTCTCCAATGTCTGATAGACATCTCTAATTGTCAAGGAATGTTCGGTGAGCCTCTTCTGTCCGAGGTTCCTACTCGCGTCCGAGAGGGTAGCGTAGCTGATTTCCAGTACACGGGGATCAGACTCAGGAAATGGCTTTCCCGCGAGAAACAGTGTAACCAGGGGAACCTCCTCGCTGCCGACCGACCTCAGGAAGCTGCTGATCAAGGCGATCTTTTCGTTCCTCTTGGTAGTAGCCTCGACCCTCCGACACAGCTGAGCCAGCTCGAGAAATGGAGTGTCCTTCTTCAAGCCAGCCACTTTCCCAGCTGGGAGTCAGATTCAGCCTGAGACTCTACAAGTCGATCCGCAATCTTCTGAACTCTGCCTCTCGCGAACGCTCTCTCTTCGCACAGAAACTCGATAATCCCATGGGGATCAGGAGGCTCCCTCTTCAGGGAATAATTCTCCAGCACTCGAGGATGTAGGAAGACGTTGCGGACACTGTCTAGATCGTTGGGCAGTCCACTCCGGATCTCCTCGGGAAACTTCTCGGCCGCCCCGTATTTCCGGACTAGGGCTAAGCCCTTCTTCGGTCCGATGCCCATCACACCCTCGTTGAAATCTGTCCCCACGAGCAAGGCGAGATCGACAAGCTGCTCTCGACTAATTCCCAGACCCTTCAGATTATCGTCGAGTCTAACAAGTTCCGGGATGAGGGGTCTCGACGTTTTCTTGGAAGGAAGATATTCTCTCCCGGTCAGAGTCAGATACCTTGCAAGAATCGGTGCACCGAACAAGAGACAGTCGTAGTCTTTGCTGCCAACAGCCCAAACCTCGCCCCTTGCTGCCATGAAGCTAGCCTGCGCTTCACCATCTTCCAATGCCTCGAGCCAGGGAATTCCCATGAGCGACAACAGCCTCTTCGAGTCGGCCAAGACTTCTCCAGTCACTCTTCCGGTCATCACAATTTTGGACCATGCCCGCGAATAGTCCTTGGCGACGATTGCCTGAACATACTCAGTCTGGGCTTTCTGCCGAACTTTCCTCCTCGCCTCTATGGTCGCTCTTTTCAGAGGATTCGCTCGTCCGTCGAAGACGAACACAGGGCGAAGCTTGTAATCAGTAACCAGCCGGCTGGTCCTCGTAAGCAACCCGATGAGATGTGATGTCACCCGTCCCTTAGGGTCGGTGAAAAGGCTCCCATCTGGTTTCCGGATCAGCGCGAGGAACTGGTGGAGTTCGATGCTGGCATCCACCGCGAACGACTTGCCGTAGAGTGCTTTGAAGGATGTCTGCTCCCTCCTCAAAATAGGGGTCAGTAAGACTCCCAACACTCGTATCCTGAGCGAACTCTATTTTACAAGATGGATTCCGACTCTCTTAAGCTAACCAAAATCGCGGCCGCGTAACGACCTAACGAGGAGAAATCTTGATGATCGAAAAATTAACGAAGCGGAGATTGGTCTAGCCTCTTGTTGGCCGAATTCGGCCTGTTTGGTTATGACGCGGCTTCAGTTGTTTCCTGCAGCGCTGGACTCAGGTGGAGGGCTTGGGCTGAAAGGCTCCTGCGGAAAGACGAATGATCCCGGCTCGTGAGCCGGTTTGGGCGATTCCTGGCTGGTTGCTGGGCCGTGAGAGGTTCCTGTATGGGAAGAGCTATTCTTGTGGGACGCGCCACTCGTCTTTGTTCCATGAGACGATGATTTCTTTGAGCTTCCGTTAGTCCTGTTACTCTTGCCTGGAGACGCTCGCAACTTCTGAACCTCTCGGCGGAGGCTCTCTATCTCTCTCGCCGCGTAGCTCAGATCAGCTGTCAATTCCGAGGCCAGCTTGTTGAAAGTGCGTGCCAAGTCCTGTAATGCTTGCCTTGTCCTGTTAGGTTCCATTGGCATAGCCTTTGCATCAAGAGCGGGCTAGTGTAAATGTGCTGTAACTGTCAAGTCACCCCGTCAGAACATGGGCGAAGAACAGAAGAGACGCGGAGCTAACCGAATATTCTAGTTATCAGATTCGATGATCGTCTGCGACGACCATGATCACGCCCGGCTTCCTTGCCTGTGGTACTCGTCAGCGTTTCAGGCGTTCTCAGCCCTGGACCACTATTCTTGGCTTCGACCCTCAGGGCCACTCGAGTAGGCGTCCTCTCGGGACTACAATGCGCTGTAGGCCACACCCTCGTTGAGGCTCCTCTAGTTTTCGGACTCGCACTGGGACTGTCCACATTTCTGACCCCACGTCAGTGGAGCTGATAGGAGTTATTGGAGGAAGCGTTTTGCTGATTTTCGCCATACTCCAATTCGTCCAGGCATCGCACAAGGTCGACATGGATTTGAAGCAGCTTCCAGATATTTGGCAAGAACGACCCGGAATTATTCTCGGAGTAATCTTCACAGCCTTCAACCCCTTCTTCATTGTGTAGTGGCTAACTGTTGGCTCAACCCTCATTTCACAAGCCATTCTTCTCGGAGCACTCGGAGGTGTCGGGTTGATGTACGCGTCACACATCTCGATGGACTACGCATGGCTAGGAGGCACAGCTGCGGTCGCAGGCCGTGGCAGACTACTACTGGGCAGATGGTTCTGAGTACTCCTCGTCATATTCGGGGCCGCAATGGCCTACTTCGGGATCACCTTCATCATATCAGCTCTCAGGTAATTCTTTGTCGGAAATCTCATCCTTCAGAATGTTAATGGAATTAGCCACATGTGTCTATGATACGCTGAGCAATGAACAGCTGAGCAGGACATCTTTGCATGGTTCAGATAGGGACCAAAAAACGGGGGTCTTGACCCGGAACAGCCTGGACGCTGCTAGTTACTCTTCTTGCCCAGGTTGTTCCGCTTAACGTAGCTCCAGAGTCTCTTGGTCATCTCAGAGGGTGAAATCTTCTGGCCTTCCCGGCCACCCAGTACGGTAGCGAGGGCGGAGTCCAGTTCGATCCCATATCCTCCGAAGGATCCTCTCTTATTTGGCGTCAGGTTCACCTCCACGAACCGGAATACACAGCATACCAAGTTCAGCAAGACTCGAACTGTTCTGAAATCCGCATTGTAACTCATAATGCGCTCCCGCTCGTTACAAACAATACCTGTCTGGCAAACTGAACCTGTGGTTTGAGAACTTCTCAGAAAACGGGAATCCTGTAATGCAGGAACACCCAGACCGATAAGACAATTGCCGCTACTGACACCCCGATTACAGCATAGTCCGGAGCCTTCAATTCGAGTTGGAACAGTGAGGTTCGACCCTCCTTGCCAGGAAAGCCCCTAGATTCCAGAGCTTCAGCCAATTCCAGACTCCGACGTATCGCGATGAGCAAGAGCGGAATCAGTATTGGAATATAGTTTCTTATCCTCCTTAGCAGGTTTCCTTTGTCAAGTTCGAGTCCTCGGGATCTCTGGGCATCCACGACGGTTTGAGCGTCTACAGCAAGGGTTGGAACTAGCCGCACGGCGGTCGTGAAAGTAAAGGATAACGCGTTGGGGTATCCCAGCCACTTTCGTGATAGCCACCTAACAGCCCCTATCCGATCGAGTGCAAGCCCGAGATCATCGGGAGATGTTGTCATAAAGAAGAGACTGAAAGACGTGAGCAATACGAGAAAGCGGAGGGTTAGGGCGATTGCGGAGAAAAGCGGCCCGGTGAAGAAGTTGACTACAAAGATCAGCCCCGATAAAAAGACCCCCGCCCTGAGCGATAGGGCCCATCTTCGAGCGACTCTTCCGAGAAAGAGGAGCGGAAGCTGAGCCAGTAGTAGTATGATCATGACCCACACACTGGCGAATAGTAGCGCTGGCATCAGGACTGCAATGACAAGCAAGAACTTCGCTCGCGGGTCCAGAAGGTGAACTGGAGTCTTTAGGCTAGAGAACTTGAATCCTTCAAGTGTTCTGAGGGACAGTCTCCTTCACCCTGCTAAGCTTCTCTTCCAATAGTAATCGTGCTCTGTGGACATCAATAACGTCCCGGGGGAGATCATGTTTCGTCAGTGCTCCGAAAAGTCGGCTCATCTGCGGCTTGACGAGCGAAGCGCGGTTGACTAACTCGTCCTTCGACAGAACCTCTTCTGCCGTGCCTGACGCTACGATATTTCCTTTGGAAAGCAGGATGACCTTCGGGTTCGACTCGGCAACGAACTCTACATCATGGGTGATCATCACGACCGCTTTGCCCTGAGAGTATAATTGAAGGATAAAGTTCCGCAAACGTTCCTTCTGTTGATAATCTTGGCCGATCGTTGGCTCGTCAAGTATCAGATAGTCTGGCTCTGATGAGAGGATTGAGGCTAGGGCGACTCGCTTACGCTCGCCACCGCTGAGGAGGAAGGGAGACGTGTCCGCGTACTCTGCTAGCCCGAGAGCCTCGAGCGTTCGCTCGACCTGTTTCTCGACTACCTCGGGCGGGAACCCGAAATTTCTCAATCCGAAGGCGACCTCGTCCTTGACGGTTTCCGAGAATAGGAGGTGGTCAGGGTTCTGGAAGACCATGCCGACCTTTCGCGCCAGATGCGCTACGCTGACCTTCCGCGTGTCTTCATCGTCCACCAAGACGCGGCCTTGAGAAGGTTTCAACAAACCGTTCAGGTGTTTGGCGAGTGTAGTCTTGCCAGCACCGTTCTCGCCCATTATCGCGACGAAATCGCCACCCCGAATACCCAAGTCAATCCCATTAAGGGCGAGGAGCCCAGACGGGTATCTGAACGATACTTGCTCCAGGAGGATCAATCGGTCATCATGCCTGACAGGGCGGAAGCAGCGTCTTCTACGTGAGTCGGAACTTTGCCATTTACTAGGCCGTCGCGTCTCAGCATTGACCATAGAAGGCTGACCCGTGGCACGCCAACACCTAGCGCCTCTAGCGTGTCAAACTGTTCATCCAGAACCTGTTCCAAGTTACCGTCAGCGACAATTCTTCCTCCATTCATGACCACTATTCTCTCTGCATACCTAGCCACGAGGTCCAGTCGATGCTCCACGACGACAATGGTCAGCCGCAATTCTTTCCGCAAGTTGTCCGCGGCGCGCATAACATCCTCTGCAGTGTGAGGATCAAGAAACGAGGTAGGCTCATCCAAGACAATTACGCTTGGTTTCATTGCTAGCACCCCGGCCAGGGCGACTCTTTGCTGCTGACCCCCGGAAAGTTCGTAGGGCGCCAAATCTTTCAGTCCCTCAGTGCCAGTTGTGCTCATTGCCTCATCAACACGTTCTCGAATCTGGTCTCTGCTGAATCCCAGATTCTCAGGGCCGAACGCAATGTCTTTCTCAACAGTCAGGGCAAACAGTTGGTTCTCAGGGTTCTGGAAGACGTATCCGACCTTTCTCGATAATTCGCTAGTAGGCTGGGTCGTTACGTCAAGACCGTCCACGAGCAGCTGACCAGTCCATTCACCCTGGTAGAAGTTGGGAATCAACCCGTTGAGGCAGCGACATAGACTCGTCTTGCCACAACCGCTGGGACCCGTGAGGAGAATGAACTCATCCTCACGGATGGTGAGATCTATTCCTTGAATTGCGGTTTTTTTGGCCCCCGTATAGTTGAAGCCGAGATTTTTGGCAACTATGACTTCACGGTGAGCTTGCGTCATGTTCCAACTCCCCCTCGGCTCTTGTTTCTTGGAAAGACCGAGGTTGGCGGGCTATTTTAGGTCTGGAAGGGTCCGAGCGACTCTTTGAGCACAT
>WNGQ01008522.1_pt1 | contig 11561 bp, 13 predicted proteins | sample 5407661 | NCBI WGS metagenome assembly WNGQ01 (sample SAMN13153382, study PRJNA577476) | soil metagenome | isolation source: 60 cm soil or saprolite under Garry oak tree replicate 2 | place: USA:California | collected 2016-06-15
GCGGAAGCCGAGCCAGTCGTCCGCCTGCAGCGGCGACTTGTCCCGGTAGGTCAGGTACCACATGTTGGCCGCAGTGGTGGGGTTGGACTCCAGTGCCGAGGTGCGGTTAGGGCGGGTGGTGTAGTTGAGAGCGTGCGTGACGACCTCGTACTCGCTGGGAATGCGCCCGAGCTGACCCAGGGAGCTCCAGGTCTTCAGCCTCCGCGGCGGGCGGACCCCGGTCATGCCGGCGCCCCGGGCTCGCCGCTCTTGAGCCGCCACCGCACCTCTTCCGAGGTCATGTCGATGCGCCCGGCGAAGGCGGACATCAGCCCCTCGAGCTGACGCATCTCGAAGTCACGCCCGAGATGCCGCTCGATGGACTCACGGGTCACCCGCAGCTCGCCGTCACCACTGACCCGGGTGTAGGCCCCCCGGTCCACGACGGTGACCTCCCGGCCCGGGTTGTCGTCCACGATGGCGGCGACGATCGCGTCCACGTCGTCGGACATGCGCAGCACCGGTCCCACGGGCTTGCTCATTGGTGTCCTCCAGCCCAGCCGACGTTCACGATGTCCAGCGCGGAAAACCCGGACTCGGCCACGGTGACATCGCCGCGGACAACCCGGCCGTCGTGACGGACCACGAGCCCGGCGTCCCGCGGGGGCACCCGCCTGCCCACCACCTGCGCGGCGACCTTCCGGGCGGCCTGGTCCACGGTGTCGGTGTCTTGCACGACCACGAGCTGGGTGACGAAATCGTCCTCGAACAGGGCGTTGACCGGCACGGGCTGTCCTTGACCGGCAGGTCCCGACGCCTCCGCCGCAGGCTCGCCCCGATCCCGGGTCTCGGTCTGAGCTTTTCCGGGCCGGTCCCCGGGCCGCCGCCGCGGCGCATAGGGCCTGGCCCACCGGTAGCCGTAGGCGTCCTCGCCCCTGACCTCCGGGGTGAGGCCCATCCAGGTCAGGATGCCCTCCAGCGTCGGCGGCTGGATCTGGCCGCCGAGCAGCCGCTCGATCACCGTCGGGTCGTACAGGGTGTCCCGGTCCTCCCACCAGATCTGCCGGCAGGGTCGCGAGCAGAAGTGGTAGGTGTAGCCGTTGTACGTGAGCGGGTAGCTGCGCACCGGGTACTTCTCGTTACGCGGCGAGCCGGCCGTGCCGATGGGCAGGTGGCACAGGTTGCACAGCCACGGCAGCGTCTCCGGCAGGGTGAGCTCTATCCGGTCGTCGTTGATGTTGCCGATGATCACGTCCCAGACCGGGCCGAACTGCTCCTCCCAGTGCGGGTACTTCTCGTGCAGCCAGTCCCGCTCCTCGGGGGACACCCCGCCCTGCGGTTTCCACCACACGGTCGGGCGCCAGTACCAGACGCCGAGGTGCAGCGAGTGGTGCCAGGTGTCCAGGCCCGCCATGAACTCGTCCCAGTACCAGGGCTTTTTCAGCCCGTAGTCGTCGAGCTGGTCGACGAACTGCCCGGCGATCCATTCCTGCATGAACTCCCGGTAGGACTGCCTGCGCATCGGCAGCGGCGTGTAGTAGTCCATGCCCGGGCCGGTCAGGACGGAGAACAGCCGCGCGGACACCCAGAAGGTCTTGTCGATGATCCACTGGGCGCGGCGCGGATCGTGCTCCACGAGGATCTCCAGGGTCGGGCCGCCCTGCTGGGAGTGCCGCGCCTCGTCGGTCTGGATCGACGAGATCATGTTGGCGAAGTTGATGTCGCCGGATTCCAGCGCGTCCGCGGCCAGCGCGACGAACTGGACGTTGGTGAACCCGGTCTCGAAGGTGAACGGCAGCTGGACCGCGACGTCGACCACGTTCGGGTTCATCATCATGCCGTCGAAGGTGGCCCGGGCGGCGATGACGGCCCACTGGTTGGTGTGATACGCCTTGTGCGCCCAGTCGTACTGCGGATCCTTGCCGACCAGCGCATGCGGGAAGTACAGGCTGATCTGGGTGTGCCGGGTCTCGTCCAGGGCGCCGAAGGTCGCCATGTTGCGCCAGGCCGGCGACAGGCCGAACCGGGCCATGCGGAGCTCCGCGTAGGCGGCGAGGTCCTCGACGAGGGCGACCGCGCCGAAATGCTCCTTGGCCACCGACTTCCAGCCCTCGTCCAGCTGGTCGAAGACCCGGGATTTCTGCAGCACCGCCTTGACCGAGTACGCCCCGGTCTCCTTCTCCCGCTGTGTCGCCACGTACTCCGGATACGTGACCTTGTACGGCTCATCCCACCCGGCCCAGGCCTCGCGGGGAACCTTGCCCTGTCCGGACATCCACTCCGGGAACACCTCCTCGTAGTCGACGTAGGACAGTTCCCAGTCCAGGTCCCGTGCGATGTCGTACCACTTCTCGCGGGCCATCCGGGCCATGGTCTCCTCCTGGAAGGCCTAGTCGATCTCCAGGCAGCCCAGTTGCTTCTTCCAGGCCACGTTGTCCCAGTAGGCGACGATGTCGTCGATCAGCCCGTCGCCGGTCACGTGGAACAGGAACAGGTGCGGTAGCTCGTAGCGGCCGCCGGCGCAGGCGACGATGCCGAAGTCCCTGGCCTGGGTCCCGGCGATGCGGGCCTCCGCCGCGACGTTGCCGTCTGGATCGGCGCGCAGGCTGGTCAGGACGTTGGTCAGATCGGGGAACGCGTCGATCAAGGTGGTCCAGATCACCTTGCCGACGGTGCGCACCTTGCCTTCGCCGTGCAGCACCCGCTGGCGGCTCCACACCTCGAACGGCACGTAGCGGAAGCCGGCGCCCTCAGTGCACAGGTCGACCATGCGCTCGACATCGTGCGCCCGGTAGGCGGCGAAGAAGGCGCGGACCGTCGCCTCGGTGCGGTCTTCGCGAGGCGTCGTGCCCGTGTCGGCCGGGAGTGCCACGGTAGTCATCGCCCCTCACCCCGCCGTGATCGTGATCTGGTCGAGCCGTTTGACGCCGAGCCGGCGATACAGCTGGTTCTGGTCCCAGTACGCGATGACGGCGCTGATCCGGTCGTCCGGCGTGACCGTCAGCATCCAGGCCTGGTCGAGATCGAAGTGCTTCTCCTGATTGGCCACCGCGAGAAAGTCATCGGCCTGGGTGCCGTCGATGGTGATCTCGGCCACGGCGGTGTTGTCGGCGGTCACGAACAGCCGCCGCACGCGGACCAGCAGGTCCGGGCAGGCCCGGGCCAGCTCGCGCAGGTAGGACGCGCCATCAGCGGCCATCGGGCCGTGCCGGTTCAGCGGCACCAGGGACACGGTGGCGTCCGGTGTCATCAGGCCGAGGATCTCGTACACCTCCCCGGCCTCGACGTGGCCGAAGAACTTCTCCGCCAGCTCACGCGCGCTCAAGGTTCACGCCCCCAGCCGCTTCAGCAGGGCGCCGGCCGCGGCTTCGGCTGATCCCGGGTTCTGCCCGGTGATCAGGTTCCGGTCGACGACCACATGGGACACCCAGGCCGCGTCGCCGTCGTCGAAGATCGCGCCGCGGTTCTTCAGCGCCGCCTCCACGTACCAGGGCATGCCGATCTTCCCGGCCTTGGTCTGGTCCTCCTCCTCGTCGGTGAACGCGGTCATCCGGTAGCCGTCGAACAACCACGCCCCGTCGACCTCCGGGGCGGACAGGAGCGCCGCCGGCCCGTGACACAGCGCGGCGATGGGCTTGCCCGCGCCGTGCATCAGCCGCAGGACACGGCCGACATCAGCGTTGTCCGCGAAGTCAACCATGGACCCGTGGCCGCCCGGGATGAATACCCCGTCGAAGCCCAGGACCTCCTCATCGGTGCGTGCGGCTAGGTTACCGGGATGCTGCAGTCCGGGCAGCCTGGCCAGGGCCTCGGCCGCACTGTGCGCCCTGGCCTGGCTCTCCTGCCACACCTCGTCACGGATCTGCCTGATCCTCATCGCCGGCAGCCGGATCGTCACCTCCTCGTCCTCCGCGAGCACCTCGATGAAGTCACTGTTGTGCCGCCAGGCCCGGTGCGCCGCCGATTCGACTACCTTGCGCGCCTCCGCCGGCTCCATGCCGGTATCCAGCAGGCCGCGGTAGACCCGTCTGATCGCCACCAGGTTCAGCTCGCTGAAGTGCGTGAACGTCACCCGAACGCGGTCAGGGTGGTAGGCGAACCTGCGCAGCACCGAGAACATGAAGTCCTCATCCACCTGCGGATAGTGGAAGAACGGCTCGAGACCCCACGGGTCCGGCCGCGGCACCCTCCCGTCCGGGGTGGCAATCACCACGTCGACGCCCGCCGCCACGAACGTCTGATATGGCTTCCGGACCTCTTCCGCCCGGTAGCCGGTCGGATGATCGCTGCCGTCGGCCAGCCTGATGGTCCGCGCGCTGGACACGATCATGAGCAGCTTAGCCATGCGAGCTCCAGTAATAAACGAAGTAGCGTGCTCGCCCGCTGCCAGCGACGTATGGTGTACGTCTCACCCATCCTCCCCCGCCCCGAGCGGGGAAACAATCGGATGCCTGCAGAACTTGCGATCGCGGTGTTCCCGATGCCCGTTCAGCGGTATTCCGACCCTTTCACCCGCCTCCTGCGTTAGCAGCAGGAGAAATGCGCTATGGCAACGTGGCCAGGATCTCGCTGATCGAGCGGCGGCGGCCGGTGAAGAACGGGACCTCCTCGCGGACGTGCCGACGGGCGCCGGACCCGCGCAGGTCCCGCATCAGGTCGACGATCCGGTGCAGTTCGTCGGCCTCGAATGCGAGTATCCACTCGTAGTCGCTCAGCCCGAACGAGGCCACCGTGTTGGCGCGAACGTCCGGGTACCCGCGGGCCATCCGGCCGTGCTCGGCCAGCAGTTCGCGGCGCTCCTGGTCGGGCAGCAGGTACCACTCATAGGAGCGCACGAACGGGTAGACGCAGACGTAGTCGCGGGCCGGCTCGCCGGCCAGGAACGCGGGCAGGTGACTCTGGTTGAACTCGGCCGGCCGGTGCATCGCCATCGACGACCAGACCGGGGCCAGGTGCCGACCCAGCGCGGTGCGCCGCCACATCCCGTACGCCTCCTGCAGCGCGTCCGCGCTCGGCGCATGCCACCACACCATCACGTCGGCGTCGGCGCGCAGCGCGGACACGTCGTAGCTGCCGCGCACTACCACGTCCTTCGCCGCCAGTTGCTCGAGCAGGACTTCGGCCTCGGCCGCGAACTCCTCGCGCGGGGTCGGCCCGAGCCGGCCGGCTATCCGGAACACCGACCACATCGCATACCGGATGGTGGCGTTCAGTTCCCGGATGCGGGACGCGTTGGTCTGGGCCCCGGTCATGCCGTCGACCCGCGCCTGGTTGTGCTGCCGATCGCCGCGCCGGCCGTCCGGCTGAACCGGTGCACGGTGTCCACCAGCCGCGCGACGGCGTCGGGCTGCGTGGCGGGCAGCACGCCGTGCCCCAGGTTGAAGATGTGTGCTCCGCCCAGCCCCTCGTGCAGGAGCTGGACCGCAGCCACGTCGATGACCTGTTCGCCGGCCAGCAGCACCGCCGGGTCGAGGTTGCCCTGGATCACCTTGCCGGGCATGGCCAGCCGGCAGCGGTTCAGCCCGTACCGCCAGTCCACGCTGACCACCTCGGCCGGCAGGGTCGCTATCTGCGGGTACAGGTGTGACGCACCGACCGCGAGATAGATCCGGGGGACGCGGAGGCCGCCCAGCGCGTCGAGCACGCGCGCGGCGTACGGCAGCCCGAACGCGGCGTATCCACGCTCGTGGTGGATGCCTGCCCAGCTGTCGAAGATCTGGACCGCCTGGGCGCCCGCCCCGACCTGCATCCGCAGGTACGCGATGGTGACGTCGGTCAGCTTATCCAGCAGTTCGCGGGCCAGCCCCGGGTTGCGCACGAGCCATGTGCGGAACTCCATGTAGTCGGCGGAACCGCCGCCCTGCACCAGGTAGGCGGCCAGCGTCAGCGGCGCTCCGGCGAAGCCGATCAGCGGTACCGCACACGCCGGACGGACGAGGCGAATCGCGTCCGCGACGAAGGGGGCGACCTCGTCTCCGGCCGGCACCCGCAGCCTGCGTACCGCCTCGGGGGTGCGTATCGGCTGCCGGATCACCGGACCCGGATCGAAGTCGATGTCCACGCCCATCGGCGGCAGGGGCGTCATGATGTCGTTGAACAGGATGGCCGCGTCCAGCGGGAACCGGCGCACCGGCTGAAGGGTGACCTCGGCGGCGATCTCCGGGGTGCGGCACATCCGCCAGAAGCCGTACCGTTCTTTCAGCTTGCGATACTCGGGAAGGTAGCGCCCGGCCTGGCGCATCAGCCAGATCGGGGCGGTCGGTGTGTCGGCGCCCCAGGCGGCGCTCAGGAAATCGCTCATGCGCAGATCCCGTGCCACGTGCGGTCGAGCAGCGCGGCGCCGCCGTGCTCGAGCAAGACGTGCGCCAGACGGCGGCCGAGCGCGTCGCCGTCGCCGACCGGGCCGGTCATCTGCGCCCGGATCACCGAGGAGCCGTCCGGGGCGGCGATGACTCCGGACACGCGCACCGCCGGTTCGGACCCTTCGGCCCCTTCAGCTCCGGCCTCGGCGGCCAGCTCGGCCAGGGCGCCGACCGGCGCGCTGCAGCCGGCGTCGAGCGCGGCCAGGAAGCCACGTTCGGTGATCGCCGTGGCCCGGGTTGGCGCATGATCGAGGATCCCGAGCTGGGCTGCGGTAACCAGGTCGTCGGTACGGCACTCGACCGCCAGCACGCCCTGCGCCGGGGCGGGCATCAACAGCGACGGCTCGAGGGGCGTGGTGTCTGCGCCGAGCAGGCCGAGCCTGGACAATCCCGCTATCGCCAGTACGACAGCGTCGACCTCGCCGTCGGCGAGCTTGCCCAGGCGGGTGCCGACGTTACCGCGCATCGGCACGATCTGCAGGCGGCGGCCGGTGGCGCGCAGCAGGGCGGCCCGCCGGGGTGACCCGGTGCCGATCCGCGCTCCGTCCGGCAGTGCGTCCAGGCTGGTACCGCCCGGCCAGACCAGTGCGTCGCGCGGGTCCTCACGGGCCGGGTACGCCGCCACCTGCAGGCCCGGCACCGGCGCTGTCGGCAGGTCCTTGCAGGAGTGGACGACGAGGTCGACGTCGCCGCGCAGCAAAGCCTCGCGCAGGGTGGTGGTGAACACCCCGGTCGTGCCGAGCCGTTCGATCGGCGCGGTGGACTCATCTCCCGGCGTGGCCACCGTGACCAGGACGGCCGGTCGGCCGCACTGCTCACGCAGCTGCCGGGCGATCCGGCCGGCCTGGGCCAGTGCGAGCGGACTGCCGCGGGTGCCCAGCCGCAGCGGACGGCGGTGCGGTCGGCTCATGCTCTGGCCTCACCAGGATTGAGGTCGAAGAGCTGCCGCAGCGCGTCGAGGTAGAGGGGCCCTTCTGGGCCGACGGAGAACTCCTTGGCCCGGACCGTCGGCCGGTGCAGGACCTTGCGCAGGATGCGGTGGACGGTAGCCGCCGTCTCGGCCCGCTGCTGTTCGCTGAGCCCCGGCAACCGGTCGTGCAGCCGGGCCAGTTCGGCGTCGGCGAGCTGCCTGATCTGCGCATGCATCGCGGCGATAACCGGCGCCGCGGCGGCCTGGTCCTGCCGGTCCATGTATGCGGCGGCTTCGGCGGCGACGATGGCCCGGACCTGGGGGATCTGACCTGGTACGTCGAGGCCGGCCAGGTGCCGGCCAGTGCGGCGAGGTCGACGAGCGTGACGCCGGCCAGGCGCCCGGCGGCCGGTTCGACGTTGGGGGGCATGCCCAGGTCAAGGACGAACAGCGGTCGGCCTGCCACCGCTTCCCTTGCCGCCCGCACCTGCTCGGCGCGCACGACGGGTACAGCGGACCCGGTGGCGGTGACCAGGATGTCGGCGTCGGCGAGCGCGGCGGGCACGTCGCTGGCCGCCAGAGGCCTGCCGCGCACCGCCGCGGCCACCGCGGCGGCGCGCGCCGGGCTGCGGCTGGCCACCTCCAGCCCTCCGACGCCGGCCTGGTCCAGCAGCCGGGCCGCGAGCTTGCCCATGCTGCCGGTCCCGAGCACGACCGCATGGCGGGAGGCGAGCCCGCCCAGGTGCCCGGCGGCGAGATCGAGGCCGGCCCGGGCCAGCGAGATGCCTTCGGTGCTGATCGTGGTCTGCGTCCGGGCCCGCTTGCTGGCCCGCAGCGCCGCGTCGATCAGGCCGGTGAGGGCGGGACCGGTGGTTCCCGCCGCGCGGGCCGCGCGGCCCGCGTCCTTGATCTGGGCAACGATCTGGTCCTCACCGACGGCCATCGAATCCAGCCCGCACGCGACCGAGAACAAGTGCTCGGCGGCCACGCCGCCGACGCGGATGCGGGCCAGCCGCAGGACCTCGTCTACCTGGGCGCTCCCGCGAGCGGCCATGAGGTCCGCGACGGCCCGGGTCACCTGCTTGGCCGGCCCTGACGCGGCCGCGTAGACCTCGACCCGGTTGCAGGTGGACAGGACGACCACCTCGTCGATGCCCGGCACGGCGTGCAGCCGGCCCAGCACGCCGCCCAGTTCTGCGGACGGGACGGCGAGCTTCTCGAGCATCTCGGCCGGAGCGATCCGGTGGGACACGCCGACGTTCACAATCGTCATCGCGGGAACCGTTCAGTCTCGGGATTCTTGGCGTTCAGGTCATGGCCGGAGCTCAGCTCGTGGCCCCACGATCAGCTCGCGAAGGCAAGTGGCCGCAGGTCCGGAGCTGGGGCCGTCGGCGGCACCGGGTAGACCGTCTGGATCGCCGCCAGCGCCCAGCTCATCCTGGCCACCGCCGTATCCGGGTGGTCACCGAACTCACCGGCCACCTGCGCGGCACAGCCGCGGACTCCCAGCCGCTGCAGCGTAGCCGCGACGGCGCGCCGGATCTGACCGGGGGAGGGTGACCCGGAGGGCTGCAGGGTCGACGCGAACAGCGCCCCGGCCCGGGCCGCCTCGAACGTGCCTGGCCCCTCGCACCCGGGAAGCGATGTCTTCGTAGCCAGAATCTCCGCCATCGTTCGTGCCTCGCTTCCTTCTACATCTGCGGCTTAGCTGGGGATCGCGCCGCATACTGTCCAGCTTCGCGGCCACGTCCGCTTACGTCTTCGCAGCCAGCGCCCAACTCGACTACCGGCCAGCAGGAATCAGCGGACTCCGGTCAGCAACAGAGGATGACAGCTGCCGACGTCAGAGGAGCCGCAGCGGGAGCTGGACGAGGATCAGCGTCCCTTCGCCGGGAGGGCTGCTGACCTCGAGCGATCCGCCCAAGGCTTCTACTCGGTCGCGCAGGCCGATCAGGCCCGAGCCGCGGGCCGGATCGGCGCCGCCCACGCCGTCGTCGCGGATCGACAGGTGCACGCAGCCGTCTCGCTCCTCAAGGGCGATGCTCACCACCGAGGCACGCGTGCCTGGTCGCGTTGGTGAGCGCCTCGGAGACGGCGTAGTACGCCGCCACCTCGACCGGCTCCGGCAGCCGCCCCATCGCGCGAACCTCGAGCTCGACCGCGATCGCGGCCCGGCGGGCCAGCGTCCGCAGGGCCGGCCCCAGGCCGCCCTCGGACAAGATCACCGGGTGGATGCCACGGGCGATCTCCCGCAGATCCTCCACCACCCCGTTCAGCTCGTCCGCGACCTTGCCGATCTCCGCCTCCAGCCCGGCCAGCTCGGCAGGCACCATGCCCTGCGCCAGGCGCAGCTCCAGGCCGAGCGAGACCAGGCGCTGCTGGGTCCCGTCGTGCAGGTCCCGCTCGATCCGCCGCCGGGTCTGATCCGCGGCGGCGACGATCCGCGCCCGCGAGGCGGCCAGCTCGGCCCGGCTCTCGGCGTTCCCGACCGCCGTCGCGACCAGCTCGCCGGAAACGGCCCGCGCCTCGTCCACGCGTTCACCACACCCCACAGGCAGCCGTCCACGATGATCGGGCTGGCCACCATCGACCGGATCCCCAGCTCGCGCAGGCGATCGGCGACCGGGTCCGACACGCTGCTCCACCGGTCCTCGTCGACCCGGGCGGAGCGGCCGGTCCGCCATACCACCGCCGAGGCTGGGTGGTCGGGGACTTCGATGCGCGTCCCGGTCGGCCACTTGACCGTATCCTCATCCCCGCTACCGCCGACGCTCACGACCGAGTTTCCGTCTCGCTCGAAGCGGGCTATGCCCGCCCTGTCTGCGTCGAGCAGTCCGCGGATTTCCTCAGCGACCGCCGAGAAGATCTCGGCCGGCTGGATTCCCCGGGCGACGAGCGTGGCCACCCGGCGCAGCGCGGCCTGCTCCGCCAGGAGGCGGGTGAGCTCCTCATGGCTCGCCTCCAGCGAGCCCCGGTTCTGCGCGTTCGCGACCGCGCTGGCGACCAGGTCGGTGAAATCCGTCATCCGCTGCTCGGTGTCGGGCGGCAGCGGTCCCTGGCCGGACCCGACGGCGATCGTCCCCCACAGCCGGCCGTTGACGTGTATCGGCATGGCGACCGCGCACCGCAGCCCCTCGCGGAGATAAGGCTCCCCGCCCGGAATGTCGCGATAGTCATCGACTCGGGCGGCCTGGCCGGTACGCAAGACGGTCGCGGTCAGCCCGGTCGGCGGATAGCCCTCCCAGCGTTCCCCGACCCGCACGTGCGGGCCCGTCGTACCTTCGTTCGCGAGAAGCGTCGCCGTTCCGTCGGGCTCGTACCGGATCATCGGGGCGGTGCCGCCACCGAAATGCCGGAGAGCCTCCCTGGTCGCGGCCGCGAACACCGCCTCGGGCGGTCGCCCCGCGCGACCAGCATGGCCAGCCGCCGCAGCGCCGCCTGGGTGTCCGCGAGCCCGCGCAGCTCCTCCTCGGCCCGGGCGTTGGCGATCGCCATGGCGGCGAGTTCCATGAAATCCGCCATGCGCGACTCGGTGCCGGCCGGGAAGTCCTCCTGCGAGGTCGCGGCCACCGTCACGCCCCAGCGGCGTCCCCCGACCACAATGGGCGTGGCGACCCCGGCCCGCATGCCCAGCGTGCCGACCCAGGCGCCGTACGGGCCTTTCGCCAGCTGTTCGCCGTTGATCCGGGCCGCCCGCCCGGTGCGGAGCGCGGCCGTCTGAACCATCCCGGGTACCAGCTTCAGCCGGAAGCCGACCGGTACTTGATCACTTACCCGGCCATAGGACCCTACGACGGTGAGATACCCCTCAAGCTCTCCGGGCTCCCCGGACGGATGATCGACGCGGGAGACGAAAGTCGCCTCGGCACCGATCAGGCGGCCGAGCTCATCCGCGACCGCCGTGAACACCTCGGCCGGCCGCGCGCCGCCGGCTACCAGCGTGGCCACGCGCCGCAGCGCGACCTGCTCATCGGCGAGCTGACGCAACCGCGTCTGGTCGGGTGGATCACGGCCCGCCCCCACGTCGGCAGAACAGACCACGCCGGCGTCGCCGTCTGGCGTGCTCATAGCCTGACGGTAGCCCGGTGCCCGGCGGGTCGGCAACGCCCGGGCTGCGGCCACCAAGCGCATTACCGCTAGCCGGGATCCATCAGGAGGTAAAGCCGTGGGATGCTGCCACTGCGGACCGAGCTTATGAGGTCTTGTCCCACGCGAGTGTGCAGGGCTTCTGCGAGCCTGGAGGATAGTGATGCGCTTCGCTGACGTGGTAGGGGCCGCTGTCACCCAGACCGGCGCCGAGGTGGTCCCGG